>Ga0075364_10000331_pt1 | contig 23482 bp, 18 predicted proteins | sample EndMetdeltDD1764_FD_71517 | JGI IMG/M metagenome (GOLD analysis project Ga0075364, IMG submission 71517) | Populus endosphere microbial communities from Tennessee, USA - Endosphere MetaG P. deltoides DD176-4 | ecosystem: Host-associated > Plants > Roots > Endosphere | place: USA: Tennessee... | reverse complement strand
GCGCGCCGCGCGGCGCGCGTCCCACCGCCGAACGGGTGGCCGCAACGATGTAGGCGTCTTGCAGTATTTTTGTCATCAGTGTCTCCGCGTCAGTTGCGTACAGGTTTGCCGGTCTTGAGCAGGCCCGCGATGCGTTCCTGCGTCTTGGGCTGTTGCAGCAACTGCATGAACGTTTTGCGTTCCAGCGCCATCATCCAGGCTTCGTTCACTTCCGTGCCCGGGTCCACATCGCCGCCGCAGAGAATGTTCACCACCTCACGAGCCAGCGTGTAGTCGTAGTCGGAAATGAAACCGCCATCGCGCATGTTCACCAGCTGCGTGGTGAGCGTGGCCGCGCCATCCCGACCGGCCACCTTGAAACGTTGCGGCAAGGGCGCACGCCACCCGCCGCGCGCCAGGCCCTGGGCGTGGCCCACGGCCGCATACAGCAGTTCATTGACCTGCATGATGATGGGGTCGGACTCGCGCAGGTAGCCGAAGGCGCGCGCCTCGTGCGCCGAGCGCGATACCTTGGCACCCGCCACCGCCTCGGCGAACTTGCGCAAATAGGCCAGCAGCGGCATCTCGGGTGCCGTCTGCGCGTGCTGTTCAGCCGCCCGGCGCGCGCAGTAGGTGAGCCCGCCCGCGCCTGGCACCAGACCGACGCCGATCTCGACCAGACCGATATAAGACTCCAGATGAACGACACGCGCACCGGCATGCACGGCCAGCTCGCATCCGCCACCCAACGCCATGCCGGCGATGGCGGCAACCGTGGGCACCTGCGCATAGCGCAAGCGCAGCACGGCCTGCTGCAGTTTGGTCGCCATATCCTGCACGGCGTCCGGGCCCGATTGCTCGACTTCACGCATCACGCCCTGCAGATCGGCACCTGCTGAAAACGGTTCGCCCTCCTGCCAGATCACCAGCGCCTCGTAGTCCGCTTCGGCCCGATCCACCGCGTCGAGCAACCCGTCGACCACCGCAGCGCTGATGGTGTGCATCTTGGTTTTGAACGATGCGATCAGGACGCCTTGCGGATAGGGCTCGGGTAGCGTCCAGAGCCGGATGGCGTCGTTCTCGGTGACAGTGTGGCCTTCGATTGCGGCGTTTTCCCCGTGCAGTCGCGGGCTGGACAGATGACGACGGTACACGGGCAGGTCGCGTCGTGGTTCGAAGGCCTGCGTGGCGGGATTGAACGAACCCTGGGGCTGATGCACCCCGCCACGCTCGGCGACCGGGCCCGAGGTGACCCACTGCGGCAGGGGCGCATCCGACAGGGCGCGACCGGCCGCAATGTCCTCGGCAATCCATGCGGCAACCTCGTTCCACCCTGCCGACTGCCACAGTTCGAAAGGCCCTTTGCCCTGACCGAAGCCCCAGCGCATGGCGAAATCCAGGTCGCGCGCCGTGTCGGCAATGTCGACCAGGTGCACTGCGCTGTAGTGGAACGTGTCGCGCAGCACCGCCCATACGAACTTGGCCTGAGGGTGGGACGAGGCGTGCAGCGCCTGCATGCGCTTGACCGGATCACGCTGCGCCAGAATGGCGGCGACATCCGGATCGACCTGGCCATCGGCAGGCACATAGTCGCCACTGCCGGGGTCCAGACGCAGAATCTGCTTGCCCGCCTTGCGATAGAAGCCGGCACCCGATTTCTGGCCTAGCGCACCCTGCTCGATCAGCGCCGCCAGCACCGCCGGCGTAGCGAAACTGGCGCTGAAGGGATCATCGGGCAAGCCTTTTTGCATGGTGCCGATCACGTGCCCCAGTGTATCGAGCCCCACGACATCGGCGGTGCGAAAGGTGCCCGATTTTGCGCGCCCCAGGCGCGAGCCGGTGAGTTCGTCAACCACCTCGTAAGTCAGGCCGTGACGCTCGGCCTGGATCATGGTGGACAGAATGCCGAACACGCCGATGCGGTTGCCGATGAAGTTGGGCGTGTCGCGCGCGCGCACCACGCTCTTGCCCAGGCCCGACACCAGAAACGCTTCCAGTGCATCGAGCATGCCGGCATCGGTCGCCTGCGTGGGGATGATCTCGACTAACGGCATGTAGCGCGGGGGATTGAAGAAGTGCACGCCGCAGAAGCGGCTGTGCAGCTGCTCGGGCAGCACGTTCGCCAGCGCCTCGATCGACAGGCCCGAGGTGTTGCTGGCCAGCCAGGCGTCGGGCGCCACGGATGGTGCGATCTTTTCGTAAAGGGCGCGCTTGATATCCAGACGCTCGGCGACGGCCTCGATGATGAGGTCACAGTCAGCCAGCAGGTGCAGATGTTCGTCGTAATTGGCAGGCTCGATGGCCTGCGCGAGCTCGGGCGCCGCCAGCGGTGCCGGACTGAGCTTCGCCAGGCGGGCAATCGCACCCCGCGCCACACTGCTTCGATCGGCGTCCTGGCTGGCCAGATCGAAGAGCACGACGGGGACGTTGGCATTGACACAATGGGCCGCGATCTGTGCGCCCATGACGCCGGCACCCAGCACGGCAATCTTGCGTATGGATTTGCCGCGATGCGAATCGCCGGCAGAAACGTTGCGAGGCATGAGACAGTCTCCTGTTGTTAGCCCACCAGCGTACCGCAGGAATCCCATCCATCAGGCATTGAAACTACGTTTGTTTACAAGCCGTTCCGTCTGAAAAAGATCAAACACCGTTTCAATTATGGACGCATTTCAACCCTGTCCCCGCATGGCGCGCCTACGCGCGTCAGTATTCGCTGGGCGCGCCGGTGAGCGAGACGCCCACGCGCATCAGCGCGTAGGCCAGACCATCCGTTAAGCGTCGAATCACACCACGGCGATGATAGACCTCGGGCAGGATTCTCGAACCGCCCTGGGTGATGGCCTGCTCGAGCGAATGCTGCAGCTGCCCCGCGAATGCGGCGTCATCGACCACGACGTTAGCTTCGCGCGCCAGCAGGAAACTGAAAGGATCGATGTTGGACGAGCCGACGATAGCCATGGCGTCGATGACGGCCACCTTGGCGTGCAGGTAGCTGGGCATGTACTCATAGATCTCGATGCCCTCGGCCAGCAATGGTGCATACAGCGCACGCGTGGCGTGGTACTGCATGCGGTATTCGATTTTCCCCTGCAGCAGCACCCGCACGCGCACACCCCGTCGGGCAGCCTCGATCAGCGCACGCCGGAACTGCTTGCCGGGCAGGAAATAGGCGTTGGCGATGAGAATGTCTTTCTGCGCACGCTCGATGCCATAGAGATAGCCGCGCTCGAATGTCTTGCGATAACGCAGGTTGTCACGCAGCACGAGCGCGGCGCGCAGCGCACCCACGGGGGCCGCCGCGCCCTGGTGAGGCGGCGCCAGGCGCAATCGCCGCCAGGCCCGGGGATGGCGGCGCAGGCGCGCCCAGTTCAGCCGCATCCACAACAGTTTCTGGGCATGCACGGCATAGGGCACCAGCGGCCCACGCACCGACACAGCATAGTCGAAGCGCGGCACCGAAACGCCATCCTCAGGTTCGAGGTCGTCGTAGTCGTCGATGATGTTGATGCCGCCCACCAGCGCAAGATCGCCGTCGATGACGGCAATCTTGCGATGCAGCCGGCGCAGCCGCTGACGCGATGGCACCCAGCGCACGAACCACCGCGGTTCAGGGCGAAAGATCAGGCACTGTCCACCGGACTGATCGATCTGCTCGCGTATCTCGTGCACCTCGCTCGCGCTGCCGAAGCCATCGATCACCACCCGCACTTTCACCCCCCGCGCAGCCGCTGCGCAGAGGCTGGCCAACACCTTTTTTCCCGTGCGGTCCAGGGTGAAGATGTAGGTCTCCAGATGCACACTATGCTGCGCGGCCTCGATGGCCAAACACAGGGCGGGGAAAAAGTCGCATCCATTCTCCAGTAGCTCGACCTGATTGCCATCGGTCCAGTCCAACTGATTGACGCCAGACTTCACGGCAACTCCAGCTCGGTCAGGATGGGCGAGTGATCCGACAGACGTGACCACTCACGGCCATGCAGCACGCGCGCGCTGCGCACCGCAAAACCGCGCTGGTAGATGCGATCCAGACGAAACCAGGGAAACACGGCGGGGAAGGTGCGAGGCGGAGGTACCAGCGCACCCACACCCTGCCCCATGCCCAACTGGCGCGTGCGCTCCATGGCACTCAGGGCATTGGGCACCCCGCGCAGGCTGTTGGACAGACGTCGCATCGCCTCACGCATGGTTGGCAACTCGCCCCCGTGCGTGCGTGGCGCGTGCGCAAACACCTCGTACAGGCCGAGCTGCTGCACGAACTGCGGCGAGAGCCGATCGCCCCAGTCGTTGAAGTCACCGGCAATCAAAATGGGACAGCCCTCGGGCACCAGGCGGCCTATGCGATCGATCAGGGCATCGGTCTGGCGCTTGCGGCTGCCGGCGAACAAACCCAGGTGCACGACGAAGCAATGAACCCGGTGCTCACCGATATCGACCTGGGCATGCAGCAACCCGCGCTGCTCCATCTTGTGGTCCGAGATGTCCTGATTCTCGTAGCTGGCAATGTCGAAGCGCGACAGCAGGGCATTGCCATGGTCGGTTCTGTCACGAATCGCGTTACGTCCATAGGCAACGTTCATGTGCAGCGCGGCACCCAGGGACTCGTGTTGAGAGTCGAATCGCGACGCCTGTTCGTTGCGCCCCTGCACTTCCTGCAGAAAGACGAGATCAGGACGCAAGCCGTACAGTCCCAGACGCAATGCGCGCAGGGACTCGCGACTCATCAACGCCGAACGGCCTTTGTGGATGTTGTAGCTGACGACTCGAATAACAGACATGGGCGGGCAAGAGAGGTGACCTGCCGCACAAGGGATGGCGCACGAACGCGCACCATGTTGGCGACGCAGCCCCACCGGGGCTGCGCAACCAGCTTACTTCATTTCACTTCAACAGAACGCAAGCGAATGTGTAGCTCGCGCAACTGCTTTTCATCCACGCTGGACGGCGCTTGCGTCAACAGGCACTGAGCACGTTGAGTCTTGGGGAACGCGATCACGTCGCGGATGGAATCGGCACCGGTCATCATGGTGCAGATGCGATCCAGTCCGAAGGCGATGCCGCCATGCGGGGGCGCACCATACTGCAGCGCGTCGAGCAGGAACCCGAACTTTTCCTGAGCTTCTTCGGCATCGATCTTCAGGGCACGGAACACCTTGCTCTGCACTTCTTCGCGATGGATACGCACCGAGCCGCCGCCGATTTCCCAACCGTTGAGAACCATGTCATAGGCCTTGGCCAGGGCACGGGCGGGGTCTGTGGTGAGCAGATCCTCGTGCCCGTCTTTCGGGCTGGTGAAGGGATGATGCGCCGCGGTGTAGCGATTGGCTTCTTCGTCGTATTCGAACATCGGGAAATCCACCACCCACAGCGGCTTCCAGCCGGCCTGGAACAGGCCCTGCTTCTTGCCAAAGGGGCTGTGGCCGATCTTCACGCGCAACGCGCCGATGGCATCGTTGACGACCTTCGCCTTGTCGGCACCGAAGAAAATGATGTCGCCACTTTGGGCACCACTGCGTGCCAGCAACTCGGTCAGTGCGGCATCGTGAATGTTCTTGACGATGGGCGACTGCAGACCTTCACGGCCCTTGGCGATATCGTTGACCTTGATGTAGGCCAGGCCCTTGGCACCGTAGATGCCGACGAACTGGGTGTAGGCATCGATCTCGCTGCGGGGCATGTCGGCGCCGCCGGGCACGCGCAGGGCCACCACACGGCTGCCAGCCGTGGTGGCTGCGCTGGCGAACACCTTGAAATCGACATCGGCCATGACATCGGTCACGTCGGTGAATTCGAGCTTCACACGCAGATCGGGCTTGTCCGAACCGTAGCGCTGCATGGCCTCGGTCCAGCTCATCGAGGGGAAGGGATCAGCCAGTTCGACACCCTGGGTGACCTTGAACACGTGACGGATCATGTCCTCGAAAATCGCACGGATTTCGGTTTCGGACAGGAAAGACGTCTCGCAATCGATCTGGGTGAATTCGGGCTGGCGATCGGCACGCAGATCTTCGTCGCGGAAGCACTTGGTGATCTGGTAGTAGCGGTCGAAACCGGACACCATCAGCATCTGCTTGAACAACTGGGGCGACTGCGGCAGGGCAAAGAAGTGGCCGGCGTTCACACGCGATGGCACGAGATAATCGCGGGCGCCTTCAGGCGTGCTCTTGGTGAGCATCGGCGTTTCGATATCGATGAACCCCAGGTTATCGAGGAACTTGCGCACCTCGATGGAGACGCGATAACGCAACATCAGATTCTGCTGCATCTGCGGGCGACGCAGGTCCAGCACCCGATGGGTCAGCCGGGTCGTCTCGGACAGGTTGTCGTCATCGAGCTGGAAGGGCGGCGTGACCGACGCATTCAGAATCTCGAGTTCGCGACACAGCACTTCGATCTCGCCGGACGCCAGGTCGGTGTTGGCCGTGCCTTCGGGGCGCAGACGCACTTCACCCGTGATGCGCACGCAGAACTCGTTGCGCAGCGATTCGGCGATCTTGAAGGATTCGGCGTTGTCGGGATCAAAAACGATTTGCGCCAGGCCAGCACGATCGCGCAGGTCGATGAAGACCACGCCGCCATGATCGCGGCGGCGGTTGACCCATCCGAAGAGGGTCACGGTTTGGCCGAGATGGGTGCGGCAGACTTCACCGGTGTAGCAAGTACGCATGCAGGCTGACTCCGTTTGGATGCGTTGAATGAAATGCCCGGCCGCGTGGCCGGAGGCTCAGGCCGAAGGGGCCGAGCCCGATGTCGGTTTGGCAGCGGGCTGTGCAGGTGCCGCCGCAGGTGTCGCCGCGCCGGCAGAGGCGTCCGATGTCGTCGCCGACCCGGATGCACCACTGGTGGCCTGACCGCCCGATGCGGTGGACGCAGGCGTATTGCCGGATTCTGCCGACTTCGCCGGTGCGGTCCCCGTCGACGGGGCACCATTGTTACGAAAATCAGTGACGTACCAGCCCGAGCCCTTGAGCTGGAAACCGGCAGCGGTCACTTGCTTGGAAAACGTTTCCTGCCCGCATTCCGGACAAACCGTCAGCGGGGGATCGGACAATTTCTGCAGCGTGTCTTTGGCAAAACCACAGGCGCTGCACTTGTAGGCGTAAATAGGCACGGTCGGCCACGCAAAAATCGAGGGAAGTCGATGATTTTAGCGGGTTTTATGGGGTTACGGCGCGACCCGTGCGCGGTTTTGCGTCAGACGGGCAACAGGAACATGAATGCAGCCACCAATGTCGGCCCCAGCGCGCAGATGAATAAACGGCCTGCGGGAATGGCTTCATCGGGAAAACGGGACTTCAGAATCGCGAACGCCGCCGGATTGGGTGCGTTGGCGATGACGGTCAGCCCGCCACCTGTCACCGCCCCCGCCACCAGCACGTAGCGCCACGCGTCGCTGGTGCCGGTGACCTGCGCGCCCAGGTAGGTCAGCGCCGCATTGTCGGTCACCGCGGTCAGTGCCGTCGCGCCCCAGAACAGCACGGTGGGCGACATCCCGCCCAGCGCATCCTGCAGCCACCACTGCTGCAGCCCGCCCAGCACCACCAGCCCCGCCAGAAAGAACGCCACCATGAGCCCCTCCCTGATCATCAGCCGGTCCTGGTGGTGCGCATAGGCGTGTGCATAGCCGATGAAAAAGAGCAGCAACGCCAGAAAGATCACAGGGTGATGGGAGAACACCACGATCCCCACCAGGAAGACCAGATGCACCAGCACGACCGCCAGGGGCACCCGTGCCCGCTCACCGAGCGGGTCGGGGATGGCTGCGCTCAGGTCGGCCGGATCGGGGCGCACCGCCGTAAAGCAGCGCCGCACCATCAGCGTCACCACACTGGCGTTGATCACCACGGCAATCGCCGCACGCCAGCCAAAGGTGCTCGCCATGAAGGCACTGTCCCAGCCGAATACGCCAGCGACCATCAGCACCGGAGGCGCAGCGTAGGCCGTCAGCACCCCGCCGATGGACACATTGACCAGCAGCACGCCCAGCACCAGCGTCTTTTGCCAGGCCGTCGACGACCGCTGGAAAAAGGTGTCACGAAGCATCAGCGCGGCCAGGGTCATGGCGGCCGGCTCGGTGACCAGCGATCCCATGAGGGGCACCAGCGCAAGGGTGATCCAGAAAAGCCCCAGATCCCGGCGTACCGGCAGCACCCGGGCCACCGCGCCGGCCAGCGACACCACCGTCTGCATGATGGGCCGACTGGCTGCCACGACCATGACGGCAAACACGAACAGCGGTTCGACAAAATTTCGGCTCTCGACATAGGCCAGCGCCGTGGCGCCGCCAGCCAGTGCCGCAATCATCAGGACGAGCGCAGCCGCCCACAGCCCGAACACCGACTCGACCTCACCCAGCCAATGCCACATGCCGGCATGCGGCCCCCCTCTGGCTGCTACGCGGGCAAACAGGGGCACGCAGAACGTATGCAGGACGGCCAGACCAAACATCAGGGCGGCCAGAATTTCTATGGTGTGAGACATGCGGAATCCGGAAAGTCACGGGCGAGGCGGGCAACACATGCCGCCGGGCCAGAAGATACGACATCGCGCCCGGCACGTACAGAAGTTTGCACGCGGATGGAACCTTGGTCGGCGCGGGCAGTCAGGTTACATTCTTATCGCCCGGCAGCGTGCCGGGTCTGTACGCAGAGGTCCCGTGTCTTCATCCGCTACACGCAGTATTCCCGCCGGGCTGCCTTCAGGTGGCTTATCGGTCGTTGACGGGATCGCACTGCTGGTCGGCGTGGTCGTGGGCATCGGCATTTTCGGTTTCCCTCCTCTGGTGGCCCAGCACGCCGATTCCCCTGGCATGTACATGGCCTTCTGGGTCGTGGGTGCCGTGCTCATGCTCATCGGCGCGCTGTGCTATGCCGAGCTGGGTTCTGCCTACCCGCATCAGGGCGGCGAATATCATTATCTGACGCGGGCCTGGGGCCCACGCGTGGGCTTTCTGTTCGCCTGGTCGCGCGGCATGGTGGTGCAGACCGGGTCGATTGCCGCCGCTGCGTTCATTTATGGCGAGTACGCCAACGACCTGATGCCGCTGGGCAGCCATGGCCCCGCACTGCATGCCGCCATCGCGGTGGTGGGCACGACCGTGCTGAACATGCTGGGCACGCGGGAATCGAAGAACGTCCAGCATGTGTTCACCGCGCTCACGCTGGGCGGGGTGGCCGCGGTCATCGTGGCCGGGCTGCTCGTATCGGGCACTCCCGCCATGGAAGCGGTCACTGCGCCCGGTACGTCTGCCCGCGAAGGTGCGGCGGGCGCCTGGGGGATGGGGCTGATTCTGGTGCTGCTGACCTACGGCGGCTGGAACGAGGCCGCCTACCTTTCGGGCGAACTTGAAAACCCGGGTCGCAATGTGAGCCGGGTACTGGTGATCGGCACGCTCATCGTGGCGGCCTGTTATATCCTTGCCAACCTTGCCTTCCTGGAGATTTTCGGCCTCGCGGGTCTGCGTCAGACGCACGCCGTGGCGGCCGACCTGATGCGCGTGGCTGCCGGCCCGTCCGGTGCCACGACGCTGGGCCTGCTGGTGAGTCTGACGGCGCTGTGCACGATCAACAGCAGCATCCTGACTGGCGCGCGGGTGTACTTTGCGCTGGGACGGGACTTGCCGAAATTGCGGGCGCTGGGGCAATGGCACCAGCCTTCGCGCAGCCCGCGTCGGGCGCTGCTGGTGCAGGCGGCCATCGTACTGGCGCTCATCGTGCTGGCGTTGGTGGCGGCAGGTCATTCCGGCGGCAACGCCATCGAAACCATGGTGGCCTACACCGCGCCGGTGTTCTGGATGTTCATGCTGCTGGTCGCCCTATCGGTCTGGCGCCTGCGCGTGCTGGACCCCGACCGCCCCCGGCCGTTCAAGGTCCCGCTCTACCCGCTCACCCCTCTGGTGTTCGCCCTGGCCTGCGCAGCCCTGACGTGGGCCAGCGTGCGCTACGCCGGGTTGGGTGCGCTGCTGGGACTGACCGTGCTGGCGGCGGGCCTGCCGCTACTGGGGTGGACCGATCGCGGCGGGCGGAAACGGCGCGAACAGGGCTGAAAATCGCGCAGCGACGCGTGCGGGCTGGCGCAGAAGTGGCACAATGGATTTCCCCGATCCGGGCCACTTCCCTCTGCGCAGAACGCCACCATGGACATGTCATTCAAACCCGCCTGCACGTTCTCCGAACGCGCACGCCTGCTCAACAGTTCGGCCATTCGCGAAATCCTCAAGGTCACCGAGCGTCCCGAGGTCATTTCTTTTGCAGGCGGCCTGCCCGCCGCGGCGGGCTTTCCGGTCGAGGTGGTGCGCGAGGCGTTCAACCGGGTGCTGACCGACAACCCCAACACGGCCCTGCAGTACGGTCCGACCGAAGGCTATGCCCCGCTGCGCGCCTGGGTCGCAGACGACCTGAACAGCAAGGGCGCGCAGGTCACGCCCGATAACATCCTGATCGTGTCGGGCTCCCAGCAGGCCCTGGATCTTCTGGGCAAGGTGCTGATCGACAAGGGCAGCAAGGTTCTGGTGGAGACGCCCACCTACCTGGGCGCCCTGCAATCGTTCGGGCTGTATCAGCCCGCCTATGCCAGCGTGCCCAGCGACGAAGGCGGCCTCATACCGGAAGCGCTCACCGACGAACTGGCCGACGGCGCGCGGTTTCTGTATGCGCTGCCCAATTTCCAGAATCCCACCGGCCGGACACTCTCGCTCCCGCGGCGTGAGGCGCTCATCCAGCGCGCGATCGGGCTGGGCATGCCTATCGTCGAAGACGACCCCTACGGCGAGCTGCGCTATGCCGGCACGCATGAGCCCAGCCTGCTCAGCCTGGCCCATCAAAGCGGTGCCAGCGTCATCCGCCTGGGCTCATTCTCCAAAGTCTTGGCGCCAGGGCTGCGTCTGGGCTATATCGCGGCAGACCGAAGCATCATCGACAAGCTGGTGCAGGCCAAACAGGCCACCGATCTGCATACCTCGACCCTGACCCAGATGGCCGTCTACGAGGTGGTGAAGACCGGGTTTCTTGCGCAGCACCTGCCCCGCGTGCAGTCGCTCTATCAGCAACAGTGCGCGTTCATGCTGGACGCCATGGACCGTGACTTCCCCCAGCAAGCCACGTGGACGCGGCCCGAAGGCGGCATGTTCATCTGGGTCACCCTGGCCGACCATGTCGATGCCACCGCCCTGCTCGCGCAGGCCATCGCCGAGAACGTGGCGTTTGTGCCCGGCGCACCGTTCTTTGCCGGGCAGGCCCAGCGCAACACCCTGCGGCTGAGCTTCGTCACAGTGCCGGAAGAAAAAATCCGCTATGGCGTGTCGGTTCTGGGCAGGCTGATCAAGGCCGCGCACGCGGCGGCCTGATGTCCGGCGGCGGCAGGCTTTACACTTCTGGCTCCCCCTCTTTGCACCTTCGAGACTGTGACCGCTACGCCTGCCGCTCCTGACCTGAACGACATTGTGTTTAACGACTGGGTCGACCGCTGGTTGCCCAGGCCGTGGCGCCCCTATGCCCGTCTGTGCCGCATCGACCGGCCTATCGGCACCTGGCTCACGCTGCTGCCGTGTCTGGCTGCGTTGGTGCAGGCCGCCGACGGCCTGCCCACCCTGGCCCGACTCATCATCTTTTCACTGGGTGCCCTGCTCATGCGCGGCATCGGCTGCACGGTCAACGACATGTGCGACCGTAATTTCGATCAGCACGTCGAGCGCACGCGTTTTCGCCCGCTGACCAGTGGCCAGGTCAGCATGCGTCAGGCGGTGGTATTTTTGCTGGCGCAACTGGCGGTGTGCGCGCTGTTGCTGTTCCTCATCAATCCCATGAGCCGATGGCTGGCAGTGGGCGTGATCCCCCTGGTGTTTCTATATCCCCTGTGCAAGCGCTTCACCTACTGGCCCCAGGCCGTGCTGGGCATTGCCTTCAACTGGGGCATGCTGATGGCCTGGTCCGACACGCGTGACATGGTGCCGCTGGCGGCCATCGCGATGTGGGTCGGTGCGGTGCTTTGGCAGATCGGCTATGACACCATCTACGCGTATGTCGATGTGCGGGACGATGCCCGGCTGGGGCTGCGCTCGACTGCGCTGAAGTTTCATGACAACGGCAAGATCTGGGTCAGCGCGTTCTACGTCGCCACCATCGCGCTGTGGACAGGTGCGGGCTGGGCCATGGGCATGTCATCTGCTTATTATGTGGGCATGCTGGCTGTCGGCCTGCATCTGGGCTGGCAGGCGTGGCGCTTCGATCTAAAACGCCCCGACCGCAATTTCGGCCTGTTCCGCGCCAATTTGTGGACCGGTGTCCTGCTGCTGGCCGCAGCGCTGGCCGGTACGTTGATACGCTGATGACCTTACGGACAAGCACCATGGATATCATTTCGACTGTTTCGCATCGCTTCACGCGCAACCTCACGCTGGCGGCAGCGATGACCTTGCCGGCGTTGTCTATCGCCGCCGCCCCGCCCGTGGCAGCCCCCAATCCGGTGGCAGGCGCGCAGCAGTGTGCCACCGCCACCGGTTGCGAGGCCAAGTTCTGCCGCATCCAGGCTGACCTGGACCACGCCCAGGCAGCAGGGAACACGCGCCGCGCCAATGGTCTGCGCACTGCGCTTGCGCAGGCGCGCGCCTCCTGCACGCCCGAGTCGTTGCAGGCCGACTATGCACGCGAGGTCTCGGAGAAGGAACGCGAGGTGAGCGAGCGCGAAGCCGAACTGCGCGAAGCGCGCGCCGACGGCCGCGCCCGCAAAATCGAAAAAGCCGAAAAGAAGCTGCGCGAGGCCCAGCAGGAGCTGACGCAGGCGCGTGCCGCCAAGCCGTAGTTCTTCGGCGGCACCCCGATAACGATTTTCGAAAGCGCGCTTCCAAAAATCGAAATTCTGGATACCGTGCAGCTATGCCAATGTAGTCCCTGATAAAAATTCCGCACTGCGATCAAGCGGTGGCGCAAGACAGGGAGACAGCATGTCATGGCAGCCTGAAGTCGACGAGATACAGCGGCGCAAAGCGCTGGCCGCCCGCCTGGGTGGCCCCGAGAAGGTCAAACGCCACAAAGACGCCGGCAAGCTCACCGTGCGCGAGCGCATCGATGCGCTGGTCGATACGGACTCTTTCAGAGAGGTCGGCAGTCTGACCGGCTTTGCCGAATATGACGAGCAAGGCGCACTGATCGACTTCGTCGCCTCGAACATGATCATGGGACGCGCCAAGGTGGACGATCGGCCAGTGATCGTGGTGGGTGACGACTTCACCATCCGCGGTGGCGCCAACGATGCAAGCGTGTCGGAAAAACTGGCCACCAGCGAACGCATGGCGCGTGATTTGCGGGTGCCGCTGATCCGGCTGGTCGATGGCACAGGCGGCGGAGGCTCGGTGAAAAACATCGAGACCAAGGGTCATACCCTGCTGCCCATGATGCGCGAGTGGCAACTGGTGGTCGAGAACATGATGACGGTTCCCGTCGTCGGGCTGGCGCTGGGTTCGGTCGCCGGCAAGGGCGCGGCCCGCGTGGCGGCCAGCCACTACTCGCTGATGGTCAAGGGCACGTCGCAGTTGTTCAACGCGGGCCCCCCGGTGGTGGCCCAGGTGGGACAGGTCATCAGCAAGGAAGACCTGGGCGGCAGCCACATTCACGCGCGCAATGGCGTGGTGGACGACGAAGTGGACAGCGAGGCCGAAGCATTCGAACGCACCCGGCGCTTTCTGTCGTATCTGCCGCGTTCCGTGTTCGAACTCCCCCCGCGTGGCCCGGTCACCGATGATCCGGAGCGCCGCGATGACTGGCTGATCGGCGCCATTCCGCGTCAATCGAAACAGGTCTACAAGATTCGTCCCATCGTTCAATGCCTGGTCGATCAGGATTCGTTCTTCGAAATCGGCCGCCATTGGGGGCGCGCCATCGTCACCGGCCTGGCACGGTTAAACGGCTGGCCGGTGGCCATCGTGGCAAGCGATCCCTATCACTATGGGGGAACCTGGGACAAGGCGACGTCCGAGAAATTCGTCCGTTTCCTGGACATGGCGCAGACCTTTCACCTGCCGGTGGTCAACTTCATCGACGTAGCGGGGTTTCAGGTGGGTCTGGCGGCCGAACAGGCCGGCACCATGCGCTATGGCGTGCGCGCCCTGGCTGCGGTCTACCAGAGCACCGTGCCCTGGTGCTCCATCATCGTACGCAAGGCCTATGGCGTGGCCGCAGCGGGCCATCAGCATCAGGGGCGCTACAACATTCGGGTGGCCTGGCCCTCGGCCAATTGGGGATCGCTGCCGATCGAAGGCGGGCTGGAAGCGGCCTATAAAAGCGATATCGCCGCTGCGCCTGACCCGCAGGCGCGTCGTGACGAAATCGAGGCACGCCTGCGCAAGCTGACCTCGCCCATGCGCAGCGCCGAAGCCTTCGTGATCGATGACATCATCGATCCACGCGACACGCGCAGCCTGCTCTGCGAGTTTGCCGATCTGGCCGCGCCATTGCGCGAGCCCGGTATGACGAACTTCGGCATCAGGCCCTGAGCAGCAGCCTGCTGCGCTCACACCGCACGAGATGCCTGCACCCAACTCACGTTCTTGCTTGCTTTCATTCCCGCCTACCCATTCGATATTGAGAACCACGTCATGTCAAACATTGAATCGCCTGTCAGCGGCCGTGTGGTCGCCATCCACCTCAAAGCCGGCGACACCGTCGCCGCGGGCGACGCCATCATCACCGTCGAGTCCATGAAAATGGAAATTCCCGTAGAGGCCGAGCGCAGTGGTACCGTAGGCGAGATCATGGTCACGGTCGAGGACGAGGTCACCGAAGGCCAGGCCGTCGCCACCCTTGCCTGAGGCGCGGTTAAAGTAGACGCACTTCGCACGGCGTATGACCGTGCGGTTTCCTACAGGCTGGTGCGTCCATGTCGTTTGACCTGATAGATCTGCGTCTGGTGCTCAACACCATCGAGTCCGGTACGGTGACCGGAGGTGGCGAGCGCACCTCGCTATCCTCCCCCGCCGCCAGCACGCGCCTTAAAAATCTCGAGGCTTCGTTACGCATCAAGCTGCTGTATCGCAGCCACCAGGGGGTCACCCCCACGCCAGCAGGGCTGGTGTTCGCACAGTATGCGCGCACGGCGCTGCAGCAGATCGATGCGCTGTCCCACGCCATGGAAAACCTTCTGGATGGCATGGGCGGCCACATTCGCGTGGTGGCCAACACGGCGTTGGTCAACGATTTCATGCCTGATGTGCTGGGCGAGTTTTTGCTTGGGCGGCCCCAGGTCAGTGTCGATCTGCAGCCCCGCCTGACCAGCGACATCGTGCGTCTGCTGGCCGATCGGCAGGCCGACTTCGCAGTGGTGGCCACTGCCCAGGCTCCGGCAGGCCTGGTGCGACTGGATCTGGGACCCGACCCGCTGGTATTGGTGACCCCGCGCGGGCATCCGCTGGCACAGGCGAAGCGCGTCGCGTTCGAGGCCACGTTCGACCACGATTTCGTAGGCTTGTATCCGGGCAGCACCATGGATCTGCATTTGCGTGATCTGATGAAGCACGCAGGCAAGAAACTCGCCGTGCGCATCAGTGCGCCCAGCTATGAAGCCCTGTGCCGGATGGTCGAGGCTGGGCTGGGGGTCGGGCTGTTGCCCGAGTTCGTGGCCAGACGTCACGGCGGCCAGGACCCTTTGCCTATCGTGCATTTGAGTGATGCCTGGGCCACGCGCAGGCGTTACGTGCTGTTCTCCGACGATGCCTCGCTCTCGCCCTGTGCGCGCAGCCTGATCGAGGCGATCAAACAGCATCGCCCGGGCGCAGGCAAGGACTGAACCGCGTGTATCAGACACTCGGTTCGGCGCACAGCGGCCCCGCGTGTGCCATATGACTCAGGACAAGGATCTCCCGCCCTGGTACGCACGCAGGAAGTCCAGCAGGACATCGAGCTCTGCCGTCGTGTTGAAGTAATGGGGCGAGGCGCGAACGACGTCAGGCAATTGTCTGCGCACGGCGTCGATACGCGTGCTCATGGGCGAGGAAACGCTCATGGCGATGTGTCGCTGTGCGGCACGCGCGGCGATGTCGGTGGCGGCGGCCCCGGCAAGCGAGAAGGTCACGATCGCGCAGGGATCGCGACCCAGGTCGTGCACCGTTACACCATCGATGTCGGCAAGCCCCGCGCGCAGGTAACCGGCCAGGCGATGGCAGTACGCTTCAATATTCGACACCCCAATCTCCAGGGCGTAATCCACCGCGACACCCAGCCCACGTTGCGCCATGCAATTGGCCTCCCAGGTCTCGTAGCGTCGGGCGTCGCCGCGCAGCGTGTACGCCTGTGCACTCGTCCATTCGGCAGAGAAGTGATCCAGGGTGTGCGGCACCAGGGTGTCCATGTAGTCTTCACGCACGAACAGAAAGCCGGTTCCCCGGGGCCCCCGCAGAAATTTACGGCCCGTGGCGCACAGCATGTCGCACCCCAGCGCCTGCACATCCACCGGCATCTGGCCCACCGCCTGACAGGCATCCAGCAGGTAGGGTATGCCATGGGCGCGGGCCACGCGACCCACCTCTGCCGCCGGGTTGACCAGCCCGCCGTTGGTCGGCACCCAGGTCAGCGTAATGAGCTTCACCTTCGGCGTGATCATGCGCTGGAACGCGTGCAGATCAAGCTCGCCCGTGTCGGCGCAGCTGGGCACGACCTGAATCTCGATGCCGGTGCGTTGCGCGATCTGCAGCAAGGCGACATAGTTTGCCGCGTACTCCGCCTCACAGGACAGCACCACATCGCCTGGCTTGAGCGCCACGGAATAACACGCCATCTGCCAGGCGGCCGTGGCGCTTTGGAGCAATGCAATTTCCTGGGGCCTGGCATGAATCAGGTGCGCGATACTGTCGTAGACCCGACCCAGAACTGCTGCGTGCGCGGTCTGCACCGCGTAGCCACCGAAGGCCGCTTCCTGGTCGAGGTAATCATGCATGGCCGAGACGACCGGACGGGGCATCAGCGATGCGCCCGCGCTATTCAGAAAGGTCTGTGTCGCGGCCGAGGGGGTGTCTGCACGCACGTGCGCCAGGTCGATCATTGATGTCATCCTTGAAAGCGCCTGCCTGGCGTGTACGTGTGGCTGAACGTCCTGCGTCGATCTACTCCGTAATCGATTTGATCGCACTCATCAACACGGCACGCCGGTAAGGCTTTTCCAGCAGCGCGACCAGCGGGTCACCGTAAAACGACGGGTCGCTGATCTGGCCAATGTTGCCGCTCAATATCAGGATCGGCAGATCGACCCGCTGGTCACGCAAGGTTTTGGCCAGTGCGTCGCCTCGTCCATCGGGCAGGCCGATATCGATCACCGCCAGGTCGAAGCTGTCGATGCCACGGGCCTGCACCGTATCCATCGTTTCGCGCACCGAACCCGCCTCCTGGACCTCGAAGCCCTCGGACATCAACGATTCCACAGCCAGGGTACGCAGCATGAAGTCGTCCTCGACCAGCAGAACCTCCAGGGGTTTGCTGCGCCGGGTCGGCGGCACATTCTCGCCATCCTGCGCCTGGTCGGGGGCCGCCGCAGGGCCACTTGCAGGTGCCGGTGCGGGCCGTTCTGCCGGGGGGCTGGCCTGTGCATCGTCGAGAGCCTGACGCACGCGTTGCGCCAGCCCCATGACCGTGAAGGGCTTGGTGATCAACGCCACACCCGCGTCCAGACGGTTGTCACTGACCAGCACCTCAGCCGCATAGGCCGACGTGAACAGGACCGGCAGATCGGGGCGCATGGCCACGGCCTGATCGGCCAGCATCTTGCCATTCATCCCGTTGGGCAAACCCACATCGGTAAACAGCAATTTGATTTCCGGATGATCGCCCAGCACCTTCAATCCCTGCGCGCCGTCTTCAGCCTCCAGCACGCGGTAGCCCAGCTCGCGCAGCGTTTCGGTGGAATGGGCACGCACATCGGCCTCGTCCTCCACCACCAGAATGGTTTCCGACCCGACAGCCCGGGGCGTCTCGCCATTTTCACGATGGATCACGACATGTTTGCGCGTCTGGCGACCGATGCGAGGCAAAAACAGCCGAATGGTCGTCCCCTGCTCGAGCCGGGATTCCATCTGTACATGGCCGCCACTCTGACGCACGAACCCATAGACCTGGCTCAGACCCAGCCCGGTGCCCTCGCCCTCGGCCTTGGTCGTAAAGAAGGGGTCGAAGGCGCGCGCCATGACGTCTTCGGACATGCCCACGCCACTGTCGGCCACCGACAGCACCACATAGTCGCCGGGCGAGCAATCGGAATGCTGCTCGCAATAGGCTTCGTCCAGCACCACATTCTCGGTGCCCAGCACCAGCGTGCCACCGGCACCCATCGCATCGCGCGCATTCACCGCAAGATTGATGACTGCATTTTCGAGCTGGTTCAGGTCGACGAACGTCTGCCAGGCGTCGGACTGCGCCCGGGACTCGATGGTGATGTGTTCGCCCAGCGTGCGGCCCAGGAGATCCGACAACCCGCTGAGCAGCAGATTGACGTCAACGGCCTGAGGTTCCAGCGCCTGTCGGCGCGAAAATGCCAGCAGGCTGCGAATCAGCTCGGCTGCGCGCTCTGCACCGCGCAGGCCGTTTGCCGTGGCATTGCGCAGGCGCTGGGGCGTCTGGTCGGTCTGAGCCCGCTGCAGGGTTTCCAGGTTGCCCAGAATGATGGTGAGCAGGTTGTTGAAATCGTGCGCCACGCCCCCGGTCAACTGACCGATGGATTCCATTTTCTGCACCTGGCGCAGTTGCGCCTCCAGATGCAGGCGCTCGGAAATATCGCGCCCTGCGCCATAGAACTGCCCATCGGGCAGTTTCACGAAGGTCCAGGTCACGATTCGCGTGGCGCCGTCGGCAGCACGCATGCGCAGATCGATGTCGCGCATCACCGTGGCCTGATCGAAGCGGTCCAGCACACGCTCGACCAGTGGGCGCTCGGCCTCATCGACCAGATCGGCAAGCAACCGGCCCTGGGCAGCAATCGCCTCGACACCCAGCAATGTGGTCCAGGCGGGATTGACGCTGCTCAGTCGTCCATCGGGTTCGGCCAGAAAGAAAAGATCCTGACTCAGGCGCCACACCAGGTCACGTTCCTTGGTGCGCTCGGCGACCGTTGCTTCCAGCGACGCATTGACCTCGCGCAGCCGCTGCTCGGCCTGACGGCGCGCCACGCGCTCGCGCGCTTCGGATCGCGCGCGCCGAATGGCCGCCGGCAGCCGGTCCAGGCGCTGCTTGATCACGTAATCGGTTGCACCTCGCTTGAATGACTCGATCGCGACGTCTTCGCCCAGGGTGCCCGAGACAAAGATGAAAGGCACGTCGGGGCGATGCTCGTGCGCGAAGGCCAGCGCCGACATGCCGTCGAAGTCAGGCAACACGAAATCGGCAAGAACCAGATCGAAGGGTTCGGCGAGCAGGGCCTGCTCGTAGTCTGCCCGGGACCAGACACGAACGATGTCGTGGGTGACACCGCCTCGTCTGAGGCTGGCCTGAAGCAGCTCGGTATCCAGATCGCTGTCTTCAAGCAGAAGAATGCGAATGAGCGAGTTCGGCAAGATCAGACTTCCGTGACTTTCATCGGCACATCCGGTGGTCTGCGCCCCGGATGCGGTTCATTGAGCACGGCCCAGAACATCCCCAGATCGCGGATGGCCTTGAAAAAGTCCTGAAAATCGACCGGCTTGACCACGAAAGCGTTGACCCCGAGGTCGTAGCTGCGCACCAGATCAGCCTCTTCGCGCGAAGCGGTCAGCATGACGACCGGGATGTGGCGCGTGGCGGGATCGCCCTTGATCTTGGCCAGCACTTCCAGCCCGTCCATACGCGGCAATTTCAGATCCAGCAGCACGACGGCAGGGTCCTCGCGATCGCGCCCGGCATGCGCGCCTTCGCAGAACAGCCAATCGATGGCCTCGACACCATCACGCGCGGTGACCACCTCATTGGCGAGCAAGCTGCGCTCCAGCGCCACCAAGGTCAACTCGAGATCCTTGGGATTATCTTCGACCAGCAGCAGTTTTTTAAGCATCTGCGTCAATCATCATTCAGAATTTTTGGGAATGGAAAAATAGAACGTAGCGCCGTCACCCAGTCGCCCTTCTGCCCACGCGCGCCCGCCATGCCGCTGGGCAATACGCTTCACATTGGCCAGGCCAATGCCGGTGCCTTCGAATTCTTCCATGCGATGCAGACGCTGAAAGACCCCGAAAAGTTTGTCTATGTAGCGCATATCGAAACCGACGCCATTATCGGAAACCGAGAACACGATTTCGTTGGCGGTCGTTTCACGCAGGACAGCGATTTTAGCGACTTCACGCGTGCGGGAATACTTGATCGCGTTGCTCAGCAGGTTCTGGAACACCTGGCGGAACATGTTGGCATCGCCCACGGCACGTCCCAGATCGCCGATCGTCCATTCAATGACACGATCTTTCATGTCGGGTTCCAGCACCCGCAGGCAGTCGCGAACCAGGTCATTGATCTGAACGGGGCGCTTGGAAAGGGAAATACGCCCGGTCTGGGAAAAGCCCAACAGCCCGTCCACCAGTTTGCCTGCGGTATGCGCGCTCTCGATAATGGTCGACACGTAACGCTCGGCCTGCTTATCGTTGGTCAGCGCGGGCATTTCACGCAACAGCTCGGCATAGCCCACGATGTGCCTGAAAGGCGCCCGCAGATCATGCGAGACCGAGTAGGAAAATGCCTCAAGCTCGGCGTTGATGCGCTTGAGCTCACCCGCCAGGTCAGCGAGTTCCTCCGCATTGCGCATAACAATGCTGATGATGGAATTTCGCAGCGCCAGAACGGTGTCGATCTGCGGCTCGGTCCAGGGCTCGGACTGCAGCCGCACGGTTTCCTTCCAGGTGTCGAACGACACCCGTGGGCTCAACTTCCCGGTCGTATCCCTGGACTTGCGTGGATTGCCGCCCCAATTCACCGTCCGGGTCACCTCAGGTCGAAACCACAACACATAGCTGCGGTGAATCTGGGAGATCGACACGGCCAGCAAACCGCTGGCCGTCTCGGCCCAATCCGCTGCCATCGGCAGATCGCGCGACAGGCAGTCGGTCACATAAAGTTCGTCATCGGATCGCGCCGTGCCCAGCCACTGCACCAGGTCGGCGATTTGCGCCTTGGTCGGCGTGCCCCCCACGGCGGCACATTGGCCTTCCACCACCACGGCGGCACCCGCGGCATCCGCAATGCCCAGAAAGGGCTCGGGATGGCGCAGCAAACCATCGACGTAGTGCTGCTCGCGCGCCATATAACCCAACAGCGTTGCATGCGTGTGCTGGCGCTCCACGCGGTCAGCCGAATCCGCACTGCGATCCCTGTTCGCGATCTGCATGGCCAGGATCTGCACCAGAAAATCGCAGGCGGCGCGCACGTGCGTCGGCACGCGGCGAGACGTGCTGTGGTGGCAGGACACCAGCCCCCACAACTTGCCGTCACGCAGAATCGAGATCGACATGGAGGCTGGCGTGCCCATGTTGCGCATGTATTGCAGATGGACCGGCGACACACTGCGCAGCACGCAGTAGGTCATGTCCAGAGGTTCGGCGCGCAGCGCCTCGTCGCTGACGATCGGCACCGGCACATAATCGGCATCCGGAATGATCCGAATGCGGTTCAGCAGGTAAAGCTCGCGCGCCTGCGCCGGAATGTCGCTTGCCGGAAACCGGAGGTCGAAATAGGACGGCAGGGCATCGTTGCGTTCTTCACCGACCACCTGCCCGTTCCATTGCGCGTCGAAACGGTAGATCAGCACCCGGTCGAATCCTGTCAGCAGGCGAATGTGCATGCCTGCAATTCTGAACAGGTGCTCGGGCGTTTCGGCCGCCTGAATGTCTTCCACTGCGGCGCGGATCTGCGGATAAAGCGAATCGAGCGAGCTGCGGGCATCGTCGCGCAATTCGAATTCGACCACCATCAGGTCGCGCACGCGATGCGCGGTCACGTTGTAGATGTTGTCGCCGACGGTGACGGGCTGCAGCAGGGCAAGATCGTGCAACACCACATTTTTCAGTTCAGTGGCCAACTCGGGCGCGCACGACGCAAAAAGCGCGATGGCCGACTGGCCCAACGCTGCCTCGGCCTGCACATTCAGATGGTCGACCAGATTGGCGCTTACACGCCGAACCGTCCAATCACGACTGTCGATCCCGACAAGAAAGCCATGGGGCTGGATACTTTCGGGAATGCGTATCGGCTCGTGCTCGCATGCCATCGCGGGCGCATCCGCCTGGAGGCGAATCGCCAGCGCCTCGTCATCCGCTAAGGTGAGACCTGGGGGCGCTTGCAGTCCGCCATGGGGCGGGTGTGAGTGGCTCTCGTTAGGCATGTAAGAGGGAAATGAGGTGAGGCAGTAGCGACAGAATAACCGGAAGTCAAAACTCGAGTGTGAAGACACAGCGCGGTGCGATATGGCCCGGCAGGCACGGTGCTTGCTCATCGGTGCGCTAACTATTGGAAAAATAAACGGTTTTCATAAATTTGATGCCGCCCCCGAAGACAAACGCGCCCCGCACGTGCATGGGCGCGACGCGATACCAGGACACGTTATGCCCGCCACAGAAGGAAAAGCTTTGACCGCGCTGGTCGTCGATGATGACGATATGGTGCTTTCAGTTATGGTGCAATCGCTCGAAGAACTGGGCTTTACCGCCATCCCGGCATTGGGCGGGCGCAGTGCCCTGGTCATGCTCGAGCAAGATACCCCCATCGATCTGCTGGTGACCGACGTGCGCATGCCACGCGTCAGTGGCATCGATGTGGCAGGTGCCGTCCGGCGCAAGTCGCAGTCGCTTCCCATCATTTTCGTGACCGGTTTTAGCGCCCAGTTCGCCGAAGCCAACGACAATCCTGATCCCCATATTGCCTTGTTGCGCAAACCTTACACACTGGCGGCGTTGAAACAGACGTTGGTCAGCGTCATGCCGGCACCGCCTGCCAGCGTGTCCGCTCACGCCCGATAACCAAGCGCCTGCAGCTCGAACAGCCGCGCATAGTGCCCTGCCAGGGCCATGAGTTCAGCGTGACTGCCACGTTCGATAATGTGCCCCCGCTCCAGCACGATGATGTGGTCGGCGTTGCGCACACTGGAGAACCGATGCGAAATAAGCAGCGTCATCCTGGCCCTGGCGTGAGCGCGAAAGTGCTCGAACACGGCAGCCTCTGCGCCCGCATCCAGCGCCGCAGTGGGCTCATCGAGAATCAGGATATCCGCCCGCTCCCGCATGTAGGCGCGCGATAGCGCAATTTTTTGCCATTGCCCCCCGGACAGTTCCTGACCGCCGGCGAACCAGCGGCCCAACTGGGTGGCATACCCTTTTTCCAGACGTTCGATAAAGTCTGCAGCGGTGCCCTGCTGAGCCGCCCGCGCCCAGCGGGCGGGATCGTCGAAGGCATTGACATCGCCGACCCCCAGATTTTCACCTACCGTCATCTGATAACGGATGAAATCCTGAAAAATGACGCCGATTCGCCGATGCAGTGTGGCCTCGTCCCACTCCTGGATGTCAGTACCATCCAAC
>Ga0075364_10000330_pt1 | contig 23530 bp, 31 predicted proteins | sample EndMetdeltDD1764_FD_71517 | JGI IMG/M metagenome (GOLD analysis project Ga0075364, IMG submission 71517) | Populus endosphere microbial communities from Tennessee, USA - Endosphere MetaG P. deltoides DD176-4 | ecosystem: Host-associated > Plants > Roots > Endosphere | place: USA: Tennessee... | reverse complement strand
AATTCGCCTTTTCGACGGCATCCATGGCAAGGAAACGGATCGCATTTGCCATCCGGTCGTTTTGTTCGCGAGAAGTCATGGCTTATCCACTATCGTCCGAGGGTCGGTCAGCGGGCCTTTTCAGGCCCTGTAAAGGGAGCGCCTGATCCTTAGCAGGTGCATCGCGCAAGTCAACAAATGGGGCCATAGCGAATTGCTGCAAGTGATGCATTTCGACGCAGCCTGCTCACATGTGGTGCAGTCGTTTCGGGATGCTAAAAGAACTTGCCGATCCACAAGATAGAAGGGTTGGTAAAGGCATTGGTTTATTGACCCGCATCGTGACGGTGCATAATCTCCAATATCTGTTGGACAGTCAGGACAGGGCGATTCGTCGCTTGCCTGCATGCACCGGGATGACGGAAGATGCCGACGGACAAGACGTTGGAGCTTGCCATTTCAGATTTGAAGTCCGCCATTGGCGGGCTGGAGAACGCAATCGACGCACGGGCCGAGCGGCAACGCATGGGCGCGGAAGTCGAGGGCGAGGTGCGTCGCGTGCATGCCGACCGGGCCCGTCTGGCGCAGGAACTCGACCAGTCGGAATTTCGCGCCAACCGGCTCGAAGAGGTCAATCGCGAAGTGTCGCGGCGTCTGGTTACGGCGATGGAGACCATCCGCGCCGTGCTCGATCGGTAAAGAGTGGGATTGAGCATCAATGGCGCAGGTCACGGTAACGATTGACGGCAAGGCCTACCGCATGGCCTGCGAGGCCGGCCAGGAACAGCACCTTGAAACGCTGGCCGGTCGTTTCGACCAGTATGTCGGCCATCTGAAAAGCCAGTTCGGCGAAATCGGCGATCTCAGGATCACCGTCATGGCCGGCATCATGATCATGGACGAGCTGGCCGAACTCAACCGCAAGATCGCCAGCCTAGAGAATGAAGTCGCCAGCTTGCGTTCCAGCGGCGAGGGCGTGGCGCAAGCCAAGGCCCGCGACGAGGCCCTGATGGTTTCGGCGGTCGAGGAACTGACCGTACGTTTGCGTGACATCACCGCCAAGCTTTCAGTCCGCCAGCCGGAGTCGACCGAGGGCTGACGCCCGTCAGGCGACGAACTTTCGATCGCCGTTTTTGCACTTGAATAAAAACCGCGTGCAACCGCATTCCGCCTCTGGCGGTGTCATTGCAGACCTCCTATATTGCAGTCGCGTTCTGCGCTTCCCGACAGGAACCACAATCCCTGGGGCCATACTCGATCCAAAGGGAGCTGTCCCTGACCAGGCCCGTGGGCTTGGACATATGGCGCCCACCTACGTTTGTAGGCACCCAGGATCGTAAATCTCCATCGGTTGCCGTGGATCGCACCTTATTTTTCGATATTTGATCTTCCGGCCTGTGTCGCACCTGCAAAGGTGCGGCAGGCGGGGCGTATTTTTGCTTTTGTCCAAGATGTTGCCAAAAATGTTATCTGCCGATGCACTGCGTTGCAGTCATTGCTGCGCTATGTCGCCATTATGACTGAGGGCAGGACTTACACACCGGAACAATTACACCGCATCTACAATGCCCATGTGCGGGTATGCGCCATGCGTGGCATCGAGCTTGTCAGCGGCGAGGGCAAGCAGATCGCCAAAAGGCTTTTGAACGAATTCACCGGCTCGGAGCCGGAAGACGATATCGTGCGGAAGTTTCTGTCGTGATGGGGCGGGACGAATGCGATGTCCGCGATAGTTAAAGTTTGTGAATTTTCAGATTTCCGTGGGCCAGACTTGTGCGCCGTGAAGAACGCGCAGGATCCTCACGCGATCGGCCAGAATGGCATAGGCTGCAATGTAAGGCGTGCGGGGGATGACGAGTTCGCGGGTGCTGATTATGCGACCTGGTCGGCCGCTCTGGGGAAAGTCGAGAAGACGCCGTGCTGACCGGACGATTTCTTCGTCGAGATGAGCGGCTGCTCGCGGGTTTTCTTTTTCGATATGGCTAAAGATGGCGTCGCGGTCATCGAGCGCAAATTGCGCCCAAACGAGCCTCATTGGCCTTGCTCCTCGGCTTTACGTAAGGCTTTCAGTCTGCGTTCTTGAAAAACCCTCTCCGCCTCTTCGTCATCGATATCGGGGCGGGTGTCTTCCAGTGCTTCCATCACCTTGTCGCGAAACCATTTATCGTAAGCTTCGCCTGGGCTGACGAGTTCCAACGGTATGGCGCCTTCATTCGCGGTGCGAGTGAGCAGGATTCTGACCGCATCCGACACGGTCATGCCCATGCCGGCGAGAACGGCCGTGGCGCGATCCTTCACGTCTGCATCAATGCGTGTCTGAATAAGTGCGTTCGATGCCATCATGAATCTCCTTATCCTCGCATTGTAATTCATATGAATGACAGGATCCAGAAGAGTGATGTTTGTGCGGTTTTCATCCTAACTGCTTGACTTCCCTTTGATCCTCACCATTTCTGTCACGGGGGAGATCAAGCCGCACACATGGCCATTCTGAACAATACTTTTGCGCGTTCGTCGCTGCTCATGCTGCTCGTTGGTGGCGTGATCATGTTTGGTATCGTGCTGTCCTCGTTTTTCCTGGCATCGAGCACCAACGATTATTTCAACGAAGTGACGCGGCTGCGTGCGGTGCGCACCAATTCCGCCGATCTTCTGTTGCGTGTGCAGGCTGCGGAAACGGCGCAGCGTGGTTATCTGATCACCCGCGAGCCTGCCTTTCTGGCCAGTTTCAACGAGGCGCGCGACGCCATTCCCGATCAGCTTGCCAAGCTTGAGCGTTCCGGCAGCGCGCAATCCTATGTGCCTGTTCCCATCGATGAGCTGCGTCAGCTGATCGATCAAAAAATCCGCGAGATGGAATCGACCTTCGAGCGGATGAACAACGACGACCTGCCTGGTGCCGTTGCCATTGTCCGCAACGATAGCGGCCGCCAGCTCATGGAGCGACTGTCGAACATTCTCAGCGGCATTATCGGCGTGATGGACACACGGCTGACGCAGGGGATCGCCGAGCTCAGCCAGTCGTCGAAAAGTCTGCAATGGGTCAGTGTCGGTGGCGGTTTCGTCATTCTTCTGGTGGTCGGCAGCGCGATCGCCATCGTGGCGCAGCATGTGCGTGAACTGAACCGTGCCCGGCGGGAGGTCGAAGTTCTCAATACCGGTCTCGAGGAGCGTGTCAGCGAGCGTACCGAGGACCTGATCCGCGCCAACAGCGAAATCCAGCGTTACGCCTATATCGTCTCGCACGATCTGCGCGCACCGCTCGTCAACATCATGGGTTTTACCAGCGAGCTGGAAACCACGATGAAGGACATTCAGGCCTATGTTCTGGCCGAGGGCATGCCCAGCGAGGATCAGGTGAAGCAGGCACGGTTTGCCGTCGAGGAAGACCTGCCGGAAGCGATTTCCTTCATCCGTTCATCGACCAAAAAGATGGATGGCCTGATCAACGCCATCCTGAAAATCTCGCGTGACGGCCGCCGCGAACTGAAACCCGAGCCGATCGATCTTGCCGAAATGCTGGATTTGACGGCTGCCTCTATCAACCATCAGGTGGTCGAGGCCGGTGGAGAAATCCAGATTGCCGTCAATGCGGCGCGTGGATTGATCTCCGATCGGTTTTCGCTTGAGCAGGTGTTTGGCAACCTGTTCGACAATGCCGTGAAATATCGCAGCAAGGACAAGCCTTTGTCTTTGTCGGTGCGGGCCTATCCGGTGGGTCGCACGGCGCTTCGCATCGAAGTGGCGGATAACGGCCGCGGCATTGCGCCGGAAGATCACGAGCGGGTTTTCGAACTGTTTCGTCGCTCCGGTTTGCAGGATCAGACCGGCGAGGGTATTGGTCTTGCACATGTTCGATCGTTAGTCAGAAATTTAGGCGGGGACATTACGGTCACTTCCACAATGGGAGGCGGTTCGACATTCGTGATCCGGCTTCCCGTGGATTTGTCCCAATATGTCAGGAGCGACGGGCCATGAAAGCTGCCGGTAAAGAAGTCACCATCGTCATGATTGAAGACGATGAGGGCCATGCCCGCCTCATCGAGAAAAACGTGCGCCGCGCCGGCGTCAACAACGAGATCGTGCCGTTCACCAACGGGACTGCGGCACTCGATTACATTCTCGGCGCAGATCGTTCCGGCGATCCTTCGCAGGGGCGCTACCTGCTGATCCTTCTCGATCTCAACCTGCCGGACATGTCGGGTATCGATATTCTGGAAAAGGTGAAATCCAATCCGCATACCAAACGTCTGCCGGTGGTCATTCTCACCACCACCGACGACGAGCGAGAAATCCAGCGCTGTTACGATCTCGGCGCCAATGTCTACATCACCAAACCGGTGGAATATGACAGCTTTGCCAATGCAATCCGGCAGCTGGGCCTGTTCTTCTCGGTCATGCAGATTCCCTGACCTCTTTTGACTGAAAAGGCCATCGCGCCGATGCCGCAGACCGTTCTTTATATTGATGACGATGTCGCTCTCGGGCGGCTCGCGGAACGGTATCTCGGCCGCGCCGGCTATACGCTGAAACATGCCGTCGATGGCGCAACCGGTCTTGCCTTGGCAGAAGCGGGCGGCATCGACGCCATCGTGCTCGACCATTACCTGCGCGCGGAAACCGGGCAGGACGTGCTGCGTGGGCTGAAAGAGCGCGGCATCGAGCTACCGGTTATCTATGTGACCGGTTCCAGCGAGGCGACGATTGCCATCGACGCCCTGAAGAACGGCGCTTCCGACTATGTGATCAAGACGGTGGGCGATGAATTCTGGTCGCTGATGGAAAACGCCATCCGCCAGTCCATCGCCAATGCCGAATTGCGCCGCGCCAAGGAAAAGGCCGAGGCTGAAATCCGCATCGGCAAGGAACGCGCCGAAGTGCTGCTGGCGGAAGTGAACCACCGTGTCGCGAACAGTCTTGCGCTGGTCGCAGCACTTATCCGTCTGCAGGTGACGAGCAGCCGCAGCGACGAGGCCAAGGAGGCGCTGACGGAAACGCAGGCGCGTATTTCCGCCATCGCGGGCATGCATCGCAGCCTTTACACATCCGACGATGTGCGCACGGTCGAGATCGACAAATATCTCGAAACGCTGGTCAAGGAAGTGCAGCGCTCGGTGGAAATGGGCGACAAGGGTCCGTCGATCCGGCTGGAGGCCGAGGCGATCTCGCTGTCCTCCGACCGTGCCGTTTCGGTCGGCATGATTGTCACCGAACTTCTCACCAACGCCATCAAATATGCCTATCCGGCAGGCGCTGACGGCGAGGTCCGGGTCATTTTCAAAAAGAGCGATGAGGCGCACGCGCTGCTGGCTGTCGAGGATGACGGGGTCGGCTGTCTCGAAAATACTGCGCCGAAAGGCACCGGTCTTGGTACCCGCATCATCAAGTCGATGGCCTCGACGCTTGGCTCTGCCGTGACCTATGTACCGGTCGCTGTCGGCACCCGCGCCGAACTGCCGATCAATCTCGAAGGCTGATCCACGATCGCAAAATCTCCGCTCTCACGAGTTCATTTGACGTGCGCCATTGCCAAGCGGATGCGGGAACCCTATTCTCAGGGACATATTGACGGATACAGGACCATGACATCCCTGAACCGGCGACGGTTTTCCGAACGCTGTGTGAGACATTGCTGAGCCGCCAGACCCTGCGCTTTTGCGTAGGGCTATTTCCATTCTGGCGTGACGCTCGTGGCGGTTGGAACCGCATACGTCTCGGCCAGATCCTTCAGTTCCAATCAAAGAGCTTCTTGTGTTAACCGAAATACTCATCGTGGTCTGCCTCACGGTCTTGAACGGTGTTCTCGCCATGTCGGAACTTGCCGTCGTTTCCTCGCGCCCCATTCGCCTCAAGGTGATGGCGGAGCAGGGCAACCGGGGGGCTGCCACGGCGCTGCATCTTGCCGACGATCCCGGCCGGTTTCTCTCGACGGTGCAGATCGGCATCACGCTGGTCGGCGTTCTGTCCGGTGCGTTTTCAGGCGCAACGCTCGGTGCGCGCCTGACCGGCTGGCTGGTCACGCAGGGTCTGTCGCAGAATATTGCTGACTGGCTCGGCGTCGGCACGGTCGTTGTCGTCATCACCTATATGTCGCTGATTATTGGCGAACTGGTGCCGAAGCAGGTGGCGCTGCGTAATCCGGAAGCGGTTGCCTCGCGCGTTGCGCCTGCCATGTGGTTGTTGTCGAAGATCGGTGCACCTGTCGTTTGGTTTCTGGATATTTCCGGCCGCACGGTGCTGAAACTGCTTGGCCAGACCGGTGAGAGCGAAGAGCGCGTTACCGACGAGGAAATCCGTACGGTTCTTGCCGAAGCACAGAGCGCCGGTGTGATCGAAAGCGGTGAAAGCGAAATGATCTCCGGCGTGATGCGCCTTGCCGACCGTACCGCGCGCGGCCTGATGACGCCGCGCCGCGATGTCGAGGTGATCGATACGGAAGACGAGCCGGAAGAAATCCGCGAACAGCTGCGGGCGACGCATCGCTCGCGTCTGCCTGTCCGCAAGGGCAGTTCGGACGAGATCATCGGCGTTCTGTTCGTCAAGGATGCCTATGATTTTATGGCCGGCGGCAAGCTTATCGACCTGAAATCCTCGCTGCGTGATGCACCTGTGGTGTCCGACCTGACGGGTGCGCTCGACGTCATTCAGGCGCTGCGCAAGACGCCGGCTCATATGGTTCTCGTTTATGACGAATACGGCCATTTCGAAGGTGTGATCACCTCCGGCGACGTGCTGGAAGCGATTACCGGTGTGTTCCAGGAAGACGATATCGACGAGCCTGCGATCGTTGTGCGCGACGATGGATCCTATCTCGTTGCGGGCTGGATGCCTGTCGATGAATTCGGTGCGCAGATGGGCATTTCGATCGAGGAAGATCCGGGTTACGAGACCGTTGCCGGTTTCGTTCTCGATGAACTCAAGCATCTGCCGGAACTGGGCGAAAAGTTCAGCACCCGTGGCTGGACATTCGAGGTGATGGATCTGGACGGACGGCGTATCGACAAGCTGCTGGTCAGCCGCGCCACGGATCAGGACTGATGGCAACCACGCCCGAAAAGGCAGAATTGCGCAACGGGCGGCTTGCTGCCCGTGATGCCTTGCCCTTGGACGAGCGGCTGGAAAAGAACACGGTCCTCACCGCCCACGGTCTCGGAGCCGTACAGGTCTCTGTGGGCATGGTTGTTTCCGGCTTTCTGCCAATCCGCTCCGAGGTCGATCTCAAGCCGCTGATGGCGGCGCTTGGAGAGGAAGGCGCGCGGCTTTGCCTGCCGGCCATCCTCGACAAGGAAACAATCGTTTTTCGCGAATACCGCCCGGATGCCGAGCTGATCTCCATGGGGTTCGGCACTTATGGCCCGGCAGCGCATGAGCCGGTTCTCGACCCTGAGATCATGCTGGTGCCGCTTGCCGCTTTCGATGCTTTTGGCAACCGGATCGGCTATGGCGGGGGCTATTACGACCGCGCCATTCACCAAATGCGTCAAAAAGGCCACAATCCGAGGCTGATCGGCATTGCATTCGACTGCCAGGAAGTGGCATCAGTGCCGGTAGAACCTCACGACATCAGACTGGACGCGATCCTGACGGAAAGCGGCTACCGGACCTTCGCCTGAGGCGAAGCCGGTACGCGACCGGTTCTGACTGGCACAGATTGGATTAGCATGCGCCTTTTGTTTCTCGGTGACATGGTGGGCAAGACCGGACGCACGACCGTCTGGGACAAGCTGCCGGGCCTCGTCTCCGACCTGAAGCTCGATTTCGTCATCGTCAACGGCGAGAATGCCGCCGGTGGTTTCGGCATTACCGAAGACATCTTTCTGGAAACCATCAATGCCGGCGCCGATGTGGTGACGACGGGCAACCATGTGTGGGACCAGAAGGAAGCCGTCAGTTTTTCCGGCCGCCACGACCAGTTCCTGCGTCCCGCGAATTATCCGAACGGCACGCCCGGCAAGGGCTCCGGCATCTTTTACGCCCGCAACGGTGCGCGTGTTCTTGTCGCCAACATCATGGGACGGGTGTTCATGCATCCCGAACTCGACGATCCCTTCAAGTCGGCGGAATCCATTCTGGAAGCCGCACCGCTGAAGGATCAGGTCGACGCCATCATCTTCGATTTCCATGCGGAAGCCACCAGCGAAAAGCAGTGCTTTGGCCACTTTGTCGATGGCCGCGCCTCATTTGTTGTTGGCACGCACACACATGTGCCGACTGCCGACTATCAGATCCTGAACGGCGGCACCGCCTATATGTCTGATGCCGGCATGTGCGGCGATTACGATTCATCGCTCGGCATGGACAAGGAAGAACCGCTCAACCGCTTCATTTCGAAAATGCCAAAGGGCCGTTTCGAGGTGGCATCCGGTCCGGCAACCATTTGCGGTGTCGGCGTCGAGATTTCCGATGCTACGGGACTTGCGGAAAAGATCGAGCCGCTGCGCATCGGGCCGCGGCTGGCGGAAACGATCCCGAGTTTCTGGCGGTAAGGCAGGGGGCGTAAATCGCCCCCTCATCATTTCTATCCCCCGCAAAATATCGCCTCTTGGCACCTGTCGCGTGAGCGTCATACTGGGCATGTATCGGATTCGGCTCCCTGAGACGGAACTCCCGCCATGCCCCCAATCATCCACGCCGATGGCGCGACCAAATGGTTTGCGCAGAAAGTGCCGCAACCCGGCTTTGCCGGGAGTTTGCGTAATTTCCTCAAGCCCGTCACGCGCGATGTGAAGGCGGTGGATGGCATCTCGTTTGCTATTCGTGCAGGCGAGGCCGTCGGTTATCTCGGACCGAACGGTGCCGGCAAATCCACCATGATCAAGATGCTGACCGGCGTGCTGGTGCCGACAGCCGGTTCGGTCAATGTGCTCGGGCGCGTGCCGCATGTGGAGCGCATCGCCAATGCGCGCGATATCGGTGTCGTGTTCGGCCAACGCAGCCAGCTGTGGTGGGACCTGCCGCTATACGAAAGTTTTGAACTGCATCGCCGTATCTACCGGGTGGAAAAGGCGCGGTTCGACAGGGTGCGGGCCGAACTGATCGACATGTTGCAGATCGCGCCGTTTCTGGAGCGGCCGGTGCGACAGCTGAGCCTTGGCCAGCGCATGCGCGGCGAAATCGCCATGACGCTTCTGCATGAACCAAAAATCCTGTTTCTCGACGAGCCGACGATTGGGCTCGATGTCGTTGCCAAGGATGTCGTGCGCAAGCTGCTGGCCCGCATCAATCGCGAGCGCGGCACGACCATCATTCTCACCACCCATGACCTGCGCGATATCGAGGAAATCTGCCCGCGGCTGATCATGGTGGACGACGGCAAGCTGTTGTTCGATGGGCCGCTCGCCAACCTCAATTCCACTTTTGGCGCGCGCAAAAAGCTGACGCTGGAATTTGCGACCGAACCAAAAACGGTGACGCTGGCCGGTGCCGAACCGGCAGGCGGCGAGGGCGTCATCCGGACGTTTCTTCTGGCGGACGAAAAACGCTCGCTGGTGGAGATTATTACGGCGCTGAAATCCGATGCCGAGCTGGTGGATGTGCATCTGCACGAACCTGACATCGAGGAGGTTATCCGCACCTATTATCAGGCGCGCGAGACCGGGGTGTCTCAGCCCAGATCCAAGCGGGTGGGGTAATGCCATGTTTCTTGCGCTTGCCTCTGCCGGTTTTCGCATCGAATCCAGTTTTCGGGCGCAGTTCTGGTTCAAGCTTTTGAGCGGTGTGCTGAACGTCATTGCACGCGTGTCGATCTGGCAGTCAGTGTTTGTGCATGGCGCGGGTTCGACGGACGTTAGTCTGCCGCAAATGGTCACCTATGCCATTCTGGGTGCAACGATCTTTTCCACTTGGGATGCAACGCAGATCCTGCGTGAAATCGGCGCGGATATTCGCAGCGGCAATGTCGTCAGCCATCTGATGCGGCCCTACAGCTATCCGGCCTCCTTGTTTGCGCGCCAGTTGGGCGTGCGTTTGCATGAAATGCTGATGCTCGGAGTTCCGGTCGCCGTCGTCATGGCCCTTGTCTACGGATTTCAGCCGCCGGCCAGCATAGGGCATGCCGTGCTGTTTGTTCTGTCTCTGATGCTATCGCTTTTCCTGCTGTTCACGATCTCCATTGCCATATCGATGATCGGCTTCTGGGTGATGGACATGCTGGCAATCGAATGGTTCATGCGTGGCACGTTGGCGCTGTTTTCCGGCGGATTGGTGCCTTTGTGGTTTTACCCGGACGCCATCGCGCATGCCGTTCTTTATCTGCCGTTTGCCTGGATCACCTTTTATCCGCTGGCGATCTATCTGGGGCAGCTCGATCTGGTGTCGGCCATGCTGCATCTTCTTTACGGGGTCGGCTGGGCGGCGTTTTCGGCTGGATTGGTCGTCCTGATGTGGCGTGCCGCCAGCCGGCGGCTGGTCGTGCAGGGAGGATAAGTCATGCGCCACAACCTGTCGCTTTACCTCTATCTCGTACGCCTGCAATTGCGCAGCCGCCTGCAATATCGCGCCAATCTGTTTATCGGCTGGGTGGCGCAGGCTTTCGGTTATGCCAGCGTTTATGGTGCTATCTGGATCGTCGCCAGCCGCTTTGAAAAGCTCGGTGGCTGGGTCTGGCCGGAAATCGCGCTGATGCTGGGTTTTCATGTTCTGGGTTATGCGCTCGGCGCGCTTTTTACGCTGGTGCAGCTACGGCGCATGGAGGAGCTGGTGCGGCTTGGCACCTACGACACGTTGCTGGTGCGGCCGATCAGCCCCTGGGCGTTTCTGGTTTTTTCCGGCATCAATATCGAATACGGCGGTCATATCGCGCTCGGTATCGGCATGATCGTCTGGGCATTGCCGCAGCTTGCCATCGACTGGTCGCTGCTTACGGTGCTGCAGTTTGCCGCCAGCCTGATCAGCGCCGCCCTTCTGACCGCCGCTGCCCTGACGACCATTGCGGCGATGGCACTGGTGCTGACCCGTTCGCGGTATCTGTTCGGCCTCTATTTCGATTTCTGGGAATTGTCGCGTTACCCGCTGACCATCTTTGCCATGCCGCTGCAGTTCGTGCTTCTGTCCGTCGTGCCGTTTGGTTACATGGCCTTTGTCCCGGTGGCAGCACTTCTCGGCAAACCGGTGCCGCTGATCGGCGATGCAGCACCCTTTGCCGCGATCCTTGCCGGTCCGGTGATGGTCGTTGTCGCCATTATGGTCTGGCAGGCCTGCCAGCGGCGTTATCAGGGTGCCGGCGGCTGAGCCAAGCTCGCGACACATGTGCAGCAATGACTAAAACGTGACAATCGCCAGGCCATAACCGGCTGGACCGGTGGCCGTGCTTCCCGCATCTTTCCCGTCATGGACCGGCCGCATTTTTCAAGCGGCAGAACTTAGCGGGGAGTGGCATGATGCTGCGGACTGTCGCATTCGTTCTTTCCATCGTGGCCGCTACCGCTGCTGCAAACCCGGTATCGGCGCAATCGCCGATCCAGCCAAAAGGCTCGGTTGAGGGGCTGCCCGTCAGCCAATGCCAGGCGATAGCCCAAGCCGTGCCCCGCGCCACATACGCAAATTTTACGCCATCCACCGCCGGGCCTGTGTGGAAAACACAGGCCCGCAAGACGCTGGTTATGGCCGACAAGGAACAGGTCAGAATTACCTTTGTCGGCCATTCCACCTATTTTATCGAAACGCCCGGCGGCATTGGCATCGCCACCGATTACAGCGGTGTCTACAAACCCTATCGCCTGCCTGACGTGATCACCATGAACCGGGCGCATTCCACCCACTACACGCTAACGCCCGATCCCGGCATCGAAAACGTTTTGCCGGGCTGGAGCGATGTGCCCGGTGAAAAGGCACAGCATAATGTGATGGTCGGCGATGCCTATATCCGCAATGTCGCGTCGGATATCCGCAACTGGGGCGGCGGCGTCGAGGAAAACGGCAATTCCATCTTCATTTTCGAAGTGGCTGGACTTTGCATCGGTCATCTCGGACATCTGCATTTCGAGCTCAACGAACAGCAATATACCGAGATCGGCCGGCTGGATGTGCTGATGGTGCCGGTTGATGGCGGGCTGACCATGGGGGCAGACAGCATGAGCCGGGTGGTGCAACGGCTGCGCTCGTCGCTGATACTGCCCATGCACCGTTTTGGCCCGCCGCTGGATGCGTTTCTCGCCATGTTCGATACCAAGTTCGACATCGCTTATGCGAAGGAGGAGGTGATTTCGGTGTCGATGCGCAGTCTGCCGAAGAAGCCGACGATCATGGTGCCGAAGGGGCTGTGATGCCCTCTGCGCCGTCATCCTCGGGCTTGACCCGAGGATCCAAAAACCAAGTGCTCAGAGTGTGCAGCGTGGGTCCTCGGGTCAAGCCCGAGGATGACGGAGGAGGGGATCCTTACGCAAAAGCCAAATGCTGTTTGACGCCCACTTCCGGCGTTTTTTCATCCGAATAATTGGCCTTGGCGATTTCCCAGCCGAATTTCAGCTTGCTGTCGGTGGAGGCCCAGATGTCGGCGTCGTCCACATGCATGGCGATCATCGTCAGCTTCGGATCGGCCTTGCCGTCTTCATACCAGGCGGCGGTGACGCTGCTCCAGTATTCCTCGATCTTGGCCGGGTCGGGGCGCAGTTCCAGCGTGCCGCCAAGGCTTGCATGGTAATCGTGGTTTTTGCCGACGACGCAGAAATAGCCGCGTGTGCCGGGGCGGATAGCCTGCGCCAGATCCGTATCGGTCTTGGTGAAGAACCAGATCGTGTTGGTTTTCGGATCGGCATTTGGCGCCATGGGCTGCATATGCGCGCGTGCGCCTTCGATGCCGAGCATGCCGGCGTGGATCTCGTTGATCTCGTCCCAGAGCTGGCGGGCGGGGGCTTCGCGTGCTTCGGTCAGGCTTGCCATGGAAAATCTCCTTATCGTCATCCGGGTTCGGTGCGGAAAACGATGAGGGAGAGGCTTTGTTCCGTGAATTTCGGTGGGGAATGCGCCGATCTGCCCCGATCTAGCCCGGGCGCGCCCCCTTGAACAGCAAAGCCATCGAAACTATAAGGCGGCCATTCCAATATAAATGATGCAGGGGTGCCATGGCTGGCCATTCACAGTTCAAGAACATCATGCACCGCAAGGGCAAGCAGGACGGCATCCGTTCAAAGATGTTCTCCAAGCTCGCACGCGAAATTACGGTTGCGGCAAAGACCGGTCTTCCCGACCCGACGATGAACGCCGCACTTCGCCTGGCCGTGCAGAACGCCAAGGCGCAGTCGATGCCGAAAGACAATATCGACCGCGCCATCAAGAAGGCATCGGGTGCAGACGCCGAGACCTATGATGCGATCCGTTACGAAGGTTACGGCCCGGCCGGCACGGCGGTTATCGTCGAAGCGCTGACCGACAACCGCAACCGCACCGCATCGAGCGTTCGCTCTACCTTCTCCAAGGCTGGCGGCGCACTCGGTGAAACCGGTTCGGTATCGTTCTCGTTCGACCACGTCGGTGAAATCACCTACAAGGCTTCCGTCGGCGATGCCGACAAGGTCATGGAAGCGGCTATCGAAGCCGGTGCCGACGACGTTGTTTCGGATGAAGACGGCCACACGATCTATTGCGGTTTCGAGGACATGAACGAAGTGTCCAAGGCGCTGGAAGGCGTGCTCGGCGAAGCTGAAACCGTCAAGGCGATATGGAAGCCACAGAACACGATCGAAGTCGACGAAGACAAGGCGCGTTCGATCATGAAGCTGATCGATACGCTGGAAGACGACGACGACGTGCAGGCCGTTTATTCCAACTTCGAAGTTTCCGACGAAGTTCTGGCCAAGCTTTCGGCCTGATTTTCGGATTTCAAGATTGCGAACGGGGCCGAAAGGCCCCGTTTTGCGTTTGTGAGCTACGTGTTCAATCCAGATCGCCATCGCGCCAGACGACATGGCGTGGCGATGCCGGCAGATTTTCGATCTCGTCTGCAATGAAATAGGGCGGGATATCCAGCGCCTTGAGCGCGTCTGATGTCGCTTTCACCCATTTGAATTCAAGCTCATGGGTATCGATGACGCGATGGACGATATCGCTGGGATGAAACGGAAAAGTTTCGGGTAGTTCCATGCGGTAATAAAAGCCGAGTTCGTGCCATTCCTTCTCCTCATAATTGAAGAAGTTTTCGACCACCCAAAGAAGCGGACCAACTTGCGCTTCTACGCCAAGCTCCTCGACCATCTCCCGCTTCAGTGTTTCTTCCGAGGTTTCGCCCATTTCGGCGCGGCCTCCCGGAAACGTCCAGAAGGTTTCATGCACGGCGCGATGCACCAGAACATGACCTTCACGGAAAGCCAGTCCGGCGATGCGCATCTGAAAAATGCGGCCGGGTTTGAATTTCTTGCGGATGCGCAGGTCTTGGGGCTTCTTACTCATCGTCGAGGCTCATGCGGAATTGTGCGGCTTCCAGATCCTTGGGCGGCTGGAGGCCGAGATGTTTCCAGGCGTTTGCCGTCAGCACGCGCCCGCGCGGGGTTCGCTGGATAAAACCCTGCTGGATCATATAGGGCTCGATAATGTCCTCGATCGCATCGCGCGGTTCCGACAGGCCAGCCGCAATCGTTTCGATGCCGACAGGACCGCCGGCAAAGTTCACCGCGATCATGTTGAGATAACGTTTGTCGAGCTGGTCGAAGCCCATATTATCGACGTTGAGCCGCGTCAGTGCCTCGTCGGCGATTTCACGCGTCACGGCTTCGGCGCGCGCCACTTCGGCGAAATCGCGCACGCGGCGCAGAAGCCGACCGGCGATACGCGGCGTGCCGCGTGCACGACGGGCGATTTCGCGCGCACCTTCATCGGTCATGCCGAGGCCCATCAGGCGGGCGCCACGGCGTACGATGCCTTCCAGTTCCTCAACCGTATAGAAGGCGAGGCGCACGGGGATGCCAAAGCGGTCACGCAAGGGGGTGGTCAAAAGGCCAAGGCGGGTGGTGGCGGCGACGAGCGTGAATTTCGACAGATCGATCTTGACCGAGCGCGCGGCCGGGCCTTCGCCGATGATCAGATCGAGCTGAAAATCCTCCATGGCCGGATAGAGGATTTCCTCGACGGCCGGGTTGAGGCGGTGGATTTCATCGATGAACAGCACGTCGCGTTCCTCGAGATTGGTGAGAAGGGCGGCGAGATCGCCCGCCTTGGCAATCACCGGGCCGGAAGTGGAGCGGAAATTGACACCGAGTTCCTTGGCCATGATCTGCGCCAGCGTGGTCTTGCCGAGACCCGGCGGACCGACGAACAGCACGTGATCCAGCGCCTCACCACGGTTCTTGGCCGCTTTGATGAAGATTTTCAGGTTGGCGCGGGCCTCCGCCTGGCCGGTGAATTCGTCCAGCGATTGCGGGCGCAATGCCGTATCGAGGTCTTCACCGCGCTTTTCCGGCGTGATCAGGCGGGTATCATCGGTCATGCGAGCAGTTCCATTCCGGGTATTTTTCTGGCAGCGGTTTTGTCGAAGGTAACAGTGCGTCTACAACCGGCGACCTTTGCCGACCAGGCGATAAGATAGTCGGGGAGATCACCGACAGGGTCGCTCTGACTGAAAAGCGTATTGAGTTCTTCTGCGTATTCAATCACTACGCCATCTGCGGCAATAAGATTTTGCAAAACTTCTATGATGACGGGCATCGGATATTTCAGGTGCTTGTTGAGAACCCATACGGTCTCTGCAAGCACGACTGCGCTTACATAGGCAGGATCCTCCGCCGAGCGTTTGCTGAGAAATTGGCGTGCCGCGCGATTTTGTTCCGGTTGGTCGTCAACAAGAAAGCGAACCAAGACATTGGTATCTATACCAATCACTTATGTCTCTCCGCCCATTCACGCATTATACGCGCGTCGTCATCGGCAACGGCCTGACCTATAACATCGTCGATGTCTTCAATCCGGAGACTTTTTCCAGTTGGCGGCTTGCCAAGAATACCGGCAAAATCAATCAAGCGTCGGGTCTTCTCGATCTGCGCGGTTGCGGGTGTGGCTAGCAGGCTTCTGTCCTGAATGCTGATGGTGAACTCGGTGCCGGGAACAAGCTGTAAATCCTCCAGAATTTCCTTCGGGATCGTCAACTGTCCATCTGAATTCAATTTTGCCAAAGCGCCCATCGTCCGCGGCTCCTGCCGGTTGAATGAGTCAATTGTAATTGCAAACAACGTCTGAGCCAATCACCGCGCCAATTCCTTCAAGCCCAACCGGATCAGCTTTGCACTGTCTGCACCTTCGCCTGCCGTCTTCATTGCTGCTGCCACCGCATTGGCTGCCTGATCGCGCGAATAGCCGAGGTTGGTGAGCGCCGAGACTGCATCGGACACCGGCGCAGAGGCGACACCCTCTCCGAGTTCCTGCTTGAGGCCGATATTGGCTGACGCCTCGCCGGCAAAGGCTGGGGCCTTGTTTTTGAGTTCGGTGACGAGACGCACTGCCACTTTAGGCCCCACGCCCGGTGCGCGCGAGACAGCCGTCTTGTCCTGCAAGGCTATCGCGTTTGCCAGTTCCGACGGGGTGAGGGTGGAAAGTACTGCCAGCGCCACCTTGGAGCCGACGCCCTGCACGCTCTGCAACAGGTTGAACCATTCGCGTTCCAGCGCCGAAACGAAACCGAACAGCTTTAGCTGGTCTTCACGCACATAGGTCTCGATAAACAGCACGGCCGCCTCGCCGACACTCAGCCGTGACAGGGTGCGCGACGAGCAAAAGGCCTCGTAACAGACGCCATGCACATCGATGAGCACATAGTCGTCGCCGATTTCGTCGATAGTGCCTTTGAGCTTGCCGATCATGTCTGGGGTCCTGAAAGAGGGTGAGTGTCGGGCGCGATGATGTCGAGAGAGGGGAAATAGCTGCGATAACGCGTGGCATCCCGCGTCAGCAAACGGTGGGAGCGGACCGAAGCGTGTGCGCCGATCAGAAAATCCGGCAAGGTGCGTTCGCGCAATCCGCCGGCGTGCCGGTAGTCGAAGTGAACTTTTCCGGCTTGAAAAGCGGCATCATAGGACAGCGGCTCGCGTTTGAGGTTGAGCCAACTGAAGGCAAAATTGATGTCCTGTTCCGATAGGTGAGATGATGAAAGCTCAGACCATACGATCGGATTGAGAACCAGATCGCCCTCTCGGTGGCATCGCTCCAAGTTGGAAAGCGACCAGGCCCTCAATGGCGTTGCCGGGCCAAGAATGTCGATCAGTACATTGGTATCAACGACGGTCGAGGTCATCGCGTGGTCCCCTCAACCATTCCATATATTCGTCGGTCGTCATTCCCATCGTGTCGAATGTGCCTTCAACGCTTTTGGCCCATTCCGAAAAATCCTTGAAGTCGTCTCGTCTGCTGGTTTTGACCAGCATCACACCGTCATCCGAGGCAACAAAATCCACCTCCGAGCCGGGGCCGATATTCAGCCTGTCGCGGATATCTTTCGGGATTGTAACCTGACCTTTTTCGGTGACGCGCATGGTAATACCTCCGAGGTATTACCTATTGGGCTTTTGAGAACAAGTCAAGAACAAACGCGCGGCAGCTCAGCCTGCCAGCGCCTGGCGCATGCGGTTGCCGCCGCGATTGTGGGCGTGGCAAATGGCGATGGCGAGCGCGTCGGCGGCATCGTTGCCTTTGAATTCCACCTTCGGCATCAGGATTTTCAGCATCATGTGGATCTGTTTTTTATCGCCATGGCCGACGCCGATCACCGATTTCTTCACTGCATTCGGTGCATATTCGGCAACCGGCAATCCGGCGCGGGCAGGCACCAGCATGGCGATGCCACGGGCCTGACCGAGTTTCAGCGTCGCCACCGCATCCTTGTTGACAAAGGTCTGTTCCACGGCGGCCTCATGCGGCTGGTAGCTGTGAACGACTTCTGCAAGGCCATCATGCAGCTGGCACAGGCGCGAGGCGAGATCCATGTCGCCATCGGAGGTGACGGTGCCTGATGCGACGAAGCGCAGCGAATTGCCAAGCGTTTCGATGACGCCCCAGCCGCAACGGCGAAGCCCCGGATCGATGCCGATGATGCGAATCGTCTGTGTCATGCCGTCCATCCTATCGCCGCAGCCGAAAATCGGCCAGTGAAATGCGAACAAACCAAAAACATATGGCCTGTTAACGTCCGGTTAATCCTCTTCCAACGGCGTTTGAAACTTCGTCTGCATATAAGGCGTTGCTGAAATAATCCCGTCAGAATCACGGGGAGGAGGAGGTCATGATGACGATAGCGAGACAGTTGCGGGCGCGGCCGGTACAGGTCCTTTCCGTTTTGTTCATACTCAACGGCCTTGCCGTCGGCGCCATGATGGCGCAGACGGCCGAGATCGGCACAGATATCGGGATCGTTGTTCCGTTGCTGGGCGCTTCGGCTCTGCTGGCAACTCTTGCAGCGCTGATTGCACTGGCCCGGCTGGTGCGGGATCCGCTGGAGCGGCTTGAAACGACGGTACGTTCGCTCAGCGCCGAAGTGGCGCGTGGTGGCGATCCGGTGCCGGGTCTCGGCCTGACGCTTGCCTCCAGCGGCGACCTGACGGCCTCCACACGTTCGCTTATCCGCTTGCGGCAGGTACTGTCGGATCGCAATCGCCGCGCCGAACAGGAGCATCAGCATCGCCGTAATGTCGATGAACTGCTTGCCGCCGAAATCTTCAAGCAGAGTGCGGAAGAACAGGTTCGTCATCATGCGATCGCCGAATTGGCCGATGCCCTGCGTCGGCTCGCCAATGGTGAGCTTGGCATGCAGCTGGAACTTGCCATGCCGCCGGAACTGGAGCCGGTGCGTATCCACTTCAACCGCGCATCCATGATGCTGGCGGAAAATATCGGCGGTGATGGCAGTCATGCTGCGATCCTTCGCGATACAGGCATTGCGCTTGCTGCCAGCACCGATCTGGCAAGCCAGGGGGCGGGGCAGGCAAGCGGCATCATCGAATTGCGCCGGTCTACCGCGATGCTCGGTCGTGGCGCCGGGGCGCGGGCGCAAGAGGCGCAGGAGCTTGCCGCCTTTGCTGCATGGGCACGCACGGAAATTCAGCAGTGCGCCGAAACGCTGACCGGTGCCAAGGGCGTAATCGAAACTGTTGCCAGGTCCTCGGCAGAGATGAGTGCAGCGGCGCAGAATGTGCAGGATATTCTGCGTGAGACCAGCCTTGCCTCGCTTAATCTCGGTATCGGCGCGGTGCAGGGCGGTGGTTCCGGCGAGGATCTTGCCGTTGTTCTGGCAGAGGTGAGGGCGCTTGCCGAACGCACGGCCCGCGCTGCCTCCAGCCTGTCGGCAATCACCACTCCGAATGGCACGAAAACGGGTGCCGCCGTTTCGGCGGTCGATAAGGCTTTGTCCGATCTGGGTACGATCGGTCAGGAAATGGAAATTCTGGAAGATCGTGCGGCAGCGCTTGCCCGCGCCGGTCATGAGGATGCGGCAACGATCGGTGAGGTTGAACTCGTCGTTCAGGAACTGGAAGATGGGGCACGCGGCCATGCGAATACGGTTGAACGTACCGTTCTGGCCATGAGCGCTCTTTCACGCAGCCTCGGTCGCCTCGAATTGAAGCTCGGCCTGTTCCGCCAGCCCGCGCCATCACTGCCGGTTTCGGGGTCTGTTCCCACTGTGGCCGGCACGTCCCGCCATGCGAGTTCGCGGCCTTATCTGCGCCGCGTCAAATAGTCGCCGCGGCCAAGACAGTTTTGTGACGGGAGTGTGGTGAAAATCAAATCGGGGACCTTAGCATCTGCGCTAAGGAACCCTACATGGGAGATGCGGTGGATCATCGTCCACCGCATTTTCATGTTTGCCAGCAGGATTTCACCATGATCCCATTTTCCATTCTCGATCTTTCCCCGATTGCAGAAGGCAAGACCGCTTCCGATGCATTGGATGAATCGCGCCGGCTGGCCATCAAGGCCGAGAATGAGGGCTATAAGCGTGTTTGGCTGGCCGAACATCACGGCATGCCGGGCATTGCCAGTGCTGCCACCGCAGTCGTGATCGGCCATATCGGCCAAGCAACGAAGCGCATCCGTGTTGGGGCTGGGGGCATCATGCTTCCGAACCATTCGCCGCTTGTCGTGGCTGAACAGTTCGGCACGCTGGAAGCGCTGTTCCCCGGCCGCGTCGATCTGGGACTTGGCCGTGCGCCGGGCACCGACATGCGCACCGCGCAGGCGCTTCGCCGCAATATGGATCCCGGTGCCGACAATTTCCCGAACGATATTCTGGAACTGCAGCATCTCTTGAGCACGCCGCTGGAAAATCAGGCCATTCTCGCCATTCCGGGCGTAGAATCCAACGTGCCTGTGTGGCTGCTCGGTTCCAGCGTTTATAGTGCGCATCTGGCCGCCGCCCTTGGTCTGCCTTATGCCTTTGCCTCGCATTTCGCTCCCGACATGCTGTTCGAAGCGCTGCATATCTACCGCGAACGTTTTCAGCCTTCGGCCACGCTCGACAAGCCCTATGTCATGGTCGGCGTCATGGGCGTTGGTGCGGAAACGGATGAAGAGGCAAAACGTCTGTTTACCTCGTCGCAGCAGCAGTTCGTCAACCTGCGCAAAAACATCCGCACGAAATTCCCCAAGCCGGTCGATAGCATGGATGGGCATTGGACCGAGGTCGAGCAGATTAATGTCGAACACACGCTGCGTTTTGCCGCCGTTGGTTCACCGGCTACGCTGGAAAAGAACCTCGGCGAGTTCCTGGCCGATACGGCAGCCGACGAGTTGATCGTTTCCATGCCGATCCACGATATCGATGCGCGCCTGCGCTCGGTCGAGATTTTCGCCAATCTGCCGATGATGCAGAAGGTCACGGACTGATTTAGCAAATCGTCATTTTCATCAGGCCCCGCCCGGAACAAACCCGGCCGGGGCCTGTTTCGTCTCCATGAAGCAAGGAGGCGAATATGCGAAAAATCCGTGCCGGAAGCCGGGTCGAATGGACCTGGGGTGCTCACAAAGCCGAAGGCAAGGTGGAAAAAACCTTTAGCGATGACGTCAGCCGTAAAATCAAGGGCAAGGTCATCAAGCGGAAGGCCGACGATCAGGAACCGGCTTTGCTGATCCGTCAGGAGGATGGCGGCAAGGTTCTGAAAAGTCGTTCGGAAGTGAGGCCTGCCCATGGCTGACAGGAACTTGCCCGGAAATCTGCAATATATCCCACCCGTGCCTGTCTCTGCTGCCGCCCGAAAAGGGCTGGCGCTCAGACAGAAATTTCATAGGGGTGGCACGAGTGTGGGCATTGCCCGCGCCCGCGATCTGAAAAACCGCAATCCGCTGTCCGATGACGTTATGAAGCGCATGGCAGCTTTTTTCGCGCGGCATCAGATCGATAAACGCGCCAAAAACTTTGGAAACGATGAGAACCCGTCCGCCGGTTATGTCGCTTGGCTGATGTGGGGCGGCGATGCGGGCAGGACCTGGGTGGAAGGCCAACGACAATCACGCCAGCAACGGCCTGTGAAAGCGCATTAGGCCGTGAGAAAATGGTTCTTATCGGCAAGGATTCGTAGGGTTTGTTCAAGCCGTGCGTGCCCACCCGGTTGCCAGCCTAGGGCCTTCAGACGCGTCGTATCCATCACATTCACCGAGATATGATCTGCCGGTACGGGCAGGGGATGCGAGAGGCCGCTTGCCGCAGCATAGAAGGACAGGATTTCGTGTGTGTCGGTGACGATGTCGGACACGTTGAAGGATTTGCCGTTCACCGCGTCGGCATCATGGCCCATCATTAGCAGGATGACGGCCGCCAGATCGTCGGCATGCACTTCGCTTCCGGCGCGCGATGCGACCGGTTTGCCGGCACGATAATCCTCGAACATCGCGTCCCATTTGTTGGGGCGATGATGACCGTACACGCCGGTGGCACGCAGGCTGGTGGTGATGAATGTGTCACAGGAAAGCGCGGTAAGTATCTGTTCGGATTGCAGTTTGATCCGGCCATACAGGCTGTCGGGTGACAGGGGCATGTCCTCCCTCAGCACGCTGCCTGCCGGCAATCCATCGTAAACGGCGCGGCTGGACAGAAAAATGCAGCGTTTGACACCGGCGGCTTTGGCGTCCTCGAACAGTTTTACGCTGCCTTCGTGATTGAGGCGTGTGAACAGCGCCGGATCGTCGCCTTCACCGCCGCGATATCGACCGGGCAGATGGTCGAAGGCGAGATGGATGAAGGTATCGATGCCTTCGAATTTTTCGCGTTGGTCGAGATTGGGGTCGAGGGTGAGGTGGATGAGGGATGGTGATGTTTGCCGATCTCCCCCCTCAAGGCGGGGGATCGAAGGAGAGCGACTGCCCACTGTTACTTCATGCCCGGCACGTTGGAGCCCTTCAACGACATAACGTCCAACAAGCCCCGTTCCGCCGGAGACGAGAACTTTCATGAGGACTGATCCGTCGGGTTGGCGAGCGTTGCGATATCCGGCAGGTCCAGCTCGTCGTGATAGGCATGCCAGAGATCGATCAGCGGCCGCAGTTTTTCCGCCTTGGGGTGATCCGTCTCCCACGGTTTTTCATACTGGTAATGCAGCACGCCGATGCTTTTCCAGTCCCACAATTCCGGCATGGCAAACCAGACATATTGCAGCATGTTCATCGTCACCGGCAGGCCGTGCCAGTCGGGGAAGAAATGTTCGAGAAACGTCTGGTCGGTGCGCCGCCAGAAGGCATCCGGCACGTCGAGTGCTTCCAGCATGGCATCAAAAGTTTCGAGCGAGGGTTTGGCGACGAACACGCCGGAATTCATGCGGTGGAAATCGCCAAGGCCTTCATAAACATTCGGCGCGGCGCAGAATTCCGGGTAGGCAAACAGCTTGTCGATATTCTTCAGGACCAGCGCGTCGGCATCGATGAAGACGATGCGCTCATATTCGGTCAGCTGCCACAGGCGCAGCTTACAGAAATTGTCGAGCGGCGTGTGGAATTCCGGCTTGCGACCCTTGGTGAAGGGGGCGGCACCATGCAGGTTTTTGCGGGCATGCCGTTCATTGAAGTCGTCTGACAGCGGCAGATGTTCGACCTTGATGAGGCAGCACCCGAGCGCCGTCAGTGTCAGAAGGTCGAGATCCGAGACCGCGCCGGTATGCAGCACAACGATATCAGCATCCGTGCCGGTATGCAGAATGGAGCGGGCGAGCGCCGTTGCGCCCATGGCATAATCGGCATTGGTGACGAGTGTGACGAAGGCGTGGTTCATGACGGCATTGTTCCTTCACGACCCCCTCCGCCGTCATCCTCGAGCTTGTCTCGAGGATCTGCTGCCGTTGAATGGTCGCTGGCGTGCTTGGATCCTCGGGACAAGTCCGAGGATGACGGGAGAGGAGGTGTTGTTCCTACCCAGTTATCGTCTCAGGAAACCGACTTCAGTCTTTTGCCTTCCGGATCATGCTCGATCTTTGCGGCAATGTCCTTGGTCCATGCGGAAACAGCCGGAACACGGCTGCGATCAACACGATAGGCGTATTTCTTCGCAACATCGACGATCTCGGCCAGCAGGCCTTCGCCCAATGTGATCGGCTTGAGACCCAGCCCTAAAAATTTCTCGTTTTTGACGACCAGATCGTTTTCCGCCGCTTCC
>Ga0075364_10000329_pt1 | contig 23531 bp, 14 predicted proteins | sample EndMetdeltDD1764_FD_71517 | JGI IMG/M metagenome (GOLD analysis project Ga0075364, IMG submission 71517) | Populus endosphere microbial communities from Tennessee, USA - Endosphere MetaG P. deltoides DD176-4 | ecosystem: Host-associated > Plants > Roots > Endosphere | place: USA: Tennessee... | reverse complement strand
CTTCAGGCCCTTGTCCTTGCGCTGCTTGAACGGCTTCTGCGACTGCTTGGCCGCCATCTCGCCGCTGACGGTCAGGCCGCCGTGCGGCTTCTTGTTGCCGCCGCGACCGCCGCGGCGGTCCTCGCGGACGTGATCGAAGCGGCGCAGCTCGCGGCCTTCGTCGGCGGTGTTGTTGCCGTTGACGTAGGCCTGGCCACGGCCGCCATCGCGCCCGATGTGCACGGTGGCCTTGGCTGCGCGGCGCTGGCCGATCACCGGCTGCAGGGTCAGCGCCGAGGCGACGCCTTCCTCCAGCGCCAGCTCCTTGCGCAACGCGGCGACCTGGGTGGCCGCCGCTTCCTGCGACTGGCCGCGCAGCAGTTCGCGCGGCAGCGCGATCTTGCCGTAGCGCACGCGCTTGAGGCGGCTGACCTGGCAGCCCTGCGATTCCCACAGGCGGCGCACCTCGCGGTTGCGGCCCTCCTTGACGACGACCTTGAACCAGTCGTGCGAATCGGTGCCGCCGATGCGTTCGATCTGGTCGAACTTGGCCGGGCCGTCCTCCAGCGCGACGCCGCGGGCAAGGCGGTCGACGATGGCGTCGGCGACCTTCTCCTCGCCTTCCGGTGCACGCACGCGGCAGACGTATTCGCGCTCGACCTCGTAGGACGGGTGCATCATCGCGTTCGCCAGCTCGCCGTCGGTGGTGAGCAGCAGCAGGCCGGTGGTGTTGATGTCCAGGCGGCCGATCGCGATCCAGCGTGCGCCCTTGAGCGGCGGCAGCGCCTCGAAGATGGTCGGGCGGCCTTCGGGATCCTCGCGGGTGGTGACCTCGCCCTCGGGCTTGTTGTAGATCAGCACGCGTGCGGGTTCGGTCAGGGCCGAGGCCACGAAGGCCTTGCCGTCGAGCTCGACGCGGTCGCCGCTGCGGACGCTCTGGCCGATCTGGGCGGTCTCGCCGTTGACCTTGACCAGGCCGTCGGCGATGCGCTGTTCCAGCGCACGGCGCGAGCCGAGTCCGGCCTGGGCCAGGACCTTGTGCAGGCGCTCCTCGAGCTTGGCGGTGGCGGCGGCGTCTTCGCCGCGCTTCAGCGACAGTTTGCCGAGGGGCTTGCGTGGGGTTGAATCAGTCATCAGTGGGTGCTCCGGCCGTCGGTGTCTTCCGGGGCCTGGGTGTCGTGGGTCGCGTCGGACGCATCGGCGTCCGCGGTGGTTTCGGGTGCATCCGCGCCGGCATCCGTCTGCGCGTGGGTGGTGCCGGAAGCGGCCTCGGCCGCCTCCGCGGGAACGGCATCCGGCGTGTCCTGCCCGTCGCCGGCGTCCGCACCGGCTGCGTCGGCGCCGGCATCGCCGGAAGCGTCCGGCCCGGCCGCGTCGCCGGCGGCGATGCCGGCCGCGGCGGGCGCCGCATCCGGATCCAGCGGCAGCTGCGGCTCCAGCTCGCCGATGTCCTTGAGTTCGGACAATGGCGGCAGTTCGTCCAGGCGCTTGAGGCCGAAGTAGTCGAGGAAGGTGCGGGTGGTGCCGAACAGCGCCGGCCGGCCCGGCACGTCGCGGTGGCCGACCACGCGGATCCATTCGCGTTCTTCCAGTGCCTGGATGATGTTGCTGCTGACCGCCACGCCGCGGACCTGCTCGATCTCGCCGCGGGTGATCGGCTGGCGGTAGGCGATCAGCGCCAGGGTTTCCAGCGTGGCGCGGGTGTAGCGGGTCTTGCGCTCCGTCCACAGGCGGGCGACCCACGCGTGGACGTCGGCCTTGACCTGGAAGCGGAAGCCGGAGGCGACCTCGACCAGTTCCACGCCACGGTCGGCGCAGCCTTCGCGCAGCAGGTCGAGCGCGCGCTCGACGCTGCCCGGCGGAGCCGGCTCGTCCTCCGGGAACAGCCCGTGCAGCTGGGCCAGCGCCAGCGGCTGGTTGGCCGCGAGCAGGGCGGCCTCGACGATGCGGGTGATCAGCGCTTGGTCCATTGCAGCGGCGTTGATTCTCGGGAAAGGAAGGGCATCAGCGGACGGCGGCTTCGCCGTCGTCGTCGTGTTCGTCGAACTCGCTGTGGAACTGCAGCGGCTCGTTGGTGTTGCCGATCGCCAGCGACTTGACGTAGATCGGCGCCAGCGGTGCGTCCTGGACGATGTCCAGCAGCTGTTCCTTGGCCAGTTCCAGCAGCGACAGGAAGGTGACCAGGACGCCGAGCTTGCCTTCCTCGGCGGTGAACAGCGATTCGAAACGGTGGAACCGGCCATCGTTCAACCGCGACAGCACCTCGCCCATCCGCTGCCGCACGCTCAGCGCCTCGCGCTTGATCGCGTGGCCGGTGAACAGCTCGGCGCGCTTGAGCACGTCGTGCAGCGCCATCAGCATCTCGCGCAGGTCCACCGGCGGCGGCAGCCGGATCGCCTGGCGGTCCGGGACGTGCGCCTGCACCGGCGTGGTGTCGCGGTCCTGCCGGGGCAGGGCGTCGATGTCCTCGGCGGCCTGCTTGAAACGCTCGTACTCCTGCAGCCGGCGGACCAGCTCGGCGCGCGGATCGGCCTCGTCGCCGTCCTCGCTGACCGGCCGCGGCAGCAGCATCCGCGACTTGATCTCGGCCAGCATCGCGGCCATCACCAGGTACTCGGCCGCCAGCTCGAACCGCAGTTCCTGCATCACGTTGATGTAGTCCACGTACTGCCTGGTGATCTCGGCGACGGGGATGTCCAGGATGTCCAGGTTCTGCCGGCGGATCAGGTACAGCAGCAGGTCCAGCGGCCCTTCGAAGGCGTCGAGGATGACTTCCAGCGCATCCGGCGGGATGTAGAGGTCCTGCGGGATCTGCAGCACCGGCTGCCCATGCACCACCGCCAGCGGCATTTCGTGCTGGTGCGGAACCGAGGACGTCGCCTGCGTTGTCGGGATCGCGTCTTGCGCGGTTTCGGAACTCATCTACTCGGAAGCCATGCCCGGGAGGGGCGCGCGCAGCTGCCAGACTGCCGCCACCTGCGGAGACGGACGCCCACGGAAGTCGTCGGGCGTGCGCCGCATCTACATGCACATCAAAACAGGCCTGGAGCACCGCAGGGGGAGGCGGTGGCCGACAGCCGGGGGAGGTCGTCTGCTGCGGAGAGCGGGTCAGCGGATCGGTCGTCGGGAGATGGGCGTTCCCCGCTTCGGGAAGAGGCCGTGGCGCCGACGGGCCGCTGCTTCCGGCCGCATGTGGTGCCAAGCGTAAGGCCTGCGCCGGCGGCTGTCCAGCGGGCAGGCGCAGGCCGGTGGGCATCGGTCAAGCCGGCGCGGAACAGAATGCCCGCGGACCGACCGGACGGGAAGCAGGCGCATGCGCTGGTACGTGATAGAGGGATACGACGGGGACGATGTGCTGGAGCGCCGGCTGGCCGTGCGCGCGCGCCACCTGGCGCGGCTGCAGGCGCTGCATGATGCCGGTCGCCTGCTGGTGGCGGGGCCGTGTCCGGCGATCGACGCCGACGATCCGGGGCCGGCGGGATACAGCGGCAGCGTCGTGATCGCCCGCTTTCGCTCGCTCGACGAGGCGCGGGCCTGGGCGGCTGCGGATCCCTATGTGGCGGCGGGCGTGTATGCCCGTGTCGAGGTGCGCCCGTTCCGGGTCGTGCTGGCCTGAGCCGGGAGTGCGGCAAGGCGCGTTGCCCCGCTTGTCCAGCGGCTGGCAACAGCGCGACAATCCGCCTATTCAGTGTTGCGGCGCGGCATTCTGCGCGCGCCGCAGGTCACTGATCGGAAAGGGGATTCCTGCCTGGAAGTGGTGGGTTCGCCATGGCGCTTGAAAACGGTTACATTGCGGCCGCCGAGCCGGGAAGAGGACGCAGGATGGGACGTCAGGCGGTCACGATCCGCGATGTCGCGCGTGAAGCGCGGGTCTCCGTTGCCACCGTGTCGCGTGCGCTCAATGGCCACAGCAATGTCGCCGAGCCGGTGCGCCAGCAGGTGCTCGAGGTCGCCCGCCGTCTGCGCTACAGCCCGCACGCCGCCGCCCGCAGCCTGTCCAGCCGCAGCACCCAGACCATCGGCGTGGTCCTGCCGGACCTGCATGGCGAGTTCTTCTCCGAACTGATCCGCGGCATCGACGCGGTGGCCCGGTCCCGCGGGCGCCACCTGCTGCTGTCCAGCTATCACGGCGACCCGGAAGAGCAGGGCGCGGCGCTGCGCGCGATGCGTGGCCGGGTCGATGGGCTGCTGGTGATGTCGCCCTATGCCGACCAGCCCGGCTTTCTCGCCGACAACCTGCCCGACACCCTGCCGGCGGTGCTGATCAACACCCGCCAGCCCGAGCAGGTCTGGCCCTCGCTGGGCATCGACAACCACGCCGGCGCGCTGGCGATGACCGGCCACCTGCTGGGTCTGGGCCATCGCCGCATCGCCTTCATCGGCGGCCCGGACGGCAACCACGACGCCGACGAGCGGCTGCGGGGGTTCCGCGAGGCGATCGCCGCGCAGCCGGGCGCGTTGGGCATCGAGTATCCGGGCCGGTTCGACGAAGCTTCGGGCCACGAGGCCGGGGCGCGGATCCTCGAAGGCGGCGCGCTGCCGGACGCGGTGTTCGCCGCCAACGACATGATGGCGCTCGGCTGCCTGTACGCATTCGCCCAGGCCGGAGTGCGCGTGCCCGAGCAGATCGCGCTGGCCGGCTTCGACGACATCCCGCTGGCGCGCTTCGTTCACCCGTCTTTGACAACGATGCAGGTGAGTATCGCCGCACTCGGCGGAAAAGCCTTGATGCGCCTGCTCTCGCAGATGGATTCGGACGAATCCCTCGTTCCTGGACACCAGATGCTGGTGCCTGAACTGGTCGTGCGCCAGTCCAGCGTCAGTCGTCGTGCATCGCATCCGCCGGCCCATTCCGAACGGCTGGACGAACAAGCCTCATGACCAAGCAGCACCATCTCCTGGGAGGGAGCACCGCGATGAACCCGAACCACCAAGCGCCGCACCGCAAGCTGCTGACCGTCGCGCTCGCCAGTTGTCTGGCGCTGGGCGTCACCCCGGCGTTCGCGCAGAGCACCAGCGCGACCATCCGTGGCCAGGTGATGGCCGATTCGGCGCCGGCCAGCGACGCCACCATCACCGTGACCAACACCGCAACCGGCCTGAGCCGCACCGCGCGCTCCTCGGCCGGTGGCGGATACTCGGTCGGCGGCCTGCCGCCGGGCCGCTACCGCATCCAGGTCGAGTCCGGCGGGCAGACCAACGTGCAGGAGCTGACGGTGCAGGTCGGCCAGACCGCGACCCTCAATCTCGGCGTCGGCGGCGTGGCCGAAACCGCCAGCGCGGGCGACGCGACCACGCTCGACGCGGTCGAGGTCACCGCGACCGCGGCGGTGGAAACCAAGACCTCGGAAGTGGCCACCTACGTGACCCAGCGCCAGATCGAGGCGCTGCCGCAGGCCTCGCGCAACTTCCTGGCCTTCGCCGACACCGTGCCGGGCATGGTCTTCGAGACCCGCTCCAACAACACCACCCAGCTCAAGAGTGGCGCGCAGAGCGCCAACGGCGTCAACGTCTTCATCGACGGCGTCGGCCAGAAGAGCTACACCCTGGCCGGCGGCATCAGCGGCCAGACCCAGAGCCAGGGCAATCCGTTCCCGCAGCTGGCGATCGGCGAATACAAGGTCATCACCTCCAACTACAAGGCCGAGTACGACCAGATCAGCAGCGCGGCGGTCACCGCGGTGACCAAGTCGGGCACCAACGAGTTCAGCGGCGATTTCTTCTGGGACAAGACCGGCACGCCGGACTGGCGCGAGTCCACGCCGATCGAGGAAGCCCAGGGCTTCAAGAATCCCTCGGGCGAAACCCAGTACGGCGCTGCGCTGGGCGGCCCGATCATCAAGGACAAGCTGTTCTTCTTCGTCACCTACGAGGCCAAGGAGTTCGACCGGCCGCGCACCGTGCGCGCCGACAACCAGCTCAACGCCGGCGACCTGACCCCGGAACTGGCGCAGTACCTCAACACGGTCACCGTGCCGTTCAACCAGGACCTGTGGTTCGGCAAGCTGACCTGGCAGGCCGGCGAGAACCACCTGATCGAGCTGTCGACCAAGCAGCGCGAGGAAAGCGAGATCACCGACATCGGCAACGGCCCCAACAGCGAGTCGTTCGGCAAGACCAACAACAACGAGAGCTCGCGTTACGACCTGCGCTGGCAGTTCAGTTCGGCCGACTGGCTGAACGACATGCACCTGACCTACGAGGACGACACCTTCAACCCGCGCGCGATCAACCTGGTCAACGGCCAGCAGATCGTCGGCTGGAGCCAGGGCCCGACCGCGACCCGTCGCGGCGTGTTCCTCAACCTGGGCGGCGGCGCCGACTACCAGGACAAGGGCCAGAAGGGCTGGGGCTTCCAGAACGACCTGACCTTCACCGGCTGGGACCGCCACACGATCAAGGTGGGCGTGAAGTACAAGGACGTCGAACTCAACGCGTTCGAGCAGCAGCCCTACAACCCGCAGTTCCGTTACGACTACTACGCGAACCTGCTGGCCGGCAATTCCGCGCTGGCTTCGATGATTCCGTACGAGGTCCAGTTCGCCCCCGACTATTCGGGAAGCCGCAACATCTCCTCGGACAACAAGCAGTTCGGCATCTACATCCAGGACGACTGGGACGTCACCGACAAGCTGCAGCTGAACATCGGCCTGCGCTGGGACTACGAGACCTCCTCGAGCTGGGAGGACTTCGTGACCCCGCAGGGCGTGGTCGACGCGCTGCGCGGCTGGGCCAACGTCAACAACCCGGGCGTGGACTACGACTACAACGACTACATCAGCACCGGCAGCAACCGCAAGCCGTTCAAGGACGCCTGGCAGCCGCGCCTGGGCTTCTCCTACGACCTGTTCGGCGACCAGCGCCACGTGATCTTCGGCGGTGCCGGCCGTGCCTACGACCGCAACGTGTTCGACTACCTGGCGCTGGAGCGCTCGAAGGGCGCGTTCCCGAGCTTCACCTACCAGTTCAATTCGCCGAATCATGCCTGCACCGTCGGCACCGGCAACTGCATCGCCTGGGATCCGGCGTACTACGACCGGCAGAACCTGTATGCGCTGATCTCCGGCCCCAGCCGCTCCGGCGCCGAGGTCGACCTGATCAACAACGAGCTCAAGGTGCCGTACTCGGACCAGCTGAGCCTGGGCATGCGCAACATCGTCACCGTCGGCGGCCACGACTGGAACACCTCGGCGGCGGTGGCCTACATCGAGAGCCACGACGGCATCCTGTTCACGCTGGGCAACCGCAATCCGGACGGCAGCTACCACGCGCCGGGTGCGACCTTCGGCAGTGCGCCGTGGGGGCAGCCGCTGCCCGGTTACGGCTCGCTGATCCTGGCCGACAACGCGGTGGAGACGCGCATCACCCAGCTGCTGCTGTCGGTGGACAAGCCGTTCACCGAGGAATCGCCGTGGGGCTTCACCATGGCCTACACCTACAGCGACGCCAAGGAGAACCGCGGCAACGCGGCCAACAGCGACGAGCACTACTCGTTCGACTACCCGAACCTGGACAACGTCCAGTTCGTGCGCTCGGTCGGCATCTCCAAGCACCGTTTCGTGGCCACCGGCATCGCCGAGTACTGGGGCCTGCAGTTCTCGGCCAAGCTGACCGTCGCCTCGCCGCCGGGCAAGGACGCGCTGAACTGCTACTTCGTGGACGGCTGCGCCAACGGCTACTTCGAGACGCTGTACTTCAGCCCCTCGCGCCAGCGCCAGCTCGACCTGGCGGTGCAGAAGGAATGGGATACCGGCACCGACCTGAAGCTGCGCATCCGCGGCGACGTGTTCAACGTCACCAACGACCGCAGCTACGTCAACTTCAACACCAACCGCGGTGACGTGCAGAACGGCACGCTGGTGCCGAACCCGGCCTTCGGCGAGCGGTCCAACCAGGAAATCCTGGCCAACCTGCCCAGGACCTTCAAGCTGTCCTTCGGTCTGCACTGGTAACGACGCAAGGCCCCGGCCGGATCCTCCGGCCGGGGTGGCATGAAACGATCCTGGTATCGGGGAGGAGACACACGGCATGGGTGGAAAGGTCCGACTGCTTCTGGCGACGACGGCGATGGCGCTGCTGCTTGCGTCCTGTGGACGCGAGCCCCCGCAACCGCCGGCAGAGTCGTTGCCGCCTCCACCGCCCAAGCCCGACGTGATCCTGATCGAGCCGGTGCTGCCCGAGCGCCCGCCGCGCCCGGAACTGCCGCCGCTGTTCCGCGACATCGAGAAGCGCACGTTCCAGTTCTTCTGGGATACGACCAACGAGATCAACGGGCTGACGCCCGACCGTTACCCGTCGCGGCCTTTCGCCAGCATCGCTTCGGTCGGCTATGCGCTGACCGCCTATCCGATCGGCATCGAGAACGGCTGGGTCAGCCGCACCCAGGCCGTGGACCGCACGCTGACCACGCTGCGGTTCTTCCGCGACATCCCGTCCGGGCCGCAGGCGACCGGCAAGGGCGCCTACAAGGGCTTCTACTACCACTTCCTGGACATGCAGAACGGCCACCGCTACGACAGCTGGGTCGAACTGTCGAGCGTGGACACCGCGCTGCTGATGATGGGCGTGCTGTTCGCCCAGGCCTATTACGACGGCGACGACCCGCGCGAGAAGGAGATCCGGCAGCTGGCCGACGTGCTCTACAAGCGCGTGGACTGGAACTGGCTGCAGATCCGCGACCCGCTGGTGTCGATGGGCTGGTTCCCCGAGAGCGGCTTCATCGTCCACGACTGGATGGGCTACAACGAGGCGATGCTGCTGTACATCCTGGCGCTGGGCTCGCCGACCCATCCGGTCAGCCCGGACGCCTGGACGGTGTGGGCGCGCACGTACAACCACGACTGGGGCGTGTACTACGGTCAGGAGTACCTGAGCTTCGGTCCGCTGTTCGGCCATCAGTACAGCCATGTCTGGATCGACTTCCGCGACATCCAGGACCAGTACATGCGCGAGCGCGGCATCGACTACTTCCTCAACAGCCGCCGCGCGGCGCTGGCCCAGCGCGAGTACGCGATCGCCAATCCGATGAAGTGGAAGGAGTACGGCGAGAACGTGTGGGGCCTGACCGCGGGCGATGGTCCGCAGAACACGCGCCAGCTCTACGAGGGCGAGGAGCGCGAGTTCCGCCACTACTCGTCGCGTGGCGCAGGCCTGCGCGAGAACTTCGACGACGGCACCATCGCCCCGACCGCGGCGATCGCCTCGATCGTGTTCGCGCCCGAGGTGGTGATTCCGGCGACCGAGGAAATGCACCGCCGCTTCGGCGACTACCTGTACTCGAGCTACGGGTTCCTGGATTCGTTCAACCCCAGCTTCGACTACGACATTCCGCTCAAGACCGGCCGGCGCGTGCCGGGCCGGGGCTGGGTGGCCAGCGACTACATCGGCATCGACCAGGGCCCGATCCTGACGATGATCGCCAACTACCGGAACGAGTTCGTCTGGGAAGTGATGAAGAAGAGCCCGTACGTGCGGCTCGGTCTGGAGCGTGCGGGTTTCCGGGGCGGCTGGCTGACTCCCGAGGACGAGGCCGGCGAGCCGTACCAGGCCAACCCGAACGCCGCCGCCGCCCGCGCGCTGGGCATGGCCGAGTCGCGCGCCGCGGCCGCCGAGGCGCAGAAGCAGCAGGCGACCAGCGAGCGGTCGCAGGGCCAGTGAAGCAGCGCTGGCGGCGTAGCCTGTCCTGCATCGGCGCCGGCCTGCTCGCGCTGGTGCTGGGCGGCTGCGCGCGCGACGAGGGCGACACCGAGGTCGTGCGCTTCTGGGCGATGGGGCGCGAAGCCGAGGTGGTGGCCGAGCTGATCCCGGAGTTCGAGCGCGCCAATCCCGGCATCCGTGTCGACATCCAGCAGATTCCCTGGACCGCCGCGCACGAGAAGCTGCTGACCGCCTTCGCCGCCGACGCGCTGCCGGATGTCTGCCAGCTGGGCAATACGTGGATCCCCGAGTTCGCCGCGCTGGACACGCTGGAGCCGCTGCAGCCCTACGTCGACGCCTCCACGGTGGTCGAGGCCGACGACTACTTCCCGGGCATCTGGGACACCAGCGTGATCGACGGCCAGCTGCTGGGCGTGCCGTGGTACGTCGACACGCGCCTGCTGTACTACCGCAAGGACCTGCTGCGTCAGGCCGGCTTCGACACCCCGCCTGCCACCTGGGCCGAGTGGGAGCGGGCGATGGCCGCGATCAAGGCGCAGGGCGGGCCGCGCCGCTACGCGATCCTGATGCCGCTCAACGAGTTCGAGCAGCAGCTGTCGTTCGCGCTGCAGCAGGACGATCCGCTGCTGCGCGACGACGACGGCTACGGCAACTTCGAGAGCGAAGGCTTCCGCCGTGCGCTGGGCTTCTACGCCAACATGTTCGAGCAGGGCTGGGCGCCGAAGATGTCCGAAACCCAGATCTCCAATGTCTGGGACGAATTCTTCAACGGCTTCTACGCGTTCTACCTGTCCGGGCCCTGGAACATCCGCGAATTCCGCAAGCGGCAGCCGCCCGAGCTTGCCGATCAATGGGGCACGATGCCGCTGCCCGGCCCGGATGGCCCCGGTGCCGGCATCGCCGGCGGCACCAGTCTGGTGCTGTTCCGCGGCTCGCAGCGCAAGGACGCGGCCTGGAAGCTGGTCGAGTTCCTGTCGCAGCCGGACGTCCAGCAGCGCTTCCACGGCATGATCGGCAACCTGCCGCCGCGGCGCAGCACCTGGGAGCACCCGGCGCTGGCGCAGGACGAGCTGGCGCGGGCGTTCCGCGACCAGCTCGAGCGGGTCAAGCCGGCGCCGAAGGTGCTGGAGTGGGAGCGGATCGTGCAGGAGATGCGCATCGTCACCGAGCAGGTGGTACGTGGCGGCCAGTCGCAGGACGCGGCGGTGCGCGAACTCGACGACCGCGTCGACGCGATCCTGGCCAAGCGCCGCTGGATCCAGCAGCGCGAGCGCACGCTGGCGGCCGAGGCCCAGAGCGGAGCAGCGGAGGGCGCGCCATGAACCGCTCGCTCGCCGGCTGGCTGTTCGCCGGCCCCGCACTGCTGGTCATCGGCCTGTTCTTCGGCGTGCCGGTGCTGTCGGCGCTGGCGTTGAGCCTGACCGACTTCGACCTGTACGCGCTGGCCGACAGCGACAACCTGCGCTTCGTCGCGTTCGACAACTACATCGACCTGCTGCGCACGCCGATGTTCTGGAAGTCGCTGTGGAACACCACCTACTTCGTGATCGTCGGCGTGCCGCTGTCGATCGCGGTGTCGCTGGGCGCCGCGCTGCTGCTGAACGCACCGGTGGCGCGCTTCAAGGCGCTGTTCCGCACCGCGCTGTTCGCGCCGGTGGTGACCACGCTGGTGGCCGTGGCGGTGATCTGGCGCTACCTGTTCCACACCAGCTATGGCCTGGTGAACTGGGCGCTCGGCCACATCGGCATCGCGCCGGTGGACTGGCTGGGCGACCCGCGCTGGGCGATGCCGACCATCATGCTGTTCGCGGCCTGGAAGAACTTCGGCTACAACATGGTGATCTTCCTGGCCGGCCTGCAGGCGATCCCCCAGGACCTGTACGAGGCCGCACGCATCGACGGCGCCTCGCGCTGGCGCCAGTTCCTGCACATCACCCTGCCGATGCTCGGCCCGGTGCTGCTGGTGGTCGGCGTGATCACCGTCTCCGGCTATTTCCAGCTGTTCGCCGAGCCCTACGTGATGACCCGCGGCGACCCGCTGCAGAGCACGGTGAGCGTGCTGTACTTCATGTTCGAGGAAGGCTTCAAGTGGTGGAACCTGGGCCGTGCGTCGGCCGTGGCCTTCCTGCTGTTCCTGATCATCCTCGGCGTGACCACGCTGATGCTGCGCATCGGCCGCAGGAAGGAGCTGGTGTGAGCGCTTCACGCATGCAGCGCACCTCCGGGTGCGCGGGTGTCTCCCGATGAGCGCCGAGGTCGGACAGTCGCGCTGGCACGCGGCGCTGGTCAACGGTGCGCTGCTGGCGCTGGCGCTGGTCAGCCTGGCGCCGCTGCTGTGGATGCTGTCGGTCTCGTTCATGCCGACCGGGCAGGCCAGCAGCTTTCCGCCGCCGCTGCTGCCCTCGCACGCCACGCTGGACAACTACCACGCGCTGTTCGGCCGCACCGGCATGGGCCGCAACTTCGCCAACAGCCTGCTGGTCTCGGCGGCGATCACGCTGGGGTCGCTGCTGGTCAACACGCTGGCCGGCTACGCCTTCGCCAAGCTGCGTTTCGCCGGGCGCGAGCGCGTGTTCCAGATGCTGCTGGCGGCGCTGGTGATCCCGGCGCAGGTGGCGATGCTGCCGCTGTTCCTGATGATGAAGCAGCTCGGCCTGGTCAACAGCTTCGGCGGCGTGATCCTGCCGGCGCTGGCAGGCGTGTTCGGCATCTTCCTGGTCCGCCAGTACGCGCGTTCGATCCCGGACGAACTGCTGGAGGCCGCGCGCATCGACGGTGCCGGCGAGTGGCGGATCTTCTTCCAGATCGTGCTGCCGATGCTCAAGCCGGTGCTGGTGACGCTGGCGATCTTCACCTTCATGGCCGCGTGGAACGACTTCATGTGGCCGCTGATCGTGCTGACCGACCAGGAACACTACACGCTGCCGGTCGCGCTGGCCTCGCTGTCGCGCGAACACATCATGGACGTGGAAATGATGATGGCCGGCGCGGTGGTCACGGTGATCCCGGTACTGGCGTTGTTCCTGCTGCTGCAGCGCTACTACATCCAGGGCCTGCTGCTGGGCAGCGTGAAGGGGTGAGCGGCAGCGCCTGCGAGCCACTGGCTCGCGCTGCCGCGAACCCCAGACCATCGGATGACCTGGCTGGATTCTCTGGAGTCCGCCATGCGCCGCCCGCGAAGCGGTGCAGATGCAGGAGGCGAACATGCACGTACGCGGCACGGTCGCGCGCAAGTGTGGATGCCGCTACATGACCGGCCGTTCGCGCGCATGCCGGGCGGCCCGTCGCCCGCCGACCTGACGTCGCGATGATGACCGGCACGATTCGACCATCGCGCCACCAGTCCATCGCTCCTACCTCGACGCACCACGCAGGCTCCACCCCGACACCGGAACCACGAACGCCATGAAGATCCTCGACACCCGCGCCGCCGATGCGCCTGCCGACACCGACATGACCTCGCGCGCTTCCCGCGCCGTGTCGCTCCGCTTTCCTTTGCTCATCCCCGGAGCGCTCGCGGTCGCTGCTGCGCTCGCTGGTTGTGGCAATGGCGACACGACGGCAACGGGCACCGACGCAGGGCAGGGCATCCGCGTACTCGACGATTTCGAGGACATCACGCCCTGGCGGGTGGTCACCTCCAACCAGGTCAGCGGCACGCTGCGCCAGGTCGACGGCGCGGAAGGCAGGGCGCTGTGCCTGGACTACGACTACAACGGCGTGTCCGGCCATGTCGGCATCCAGCGTGACCTGCCGCTGGAGTATCCGGACAACTATCGCTTCGGCTTCCAGCTGCGTGGCGACTCGCCGGCCAACGATCTGCAGTTCAAGCTGATCGATGCCAGCGGCGACAACGTGTGGTGGGTCAACCGGCCGCGCTACGACTACCCGGAGGCCTGGCAGGAGGTTCGTTACCGCAAGCGGCATATCGACAAGGCCTGGGGCCCGGATCCGGACAGGACCCTGCGCAGCAGCCAGAAGGTCGAGTTCACGATCTACAACAATGCCGGCGGCAAGGGCTCGGTGTGCTTCGACCAGCTCACCCTCGAGCCGCTGCCCGTCGATGACGGCGCTCCGCTGGCGTCCACAGCGACCACCTCCGACAGCACGCCGGACAATGCGGCGCTGGCGAGCGATGGCGACCGCGCCACAGCATGGGAGGCGGGGGCCGGCGTCCAGACCCTGCAGCTCGACCTGGGTCGCGCGCGCGAGTTCGGCGGTCTGCGCCTGGCCTGGCAGGACGGGCGCCGCGCGCCAGGCTATACGGTGTCGGTCTCGGACGACGGCGCGCAGTGGCGACAGCTGCGCGAGGTCGCCGGTGCGCAGGGCCGCGGCGGCGATCTGGACTGGCTGTCGCTGCCGGAATCGGAGGCGCGCTACATCCGCCTCGATCTTGCTGCCGCCGACGCGGGCTTCGCGCTGGGCGAGGTCGAGGTGCAGCCGCTGGCGTTCTCCAGCCACCCGAACGAATTCCTGAAGGCGGTCGCCGCGGATCTGCCGAAAGGCCGCCTGCCGCGCGGCTTCAGCGGCGAGCAACCGTACTGGACGATCCTCGGCCTCGATGGCGGCAGCGAACAGGGCCTGATCGGCGAGGACGGTGCGATCGAGGTCGCCAAGGGCGGCTTCTCGATCGAGCCGTTCGTGCAGGTCGATGGCGCGCTGCTGGGCTGGGCGGACGTGGAGACGCGGCAGTCGCTGCAGGACGATTACCTGCCGATCCCCAGCGTGGACTGGTCGCACCAGGCGCTGGCGCTGAAGGTCACCGGCTTCGCCCGCGGCACGCCGGAGCAGTCGCAGCTGGTCGCGCGCTACCGGCTCAGCAACACCGGCACGCAGCCGCGCGACTACCGGCTGGCGCTCGCGGTGCGGCCGCTGCAGGTCAATCCGCCGGCGCAGTTCCTCAACACGATCGGCGGCTACAGCCCGCTGCGCGCGCTCGCCCTGACTCCGAACCAGATCAGCGTCGACGGGCGCCCGCGCGTGTTCGCGCGGCAGCCGGCGCAGCAGGTGTTCGCCTCGACCTTCGATGGCGGGCTCGACGTCGAGCATCTGGCCGCCGACGCGCTGCCGGCGACGACCAGCGTCGACGACCCGCAGGCGCTGGCCTCCGGTGCGCTGGTCTACGCGATGCGGCTGGCGCCGGGCGAGTCGCGCGAGGTCGACCTGCTGATCCCGATGACCGGCGACATGCCGCTGAAGTCCGGCGACTGGAACGCACAGGCCTGGCAGGAGGCGGTCGCGCGCGACTGGCACGCGAAGCTGGACGAGGTCGGCATCGGCGTGCCGGAAGCGGGCAAGCCGCTCGCCGACACGCTGCGCACGGCGCTGGCGCACATGCTGATCTCCCGGATCGGCCCGCGCCTGCAACCGGGCACGCGCTCCTACGCGCGAAGCTGGATCCGCGATGGCGCGATGATCTCCGAAGGCCTGCTGCGGCTGGGCCGCCCCGAGGTCGTGCGCGACTACGTGGAGTGGTATGCGCCGTACCAGTTCCAGAACGGCATGGTGCCGTGCTGCGTCGACGACCGCGGCAGCGATCCGGTGCCGGAGAACGACAGCCACGGCGAGCTGATCTTCAACATTGCCGAGTACTGGCGCTACACCGGCGACGGTGTGTTCCTCGCGTCGATGTGGCCGCACGTGCTCGGCGCGTTCGAGTACATGGAGCAGCTGCGCGCCAGCGAGCGCACCGAGGAGAACCGCGCCCGCAACCCGGCCTTCTACGGGATGATGCCGGTGTCGATCAGCCACGAAGGCTATTCGGCCAAGCCGATGCACTCGTACTGGGACAACTTCTGGGCGCTGCGCGGCTACAAGGACGCGGTCGAGGTGGCCGAGGCGCTGGGCAAGACCGACGAGGCCGTGCGCATGCGTGCGGCGCGCGATCAGTTCCGCGACGACCTGCATGCCTCGCTGCTGGCGGCGACGCAGCAGCACGGCATCGACTACCTGCCGGGCGCGGCCGAGCTGGGCGATTTCGACCCGACCTCGACCACGATCGCGCTGGCGCCGGGCGGCGAGCAGGACTGGCTGCCGCGCGATCTGCTGCATGGCACCTTCGAGCGCTACTGGAGCCAGTTCGAACAGCGCCGCGACGGCACCCGCGAGTGGAAGGACTACACGCCGTACGAGTGGCGCAACGTGGCCGCGTTCGTGCGCCTGGGCTGGCGCGACCGGGCCTGGAGCGCGACCGAATACTTCTTCGCCGACCGCGTGCCGCAGGCCTGGAACCAGTGGGCCGAAGTGGTGTCGCGCACGCCGCGCACCCCGTTCTTCGTCGGCGACCTGCCGCATGCCTGGGTGGCCTCGGACTTCGTGCGTTCGGCGCTGGACATGTTCGCCTACACCCGCGAACGCGACGACAGCCTGGTGCTGGCCGCGGGCGTGCCGGCCGACTGGCTGGACGGCGAGGGCATCGCGATCTCCGGGCTGCGCACGCCGCATGGTGAGCTGTCGTACACGCTGCGTCGCCGCGACGGTGTGCTGCAGCTGGATGTGCCGGCCGGCACCGCGCTGCCGCCCGGTGGCCTGGTGCTGCCGTGGCCGTACGACACCGAAGCCGGCGCCGTCAGCATCGATGGCCAGCCGGCGGCGCTGAACGATGGCGCGGTCCGGGTGACGAAGGCGCCGGCACGGGTCCGGATCGAAGCGCGCTGAGGCGGCCCTCGGCCGGTGATGCCTGCGGTCGGCGTGAGCGCAGGCATCGCGCCGCCGCGGGCCGTCACCGTGCCGCGATGGTGGGCTGCGCCGCAGATCGGTGACACTCGCGCGAACGCATCGAAGGAGTGGCCTGGATGACACGGATGTCGATGATGGGCTGCCTGCTGGCAGTGGGAATCGCCGGCTGCGGCAGCGTGCCGGAACGGCGCAGCGGCTGGATCCAGCCGGTCGAGGCGGTGCAGGCGGCCAACGATGATCCGGTGTTCGGCATCCGCGGCCGTTTCGCGCTGACGGTGCGTGCGATCGGGACGCAGGACGACAGGACCTACCTCAACTCCGAACGCGATTACCGGCACCAGACCAATCTGACGATCGCGATGCCGACAACGGTCGCCGACCAGGTGGCCGCACGCCTGCAACTGCCGTTGGCCGACCTGCGCAACCGCCGGCTGCTGGTCGACGGGCAGGCGCGCCGGGTCAGGATCGCCTTCGTCGAATCCGATGGCCGGCGCAGCGGCGGGTACTACTACCAGACCCACGTCACCGTGCGCGATCCGGCGCAGATCATGTTCGCCGACTGAGGCTGTCGCAGGATTTGCGCCGGGTGGCGCCGGTTGCAGAATGGGGGCCCGTCCACAGGTCTTCGACATGCCCGCCACGATCCGCCGCATCCACGATATCGACGATGACCTGCGCGCCGGACTGGTCGCGCTGCTGCGCGACGTGATCGACGGCAACGGCTCGGTCGGCTTCGGTGGGCACGACGACGATGCCGCACTGGCCGCGTACTGGGCCGGTGTCGGCGACACGCTCGGCGACGCGCTGCAGCTGTGGGTCGCCGAGCAGGACGGGCGGGTGGTCGGCAGCGTGCAGCTGGCGCCTTGCCAGCGCAGCAACGGCAGGCATCGTGGCGACCTGCAGAAGATGATGGTGGCGCGTGCGGCGCGCGGGCAGGGCCTGGGTTCGCGGCTGCTCGTGGTCGCCGAGAGCCACGCGCAGGAGCGCGGACTGCGCCTGCTGGTGCTCGATACGGTGGTCGACTCGCCGGCCGACGCGATGTACCGGCGCGGCGGCTGGGTCGAGGTCGGCACCATTCCTGGCTACGCGAGCGATCCGGCCGGCATCCTCCAGGCCACGCGCTACTTCTACCGTCAGCTTCCGGCCTGAGGGCCGCATCTGCGCGCGGAAGCGTCAGGCTTGGCTGCTTCCGCGTCCGCAGCACCGTCGCCTGCCGCCTCGCAGGCAAGTAGGCCGCTGACGCGGGATGATCGCCGCGCCGGTGTGGTGTGCGGCGAGCGCATCCGTGGTGCCGATGCGGGCGCGCTCCAGCCACCAACACGTCCACGCGACGCGGCCATCAAACGACAACGGCCCGGAGCGCATCGCGCCCCGGGCCGCTGGCGGGATCAGCCGTTGGCGCTCAGCGCCAGATGCGGATCTGGTCGGTCTCGGCGCGCTGCAGCGGCTGGCCGGCGGCGCAGCCGAAGGCCTTGCCGAACGCCGGCAGGTTGCTCAGCGGCACATCGCTGCGCAGCGGGCCCGGTGCGTGGATCGAGGCGGTCAGACGCTCGGTGGCCACGTTCGGCGAGACCTGCTGCGCCCACAGCCGCGACCAGGCGCGGAAGAAGCTCTGCTGCTCGGCAGGCTTGGCGTCCGGCTGCGCCTTGGCATACGCGGCCCAGGCCAGTTCCAGGCCGGCCAGGTCGGCCTGGGCTTCTTCCTGCACCAGCGCGCCGTTGACCTTCGCCGCCGACAGGCCCGGATAGGCCAGCGCGCCGTACTGGGCGGCGACGCGGTTGCCCAGCTGCCCCCAGGCGGCCTTGTCGGCCGGCGTCCACCAGCCGCGCAGTTCGCCGCGTGCATCGACCAGCGAACCCTTGGCGTCGACCGCGCGGGTCAGCTGGTTGCCGACCAGCGCGCCGAAGCCGCCGTACAGCGCGGCGGTGTCGTTGGTGTCGAGCACCGGCGGCTGCAGCACGGCGGCGGTGGCGATCAGGCGGTTCTGGGCGATGTCGTAGGCCAGTGCCGGCTGCTGCGGCAGCACGTCCCAGCGGCGGTCGGCGTTGCCCTTGCCGATCCGCTTCATCTCCTGCCCATGACGCCAGGTGGAGGCGATCAGGATGTTGCCGCCGAAGCTGCCACGACCCATCGGCTGCACACTGTAGTCCAGGTCGCGGCGCGGCGTGCCGACCTCGATCTTCAGTTCCTGCAGTTTGGTGCGGGCCTCGGCCTTGGCTTCGGCGCTGAGCCAGGTGCTGGCCTCGATCGCGGCGATCTGCGCGTCGCGGATCTCGTCGATCGTCGCGGCGGCACGGCGGCGGGTATCGGCGCCCAGGTAGCGCTCGGCGTACTCGCGGCCGAGCATCGGGCCGGCGGCGGTGTTGATCGCCTCGATCACCTGCTGCCAGCGCGGCGCCTGCGCGGTCTGCCCGGCCAGGACCTGACCGCGGAAACCGAAGCTGGCGTCGCGGAAGCTCCGGGACAGGTACGGCGCCATCGCATCGCCGACGCGCCAGCGCAGGTAGGCCTTCCACTGTTCCGGCTTGACCCGGGTGACCATCGCATCGAGTTCGGCGAACAGCGCCGCGTCCGGCAGCGACACCAGGTCGTCCTTGACGCCCTGGGCCTCGAGGAAGGCGCCCAGCTGCAGGTTGCGGTAGCGCTTGACCACGTCGGTCACGGCCACCGGCGTGTAGGTGCGGAAGGGATTGTTGAGGTCGGCCAGCGACTGCGCCTTGCGCGCCAGCGCGGTCTCGATGTCGAGCACCGCCTGGGTGTCGGCATCCAGTTTGGCCGGCGTGCTGCCGGTCAGGGTCAGCACCTGCCTGACGTACTCGCGGTAGCGGACGAGCAGGGCCTGGGTGTCGGCGTCGTTGCGGGTGTAGAAGGCCGGGTCGGGCAGGCCCATGCCGCCCTGCATGAAGTAGCCGATGTGGCGGTCCAGCGCCTTCAGGTCCACGTCCGGCGCGAAGTTGAACGCCACCGGGATGCCGACCTGGTGCAGCGCGGCGATCGCGGCTGGTACGTCCTTGGCCCGCTTGATCGCATCGATGCGCGCCAGCAGCGGGGCGATCGGCTTGCTGCCGTCGGCCTCGACCGCGGCCTCGTCCAGGCCGCTGGCCCAGAAGTCGCCCAGGCGGGTCTGCACTTCGTTCTTCGGCGCGTTCATCGCATCGTTGAGCAGGTCGCGCTGCTGCAGCAGGCTGCGCTCGCTCAGCTGGGCCAGCGCGCTGCTGGCCTGCACGCCATCGGCCAGCGGATTGGTCTTGAGCCAGTCGGCGTTGGCCTGGGCGTAGAAATCGGTGCACTGCGGCGGCACCGCCGGCGCACGGGCGGCGCGCTTGCGCTGGGCGTCGGCCCCCGGCGCGGTCAGCAGAGCGGCCAGACCGAGGCCAAGGGCGAGCACGAGCGGGCGGGGCGTGGACATCATCGTGGGCGGGCCATGCGAAAGGTGGCGCAAAGTGTAGCAAGCGCATCCGCGGCCGCAGCGCCCGGCGTTCACGGCCGTGCGGTGTCCAGCAGGGGGCTGCGCAGGCCGCGGATCGACGGCCGCCGCAACGCATGAGGCCCGGACAAGCCGGGCCCCATGCATCGCTCATGACGGCTGCGCGATTACCAGATCACCACCTGGGCGTCGCCCTGGCGCGCCATCGGCGTTCCCGGCGAGCACGAGAACGCGGCGGCGAAGGCCGGCAGGTTCGACGGCGCGCCCGACGCGCGGAACTGCGCCGGTGCGTGCGGGTCGGTGGCCAGGCGGATCTTGGCGTTCTCCGGGGTGTACTTGGTGCGCCACACCGTGGCCCAGTTGGCGAAGAAACGCTGGTCGCGGGTCAGGCCGTCGATCTTCGGATCGTCCTTGCCGGCGCTGGCCTTCTGCAGCGCGTCGTAGGCCGTGGCCAGGCCGCCCAGGTCGGCGATGTTCTCGCCCAGGGTCAGGTGGCCGTCGACCGCCTGCTCACCGACCTTGTACTGGTTGAACTGCTTGACCAGCTTGTCGGTGAGGCCGGCGAAGTTCTTCGAATCACCCTCGGTCCACCAGTTCTCGAAGTTGCCGGTCGGTCCGAAGCGCGCGCCCTGGTCGTCGTAGCCGTGGGTCATCTCGTGGCCGATCACCGCTCCGATGCCGCCGTAGTTGAGCGCGTCGTCTGCGTTGGGGTCGAAGAACGGCGGCTGCAGGATCGCGGCCGGGAACACGATCTCGTTCTGCAGCGGGTTGTAGTAGGCGTTGACCGTCTGCGGGGTCATGCCCCACTCGGTCTTGTCCACCGGCTGCCCGATCTTGGACAGGTTCCACCGGTAGTTGAACTCGGTGGCGGCGCGCACGTTGGCCAGGTAGCTGTCGCGGCTGGTCTTCAGGCCGTTCCAGTCACGCCACTTGTCCGGGTAGCCGATCTTCGGGGTGAAGGTCTCCCACTTGGCGATGGCCTTGGCCTTGGTTTCCTCGCTCATCCACGGCAGGCCCTCGATGCGCTCCTTGAGCGCGGCGGCGAGGTTGCCCACCAGGGTTTCCATCTTGGCCTTGGCTTCCGGCGAGAAGGCGACCTTGACGTAGAGCTGGCCGAAGGCCTCGCCCGCGTCTTCCTCGATGGTGCCCAGCACGCGCTTCCAGCGCGGCTTGATCTCGGCCTGGCCGTTGAGGGTCTTGCCGTAGAACGCGTAGTTCTCCTGCACGAACGCATCGCTCAGGTACGGCGAGGCGCCGTCGACGGTGTGGAAGCGCAGGTAGGCGCGCCAGATCGCCGGATCGGTGTCGGCCAGGGCCTTGCTCACTTCCTCGTGGAAGGACGGCATCGCCAGCGAGAAGGTCTGCGGAACGGCCACGCCCTGCGCCTTGAAGAACTCGGTCCAGCTGAAGTTCGGGGTCAGGGCGTCGGCATCGGCCAGGCTGACCGGGTTGTAGTACAGGGAGACGTCGCGCGAGAGCTCCACGCTGGACTTCGATGCCTTGGCCAGGCGGGTCTCGAAGGCGACCACGTCGGCGGCCTGCTTGGCGGCGTCGGCGGCCGGCACGCCGGACAGCTCCAGCACCTTGGCCACGTGCGCCTCGTAGGCCTTGAGCTTGTCGGCCTTGTCGACATCGATGTAGAAGGTCTTGTCGGGCAGGCCCAGGCCGCCCTGCATCGCATAGGCCATGTTCATGGCCGAGTTCTTGAAGTCGGCTTCGGCGCCGAAACCGAACAGCATGTTCTCGCCCTTGGACGCGCTGGTGCGCAGCCAGGCGGCGATGGTGTCCTTGTCGGCGAGCGCGTCGATCACGGCCAGGTCGGCCTTCAGCGGCTCGATGCCCTGGGCGTTGATCGTGGCCTCGTCCATGCCGGTGGCCCAGAAATCGCCGACGATCTTCTCGATGTGGTTCGGGTTCTTGATCGCCGCGGTCTGCTCGACCAGCTGGTGCTGCACGGCGACCGAGCGCTCGTCGAGGATGGTGAACGCGCCCCAGCTGGTGCGGTCGCCCGGGATCTCGTTGGCGGCAAGCCACTTGCCGTTGACGTGCGCGCCGAAGTCGGCGCAGGCGTCGACCGTGGTGTCCAGATCGGACGCTTGGAAGGCGTTGTAGGCCGGCAGCTTGCTCTCGTCCAGATGGAACGTGGTCTCGGTCGGCGCGGACTCTGCGGCGGCGGCCGGCGCCTTGTCTTCCGGCTTGGAGCAGGCGGCCAGGGTCGCGGCGATGGCCAGCGGCAGCAGCAGAGCGTGTGGGGTGCGGATCTTCACGAACGGTCTCCGGCCCGCGGTCGCGGGCGATGTGGAAGCGCCCCGGGACGGGACGGTGGCCGCGACTGTACGCCCGTGTCCGGGGGGCAGGGAATGCCGGACGTCATGGGGAGCCGCGGGATGGTGCCGCCATCGGCACCGGCACGGCTGCCCGGCGCCGGCCACGCGACGCAGGGACGATGCGGGTGGCATCCCATTGGGGGCCGGCCGGGGGCATGTGCATCACCGGCATCGGCGACCCGTTCCCGCATGCCGGCCGGCCCGGGCGCCTGGTGCGTGGGCCTCGCCAACGTGCCGCGCGACCCGGGTGCTGGACTCGGCCGGGACCGCACCTGCGCGGTGATGGCGGGCGGGACTGGCGGCACCGCAGGCCGCCGCCGGTGCATCCGGCGATGGTGCTGGTGGCCTAGCCGGGGCCGCGCGGGACCGCATCGCCGGACCGGCCGCGCTGGCGTGGGCCGGCACCCTGCGTCTGCAACCGGGCGATGCAGCCGCAGCCGCCACTGTCGCAGACCCAGAGCCGGCCGTGCAGTTGCAGCGGCGGATCGCGGTGCGCGGGGCCGGCGAAGGCCGCCTCGCCGCGGATGGCGTCCAGGATCGACTGCGCCGCGTCGTGCGACGTCGCCGGCAACAGCAGGGCCACCTGCCGTGGGCCGAGGCGGGCGACCAGGTCCGCGGGCCGGCGCGCATGCGCTGGCAACAGCCGGACGAGGCAGTGCCAGCGTCGCCTTGTGCGCCTGCCGTCGTCGGCCGGCTCGATCGTCAGCAGCGCATGCGCGCCCTCGCCGCCGACAGGCAGCCGGCGCAGCCTGGCCAGCAGGTGGCGACGTGCGGCCAGCCCACTCCACGCTGGATGCTGCAGGACGAGGCAGGCGAGGAGGCCCAGCGACTGCAGCACCAGCGTCGCGGCCGGCGCGAACCACAGGCCCGGCCCGCGCGGCAGCCACCAGGCCAGCGCCAGCGTGGCGAGGATGCCGGCGGCGGGCGGCAGCCAGCGCCGGCCGGGTGGGGCGGGCAGCAGCACCAGCAGCACCAGCACGATCGACAGCAGGGCCTGCATCGGCGCCGGCAGCGGCACCAGCATCGCGTCGTCCAGCAAGGCCTGCAGGGCAAGTGCCTGGTACTGGACCGGATGCCGCGGCGCGCTGCCGGCCGGACCCGGCAGCACGGCGGCGCCGCCCGGCTGGATCGGCCCGACCACGATCCAGCGTCCGCGCAGGGGCGGCAGCGGCGCACGGCGGTCGAGCAGGGCGCGTGCGGAGTACACCGGGACCTCGGCTGCCCTGGCCGGCAGCCGCCAGCGCGCCGGTGGCATGCCCGTGGTCGGCGGCGCCGCGTCGGCGGTCGCGGCGACGGCGAGCGCCGGCCACGCGGTGCCGGTGTCGTCGTACAGCAGCGGCAGGTAGTGGCGCACGCGCCCATCGGCATCGCGCGGAAGCAGGCCATGGCCCGGCCGCGCGACCGCGGCCAGTGCAGGCGGCAGCGGCGTGGCCGCGTCGGGAAGCGTCGGTATCACCGCCGGC
>Ga0075364_10000328_pt1 | contig 23550 bp, 27 predicted proteins | sample EndMetdeltDD1764_FD_71517 | JGI IMG/M metagenome (GOLD analysis project Ga0075364, IMG submission 71517) | Populus endosphere microbial communities from Tennessee, USA - Endosphere MetaG P. deltoides DD176-4 | ecosystem: Host-associated > Plants > Roots > Endosphere | place: USA: Tennessee... | reverse complement strand
TGGCGCATGAGTCACAGAGAGTTACAAGTAATGTATCGCGTGTCCATGACTAAACCGCCTACTATGCATTGGTAGATATTCAAGTTCGTCTGAACTGTTCAATAAGTGCCACAACCTGTGCTCGTTGCCCTGATTGTTTCGACTTGAACATCGCCGTCGGAGTAAAGTCGCTCCAATTTCAGGAAATAGAGAAGTATGAAAACAGAAAATGGTATTGTGAAGTGGTTCAACAACGAAAAGGGCTTCGGCTTTATCACCCCTGAAGCGGGTGGCAAAGATCTGTTTGCTCACCACAGCGCAATTCTGGGTAACGGCTACAAGTCGCTCGAAGAAAACCAGCGCGTGTCCTACGTTGCTGCTGATGGCCAGAAGGGTCCTCAGGCAACGCAGATCCAGGTCCTCTGATCTAGATCCCAGGCAGTGCAAGAGCCCGCAGGCGCAAGCCGAGCGGGCTTTTTCTATTGTGAGCCGCCTTCGGCTATCAGCCCCCCGTTCACCGCGATCGGCCCGCCTCATTCACCGTGAACGCGCCGAGCTTTTGCACGTGCGCATCGGTGAGTGGGCAGGGCCGGCGGGTGTGCGGGTCGACATACACATGGACAAGCGTGGCACGCGCGCAGGCAGGGTCAAGCGAGCCGTGCACAAAAATACCCAGTTCGTAAGTGATGCTGCTTGTGCCCAGCTTGCCGATGCGCAATCCCACCTCGACGTCCTGGGGAAAGGATATCGACTGAAAGTACTGGCACTCGTTGCGCACCACCAGGCCGACAGGGGCGTGCGGATCGGTATTGAGCAGGCCCTGTTCAACCAGCAGGCGGTTTACTGCCGTGTCGATCCACGAGTAGTACACCGCGTTATTGACGTGTCCATAGACATCATTGTCCATCCAGCGGGTATTGATCGTCGTGAAGTGCGCGTAGCGATCTCGTGTGTCAGGGACCAGGCGGTCGGGCATAGCAGCTCCACGTGGTGGTTCGGGGTTCTCTAGCGTGTGTGGCCGTCTGGCGCCAACGATCGGGTCACCATCTCGACCAGGCTGTCACGCACGCGCTTCAGATTGATCTTCGAATCCTTGAGCAGCTTTTGCAGCATGACGCCGCGCAGCGAACCCATGATCAGAATGGCGTAGGGCGTGGGGTCGGCGTCGGCGCGCACATTGCCGCGCTTGATGCCAGCCTTGATGTGCGCCTCGAGGTAGCCCAGCACCTGGCGGTTATAGGTGGACAGGATGTCGCCGGTTTCACTGCCTTCGGTGCTGGCTTCCGACATCAACAGGAGCAGGGCGCGCGTATTGGTCCAGGCTGCATCCTTGCGGCTGAGGTAAGTGGTGATGAACTGCAGCAGCGCGGGCAGGCCGTCCTCGGCCAGCGGGGCGCGCTGCACCTCTCGCATGAAGTTTTCGTTGATGTGGTTGGCCAGGGCACGCAGCAGCCCGGGTTTGCTGCCGAAATGGTGGGCTGCCAACCCACGGCTGTATCCTGCCGATTCGCCCACTTCAGTCAGCGTCATGCCGATCCAGCCCTTGCGGGCCACGATTTCGCGTGCCGAGTGCAGCAGGCGCGACTCGGCCTCGGTGCGGCGTTCGAGTTGGGTTCGACGCGTGGGCCGGGAGGCGGGGCGGTTGGATGGGGTTGCAGGCATGAGCATGTCGCGGTGGTTCGTATGGGTCGATGGTACCAATACTCGGCCTTCCAAAGGTGCAAACATTGCTTTACATCAAACAAGTAAGATAGCTTCACCAAAATCGAGAGACAGACGAAAAAGGAGACAGACGATGGGACCGCTTGCCGGAGTGCGCATTATCGAGTTGGCCGGCATCGGCCCCGGTCCGTTTGCCTGCATGCTGTTGGCCGATATGGGTGCCGAAGTGCTGCGCATCGAGCGCATTGGCGCACCCGTCAATCCCGAGGCCAGGCGTCGCGATCCCTTGCTCAGAAGTCGACCGGCGATTCAGGTGGATCTGAAGTCGGACGCTGGTGTTCAGTTCGTGCTAGGCCTGATCGAGCGCGCCGACGTGCTGATCGAGGGGTTCCGGCCGGGCGTGACCGAGCGCATGGGTCTGGGGCCGGACGTGTGCCTGGCTCGTCAGCCTCGTCTGGTGTATGGCCGCATGACGGGATGGGGCCAGGAGGGGCCGCTGGCGCAGTCGGCGGGTCATGATATTGATTACATCGCGTTGACGGGGGCCTTGCACGCGATTGGCGAGGCCGAGCGCAAGCCAGTCGCGCCGTTGAATCTGGTGGGCGATTTCGGGGGCGGTTCGCTTTACCTGGCATTGGGCGTGGTCAGTGCCGTACTGGCGGCACGCACGTCGGGCCGGGGGCAGGTCGTGGATGCGGCCATCGTGGATGGCGCGACCTCCTTGATGGCGATGATGTATGGTCGTCTTGCCGCAGGTTCCTGGAAAGATACGCGCGGCGCCAACCTGCTCGATGGGGGCACGCCCTGGTATGACAGTTATCTCACGCAGGATGGACGTTACCTGGCCATTGGTGCCATCGAGCCACAATTTTTTGCCGAGTTGATTCGCCTGCTGGAAATGGATGCTGCATGGAATGCAGACAGGCACGACACTGCGCGGTGGCCCGAGCTGCGCCTGGCCTTGTCCGCGCGCATCGCCACCAAAACGCTTGCCCAGTGGCAGCGCGTGCTTGAGGGCACGGATGCCTGCGCCGCACCCGTGCTGTCCATGCAGGAGGCGGCCAGCCATCCTCACATGGCCGAGCGAGAGGTGTTCGTCTCGGTCGATGGCATTGCGCAGCCTGCACCCGCTCCCCGGTTTCTGGGTACCCCTTCGGCCGTGCGCGACACACCCGCCCGAGCGGATAGTGCCTGGCTAGCCGCCCATTGGGCGTGCGAGCCTGAGGAAGTCGAGCGTCTGCGCGCGGCGGGAGCGCTCGGGAATTAATTGGAAAGGCGCTGTCATTGCGGCGTGGCCAGTGCGACCTGGCCCCGCGGTCAAGCAGCCGTCACTTTTCGGGGAATCCAGCGCCAGAACACCCCTGCGGCGATCAGCCCAAGCACCCCGGTGGCGGAAATGGCGACCCCCAGGGAGGCGATGGCCGTGATGGCCGACAACAGCAGCGGCCCCCCGCTGGTGCCCATGTCGGCAAGTATGCGCCAGATGCCCAGGAAGGCGTGACGGCCATGTCTAGGCGATGCGTCCGCGCCCAGCGTCATGATGATGCCCGATCCGATGCCGTTGCCCAACCCGATGGCCAGCGACACCAACAGAAAGGCTGCCACGCCCGTGGCCATCGGCATCACCAGCAGCGACACGCCCATCAGCAGGCTGGACGGAATGGCTACCCAGATGCGACCGCGCAGATCCATGACCTTGCCGGCAGGGTAGAAGACGGCCATGTCGATGGCGGCCGACAAGCCGTAAACCAGCGACGCGGCGGCCGGATCCAGCCCCAGGTGATCGGCCCACAATGGAATGACCACCTGCCGTGATCCGCGCAAAGCATTGACCAGCAATGCACCCACGCCGAGCGTGGCGAACACCTTGCCGTGGCTGTGCAGAATATCCAGCAATTTTGGTGGTGGTCCGACATGGGGGCTGGACGACACATCACGGTTGCGGACCACCAGATCGGGCAAGGTCAGCGCCAGCCAGGCAGCGGCGAACATGGCGAGCACGGCAATCCAATAGGCGCCAGTCAGTCCCATGAGGTAGATCAGCCCGGCGCCGGCGAAGGGCCCGATGAACACGCCGATGCGCATGGTGCCGGCCAGGGTGGACAGCGCGCGGGCCCGCATGGCCAGCGGAACCGCTTCGATCAAGTAGGCCTGGCGCGCCAGTGCGAACACCGACGATCCCATGCCCACCATGAGCACGCCCAGACCCAGCATCCACAGGTGAACGGCGAAGATGCACATCAGAAGCGCCGTGGCGCTGAACAGCGCGGCGCCCACGATGGCGCGCTTTTCGCCGAAACGTGATGTGATCAGGGCGGCGGGAACGTTGCTGATCAGCGAGCCCACACCGATGAGTGCGACGATCAGCCCGGACATGGCGACCGACGCGCCCAGGTCGCGCGCCGTGAGTGCAATGACTGGCAAGATAGCGCCGTTGGCAATCCCGTAGAGCACGGAAGGGCCGAAGGCAGGGACGGCGATCTGCTTCAGACTGAACGGCGTGTCGGACATAACGAGGGCCATGACTGTAGCGAGAAAGGGGGCCATTCTGACACCGCAATGCGCATACGGCAATTTGTCAGGTAAGCCACAGGTATCGAGGCTACTCTAGGCATCGGATCGATATTTAACGGATACCTCGTGTCGCGACGTTCTTCTTTTTTTGTGCGGGTGTTGTCCATGGGCGTGCTCGCTCATGTTTACGTGGGGGCGCGGCTCATACCAGACGCGGGCTTGAGCATGGGTGCGGGCCTGCTGGCCGTGGTGGCGCTGATCGTCATGTGCGCGTTGATCCCGCAGGGCATGCTCAGGCGTGCCACGACGTCGAGCCGCAGCAACGACCGGATGGCATGGCTGGGCCTGCTGGTGATGGGATTGTTTTCGTCGCTGTTCGTGCTGACGCTGCTGCGCGATGTGATGCTGCTGTTGGTCTGGTTGGCCAGCGTCTGGGCCAGCGGGCTGGATCTCCCAGCGCTGCGGCAGATCAGTGCGCGGGCGGTTCCGGCCCTGGCGCTGCTGGCCTCGCTGGTCGGCTTCTACAACGCACGCAGGCGCGCGCCTGTGGTGACGGTAGAGGTGCCGATCAAGGGGCTGCCTGACGAACTCGTGGGCTTCACCATCGTGCAGATCAGCGACATCCATGTCGGCCCCACGATCAAGCGGGGCTATGTTCAAGCCATCGTCGACGCCGTTAATGAGCTGCGGCCTGATATGGTGGCCATCACCGGTGACCTGGTCGATGGCAGTGTGACCAGTCTGGCGACGCATGTCGCACCTTTGTCGCAACTGCGTGCGCGGCGGGGGGTGTATGTGGTGACAGGCAACCACGAGTATTACTCGGGTGCCCAGGCCTGGGTCGATGCGTTTCGGGGGCTGGGCCTGCATGTGCTGATGAACGAACACGTCGTGTTCCGGCACAACGGGCGTACGGTCGTCGTGGCGGGCGTGACTGATTACAGCGGGGGTGGATTTGAGCCGAGCCACGCGAGCGACCCTGTAGGCGCCATGTCGGGGGCGCCCGATGAGGCAGACGTCCGACTGTTGCTGGCGCATCAGCCCAGATCGGCCCAGGCGGCGGCCGGCGTGGGCTACCACCTGCAGCTTTCGGGTCATACCCACGGCGGGCAGTTCTTTCCATGGGGATTCTTCGTGCGTTTCCAGCAGCCCTTTACGGCTGGCCTGCATCGGCACGGGTCGATGTGGGTGTATACCAGTCGAGGCACCGGCTACTGGGGGCCACCCAAGCGCCTGGGCGCGCCATCGGAGATCACCCGCATCCGGCTGGTCAGGGACTAGCGGCGGCCTGCAGACGCACCCCCCCTTCAAGCGGGTGCTGCAGTGCAGCATCTTGCCGTACAATCAGCCCTCGGCCTGCACAGGCAGGCGCATTACTCCGGTTGATCAGTCATGGCATTCGATGCCGTCGTTTCTCGTTTGCATCGCCCCATCAGCCGCATGGCCAGCGCCCTGCGCCATGTGGCGTCACCCTACCAACGTTATCGCCATGCGCAGGCCCTGCACGCGCTGAGGGTGGCCCTGGCCATGCTGACCACGATCCTGGTCACCAGTGGCCTGAACATGCCACACGGGGATTGGGCCTCGGTATCCATGCTGATCGTGATCGGTGGTATCCAGCATCACGGCAATATTCGAAAGAAAGCGACCGAGCGTGCGGTGGGCACCGTCATTGGCGCAGCCTGCGGGCTGCTGTTCATCATCATTCATGCCTTGCTTGGTTCCGCCGTAATCACCTACACGCTGCTGGCGCTCTCGGCAGGCGTGTGTGCCTACTATGCCATTGGTCGTGCCGGTTACGTGGCCTTGCTGACCGCGATCACGATCATTATTGTGGCGGGTCACGGCGACAACTCCATGGAGACTGGCACCTGGCGCGCCGCCAATGTGCTGGTCGGTATCGTGGTCGCGTTGGTGTTCTCGTTCGCACTGCCGCTGCATGCGTCCTATGCCTGGCGCTTCGGGCTGGCCCTGAATCTGAGGCGCTGTGAGCGTCTGATCAAACGGGTGCTGGTGGGTGACGGGCTGTCGGTCGCAGAGCGCAATGCGCTGTTTGCTGCGTTGAGCCGCCGCTCCATCAGTCTGCGCAATCTTTTGCCTTCGGTGGCCAAGGAAATGAATGTGCCACAGGCCCGACTCGAAGAAATTCAGGATCTCCATCGGTCGATGCTCAGCGCGCTCGAGATGCTGTCGTCTGCACCGGTGGGGCAGGTGGCACAGCCCGGCTCGGCGGTGCTGCTCAACGCGTTCGCGGCCGAAGGACAATACATGCGCAAGACCCTGCTTGGCATTGCGAAAGTGCTGCGTCATGACGTACCCACACCGGTGGTCATGGTGACTGCCGATGCATTGCGTGCGGCGCGTCCCGTCACCGATCCGGCAACGGTGCCGCCCGAGCTGCAGGGGGCGCACTGGCTGCTGCATCAGATGATGGACCAGACCGATCGCCTCAGACGTTTGTTGTCGACCCTGCGCCGGGTGCCCTAGTCGTCACCCGCCCACGCGCTTGATGATCCATTGTCGGGTCTGGAGCGCGGCAGTCACGCGCTCGCGGTGATCGCCCTGGATTTCAATCACCCCATCCTTGACGGTTCCTCCCGAGCCGCAGGCCTGACGCAGGGCTTTGCCCAGCAGCAGCAAATCCGCCTGCGCAAGCGGCGCATCTCTGAGAATGGTCGCGCCTTTGCCCTTGCGGCCTTTGGTCTCGTAGGACAGCCGAACGGTCGCCCGCCCGGTGGGTCGGATCTCGGGCGCAGGTGCCGGGGAGTGTGCCGCATGTCGCACGGCAGGATCGGTGGAGTAGACGAGGGTGCGGCTTCTATCGTTTTTCATGATGGAGTCAGCAGGGCGGCACGCGGCCTACGTGGCCGGCGCGATGCTGCAATCATACCGTGGTGCACTTGCTATGATCGATGCCGTTGCGTAGAAGCGGTGCCCGGCAGGGCCCGCGCTTCACGTCTGTTTCGATCATAGAGAGATGGCCCGACTTATGCCGCTACACGCCTCCCGTTTCTGCACGTCATTGCTCGTGGCCGGTGCGCTCGCCGCGTTCGCAGCCAACAGTCAGGCTGCGGCCTTCACACCCAAACTGGGGCAGGCTGGCAAGGATGTGATGTGGTTGCCCACGCCGGATGCCCTGGTCACGCGCCTGCTTCAGATGGCGCAGCTCGCACCTGCCGATCGGTTGGTCGATCTGGGCGCAGGCGACGGCAAGATCGTCATAGCTGCCGCGCGAGATTTCGGGGCCACCGCACGCGGGGTGGAATTCGACCCTCGTCTGGTGGAAGTGGCGCAGGCACGGGCCGCCAGCGCAGGGGTGAGCGAGCGGGCCCGCTTCGTGCAGGGCGATATTTTCAAGACGGATTTTTCGGACGCCGACGTGGTGGCCATGTATCTGTTGCCCCAGTTGAACCTGAAGCTGCGCCCCACGCTGCTGGCCATGACGCCTGGCACACGCATCGTCACGCACTGGTTCGATATGGGCACGTGGGCACCAGACGAGACGACAGAGGTCGAAAACCGGCCCGGCTACCTGTGGATCGTGCCCGCCAACGTGCACGGCACCTGGCGTATCGAGACAGCGCAGGACCTCGTGCAGCACAGTGAGGCTGCAGGCGTGCCGGCTGGCGTTGCGCCCGCCGGTGTTCGTGCGCGCGTCGAGCGCACTGCGGGTGAGGGGCAACCACCTGCGCCCGGCGTTACCGCGACGGCGCTACAGGAGCTGACGTTCACCCAGAAGTTTCAGAAAGTGGAAGGGGTGCTTGCCCTGGGCAAGGTGCAAACGTCGATTCACGCGGCGGTGCTGACCGGCAAGCATCTGCGTTACGGCTTTACCGATCTCCAGGGGAATCGGCAGCTCGTGCGGGCCGTGATCGACGGCGACATGATGCGCGGCGAGATCACGCCTGCATCTGGCCTGAGCGCTGGCGCAGACCAGGCCACGGGTGCGCCACGCCCGTTTGTGGCGCGGCGCACTGAGCAAGCCGGCCCATTGCCGGGCAGCGAGCCGCCCAGTGAAGCCGAGATGAATGCGGCAGTGGCCTCGCTAGGCGCAGAGTAGGGTCAGGCGCTGCGGGCGCGGACCAGATCGCCTGCCAGCTCGCTGAGCCGGTTCTTATAGTGCTCGGATGCACCGTCGTGCCCTTCGGCGCGTGCGCGGTCGTAGCTGGTTTGAGCCTGGACTTGGCGTTGCTCGATGGCCTTGATGCGTTCTTCTTGAATAGTCGACATGTTGTTCCTTGCGTAATGGGTGCTGACTGTGCGCAGTTGTACTGCAAAACCGGCATCACGTAACGCAGTTTCATGCAACCGGGCCCTATCGCAGGCGTAAGTGTCGCGTAAAGCCTATAGCCTGACAGTGATTAGCCGTGACGAACCCATTATCGGGCGGGCAGGCCAACAGGATCGGCGTCGCTGTCAATCTGTAACGGACCGAACGCCGCACGATGCTAACCTGACGACTTCTGTACATTCTGATAGCGCTGGCTCGAACATGACGACTTTGCACGATAAGACTTTGCCGGCGGTACATGCCGTGATTCTGGATATGGACGGGACGCTGCTGGACACGGAAAGCGTCTATAAGGCCTGCACGCTGGAAACACTGGCCGATCTGGGCTGGCCAGATCAGTTCGCGCTGATTCATGCCATGGTCGGCTTGTCCAGTGCCAAATGCGACGCGGTGCTGGTGAATCATTTCGGGCCCGCGTTCCCGCTGGAGCAATACCACGCCCAGTTCAAAATCAAGCGTGCTGCGCGCGTCCAAGCTGGCATTGCGCTGAAGCCGGGCACGCTGGAACTGCTCGACCTGCTGGCGGGCGCGAATTTTCCGATGGCCATTGCGACGTCGTCCTCGCGTGTGGCGGCAGAACAGCACCTGACCATCGGGGGCATTCGTGACCGTTTTGAAACGGTCGTGACCGTGGACGATGTGCGCCAAGCCAAACCCGACCCCGAGGTCTACCTGCGTGCCGCCGCCAGCCTGGGCGCCGATCCCGTGCACTGTGTGGCGGTCGAGGATTCTGCCGCGGGCGTTCTGGCGGCCAGCCGGGCAGGCATGTCCACCTACATGGTGCCCGATATGAATGCGCCCGACACGCAAACAGCCGAACGGTGTGTGGCGGTGTGCACCGATCTGCATGCGTTTGCCAAATTATTGATCAGGCGCGTGCCTGCACTGGGTCAGGCTACGACGGACATCGCCGTGCCATAACCGCAGGTTGTTGCACATAAGGGTTGCCATAGCCTTGCATGGCAGTGATGCGTTCGTCGCGCAGGCGTTCCCAGTCCGAAACGGGGAACTGCTTGGCCCAGGCGCAGAACAGGCGGACGTCCTGCCTGGATAATCTGAGCTGATAGGTGTCGGCCATATAAAAGTGGATCCGTGCAATTTCGCCGCGTACCGCTGGCCGCGGCTGTATGGCCCGCAGCTTGAAGTCCACCACAGTCTGACACTGCCCATACATCGGTTCAGGCTTTTGGGTCCAGACGCTGAACCCATAGTTGCTGCGATCGCCGTTGATCTCGCCCACTGCGGGCACGAGATTGACCAGGTCGCCCTCGGCCCGCACGAACTCCGGATCGGTGCGGGCGCAATGCCGCCGGCCGCCCAATTTGCCATCGATTTTTGTCTGCCAGCACTGGCGCTGATGACCGATGGTCCATGCTGCCACCACATGTTCCCATTCCAGGCGTTCGGCCCGTTCCACCTGCTTGCGCGGCGTGACGCCGCACGCCTGCAAATCCATCTTTTTGCCCTGGTAGGGGCAGGCGCAATAGAAATCTTTCTCGCGGCCATCGTAGACGCGAGGCAGGACTTGTTTGGCACGGGTGAAGTTGCGAGGACCGACTTCGTTGGGATGTGAAACCAGGGTGTTGGCGTGCGCTGAGCATGCAGCGAAGAGAAGCGAAAAGCATACGGCGTATTTCATGGGGCCGCATTGTGCCACAGGAGGCACGGCGCGATGCACGTTCCAGGCAGATCCAGACAGACGCCTGGGCACATCGATTGCATCCTGACCAAACGCACCATCTGCACCTTGGTGTGTCAACCAAAAAGACCCAGGAGACCACCATGCCCGAGCTGCGAAGCAAGCGTCAATATCATATCGAGACGGTGCAGGAAAACCCGGGTGTCTACACTTGGCGCATCGTCAACCGCGACGTCGACACAGGGCAGCTCGTCGGTGCACCGGTGACGTCGGTAGCGCTATACGAAACGGAAGAGGCCGCCCAGGCGGCGGCCTCAGAAACGCTGCGTAAGTTGGTGGCTGGCTCGTTTGTCAGCTCACCGCCCGGGGCGCGTGGCTGACGGCGGCAGGTCCTCGACCTCGGCCCCAGGATCCTCATTCCCGGTGGCCGGCGTCACGTGCTGAGTCTCTCCTGCGCCGTGCGATTTCGGGTCATCTGGATGGTCCTTTGACGGTTTGACGGGCTGGCGCTCGGGCATGACCGCGTCTGGCTTGGCCACCGGCATCGCTTCAGGATTGCCATCGGCACCTGGCTGCAGTGGGGAACCCGGTTCGGGTGCATTGGGCCGCGTCTTGGCGCCATGGGTGGCGTCGTCATTCTGATCATGTGCCGACATATTCGTCTCCTGAGAGCCTACCTGTAAGGATGGGCGGTGCTGTAACACTTAAGCAAACGTCATGCCGCACACTCTGCATGAATTGCATACATATGCTTGTGTCTTGTCGCTTTTAGGCGATAATTCATAGCACTATGAGACCGAATCATGGATAGTAAGCGAATCTATTCTGCGCCCAAGTGGCGCTTGGTGCGCTGGCTGTTAGATAGCGGCAAGAACGTTCCCGCTGACATCCAGCATGCCCTGGTCGCGAGTCTATTCGGCACATTGCCCATCTTCGTAGGCGGCGTGGTCAACACCATTGGCATCGCCGCGCTGGCGGCCGCGCGCAATCCTACGCCCTGGTTCATTGCGTGGCTGGCGATCGAGCTGGCACTTGGCCTGACCCGGGTACTGGTGCTCAAGCATGCGCTGAACGTGGCGGCGCAAGGCAAGCCTACCTACACCGACCTCTATATCGTGCTGGCGTTGCTTTGGGCGGCCAGTGTGGGCTACGGCGCGGGCATCAGCCTGGTCAGCGGCGACTGGACCATTGCGGCCTTGTCGTGCCTGTCGACGGCCGCGATGGCGGGCGGCATCTGCTTTCGCAACTTTGGCGCGCCCCGGCTGGCGGCTGCGATGATGTTTTTGAGCATGTCACCGATTGCTGTCGCATCCGTGTTCGCGAACGAACCTATCTTCCTGGTGGCGCTGATTCAGACACCGTTCTATCTCTACAGCATGAGTGTGGCGGCAACCAAGCTGAACAGCATGCTTGTCACCACTATGCGGGCCGAGCGCGACAACGAACGGCGGGCACAGCACGATGTGTTGACGGGGCTGCTGAATCGGGCGGGGTTGAGTGCGGCGATCGAACGCCATTGCGGAGCCAATGCCAGCTCACCTTGCGCCTTGCTCTATCTCGATCTGGTGGGATTCAAGCGCATCAATGACACCTTTGGACATCCCACGGGCGATATGCTGCTCAAAACGCTGGCGGCGCGCCTGTCGGCGCTGGTGGTGGATAAAGGGGTGGCCGCCAGGGTGGGGGGCGACGAGTTTGTGTTGCTGGTGCGCAATATGACACCGGCGGGTGCCCAGGCCATGGCCAATCAGGTGATCGACGCCGTCGCGCAACCCTTCGAGCACAAGCACGATTTGCCCAGCCTGGGTGTGACGGTGGGCATTGCGATGGCGCCTGAGCATGGTGCCGACTTCGACACTTTGATTGCACGTGCCGACGAAGCCCTTTATCGCGCCAAGGTGGGCGGCCAATCGGGCACCTGCTTTGCCGCGACCTGACGTCGCACCGTTGCAGGCGCCCATCGCCGCTTATACGCGGGGCGGATCGGTTTCGCGAGCCGGGTGACGATGTGCCCCCACCGCTTTCACGAACGAGTCGATCCAGTCTTTCGACTTGCCGGTTTTGGCGGAAATAAGCCCAGGGTCCGCCGCGCCATCGGGCAGGGTATCTGGCAGCTGGGCCGCCTCGATCACCTCGCGCCCGGCACCGATCGCCATAATGGTCTTGCAGTGGCGATATTGGTCCTTGAGAAATTCCAGTGCGCGTCCACTCTTGGCCAGGGCCTGTGCGCCAGCCCCATCAGCGACCACGACCGCATCAAACAGGGCGGACGGTGTGTTCTCGAATGTAGCGGCCACAGGCAGTGCGTTGCCGTTGCTGGTCTGCACATCGCCCAGTCGCTCTGCCACCAGCAATGCCACGGCGCCTTCTTTGACCAGCGCGGTTTGCAGTGCCGAAAGTGAGTCGTGCTCGACGCCTTTCGCAACCAGAATTGCGATCTTGCGGGTGCGGATGTTGCCATCGCCCGGGCGCGCCGTGAGGGACAGCGCCTGCGATGTTTCGACTTCAGGTGCGGCAGGCGTTTCCAGCACGCGGGGCAGGGCGGCGGGCACAGGCATGCCCAGGCCTTCAGCGACGCGGGCGGCCAGGGTCTCGGAAACGTTGACCAGCGAAGCAAGCATGCGCTCTCGAATCGCAGGTACCGTCAACTTGCTCAATTCGAAGCGAAAGCCCGCCACGATGTGGTCCTGCTCCCAGGGCGTCTGGCTATTGAAGAACAGCCTGGCCTGCGTGTAGTGATCGGCAAATTTCTCCGGCTTGCCGCGCACCTTGTCTTCCTGCACCGGCTGAGGGAATGAAACGAAGCCTTTGCTTCCTGCCTGAAACGGGCAGCCTCCGCCCAGCGAGTTCGGCTCGTAGGCCACCCGCCCGCGGTTGATGGTCTGGCGGTGCAATCCATCGCGCTGATTATTGTGCACCGGTGCGATCGACGAGTTGATGGGAATTTCGTGGAAGTTTGCGCCACCCAGCCGGGTAATCTGCGTGTCGGTGTAGGAATGGATACGTCCGGCCAGCAGGGGGTCGTTACTGAAGTCGATACCGGGCACCACATGCGCCACGCAAAAGGCCACCTGTTCGGTTTCGGCAAAAAAATTGTCTGGGTTGCGATTCAGTACCATCTTGCCGATGATCTGAACGGGTACCAGTTCCTCTGGAATGAGCTTGGTCGCGTCCAGAATGTCGAAGCTGAAGGCTTCGGCCTGTTCCTCGGTGAAAATCTGAACCCCGAGTTCCCATTCCGGAAATTCACCGGCTTCGATCGACTCCCACAAATCCCGGCGGTGGAAGTCCGAATCTGCACCACTGATCTTTACTGCCTCGTCCCAAACCAGGGAATGGGTGCCGAGCAGGGGTTTCCAGTGGAATTTACAGAATACCGACTCGCCTGCTTCGTTGATCAGGCGGAAGGTGTGCACGCCGAACCCTTCCATCATGCGGTAACTGCGCGGCAGGGCGCGATCCGACATTGCCCACATCAGCATGTGGGTCGACTCCGGCATCAGGGATGCAAAGTCCCAGAACGTGTCGTGCGCCGAGGCCGCCTGCGGCATGCCATGATGGGGCTCGGGCTTCACTGCGTGAATGAGATCGGGAAACTTCATCGCGTCCTGAATGAAGAACACGGGGATGTTGTTACCGACCAGATCCCAGTTCCCTTCATCGGTGTAGAACTTGACCGCGAAGCCGCGCACGTCGCGGGCGGTATCGGTCGAACCTCGTTCGCCGGCCACCGTTGAAAAGCGTACGAAAACCGGCGTGCGTTTGCCCGCTTCAGCAAAAGGGGCGGCGCGCGTGTGTTCGGCCAGACTGCCGTAGGATTCGAAGTAGCCATGGGCGGCTGAACCGCGCGCGTGAACGATGCGCTCGGGAATCCGCTCATGGTCGAAGTGCGTAATTTTCTCGCGGAGGATGAAATCCTCCAGCAGTGTCGGCCCTCGCAGGCCTGCCTTGAGCGAATTCTGGTTATCGCCCACGGGCACGCCGTGATTGGTGGTGAGCACCTGGCCTGTTGCATCCGCGCGTCGGGTGTCCAGCGGGCCATTATTGACGTTCACTCCAGGCATGGGCTTGCCTGCGCCTGTCTTGGCCGAAGCCGTTTGTTCGGACGTCGTGCTCGCACCGACATTGTCAGGCGTGGGGCGATGCTCGCCGCGCATGGGACAGACCCCGGTGGCGCGCCCGTGTTCGGCTGCTTTATGTTCGTTGTGGGGCATGCTCGCCACCAGGTCCTGGGTGTCCTGGGCAAGCTGGACCAGGGGATCGGCGCTGCGGGCGGCGGGTTTCTTTGCGGGGGCACTACCGGTATTGCGCGACGCTGCCTTCTCTGCAGACGCCTTCGTTTTGCTGGCCATGGGTTCGATCTCCGAGGGCGGCCATGCCGACACTCAGGATTAAGCGCGAGGCGATGGCCAACGTGGCAATGGCGCAGAGCCACTACGCGCACGTCGATTAGCCGGACGGGTCAGCAATCCTCGATCCCGCTGATACGCGGGCCCCGGCGCCCTTTGCTCCGGGATCGATCAGGCCACTTCGCTGTAGCCGCGCTGGTATCGCTGCGAAAAACTGTGCAGGGCCGCAAGCGCACCCTCGGGGTCGTGACCCGGTTTGACGGCGAAGCTGTCAAAGCCGCAGCGCGCCATGTAGAAGATCGTATCGATCAATACATCGCCCACGGCCCGCAGTTCACCGGTATAGCCCAAGTGCTGGCGCAGGACCTGAGCATGGGAATACCCCCGGCCATCGGTGAAAGCGGGGAAATCCACGGCGATGAAGGCCAACCCAAGCGCGTCCACGGTGCCTGCATCGTCGGTGCGCAGGGTCCACGGGTCGTCCTCGGGGGCAATCAGCAATGCAACCGGGTGGGTGCGTGCCCGCAGCGCTTGCGATCCTGCCAGCCAGGTGGAAAGCGGCACGATCCACCCCGCCTCATCAGGGGGCAGGGTGCGATCGGGCGGGTCAGTGGCATCCGGGGCAAACAGGCGTGCCTGGTCGAATTCCAGTGCGCCATGACGGATCAGGTGGGCAGTTTCAGTGTGGCTCATGGCATCGATCATTGGAGTGCGGGGGCTTTGTGGCGGACGTTGTCGCTCTCGCCATACACGCCGACCTTGAAAGGCTCGAGGCCGATACGCGAGACGACATCGACGAAACGCTCGGCGTCGCTATCGCGCGCGGCCAGGTAGGTGCGCACCAGCTTCTCGACCACCTCGGGCACATCGTCGCGTGCGAAGGACGGCCCGATGATCTTGCCGATGGCCGCGCCTCCCGCCCGAAGCTCACCCCGGCTGTCATAAGCCTGATCGTCGCCGCCACTCTGGCGTCCACCGATAGTGACCTGATACCACTCTTCACCTGCCTTATCGACACCCAGAATGCCGATGTGGCCGACATGGTGATGTCCGCATGCGTTGATGCAGCCCGAAATGTTGAGATCGAGTTCGCCGATTTCGTAGACGAAGTCCAGATCGTCGAAACGTTCCTGTATGGCTTGCGCCACCGGGATGGAGACTGCGTTGGCCAGGGCGCAGAAGTCGCCCCCGGGACAGGCGATGATGTTGGTGAGCATGCCGATGTTGGCCGTGGCCAGGCCCAGCGGTTTGAGCTTCAGCCACAGCTCGTGCAGACGATGCCGTGCAACGTCGGCGAGAATGAGGTTTTGTTCGTGCGAGACCCGCAGTTCGCCGAAGCCGAAATCATCGGCAATGTCGGCAATTGCTTCCATCTGCGTGTCGGTGACGTCGCCTGGCGGCACACCGGTTTGTTTCAGCGACAGGGTGACAGCGACATAGCCAGGCACTTTGTGCGCATGCACATTGCGCCGCAGCCAGTGCGCAAAGGACACATCCTGCGCTGCCAGCGCATCGGTCGGGTCGGCAATCTGGGTGATGGCCGCATCGTATTCAGGCCACACGAACTGACGCGAAATGCGATCGAGTTCGGCCTGATCGATCTTGCCCGGACCGTCCTTGATGCGCGCCCATTCCGCCTCGACCTGCTCGCGGTAGACGTCGGGCGTGAGGTCCTTCACGAGGATCTTGATGCGGGCCTTGTATTTATTGTCGCGACGACCATGCAAGTTATACACGCGCAGACAGGCTTGCAAATAAGTCAGCAGATCGTACCAGGCAACGAAGGGGCGAATGAGCTTGCCCACGATCGGCGTGCGTCCCATTCCGCCGCCCACCCACACCTTGAAGCCGATCACACCATTTTCTTCACAGGCCTGCAGGCCGATGTCGTGCACGCCTACTGCTGCGCGATCGTGCGATGCACCACTGACGGCAATCTTGAATTTGCGCGGCAGGAACGCGAACTCGGGATGAAGCGTCGACCACTGGCGGATGATTTCGCACCACACCAGCGGGTTGATCGATTCGTCGGGCGCGATGCCCGCAAAGTGGTCGGTGGTGGTGTTGCGGATGCAGTTGCCGCTGGTCTGGATGGCGTGCATTTGCACAGTTGCCAGTTCAGCGAGAATGTCCGGCACGTCCTCGAGCTTGGGCCAGTTGAATTGAATATTTTGCCGGGTACTGAAGTGCCCGTAACCGCGATCCCACTTGCGTGCGATGTGTGCGAGCGTGCGCAACTGATGCGACGCAAGCATGCCGTAGGGAATGGCCACTCGCAGCATAGGTGCGTGGCGCTGGATATACAAACCATTCTGCAGACGCAGAGGACGAAAGTCATCGTCGCTCAGTTCGTTATTCAGGAAACGTCGGGTCTGATCGGCAAACTGTGCGACGCGTTCGTTGACGATTTGCTGGTCGATGGGATCGTAGGTATACATGGGCGCTCCTCCTCGGCGAGGAGTGGGCGTGCGATTGGAACGCAGGCCCATTTCCGGATGATGAACAATCGGAAATTATAGGGGGCGGGCCTGCTTCGCCTGACACTAATATCGTATAACGATATGACTGCAGGATATTAAGCGCCACCCGCTCACCGCCCGATCAGCGGGTACCGGCACCTGTCAGATTGCCCAGTGCGCTGCCGATGCCTTCCACGGTGTGACCAATGCCGTTGGCCAGGCCCTCGATGCTGATGCCCAGCACACCGGCCAGGCCGCCCGCCACTCGCATGGACAGATTGTCTTCCATCTTGAACACCGGCTTTGAGAGCGGGCCGGACAGCGTGAAATCGAATTGGGCGCGCCCCTGGCTATCTTCCAGCGCTGCAATGGCGGCACGTTTGGGCAGTGCGAGCAGCCCGCCATCGGCCAGTTCGAGGTCGCTGAGCGTGAGTTTGCCCAGCGCATTGATCTGCCTGTTGTTCACGCGAGTGTGCAGCGCCAGGGCCACACGGCCGTCCTTGAAAGCCAGGTCGGAGCCGCGCTGAAAGTAGGGCGCCACGTGTTTGACCGAGATGTTCGACAATGATGTCTCGATATCGGCGTCACGCGAACCGACGACAATCCATCCCTTGTTGGTCATTTTGCCGGCAGGCTTGCCAGGGAAATCGCCATTGATGCTGACCTCGGTGCGCTGATCGCCCGCCGGGAAATGCAGCGGGCCGATGCGGGCCTGAGCATTGGTGATTGGAATGTGGTGCGAGGGTCTGCTGACCTGACCGTCGTAGAAGTCGATCGTGCCATTCTCGAAGATGAGCGCATCAATGCGGGTCTCGCGCTTGGGTCCGTTTTGCCTCTTGGCGCGTTCCTTCGCCTGCTCGCGCAGGGACGGCAGCACGTCGACGCCGCCCTCGCGTTTCCGGTACACCGTCATGCGGTAATCGCTGACAGTGAGTGAAGATATTTCAATTTCGTTTGAAATCAGGGCCGCCCAGCGCGGCTGAATTTCGACCCGGGCGGCTTTGAGCGCCTGTTCGCCGGGCCAGCCCTTGGGCGTGTCGATGACGACATCTGTCATCAACACACGATTCCAACTGACACTGATATGCGATGCACGCCCCTGGTCGCCCAGCCAGTCCTGAGCGATGCCGCGTATCTTCGACGCGGCCAGGTAAGCGCAGAACAGGGCAGCGAGGGCAAGACCGACAACGATGCCCACCAGCCACAACCACCCTTTGTGTGTGCGAAAGACGGACATGATCAACCCTGAAGTAAAGAAGCGATGTAAGTGCACAAGAAAACAGGCGCATATGCATGCGCCTGTTTCATCATACCTGTCAACCCGAGTCGTCCGCACCGTGCGAACGCCCTGGCGGCACCTTAGTTACCGGTGACGGGACGGGGCTGCGAGGGCTGGGCTGTATTGCCGCGGTTGGTGGTGCCGGGCTGCATGTTGGCGCCGCTACCATTGGTTGCGCCGGTCGCGGGCGTGGTGCTGCTATCCGAGTGGGTCTTGCCCATGTGGCTGCCGTTCGAGTGGGTGCCGGTCTTGCCTGCGCCCATGGTGGAGTTCGAACCGGCCGGAGCGGGAGCCGTGGCACCCTGCGTCGTGGGCTTGTTCAGCGGCACGCCGGTCGAATCGTTGGGGGTATTCGAGGGAGCACCCGAGTTTGCGGCGAAGGCCGAACCCGAAGCGAGGAGCGCGCCGGTGATAATAGCGGAAGCAAAGTATCGTTTGTTCATGGTGTTGACTCCTTTTGTGAGTGTCGATGGCTTTGAGCAATGCGTGTGCCTGACCTGTGTTTCCTGCCTCGTGCAGGCCAGGGTTCGCGGGGTGGCACAGGCAGCAAACGACTGACGAATGAAGCAAAAAGGATGATTCCAATGACTCAAATGGTTTCCTGGCGTTCGCGTGCCGGCGAGCAATGCAGTGCGCGACTGCTGACCAGCGCTTTCTCGGCACGTGTGCCAGCAAGAATCGAGGCGGTGGACGATACGCTCTCGGCCGACACGGCGTTTCGCAAGGCCAGCGCGGGCACGGCACTGGTGTGGGAGGGCGACTTTCAGAATGCACGGCAGCTGCTCAGCGCGTTGACGCGCAGACTGGATGTGCGCAAGCAGGACCGTGCAGCAAAAGCCAGCAAGGCGAACAAGAGTCGGGCGAACCAGGCCGACATGCAGCCAGCGGGTGCGGGGCAGGACGCCTCGGTCTTTCATGCCTACCGCATGGCGCAGTCCAATCGCGCCAGAACTCTGGGCATGGTCTGGGTGGTGCTGGATCGCGACTATCAGATCGAATTGAACCGTGCGCCGGATGTTGCGCTTGCATGTGAACAGGCGTTCGGGCCCGCCAACGGCCGGCAAGTTATCGCCCTGCGAGAGTTGCTGGGCGTGGTCGGTGCCGCGCAGTGGCGCGAGAAGGGCGTGGCGATTGCCGAATTGGGCGCCCAGGCACTCATCCATCCCTATTACGGCGTGTTTTCTCCGGTGCGCGGCGAGTATCTGGAGATGGTCAACACGGCCCCCCTACATCAAGGATGCACGGCCTGGGACGTGGGTACCGGTACCGGCGTGCTTGCGGCCATTCTGGCGCGTCGAGGGGCGGCGCACGTGGTGGCAACGGACAATAACGATCAGGCGCTGGCGTGCGCACGCGAAAACATCGAGCGCCTGGGCTTGCAGCGCCAGGTGGATATCGTAGAGGCCGACATGTTTCCCGAGGGCAAGGCCGATCTGATTGTGTGTAATCCTCCCTGGCTGCCTGCCAAGCCGACGTCCACGATCGAACTGGCCATCTACGATGCCGACAGCAGGATGCTCACCGCGTTCGTACTGGGCCTGCGCGAGCGGCTGAACCCCGGTGGCGAGGGGTGGTTGATCCTGTCCGATCTGGCTGTGCGCCTGGGATTGCGGCGTGACACCTTCCTTGCGGAACTGCTCGAGCAGGCGGGGCTCCAAGTGGTACAACGCATGGATCGCAAGCCGGTACACGGCAAGGCGCTCGATGCCGATGACCCCCTGGCCAAAGCCCGTGCGGGCGAGGTGACATCGCTGTGGCGCCTGGCGGCCAAGCGCGCGTGAGCGCTATGATCTGCCAGGTGGACACACGACCTATCTTGGTTCAACGCTTTTGACTGGAGAAGTAGATGGTCCGAAAAATAGTGCAGATTTCTTCCGGTGCCGCAGAGAATCCCGGCAACGGCGCCGCCTTGCTGTACGCGCTTGCAGACGACGGCACGACCTGGCAGTTGACCAAGCGCACCTCACCAGAAATTTCGGCAGACTGGGAATTGTTGCCCGCTCTGCCACAACGCGAGGAGGGCTGATATGACGCAAGATCTGAACGACGTACCACCGCAACCCGATGCCAGTCAGGATGTCGCCGTAACGCAATCAGACTGGAATGAGTTGATCACCGAATGGCAGCAGGCGGGCATTGCCGCGCAGGAGGCGCTCGCTCGCCTGACCTGGCCCGACATCAAGGTGCAGGACCTCGATGCATGGTTGCTGGCGGTCGAACGTCAGGCCGTTGCCAAGACGCGGCTGGCCGCCTTGGGTGAGTTGCAACTGCGCAAGCAATAAGAGGGCTGCGTGGCAAATTTCAACGACTTCGACGACGTGCGTGCGTGGCTGGTCAATCGTGACATGACCGCGCTGCGGGCGCAGGTCGCCTCATCGGCCTTTACCGGAAAAACCCTGGAAGTGGCGCGCGCCTATGTCGAGCATGTCGACGAGCACGGCTATGATGCGCTGGACGAGTCCGAGGAAGACGAAGACGACGATCCCAAATGGACCTGGAATCGATGGCGCATTGCCGTGGTCGCCGCCTTCGTGGTCGGGCCGCCCTTATTGGTCTGGGCGATCAATGTGTGGCGTGGGTAGGTCGCCCGGCTGATCACCCGCCAGTGGGGTGTCATCGGCAATATCAAGCGCATCCAGCACCGATTCCAGCGACGCAGGTGAGCTGCACAGAAACACGGCCACATCGCCCGGGTTCATGTTCTCGACCACTTCCAGCAACTTATCCTGTACGTCGTCCTCATCGCCCACGATGTTGGCGTGCACCTGGGCGCCGCTTTCGAACAGTTCGGCCGGTACGATCTCGGCCAGAAGTTCGAGGTCCGGGTCGGCCACGACGGCAAATAGGGTAATGGCTTCACCGTCCAGAGTGGTGGCGATACGCACGCCGCCGGGCACGTCCGCTTCGATGGTGCTGATAATTTCCATGGGTGATCCTGTTGTTCTCGTGTGATGCACAGTGAAGTGCCCGACATTTGAACAGAAATGCCGCACAAGTGCGGTTTGGCGGGGCCGGGCCCGAAACTTGCGTCGTTTCGGATGCCACGTTGGCAACTGAATCGGAGCTAGATCATGAATAAAGACCAAGTGAAGGGCCGTGCTGAAGAGGCAATTGGCAAAGTGAAGGAAGTGGCCGGCAAAGCAACGGGCAGCACCTCGACGGAAGTGAAGGGCAAGGCGCAGCAAGTGGCGGGCAAGACGCAAGCCAACTACGGCGACGCGAAAGAAGAAATCAAGAAAGGTTAATGACTGCTGCACAGTCGGCCATGCTATAAGCATGGCGACCGATGCCGGAAGTAACAAAAACGCCATTCGTTTCATGAATGGCGTTTTTGCTTTCGCGTGTAATGTTCAAATGATGGAGTGTGTTCCGATGTCCGAGCGCAGCGCGCGCAAAGTGGCGATCATAGGTGCCGGCCCGGCCGGGTTGATGGCGGCAGAAGTGTGCGCGCAAAGCGGGCTGGATGTTCATGTTTACGACAGCATGGCGTCCATGGGACGGAAATTTTTGCTCGCCGGGCTGGGCGGTTTGAACTTGACCCATAGCGAACCATCAACTGCCTTCTTGTCGCGCTATGCCGACGACGAGCAGAAGGTGGCTCCCTGGCTGCAGGCCTTCGATGCGACGGCACTGCGCGCTTGGGCGCACGCCCTTGGCGTAGACACCTTCGTGGGCTCATCGGGGCGCGTTTTCCCCTCGGAAATGAAAGCCGCGCCCTTATTGCGGGCGTGGGTGGCGCGCTTGCGTCAGAGTGGTGTGACCTTCCACATGCGCCATCGCTTGCTGGGCCTGCAGGCCGATCGCACGCTGTCGTTTGATGTGCAGGGCAACACGCACATCATTCGGGCCGATGCGGTGGTGCTGGCCTGTGGCGGCGCGAGCTGGCCGCGTCTGGGTTCGGACGGTGCGTGGGTGCCGTGGCTGAGCGCGCTTGGTGTGGCCGTTGCACCGCTTGCGCCGGCCAACTGCGGCTTCGATGTGGCGTGGTCCGATCATTTCATCGAGCGCCATCGCGGGCAGCCCGTTAAAAATATACGCGCCTGGGTTATGGCAGGCGAGGAAGCCGGCGCGGCATCACTTCCGGATGCGCAAGGCCGCGCAGGCGAGATGATGATTTCGAGGCAGGGCGTGGAGGGCGGCCTGGTCTATGCGTGCTCGCGCGCCATCCGGCACGCGCAGCAGCATGGGCCTGCCACGCTGGTCGTCGATCTCCTGCCCAACCACGACGCGCAGCGGGTGCAGCATGCGCTCGCACGTGGCCGCGGTGCCAAATCATGGTCGAGTCATTTGGGCAGTGCGTTGGGCCTGAAGGGCGTACACGCGGCGTTGCTGCGGGAGTGCGCGCCCAGTGTCGCCTGGGAAGATCCTGTAGCGCTGGCGGCATCCATCAAGCGTTTGCCCATTCTCATGGGGCACCCTCGCCCGATCGATGAGGTGATCAGCTCTGCAGGGGGCGTGCGTGTCGATGCGCTGGACGAGCAGCTTCAATGCCGTGCGCTGGCGCGCGTGTTTTGTGCCGGTGAAATGATCGACTGGGAAGCACCCACCGGTGGGTATCTGCTGACGGCTGTGATGGCCAGTGGGCGGGTCGCAGGGGCAGGGGTGGTCGCCGCGCTCACGTAATGTGCCGGGCCGTCAGCGCATCAGTGTGACGTTGCCCCCAGCAAGTCGCGGGCAACCGCCTCTGCCACTTCGATGCCGTCGATCGCCGCAGAATAAATGCCTCCTGCATAGCCTGCACCTTCGCCTGCCGGATACAGACCGGCCACATTCATGCTTTGGAAGGTGTCGGGGCGACGGGTGATGCCGATCGGCGACGACGTGCGGGTTTCCACGCCGGTGAGCACGGCGTCGTCCAGCGCAAACCCTTTCATCTTGCGGTCGATGGCTGGCAGCGCTTCACGGATGGCTTCAATGGCATAGTCCGGAAGCGCCGTGCTCAGATCGCACGGCGTTACGCCCGGCTTGTACGAAGGCACCACGCTGCCCAGTGCGGTGGATGCGCGCCCGGCGATGAAGTCGCCCACCGTTTGCGCCGGCGCAAAGTAGTTGCTGCCGCCCAGCTCGAACGCGCGGGTCTCCCACTTGCGTTGAAACTCGACCCCCGCCATGACGTCACCGGGGTAGTCCTTGGGCGTGATGCCCACGACAATGCCCGCGTTTGCATTGCGTTCGGCGCGCGAATACTGGCTCATGCCGTTGGTGACGAGCTTGCCCGGTTCGGATGCCGCGGCGACGACCGTGCCGCCCGGGCACATGCAGAAGCTGTAGACCGATCGCCCGTTGCTGCAGTGGTGAACCACCTTGTAATCGGCGGCGCCCAGGATGGGATGGCGCACGTTGGGGCCAAAGCGGCGGGTGTCGATCAGGCTTTGGGG
>Ga0075364_10000327_pt1 | contig 23551 bp, 19 predicted proteins | sample EndMetdeltDD1764_FD_71517 | JGI IMG/M metagenome (GOLD analysis project Ga0075364, IMG submission 71517) | Populus endosphere microbial communities from Tennessee, USA - Endosphere MetaG P. deltoides DD176-4 | ecosystem: Host-associated > Plants > Roots > Endosphere | place: USA: Tennessee... | reverse complement strand
CCGCCGCCCGATGCACAGCGCCCCGCGCCGGCCGCGTCCACCCCGGCGGCCCGGCAGTGGCGGTGCGGCGAGGAAACGGTGTCGCTGCGCAGCGACACCGCCCGCGGCGTGCTGATCCTCACCCACGCGCGCGGCGAGCTGGAACTGCCCGCCGCCGGTGCCGGCGACGGCACGCATGCCGATGGCAACGGCAACGCGTTCGACGAACGCGACGGCGGCGCCCGCCTGACGCTGTCGGGCCAGCCACCGCGCGACTGCACGCCGGGCGAGGCGCAGGCCACGCCGTAGCAGCGCGGTGCGCCAGCCACGCAGTTGCATGGACACGTGGTGGAGACGCCCGGACCCGCCCGGCACGGAGCATGCGGCCAGCGGGCGGCATCCGGGCTGTGCGGCCCGGGCCATCCGCGGGAACGGCGTCCGGGGAGCCGCTTCCACTGCGGTCGTGCAGCCGCAGGCACACTGGCATTCCACTCCCGCACGACGACGAAGGCCCGCGTACGCGGGCCTTCGCTTTCAGCAGGGTGACGCGGCGGAACGCCCGCGCCGCCGCCGGTCAGACCGACGTGCTCGAGCGCAGCGCGGCGATGCGCACTTCCAGCGGCGGGTGGCTCAGGAACAGCTTGCGCAGGCCCTGGCCCATGCCGCCTGCGATGCCGAACGCGGCGATCTGCGACGGCAGCGTGTTGGTGCCATGGTTCAGCGACAGCCGCTCCAGCGCGGCGATCATCTTCTGCCGGCCGGCAAGCTGCGCGCCGCCGATATCGGCGCGGAACTCGCGGCGACGCGAGAACCACATCGCGATCATCGTCGCGAACAGGCCGAACACCATCTCAAGCACCATCACGATCGCGAAGTAGGCCAGGCCGCGGCTGTTGCCCTCGCGGTTGCCGGACAGGTAGCTGTCGACGATGCCGCCGACCACGCGCGCCAGCACGATCACGAAGGTGTTCAGCACGCCCTGCAGCAGCGCCATGGTGATCATGTCGCCATTGGCCACGTGCGCGACCTCGTGGCCGAGCACGGCCTCGGCCTCGTCCTGGCTCATGTTGTTGAGCAGGCCGGTGGAGACGGCGACCAGCGCGTTGTTGCGGTTGGCGCCGGTGGCGAACGCATTGATCTCCGGCGCGTCGTAGATCGCGACCTCGGGCATGCCGATGCCGGCCGCCTGGGCCTGGCGCTGCACGGTGGCCACCAGCCAGCGTTCGACCTCGGTGCGCGGCTGGGTGATCACCTGGGCGCCGGTGGAGCGCTTGGCCATCCACTTGGACAGCAGCAGCGAGACGAAGGAGCCGCCGAAGCCGAACAGGGCGGCGAAGATCAGCAGCCCGCTCATCTGGTTGGGGCTCACGCCCAGCACGGACATGATGATGCCGGCCAGGAACAGCACGGCCAGATTGGTGGCGAGGAACAGTGCGACGCGGGTGAACACGGCGGAATCTCCGTCGTAATGGATTGTTCCGCTTCATGTGGGAATTCAGCGACTTGAATTCAAGGGCCGGGCGCCACCACCATGCTGCGATGACGTCAGCCCCGCCTTCCGGCTACCGCGGCCGCTTCGCCCCCTCTCCCACCGGGCCGCTGCATGCCGGCTCGCTGCTGGCCGCGTTCGGCAGCTGGCTGCTGGCCCGCGCCGCCGGTGGACAGTGGCTGGTCCGGATCGAGGATCTGGATCCGCCGCGGGAGGTGCCGGGCGCGGCCGACGCGCAGCTGGCCGCCCTGTCGGCGTTCGGCCTGGTGTCCGACCTGCCGGTGGTCCGGCAGAGCGGCCGCCATGCGCTGTACCAGGCCGCGCTGGAGCGCCTGCTGGCCAGCGGCGACGCCTTCGTCTGCCACTGCAGCCGCAGCGCGCTGGCCAGCCAGGGCGGCATCCACCGCCGCTGCGTGGCGACCGGCCCGAGGGCGCACGCGGCCAGCCGGCTGCGCGTGGCCGAGGGGCCGGTGATGTTCGAGGACGCACTCCAGGGCATGGTCGTGCAGGACGTGGCGCGCGAAGTCGGCGACGTGGTGCTGCGACGTGCGGACGGCTACTGGGCCTACCAGCTGGCGGTGGTGGTCGACGATGCCGACCAGGGCGTGACCCACGTGGTGCGCGGCGCCGACCTGCTCGACTCCACCCCGCGCCAGATCCTGCTGCAGCGTGCACTCGGCGTGGCGACGCCGCACTACCTGCACCTGCCGCTGCTGCTCGATGCCGACGGCAGGAAGCTGTCCAAGTCCGCCGCCGCGCTGCCGGTGGACCCTGCCGATCCGCTTCCCGCACTCCGGACCTGCTGGGTCCTGCTCGGCCAGGATCCGGCACCATTGCAGGGCAGCAGAAGCGTCGATGCACTGCTTGAGTGCGCCATTTGGCACTTCGATGGCGCACGTCTGCCGACGCGCTTGCACTTTCATGAAACGCCCACTACAACTGCCCCCGAAGACCCTGAATAGGACCCTCGGGAGGGGCCACATGAACAGTCGCGTCGCACTCGTCACCGGCGGCACCGGTGGTATCGGTACGTCCATCTGCAAGCGGCTGGCCGACATGGGCCACAAGGTCGCCACCAACTACCGCAACGAAGAGAAGGCCCGCGCCTGGCAGCAGGCGATGCAGGCCGAGGGCTATGCGTTCACGCTGGTGCCCGGCGACGTCGGCACGCCGGAAGGCGCGCAGGCGCTGGTCGAGGGCGTGCAGGCGCAGCTCGGCCCGGTCGAGATCCTGATCAACAACGCCGGCATCACCCGCGACACCACGTTCCACCGGATGGCGCCGGACCAGTGGCACGACGTGATCAACACCAACCTCAACTCGGTGTTCAACGTCACACGCGCGGTGATCGACGGCATGCGCGAGCGCAAGTGGGGCCGCGTCATCCAGATCAGCTCGATCAACGGCCTCAAGGGCCAGTACGGCCAGGCCAACTACGCGGCGGCCAAGGCCGGCATGCATGGCTTCACCATCTCGCTGGCGCGCGAGAACGCCAGGCTCGGCATCACCGTCAACACGGTGTCGCCCGGCTACGTGGCCACCGACATGGTGATGGCCGTGCCGGAGGAAGTGCGCGCCAAGATCGTCGCCGACATCCCGACCGGACGCCTCGGCAAGCCCGAGGAAATCGCTTACGCGGTGGGCTTCCTGGTCGCCGACGAGGCCGCTTGGATCACCGGTTCGAACCTGGACATCAACGGCGGTCACCACATGGGCTGGTAAGCCCGCGGTCCTCGTTCGCGCCACGTTCCACCCCGTCTTCCGGCAGTTGCAAGCGCTGTTGCAGTGCGCCATGCTCGGCGCACATGGGAGCAAACGAGTGACCGCTAGATGGCCGCCACCCGCATCATCAAGAAGTACCCGAACCGCCGCCTGTACGACACCGAGATTTCCAGCTACATCACCATCGAGGACGTCCGCCAGCTGATCCTGGACGGCGAATCCTTCGAGGTCCGCGACGCCAAGAGCGGCGACGACCTGACCCGCTCCGTCCTGCTGCAGATCATCGCCGAGCAGGAGCAGGACGGAGAGCCGATGCTGTCGACCCAGCTGCTGAGCCAGATCATCCGGTTCTACGGCGACTCGCTGCAGGGCTTCATGGGCAACTACCTCGAACGCAGCATGACCCTGTTCCTGGAGCAGCAGCAGACCTTCCGCCAGCAGATGGGCAACCTCCTCGGGCAGACGCCGTGGACGGCGATGAACCAGCTGACCGAGCGCAACCTGGAGCTGTGGCAGGAATTCCAGCGCAACCTCACCGGCGGCATCGGCCGTCCGGTCGGACGCCCGGGCGAGACGCCGGCGCCGGCGCCGGACCGCAGCAAGACCCGCGGCCGCTGAGCCAGCGGGGATTCACCAGATGGCCGCCTCCGGGCGGCCATTTTCGTTGTGGGGCCCCGTCGGTTTCCACGCCGGAATCGCGGGTGCATTCGCGGAGCCGGTCATCGGGCGCCGACGTGCAGGCTCCGCAGCGAAGCGTCCATGCCGGCGTCACCCCACCACCGATGGCGGCCGTGTCGCGATCCGAGATCACCGTGCCCGGTCTGCGGTCGGAAGCCCGGTTCCCGATGATCGCGCAACAACGTGCCCCGCTTCGCCACCGCAGCAGCGCCCGGTGGCCGCGCCCTCGGGCACGGCGAGTGGTGGTCATCCGCCGCTGGCTACTGCCGGCAGAACCGCTGCCTGTATTCCATCGCCTTGGGCATCAGCGCCTGCAGGGTCTGGATGCGGGTACCCGGATTGGGGTGGGTCGATGCGAACTCCGGCGGCGCCTCGCCGCCGGACGCCTGCCCCATCCGCTGCCACAGGCCGATCGCCTCGTTCGGGTCGTAGCAGGCGGCGGCCGCCAGCATCAGGCCGACCTCGTCGGCCTGGGTTTCGTGGGTCCGCGCATACGGCAGCAGGTAGCCATAGCCCATCGCCGCCATCACCATCTGCTGTTGCTGCGGGTCCATGCCGCTGGCCGCGCCGGCCATCTGCCCGATCTGGGCCAGCTTCTGCTGGCTCATCCGCTGCGCGCCATGCCGCAGCAGCGCGTGCGCGATCTCGTGGCCCATCACCACCGCCATCGCATCTTTGGATTCGGCGACCGGAATCAGGCCGGTGTAGACCGCCATCTTGCCGCCCGGCAGGCAGAACGCATTGGCCTGCGGCGAGGGGATCACGTTGACCTCCCACTCGAAGCCGCGCCAGTGGTCGAGCGCCTGCATGCCGTGTTCGGCGGCGAGCGCGGCCGAGACCTCGTCGACCTTGTCGATCAGGCGCGTGGCGATCTCGCGCACCTCGCGCGCCGCCGGATCGCTGGCCGGCAGCGGCGGCTCCTGCTGCAGGATCTGCTGGTAGGCCTCCAGGCCGAGCGCGCGCTCCTGCTCCGGCCCGATCGTGCTGTCGATCAGCACCGTCTCGCCGGTGTATGGATCAGCGGTGCGGTTGGAGACGTAGTAGTAGGCGGCGTAGCCGGCGAAGGCCAGCAGGATCAGCCAGCGCCCGCCTCCGACACCGCGCCTGCGCCGGGCCGGCTGCCCGCGTCCCTGGCCGAACGGATCGTTGCGCATCACCATCCTCCTGTCGGGAGCAGCCCGCGGTGTCGATCAAGCATCGCACCTGCCCGCGTGCAGGCGCGGACAAGATCGCATGTCCCTGCTCCTGCGGTCGCCGGGCCGGCTGCCGCCCGGGCCGGCGCCTCAGATGCCGCGGACCAGACGGAAGCCGATGCGCGCGCTGGTCATGTCCGAGTCCACCGACGAGCGCCATGCCGACCGGGTATGCCCGGGCGACGCGGCCCAGTTGCCGCCGCGCACCACGCGCGCCCGGCAGCCGGGGTTGTACCACGCCGCCCCGTCGGCCGGCGCACGCCGGTAGCTCGCATGCCAGCAGTCGGCGACCCACTCGCTGAGGTTGCCGGCCATGTCGTGCAGCCCCCAGGCGTTGGGGCGGAACCGTGCGACCGGCGCCGGACCCCAGTAGCCGTCGCCGTAACCGACGAAGGCGTTGTTCCAGGTGCGCCCGCTCGGCGAGACGTCGTTGCCGCCGGTGAAGTTGCCGCTGGCCTCGGGCGGCCGACCGTCGTTGCCCCAGGGATAGCGTCCGGCGTTGCCGGCCCGCAACGCGTACTCGAACTCCGCCTCGCTCGGCAGCCGGTAATGGCGCCCGGTCTGCTCGGACAGCCAGGCCGCATAGGCCTCCGCATCGCGGACGCTGACGTGCATGACCGGGTCGCCCGGCGCTGCCGGGCGGCCGTCGTAGCCGGACTGCCAGTCCACGCCGCTGCGGCGGACGAAGTTGCCGCTGCGCTCGTCGTAGACGATGGAGTTGCCGCGGCGCGTCGCCCGCGGCCGGGCGCCGGCCTGCGCGACGAAGCGGCCGAACTCGGCCACGGTGACCTCGGTCAGCGACATCGCGAACCCGCGGTCGAAGCGCACGTAGTGGGCGGGCTTCTCGGCGTCGGCGGCCATCGGGTCGCTGTCCAGCGCGCCCATGCGGAACGCGCCGTGCGGCACCACCACCATCTGCGGTCCGCGGCCACCGTTGCCCAGTGCATCGGTGAACACCTGACCGGGACGGAACTGACCGTAGTGGGTGGCCAGGTCGATGCGTTCGCGCAGGTTGGCCGCGACCGGGTCGCCGGGCCTGGCGACGCCGAGGATCTCCTCCAGCTTGATCCGCGCATCGCGCAGCCCGTCGCCGCGGACCAGGTCGCGCAGCGCGGCATCGCGCAGCGCGGCCACCCGGGCCGCCCGCACCGCTTCGAGCCGGTCGCGACCGTCGGCGACCGCACCGGCCGCATCCTCGCGCACCGCCTGCGCGTGGTCGAGCCAGCGCCCGGCCTCGTCGAAATCGAAGACACGTCCGGCATCGTCGGCCCGGCGCAGCATCGCGCTCTCGACAGCGGCGCGTCCCTGCAGCGCACGCGGGTCGTTGTCGACCAGCAGCAGCGCATCGCGGAACCAGGCCAGCGCGCCATTGCCCTGTTCGCCGAGGCGACCGGCACGCAGATCGTCTTCGCCGGCCATGTTCAGGGTCAGCAGCCGGCGGGCGAACTCGACCCGCAGCTGCAGCGCCAGGACCGGCCCGGCATCGGGCGCCAGCGTGCGCGCGACCGCGGCCAGTCGTTCGGCGCGGGCCAGCAGCGCGACCTCCTGCTCGCTGCCGGACAGGGCCTCGTCCGCCGCGGCGATCACCGCCTGCAGCGTGCGCTGCACGCCGCGCCGGGCCGCCGAATCGGCCGGGTCGAAGGCCGCCAGCGCCAGATACAGCGGCGCAGCGGCCTCCGCGTCCTCGAACAGGTGTCCGTCGGCCAGCGCCTCGGCGGCGCGACGGCGCAGCGCGGCGCGGTCGGTGTCGGCATCGATGGCCACGGCGGGCGGAACCCAGACGCCGCTGACCGCCTCGCTCTCGTCGCCGCTGACGGTGACCGACGGCTGCGCCGCCGACGCTGGTCCGGCCGCACCCGGCGCCGGGTCTTCCACACCGGGCACCGGCGCACGCGTGCAGCCGACCATCGAGGCCAGCAGCGACAGGTACAGCATTGTCCACGCGTATCCGCGCGCGCCCGCTCCCATGCTTTTTTCGTCCGCATCCGTCGCGTTTGACGTTAGGCTATTGTGGCCGACTGCGGCAACCGCGACACCTGATGGAATCCCTGTGCCCGCTCCGATCTGGATCACCGATCCTGCCGTTCTGCTGAACCACCTGCCCACCGCGCCGACCCGGGTCGCGCTGGATACCGAATTCATCCGCGAACGCACCTACTGGCCGAAGCTGGCGCTGGTGCAGATGGCGCTGGACGACCGCATCCTGCTGATCGATCCGCTCGCCCCCGGCATGCCCGAGGCGCTGGCCGCCTGGCTGCAGGCGCCGCATGTGCTCAAGGTGATGCACAGCGCCAGCGAGGATCTGGTCGCGTTCAAGTGCACCTGCGGCGTGCTGCCGCGCCCGCTGTACGACACCCAGATGGCGGCCGCGCTGGCCGGCATCGCCTCCGGGATCGGCTACCAGAAGCTGGTCGAACGGGTCACCGGCGTGACCCTGGCCAAGGGCGAGACCCGCTCTGACTGGTTGCGCCGTCCGCTCAGCGCTTCGCAGCTGGAGTACGCGGCCGACGACGTGCGGCATCTGGATGCGGTCCATCTCGATACGCTGGGCAGGCTGCAGGCGCTGGGACGCGAAGCGTGGCTGGCCGAGGACGTCGAGCGGCTGCTGGCCAACATCGAGCGCGACGAAGCCGAGCGCTGGCCGCACCTGTCGATGCGCGCCGCGCAGTTCCTGGATGCGCCGACCCAGATCCGCCTGCTGCGGCTGCTGCGCTGGCGCGACGCCTATGCGCGTGAACACGATCTCCCACGCAGCTGGGTGCTGGACAACGAACTGGCGCCCCTGCTCGCCCGCGACCCGCCGGCCGATCTGGCCGACCTGCAGCGGCGCCTGGACGCGGCGCCGAAATCGCCACGGCGCCTGGCCGGCGCGATCTGGGACGCGCTGCAGACCCCGCTCGCGGACGAAGCCGCCGCGCCAGCACCCGCCGCCGAACCGGACAAGGCCGCCCTCAAGCGGCTGCAGACCGCCGTCGCCCAACGCAGCGCCGAGCTCGGCCTGCCCGACGGCGTGCTGGCCTCGCGCAAGCACCTCGAGGCCCTGCTCGAACGCGGGCAGTGGCCGGCCTCGCTTGGACAGTGGCGTCGGCAGCAGCTCGAACCGCTGCTCACGCCCCTGTTGGCAGCGGCCCCGGTTAGCGGCTAGAATCGCCATCCTGCGGACGCCGCTCCAGACGGCTCCGCAGCGGCAACATCCGTGGGGCCATAGCTCAGCTGGGAGAGCGCGTCGTTCGCAATGACGAGGTCGGGAGTTCGATCCTCCCTGGCTCCACCACATACCAGAAGGCCCGGGTCGCTCCCGGGCCTTCGCTTTTTTGCGTCATGCGCCGCCTCGGAACAGCCGTATCTGCCATGCGCCGCGCCACTCGATGCGTGCGACGGCGGCGGCGATCTCGTTCCGCCGTGCGCCCGCGCTCGCCTCAGGTCAGCTCCGTCATCACTGCCCGCTGATAGGCCGGCCGCCCGGCGAGCCGCTGATACCAGCGCCACAGGTGTGGCAGGTCCGGGCGCTCGATCGCCATGCCGAACCAGGCATAGGCGAAACTGCCCAGCGGAATGTCGCCCATGCCGATCGCCTGCCCCGACAGATACGGCGCCGCGGAGAGCGCCTGGTCGGCGATCCGCAGGATCCCGCCGCAGGCATCGCGCGCGCGCAGGATGGCGGCCTGGTCCTGCTGCTCCGGCGGCGTACGCACCACGCCCCAGAACAGCTCGCGGAACGGCCCGGCCAGCGTCGCGGTCGTCCAGTCCATCCAGCGGTCCGCACTCGCCCGCGCGCGCGTATCGACCGGATGCCACGGCGTGCCGTGCGCGTGCGTGGCCAGCAGATAGCGGACGATGGCATTGGATTCCCACAGGACGAAGCCATCGTCTTCGAGCGTGGGAATCCGGCCGTTGGGATTGAGATTCCGATAGGCGGCGCCGTCGACCACGCCGTACGCACCACCCGCATCGAGGCGTCGATAGGACAGCCCCAGTTCCTCGGCGCACCACAACACCTTGCGCACGTTGGTGGAGTTCTGGCGTCCCCAGATCGTGAGCATGCGTCGTGACTCGTTGGCGAGGGGCTCGCAGAGTATCAGGACGCGAGCCGGTGGCTCAGCATTCCTGCGACGCGGAGCCCGGTGGAAGGATTCCAGGCGGCACGCGCGCCATCCGGCAGCTCCGCCACCCGCACGCCGCCGGCAGCCGCTGCGGCGGTGCGGGCAAGGTGGCGCCGATCCGGGCCGTCCGGATCATGCGTCCCCTGCCCGTTGCCACCGCGACGGGCCTTCTCAGTCGCCGCGCTCGTCGCTGGGCCTGGGCCGCTTGTTGTGGTCGTCGTGGACCTCTAGGTCCTTCAACGCGGGCCGCTCCCGCGCCACCTCGTCCTGCTTCCTGTCCTGGCGGCCTTCGCGGATCCCTTCCTCGACACCCTGCTCGCGCTTCTGGTTCGTCATCTCTGTCGCCTCGTTGCGGCCCGGTCGGGCCTGCAGGGCACGCTAGCGATGACGCCGTGAGGTCGCGGTCACGGCAGAGGACGCGGTTCAGGCCGGAATGCGCGCTTCGAACCGGACCCGGCCGTCGACGTTGCCCGCGCACAGCTGCCCGCCATGGGCGAGCACGAACTGGTGCGCAATGTACAACCCCAGCCCCAGCCCCTGGCTCGGACGGAAACTGCTCTTGAACGGTTCGAACAGCCGCGGCAGCAGCTCCTCGTCGATCACGCCCTGGTTGGAGACGGCGATGGACACACCGCCGGCGCCGCGCTCCACCTCGACCACGACCGGACCACCGGCGCCATGCACGATGGCGTTGTTGAGCAGGTTGGACACCACCTGCGACAACCGGTCGGCATCGGCACGCAGCGGCAGCGGCCCGTCCACCCGCAGCTGGACCTCGGCCTTCGGATTGGCGCGTCGCGCCTCCTCGACCACCGCCGACACCACGGCGCCGCCGTCGCAGTCGCCGAGCTCCAGATGCAGGCCGCCGGTGCGGATGCGGGAGAAGTCGAGCAACTGTTCGACCATCCGCGCCATCCGCCAGCCGCTGCTCTCCATCTGCGCCAGCGTGCGCTGCACGGACGGGTCGTCGGGCAGCTGGAACGCGAGCTTTTCCGCGCACAGCAGCATCGCCGACAGCGGCGTACGGAGGTCGTGGGTCAGCACCGCCATCATGGTGTCGTTGAGCTTGAGCGCACGCTCGAGCGATTCGTTGCGGACCTTCAGCAGGCGCCGCTGCTGGTGCAGTTCGACGAAGACGTTGACCTTGCTGAGGATGACGTCCGGCTCGATCGGCTTGTGCAGGAAATCCACCGCACCGGCCTCGTAGCCCTTGAACGCGCGCACCGGGTCGTTCGAGGACGCGGTCAGGAAGATGATCGGCACCGCGCGGCTGCGCGAGGACCCGCGCATCAGTTCGGCCAGCGAGAAACCGCTCATCTCCGGCATGTGCACGTCGAGCAGGGCCACCGCCACGTCGTGCACAAGCAGCAGCTCCAGCGCCTCGGCACCGGAGCGCGCGCACAGCACGCGCACGCCATCGCGGCGCAGCAGCGCTTCCATCGCCACCAGGTTCTCGGCGATGTCGTCGACCACGAGGATGTCGATCGTCTCGTCCTGGTCCGGTCCGGTGCAGGTCAGGCTGAGGTTCACGCGTGATACTCCGTCAGGCAAAGGCAGATCTGTTCCAGGGTCAGCACCGCATCGGCACCGGCCAGCGACAGCGCGGAGGCCGGCATCAGCGAAGACGACGCGTCGGCCGGCAGCTGCACCCAGGCGGTGCCGCCGCGGGCGCGCACCGCCGCGATGCCGGCGCTGCCGTCGCTGCTGGCGCCGGTCAGCAGGATCGCCAGCAGGCGCGGGCCGAAGGTTTCCGACGCACTCTCGAACAGCGGGTCGACCGCGGGCCGGGAGAACAGCACCGGCTCGTCCAGCGACAGCGCGACACTCTGCCGGTCCTCGACCAGCAGATGGTAATCCGGTGGCGCCACCATCACCTCGCCGGCGCGCAGCGCGGCCTTGTCGCGCGCCTCCCGCACCGGCAGTGCGCAGACGCCGTCGAGCAGCTCGGCCAGGCCGCTGGGCCGGTCGCGCGGCAGGTGCAGCACGATCAGCACCGGCACCGGCAGGTCGGCCGGAAGACTGCCGAGGACCGCGCGCAATGCGGCGACGCCACCGGCTGACGCGCCGATCACCATCGCGTCGTAGCGCCCGCGCAGCGGCTGCGTCGGCACGGTCATGCGGCCTTCCTGTACAGGCGCTGCCCGCGGGCGCAGGCCTCGAACGCCTCGGCGTGCTGGCCGAACTGCAGCGACTCCTTGCTACCCAGGCCGAGGAAACCGCGGTACACCAGCGCATCGCGGAACAGGCCGATGGCGCGGTCCTGCAGCGCGCGGTTGAAGTAGATCAGCACGTTCCGGCACGACACCAGATGGACTTCGGAGAACACCGTGTCGGTGGCCAGGCTGTGGTCGGCGAACACGATGTTGCGCTTGAGCCGGCGGTCGAGCAGCGCGCCGTTGTAGGCGGTGCTGTAGTAGTCCGACAGCGAGGACGTGCCGCCCGAGGCCAGGTAGTTGCGGCTGAACTGGGCCATGCGCTCGATGCCGAACACGCCGGCCTCGGCGCGTGCCAGCGCATCGGGGTTGATGTCGGTGGCGTAGAGGATGGTGCGGTCGAGCAGGCCTTCTTCATGCAGCAGGATCGCCAGTGACCACACTTCCTCGCCGGTGCTGCAGCCGGCGACCCAGATCTTCAGCGAGGGATAGGTCCGCAGCACCGGCACGGCCTGCTCGCGCAGCGCGCGGAAGTAATCCGGGTCGCGGAACATCTCCGAGACCTGGACGGTGAAGTACTGCATCGCCTCGGTGAACAGGTCCGGTTCGTGCAGCAGCCGGTGCTGGAGCTGGGCGACGTTGTCGCAGCCGAAGCGGCCCATCGCCTGCCGCACGCGACGCCGCAGCGAGGACACCGCGTACTGGCGGAAATCGTAGTGGTAGCGATGGTAGATCGCCTCGAGCAGCAGCTTCAGCTCCAGGTCGAACAGCTCCACCTCGTTCATTTGCGCGCGCACCACACCCGGCACAGCGACACCAGCTTGTCGATGTCGATGGGCTTGGCGATGTAGTCGTTGGCGCCGGCTTCCAGGCAACGCTCGCGGTCGTCGGCCATCGCCTTGGCGGTCAGCGCGATGATCGGCAGCTCCTGCCAGCGCCGCTCGCGACGGATCTCGCGCATCGCGGTCAGGCCGTCCATCTCCGGCATCATGATGTCCATCAGGACCAGGTCGAAATCCTGCCGGCCGATGCTCTCCAGCGCCTCGCGCCCGTTGCGCGCGATGTGCAGGTTGACGCCGAGCGGCTCGAGCACGCTGGACAACGCGAACACGTTGCGCACGTCGTCCTCGACCAGCAGCACCGCGCGTCCGTCCAGCACCGCGTCGCGGCGGCGCGCCTCGCGCAGGATCCGCTGCTGGTCGCTCGGCAGCGAGGCCTCGACGCTGTGCAGGAACAGCGTGACCTCGTCCAGCAGCCGCTCCGGCGAGCGTGCGCCCTTGATGATGATGCTCTTGGAGAAGCGCCGCAGCCGCTGCTCCTCGTCGCGGGTCAGCGCGCGGCCGGTGTAGACGATCACCGGCGGGAACGCGCCGGCGCCGTTGTTGGCCATCCGCTCCAGCAGGTCGTACCCGCTGCCGTCGGGCAGGGTCAGGTCGGTGACCATGCAGTCGAAGGTGGTGCCCGACAGCTGCTCGATCGCATCGGCGACGCTGCCGACCGCGACGATCTCCAGCTGGTCGCGGGCCAGCAGCAGCTCCAGGTTGCGGCGCAGGTCCTGGTCGTCCTCGACGATCAGCAGCCGGCGCACCGCGCGCGCGCTGGTCTCCTCCAGCTGGTGGATGGCCGAGGCCAGGCGCTCGCGCGTGGCCGGCTTGATCAGGTAGCCGACCGCGCCCAGTTCCATCGCCACCTGGGTCCGCTCCAGCCCGGACACCACGTGCACCGGGATGTGGCGCGTGGCCGGATCGCGCTTGAGGCGCTCGAGCACGCTCAGGCCGGAGACGTCGGGCAGGCCGATGTCGAGCAGGATGCCGCTGGGGCGCATCGTGGCCGCGATCTCCAGCGCTTCTTCGGCGGTGGATGCGACCACACAGTCGAAGTCCAGCTCGTGCGCCAGCGCGACAAGCGCCTCGGCGAAGCCCGAATCGTCTTCCACCGCCAGGATCAGGCGGCCGGGATGACGCCGCTGCGTGCGGTCGTCGGCCACCCGCGGCGACGCCGGCTCGACCGCGCCGGTGACCGCGCCGGTGACCGGACCGGCGGCCGGCGACAGGGCCGGCGACGGGCGCGGCTGCAGCGGAGCCGGCGTGGCTGCCGGTGCAGGCCGCTGCGCGCCCGCTGCCGCGGCGGGCGGCTCGACCTCCTCCGCGCCATCGACCGGCAGTTCGAGGGTGAAGCAGCTGCCACGGCCGGGCTCGCTTTCCACCTCGATGCCGCCGCCCATGCGGACCGCGAGATCGCGCGAGATCGCCAGACCCAGGCCGGTACCGCCGAAGCGGCGCCGCGTGCTGCCGTCGGCCTGCCGGAACGCCTCGAAGATCACCGGCACCTGCTCGCGGGAAATGCCGATGCCGGTATCGCAGACCGCAAACGACACCCGGTCGGAGCCTGCGGCGCGCAGGGTGAGGCTGACGCTGCCGTGTTCGGTGAACTTGACCGCATTGGCGAGCAGGTTCTTCAGGATCTGCTGCAGGCGCTGGCCGTCGGCGACGAAGGTCGCCGGCGCATCCGGCTCGGCGGAGATCTCCAGCGCCAGCCCCTTCTGCCGCGCGAGCGGCTCGAACGTCTCGCGCAGGCGCGCCAGCACCGATTCGGTGGCCAGCGTCTCGTTGGCCAGTTCCACGTGGCCGGCCTCGATCTTGGACAGGTCGAGGATGTCGTTGATCAGCGCCAGCAGGTCGTTGTTGGAGGAGTGGATCGCGGTGGCGTACTTGACCTGCTCGGTGCTCAGGGTGCCGTCGCGGTTGTCGGCCAGCAGCTTGGCCAGGATCAGTGAACTGTTGAGCGGCGTGCGCAGCTCGTGCGACATGTTGGCCAGGAACTCGGACTTGTAGCGCGATGCGGTCGCCAGCTCCTCGCTGCTCCTGACCAGCTCGTTCTGCGCGGCGATCAGCCCGCGGCGCTGCGCCTCCAGTTCGTGCGTGCGCTCCTCGAGCTGCACGTTGGTCTGCTCCAGCTCGGCCTGCTGCTGTTCCAGGCTGACCTGGGACTGCTGCAGGGTCCGGCTCTGTTCCTCGAGCTCCTCGTTGGCGACCCGCAGTTCCTCCTGCTGGGCCTGCAGCTCCTCGCTCTGGCGCTGGGTTTCCTCCAGCAGCTCCAGCAGCTCGGCGCGCAGCTGCGAGGTCCGCAGCGCGATGCCGATGCTCTCGGCGCAGCGCTCGAGCAGCTCCAGATGCACGCTGCTGTCGCCACGGGAGGCGCGGCGTCCCATCTCCAGCACGCCGATCACCCGCCCGTCGACCGAGACCGGCGCCAGCAGGAGCTCGGACGGCGCACTGCGCCCCAGCCCGGACTCGATCGGAAGGTGGCTGGCGTCCAGGCCTTTCAGCAACCGCGGCCGGGTGTGGTTGACCGTCTCGCCGAGCTGCCCGACACCGGCCTGGACCTCGCCGGGCACCTGCCGACCGAGCGCCACGCCGCCAGCCAGCAGCAGCCTGTCGCCATCGAGCCGGTACAGCGCCGCCACCTGCGCATCGGTGAAACCGCACAGGACGCGCAATCCGGCTTCGGCCAGGCTCCTGGGGTCGTGGTCGCCCTGCAGGCTCACCGCCACCGCGGTCTCCGCCTCCTGCAGCCACAGCGACTGCTCGGCTTCGCGCCGCGCGCGGATCGCCTGCATCACCACCAGGGCCGTCAGGATGAAGCAGGTGCCGCCGATCGAGCGGTTGACGAAGGAGAACGCGGAATTGGTGCTGGCCGGCGCCACGTTGTAGCCGATCGCCAGCAGCACGCACGACACCAGGGCGACGATCAGCGGCAGCTGCGGACGTCGCTGGAAGACCGTGACGCCGACCGCCAGGAAGTGCATCAGCCAGACCGCATAGCCCAGCGGGGTCACCAGCTCCAGCGCCATCGTCGCGGCGGCCAGACCGAATGCCACCACGCTGACCGCCACATCCCGCCCGATCCCCATTCCCGCCCCCTGTCGACGCATCAAGACGCGGGATGGTAACCGAGCGACAGCGGCTTTTTCCGGCCTTTTTGCGTGCACACGACCTTCACGCGCGCTTCCGTTACCGTCTCCGGTTGTCATCAATCAGGGGGCAGGATCATGAGCAGCGACGCGGACAGCACGCGACGTCACGACCTCGATGCGGGCATCGCTCCGGAGACCATCACGGATGCCGCGGCCGCCGTACCGCCGGCGCTGCGGGTGCTGCTGGTCGAGGACCAGGCGGACCTGCGCGACCTGCTGGCCGACGTGATGCAGGACCGCGGCATGGAGGTGCGCACCGTCGGCAACGCGCATGCGGCAATGGAGCTGCTCGATGCCGGGTATGCCTGCGACGTGCTCTTCAGCGACGTGCACATGCCGGGCGAGATCAGCGGTGCGCAGCTGGGCGAGCACGTGGCACGCACCCTGCCCGCCGCACGGGTGATCCTGGCGTCGGGCCATCCGCCGTTCAAACTGCCGCCGCTGCCGGCAGGTGCGCATTTCCTGCAGAAGCCGTTCCGGCTCAACCAGTTCTTCGAGCTGGTCGATGTCGCCCGGGACAGCGCGCGCGCCGAAGCGGTCTGAGCCGTTCCCCGGCGTCGGTGCCGTGGGAGCCGGACGAGGGTGATGTCGCGACTTCGCCATCGTCGACCCGGCCGCGGCGGTCCGCTCGGGCACTCGCCATCGTATCGACGACGGGGCTGGCCTGGACGCCCCGATGATGCCGCCCCCGCCTGTTCGCCGGCATCATGGCCATTCCGCAGCGGACGTTCCGATGGACCTGACTTCCCACGCCCCGCCGGCCCGACGCTGGCCGGCCACTCTGCTGCGCATCGGCCTGCGCGTTGCCCTGCCCCTGCTCGCGGCGTGGGGCGTGCTCGCCCTGGTGTACCGGGGGCCGGAACCCGTCGTGGTGCGCGGCGTGCTGGCCCTGGCCTGGTCCGCCGCCTGCCTCGCACCGCTGTCCACCCGCGCCCCGCGCTGGAGCCGATGGCCGGCCGTCGTCGCGGTTCTCGCGATGCTGGCCTGGTGGCACAGCCTGACCCCGTCGCATGACCGCGACTGGTCGGACGACGTCGCGCGGCTGCTGACCGCGGAGATCGACGGCGACCGCGTGGTGCTGCACAACGTGCGCGATTTCCACTGGCGCAGCGAGCAGGACTACGACGTGCGCTGGGAGACGCGCACCTACGACCTGGACCAGCTGGTCTCCGCCGACCTGGTGCTGTCCTACTGGATGGGCCCGGCGATCGCGCACACGCTGGTGTCGTTCGGCTTCGCCGACGGGCGCCAGCTGGTGTTCTCGCTGGAGATCCGCAAGGAGCGCGGCGAGGCGTTCTCCTCGATCGCCGGCTTCTTCAAGGAGTACGAGACCGTCATCGTCGCCGCCGACGAGTACGACATCCTGCGCACCCGCACCAATGCGCGTGGCGAAGACGTCTACCTCTACCGCCTGGATCTGGACCAGGCGCAGCTGCGTCAGGCCTTCCTGGGCTATCTGCAGCGGGCCGAGCGGATCCGGCGGCAACCGCGCTTCTACAACACCCTGACCAGCAACTGCACCACGATCGTGTTCGAACTGGCACGCAGCCTCGATCCTGGCCTGCCACTGGACCATCGCCTGCTGCTGTCGGGCTGGTTCGCCGAATACGCGTTCGACCACGATGGCCTGGTCGCCGGCTACGATTACCCCACCCTGCAGGCGCGCGGCCGGATCACCGAACGTGCACGCGCCTACGAGGGGCCCGCCGCCGGCTTTCCGGCCGCGATCCGCCGGGATGTCCCCGGCATTCCCGCCACCACCGCGCCATGACCTCCACGTCCCATCCGCTGCCGCGCCTGGCGTTGACCACCATCCTGCTGGGCGCGCTCGCCGGCTGTTCGATCCTGCAGGAGTTCCGGCCGGCGGTGGCGGTCAAGCCGATGACGCCGGGCGAGTACATCGCGCTGCAGCGTGGCGACATCCTCACCTCGGGCCGGCTCAGTGCCGCGACCGAGCAGACCCTGCGTGTGGCCGGACTGGATTCGGGTGCCTGCGCGCGGCCGGCCACCGGCTGCATCCAGGCGCTCGCCGACAGCTCCGGCCTGAACCGCGAGCGCCGGCTCTCGGCGCTGTCCGAGCTGTGGCTGCAGCATGCGCTGGCCGTCCCCGCCGGGCCGGCCGGGACGGTGGCCGGGGATGCGGTGCCTGCGGATCCCGCGCTGGAGGCCTGGCTGGAAGCGGCGCGGCACGCGTACGCCTACCTGTTCTTCAGCCCGCGCACGCCAGGCGAGCGCGCCTTCGAGGACCGCCAGACCCAGGCACGCGACTGGTACAACTACGCGGTGCAGCAGGCGACCACGCGCCTGTTCCTGCAGCGCGTGGGCGAGGCATCCGGCACCCCGGCCGCCAACGCGGCGGACGCGACGGCGCCGGAAGCCGGCATCGAGGACACCCTGCGGCTCGGCGAATGGACGCTGCACGTGGACATGCGCAACGTCCGTTTCCCCGAAGGCGTCGCCCTGCCCAGGGAACTGCTGCCGGCGTCCTCGCTGTCGTTCCAGGGCCTGCGCAGCACCTACCGCCGCGACGGCTTCGGCGCCGAGCTGGTGGCGGTGATGGAGGACGACCCGGTCACCGTGCTCGCACCCGCTGCGGACGCGCAGGCCGGTACCGACGGGATCGCCCGGCGCCAGCGCCATGCACCGGCCTGGAGCGAAATGCCCTCGCCCAGCCTGACCGTGCTGTTCCGCTTCGCCGGCAGCGACCTGGAGCAGGTCCTGGCCAGCCGCGAAGTGGTGATGGAGGTGCACGACCCGTACGTCGACACCGACGTGGTCCTGCACGGCCAGCGCGTGCCGCTGGCGGCCAACTTCACCGCCGGCTACGGCCTGTGGCTGGCACGTTCGGGCTTCAACCGGCAGTCGCTGCGCACCCTGTTCGGCCGCGCCAACGGCATCGACCGCCCGCACCTGTACATGATGCAGCCCTACGACCCGGGCCGCCGGATCATCCTGATGCTGCACGGCCTGGCGTCCAGTCCCGAAGCCTGGGTCAACGTCGCCAACGAGGTCCAGGGCGACGAGGCGCTGCGCCGCAACTTCCAGGTCTGGCAGGTCTACTACCCGACCAACATGCCGATCGCATTGAACCAGGCGCAGATCCGGCGCCTGGTCGGCGAGACGCTGCAGCACTTCGATCCGCAGGGACGGGCCCGCGCCTCGCAGGACATCGTGCTGGTCGGGCACAGCATGGGCGGAGTGATCTCGCGGCTGCTGGTGTCCTCGTCCGGGCGCCAGCTGTGGGACAGCTTCGCCAGCGAACGCGAGATCCCCGCCCGGGTGCGTCCGCGGCTGGAATCGATGCTCACCTTCGAGCCGCTGCCGCAGGTCGACCGCGCGATCTTCATCGCCGCCCCGCACCGCGGCACCGCGGTGGCCGACCACCGCGTCGGGCGCTGGATCGCGAAGCTGGTGCGGCTGCCGCTGACCATCCTGGAGAACTTCGGCGAGGTCCTGCAGGCGCTGGCCGGCAGCGAGCCGGGGCAACCGGACGGCACCCCGGCACGCCTGCCCAACAGCATCGACAACCTCAGCGAGAAGGATCCGTTCGTGCGCGCGGCCGCCGACCTGCCGATCTCGCCGCAGGTGCGCTACCACTCGATCATCGCCCGGCTTTCCGCCGAGGGCCCGCTCGAGCAGACCGACGACGGCCTGGTGCCCTACCGCAGCGCGCACCTGGCCGACGCGCTGTCGGAGAAGGTGATCGTGTCCGGCCACAGCGTGCAGGAAACCGCCCCGGCGATCCTGGAGATCCGCCGCATCCTGCACCAGGACCTCGATGAGCGCGGCGCCGCACCGGTACCGCGGCAGGCCGACAGCCGGGCCACGCCGGAGATGGCGCCGGACTGAAACGACGCGGTCCGCACGCGCGACCAGCATCATTCCGTCCGCGGCGCATGCGCCATCGCGCATGCCGGTCCCGAGCCTGCGCATCAACCTGCATCGCGATCGCGGCCAAGGCTCCCCGCCTGCCGGTCGCGAAGCGCGATCGTGACCAGCGCCATGCCGACAGGTGAGCTTGATCTCCGTTGCAGGCGAGCACCTGCACGCGGCCGCCATCTCACCACCGCCGCACGACTGCGCGGACAGGGCATGGCGGTCGCAGCCAAGGCGACCCCCTGCAAAGGCGAGCGGAGCCTGCTCGAACACGGAGTGGTCGCGGGCGCGTCCGCCGCTGCAGGTGCAATGTCCTGCTCGTGCAGGAGGGGCCTTGGCCGCGACCACCATCGCATCCGTTACGGCCAACCTGCCTGTTCATCGCAGACCCCGCGCATCACCGCGCGGAACGTGTGCGGGCAACGCCCGCTACGCCGTCGCGTTTCCACGATGCCGCTGCCACGGCAGCCGCTGCCGGAACAGCACCAGGTACAGGCCGACCACCCAGGCCAGGCCGGCGGCCCAGCCGCCGAGGATGTCGGACGGGTAATGCACGCCCAGGTAGATCCGCGACACGCCGACCAGCACGGTGAACACCGTCGCCGCGACCAGCACCGGCCAGCGCCAGCGGGTCGGCCAGACCAGCAGGACCAGCACCGCGGCCAGGGTGATCGAGCCCATCGCGTGGCCGCTGGGAAAACTGAAGGTCGATTCGGGCGCGATCGACTCCCACAGCGACGGCCGCTCGCGCTGGAACACCTGCTTGGTCGCCATGTTCAGCAGCGCCGAACCGGCGAAGGACAGCGAGGCGAACACCGCCTCGCGCCAGCGGCGCAATGCGAACAGCGCCAGCGCGACGATGATGTCGCCGGGAATCACGCCGTACTGGTAGCCGACCCGGGTGACGGCGAGGAAGAACGCGTCCCACGCCGGCGTGGCCATCGCATTGAGGCGCAGCAGCAGCGCGTCGTCGAAGACCAGCGCCTCCATCTCGTGGACTTCGTCGGCCAGTTCGGCGAACAGCCACAACGGCAGCGCCAGGCCGACGAACAGCAGCGCGATGCGGCCCCAGCTGCCGCGCAGCACCGATGCGATGGCAGCCAGCCGGCCGCCGCCGGCCTCAACCGGCCTTGCGGGCATAGCGGGTATGCACGTAGTCGTCGATGAGGGCGACGAACTCGCTGGCGATGTTCTCGCCCTTCAGCGTGACCTTCTTCTCTCCGTCGACGAACACCGGCGCCGACGGCGCCTCGCCGATGCCCGGCAGCGAGATGCCGATGTCGGCATGCCGCGATTCGCCCGGCCCGTTGACCACGCAGCCCATCACCGCCAGCGACAGGTTCTCCGCGCCCGGGTGCGAGATGCGCCACTCGGGCATCTTCGCGCGCACGTGTTCCTGCACGGTCTTGGCCAGCTCCTGGAAGAAGGTGCTGGTGGTGCGGCCGCAGCCCGGACAGGCGGTGACCATCGGGGTGAAGGCGCGCTGGCCGGTGGTCTGCAGCAGTTCCTGCGCGACGACCACCTCGGCGGTGCGCGACTGGCCCGGTTCGGGCGTCAGCGAGATGCGGATGGTGTCGCCGATGCCTTCCTGCAACAGCACCGACAGCGCCGCGGCCGACGCCACGATGCCCTTGCTGCCGATGCCGGCCTCGGTCAGGCCCAGGTGCAGCGCGTAGTCGCTGCGCATCGCCAGGTCGCGATACACCGCGATCAGCTCCTGCACGCCGCTGACCTTGCAGCTGAGCACGATGCGGTTGGCCGGCAGGCCCAGTTCGACCGCGCGGTCGGCTGACTCCAGCGCCGACAGGATCAGCGCCTCGCGCAGCACCCGGCCGGCATCCCAGGGTTCGGCCCGGGCGCTGTTCTCGTCCATCAGGCGCGCGGCCAGGGTCTGGTCCAGCGAGCCCCAGTTGGCGCCGATCCGGACCGGTTTGCCGTACTCGATCGCCTTTTCGATGATCGAGGCGAACTGGGTGTCCTTCTTCTTGCCGAAGCCGACGTTGCCCGGGTTGATCCGGTACTTGGCCAGCGCCTCGGCGCAGGCCGGCTCGGCGGCGAGCAGCTGGTGGCCGTTGTAGTGGAAGTCGCCGATCAGCGGCACGTCCACGCCCATCATCGCCAGCTTGTCGCGGATCCTGGGGATCGCGGCGGCGGCCTCGACCGTGTTCACGGTCAGCCGCACCATCTCCGAACCGGCCCGCCACAGCTCGGCGACCTGCTTGACCGAGGACGCCACGTCGGCGGTATCGGTGTTGGTCATCGACTGGACCACGACCGGCGCGCCACCGCCTACGGCGATGCCTCCGATCAGGACCTGGCGGGTGGGACGGCGCGCCCACGGCGCGGCCGAGGCGGGAGGCGTGGGGCGGGTGACGGCATCGTGCTGCATGGCGCGGATTGTAGTGCCTGGGCCGTCGTCCGGGGTGGATGCCGGCCAGCGCCAGGGCCTGGATGCGCCGTGGATTCAGCTGCGCCCCGGCGAGCGGTGGGTGAAGGAATGCGGCGTCCCGGTGCCGGGCTGCCGCCCGTGGACGGGGCGTGACACACGGGTGGCCGGCAACGAAAGCTTCGCGCCCTGCCCGGCATACTGCCGCGCAGGATCCAACGGAGACCGGCGTGAAAGCATCCGACCTGTTCGTCCGCGCGCTCGAGGCCGAGGGCATCGAGTACATCTTCGGCGTCCCCGGCGAGGAAAACCTCGACCTGCTCGAATCGCTGCGCGCGTCGCCGATCCGGATGGTCGTCAACCGCCACGAGCAGGCCTCCGGCTTCATGGCCGCCACGGTCGGCCGGCTGACCGGCAAGCCGGGCGTGTGCCTGTCCACGCTGGGGCCGGGCGCGACCAACCTGGTCACCGCCGCGGCCTATGCCCAGCTCGGCGCGATGCCGATGGTGATGCTGACCGGGCAGAAGCCGATCCGCAGCAGCAAGCAGGGCGCGTTCCAGATCATCGACGTGGTCGACATGATGCGGCCGATCACCAAGTACACCCGGCAGATCGTGGCGGCGGCCGGGATTCCGGCCAAGGTCCGCGAGGCGTTCCGCCGCGCCGCCGAGGAACGGCCGGGCGCGACCCACCTGGAGCTGCCCGAGGACATCGCCCGCGAGGACTGCGACGCGCACCTGCCCGCGCCCAGCCAGTCGCGGCGGCCGGTGGCCGACCAGAAGGCCGTGGTCACCGCGCGGCGTGCGCTGGAACAGGCGAAGCGGCCGCTGTTGGTGATCGGCGCCGGGGCAAACCGCAAGAGCGCGTCGAAGATGCTGACCCGCTTCGTCGATACGCTGGGCGTGCCGTTCTGCACCACCCAGATGGGCAAGGGCGTGGTCGACGAGCACCACCGGCTGTGGCTGGGCTGTACCGCGCTGTCGGACGGCGACTTCGTGCACCGCGCGATCGCCGACGCCGACCTGATCCTGGTGGTCGGCCACGACGTGGTCGAGAAGCCGCCGTTCTTCATGCGCGAGGGCCGCCGCACCGTCATCCACGTCAACTACGTCGGTGCCGAGGTCGACAGCGTCTATTTCCCGCAGATCGAACTGGTCGGCGACATCGCCAATTCGCTGTGGCGCCTGCAGGACGGCTTCGACCCGCAGCCGCATTGGGACTTCGGCTTCTTCGACACGGTCCGGCAGGCGCTCGACGCGCAGCTGCTGGAAGGCGCCGACGACGACCGCTTCCCGGTGCTGCCGCAGCGCGTGGTCGCCGACGTGCGCGGCGCGATGGAGGCCTGCGACCACGTCTGCCTGGACAACGGCATCTACAAGCTGTGGTTCGCCCGCAACTACCGCGCCAGCCGGCCCAACACCCTGCTGCTGGACAACGCGCTGGCGACGATGGGCGCCGGCCTGCCGTCGGCGATGGCCGCGGCGCTGCTGCATCCGGAACGGCGCGTGCTGGCGGTCTGCGGCGATGGCGGCTTCATGATGAATTCGCAGGAGCTGGAAACCTGCGTGCGCCTGGGCCTGAACCTGACCGTGCTGATCCTGCGCGACGACGCGCTGGGCATGATCCGCTGGAAGCAGGAAGACATGGGCTTCGCCGACTACGCGATGACCCTGGGCAACCCGGATTTCGTCAGATACGCCGAGAGCTACGGCGTGCGCGGCCATCGCCCGGACAGCGCCGCCGCGTTCGCCCCGCTGCTGGCCGATTGCCTGGCGCGCGAGGGCGTGGACCTGATCGACCTGCAGGTCGACTACTCGCAGAACGTCGCCATCCTCAACCATGCGCTGCGCGACCGCGCGGCCGCACTCTGACTCCACGAGGCACCCCATGCTCGAGAAGACCTATCCGCTGTACGTGGCCAACCGGCCCGAAACCCCGAACACCGACCTGGACGTGCTGGACAAGTATTCCGGCGAGGTCGCCACCCGGGTGGCGA
>Ga0075364_10000325_pt1 | contig 23585 bp, 24 predicted proteins | sample EndMetdeltDD1764_FD_71517 | JGI IMG/M metagenome (GOLD analysis project Ga0075364, IMG submission 71517) | Populus endosphere microbial communities from Tennessee, USA - Endosphere MetaG P. deltoides DD176-4 | ecosystem: Host-associated > Plants > Roots > Endosphere | place: USA: Tennessee... | reverse complement strand
CGTCCTGTGCATTGGCTTTAGCCTATGCGGATAAGGCGATGTGCTATGAAAGAGTATTGCTTTATTCGGTTAATAATTTTAAAGGCAATGGATATCAAGTGCATCACAAAGCGGGTGCGGCATTAGATTTTTTAAAAACCTGTGCGCCTTCATTAGCATTTCTTAACGATCTTCCCATTGCTAATCTGCATTGCTCGCTACATAATCTTTGTGCTTACGATTATGAAGTGTTAAATCGATTGAAAGTAGGAAACTATGCGATAAATAAGCAAAATTTAATTCGCTTGTGTAAGGAAGATTTAGAACGCTGGCGATTTTCTGGATCCGAGGAGCGGCAATCCCAATGGCAGATACTCTTAGCGTATGAAAAAGAGCAGTGTATTTTAGAGAGCGCTATTCCGACGGCATTGTATACAAACGAAAACAATCTACCTAAGAAAAGATTACGCGAAAAATTGTATCGCTATCGATTGATACAAATTCTAATAAACTATAAAATAAGGCTAAGATCGTTTTTTAAAAATATTCCATTTATGCTGGAGCTATTTTAAAAGCGACTTAAATTATTTTTTCCAATAGAATCGTTTCCTCTCGATCGGGGCCGGTAGAAATAATAGTAATAGGAACACCGGTTAATTCTTCAATGCGCCGTATATAATTTTGTGCATTAGTCGGTAATTTCGAGAGTTCTTTGATTGGTGTAGTTGATGTTTTCCAACCCGGATGTTCTTCATAGAGTGGCACACAGCGTGCTAGATCCTCGGGATTTAACGGTAAATCATTGATCGGTTTATCATCTAATTGATAAGCGGTACAAATTTTAATGGTTTCCATTTCATCTAACACATCTAATTTTGTTAGACATAAGCTAGAAATACTATTGAGCTGTACTGCCCTACGTAATAAGACACTGTCTAACCAACCACAACGACGCGGGCGTTTGGTTACACTACCATATTCATGGCCACGATCGCGCAACGTCTGTCCATCTTCATCGAGTAATTCAGTGGGAAATACACCATTGCCTACGCGTGTGCTATAGGCTTTACTAATGCCTAATACAGCGTCGAAATAGCGTATGCCTAATCCACTGCCGGTTGCAGCAGCACCTGAAATGGTATTGGAAGAGGTGACAAAAGGGTATGTTCCTTGGTCGATATCTAAAAAGGTTCCTTGCGCACCTTCAAACAACAGTGGTTTTTTTTCTTGTTGATATTTTGCTAAAAGAGCGGGTATATCGGTAATTAAAGGGGTTAGTTTTTTAGCCATCTCTAGCAATGCAGCTAAGGTTTGATCGTAATCAATGGTAGGGACTTTATAATAATGTTGTAGCAGAAAGTTATGATAATCCAACAAGGTTTTTAATTTTTCAGCAAACTGTTTAGGATTAAAAAAGTCACTCATACGTAAACCACGTCGTGCCACCTTATCTTCATACGCAGGCCCTATGCCGCGTTTGGTGGTACCAATGGCATTTTTTGCGTCGCTTTCGCGCGCTTCATCGAGTGCAATATGCGAAGCCAAGATGAGTGGGCAGCTGGCACTAATGCGTAGCCGTTGACTTGCCGGAATACCTTTTTCTTCTAGCTCATTCATTTCTTTGAGTAGGGCTTCAGGTGAAATAACAACCCCATTACCAATCAGACATTCTACACCGGCATGCAAAATGCCGGAGGGAATTAAGCGTAAAATAGTTTTTTTACCTTGAATGACGAGTGTATGACCCGCATTATGCCCGCCTTGAAATCGTACCACCGCTTTAACCTGAGGGGTTAATAAGTCAACAATCTTGCCTTTGCCTTCATCGCCCCATTGGCAGCCAACAATAATAAGGGTTTTTGTCATGATTTAAGTCTCGATTTTTCTTTGTCGTTAAAAAAACTATCTTTTGTATTTAATACGAGAAAGTTATTGTTAGTGGATGATTGTGTAAAGCCTTTTTTATAGGCTTCTAAATTAAGATAAAAAGTCGCGAATTGAGGGTTTTTCTGATAAGCCGCGGTATAGATTTTTGCCGCCTCCGCATCACCTTGGCCGCGAATCAACGCCGCTTCTTCGGTGGCTTTTGCCAGTTCTAAAGCCGCTTCATTATCGGCTTTCAGACGAATGCTTTCGGCATTGGCTTTGCCCATCGCACGTTGTTCTAATGCGATTTGTGTTTGTTCCAAACGTCTGTTTTCTAATAGCGTGTTGTTGGCTTCAGGAGGGAAGTCTATGGATTTAAACCCTATGTCAACCAGAGAAATACCCAGTGTTTTGAGTTGCTGGTTCGCTTGTGTCTGTATGACTTCAGTCAAAGCATTTGGGCTGCTAATCATGGTATTTAGCGTGTTACGCGCACATTCATTTTGTAATAGCGTATTAATGATTTGTGTTAAGCGTTGTTGTGTTTGTTGGGTATCATTATGTGTTTGTTGGTAATATAAAACAGGATCAATAATTTTCCATTTTGTATAATAATCGATAAGCAGTGGATGCCCATCGGCGGTTAAAAGGTTGGATTTTGTAAAAGAGATGCTGCGTATACGCAGGTCAATTTGTTCAGGCTGCACAAAAAAAGGCAGCGTGAAGTGTAACCCAGGTCCTGCTTGAGATAATTCTGAGTTTGCTAGCTTAGTTTTTTCTAATAGTGCCGTATGACCTTCCATGACGGTATAAATACTCTGATAGCTTAGAAATAAAATGGCTATTAAAAAGCCTAGAATAAGTATAGTTTTATTTTTAGTCAGGCTCATTCATAGCCTCCGGTTATATTATAACTACTGGGCACCTTCTCATTTTTTGCAGGCGTTGCCATGCTAAGTATCGTGTTTGGTTTTGTTATATTCGCTGTTTGAGAAGCGGTCGTGGTGGGTACTTCGTCATTGCGAGCGCCATCGGCGCGTGGCAATCCAGAGTTGGCCATATTCTCTAAATTTAAAGCAAGTGATGTATTACTGGGAACATCGAGCAGCATTTTATGACTATTTGCCATCATAGCTTGCATGGCATCTAAGTAAAGCCGTTTACGTGTCAGTAGCGGTGAGGCTTCATACGCAGGTAATAGCGCTAAGAAACGTGCTGTTTCTGCTTTTGCTTTTAAGATTACTTCTTGCTGATAATTTTTTGCATTGGCGATTAAATTTTTTGTTTCCCCTTGCGTTTTGGGCTCTAACTGCAGGGCATACGTTTTAGCTTGATTTTCAAGCTGCTCTTTTTCTGTTTGTGCTTGCGTCACTTCTTCGAATGATGCTTTTAATGCTTCGGGCGCTTGAATCGTTTGGATTTCAAGATCACTGACGGTTAAGCCTGTCGCGTATTGAACCAGCAATGCATCAACTTTGCTTTGCAGCGTTTGTTGGAGCGAGAAAAGATTCGCGGTTAAAAGCTGGGCTAAAGAAAATTGGCTTAAGGTTTGATGGGTAGCATTTGCTATCGCGTCTTGTAAACTTTGCAAGGATTGTGTATCAGCAAAGAGATATTGACGTGCATTGTCTACGGCATAGCGTGCTTTTATGACTAAAGAGACCTTGTTTTCATCACGGGTTAATAGATTAGTTTCGTAAGAAAAGGCAACGTTTTTTTCTGAAATAATATAACGTGTTTCAATCGGTCTAAAAATCCAATGGTGCCCTTGCGAAAGTGTGGCATGATATTTGCCAAAACGGGTAATTACCGCTTGTTCAGAAGGTGCTACGCTGAAAAAACCGGAAAATAGCCAGCTTAAGAAAAGCGCACTAAAAATTAATCCTAAAATTTTAAGGTTGAATTGAGCTGGTAAAAAGGTTTTTGTAAAAGCACGGGTATTTTTATTGAGTGCTTTTAGTTTAAAGAATGCAGCAATTTTTTTGCGTAAGTCACGTAAAAAAGCTTCTAGGTCCGGCGGGGTCTGTTTGGGTCGACCGGTCCACGGATCTTTATTATTACTCGAATTACCCGGTTCATTCCAGGGCATAAGTGGCTCCAGTTATTTTTAATAAGTTATGGCTCCAAGTAGCCAGGGGTTTCATTTTAGGCATGCTGGGTAGTTCTCGCAACTATTTAATTTAAATAACCCAATTCGTTGATAGGTAAGGGAGAGGGGATTTGCTTGGCAAGTAGCAGCTCGTACAGCGCTTGCTGTAATAAGCTAATGCCTTCGCCCGTACTCGCCGATATCCAAACTTTGCTGGGTAGTCCCGTACTATCGCGTTCTAAACGGGGTGTCGTATCGTTCAGCAAATCAATTTTATTGTAAACGAGTAGTTGTGGAATTTGCTTGGCCTGAATTTTTTCCAGTACATGCTGAACTTCTTTATTGCGTTCTAGCTTATCGGTGCTGGTGGCATCAATAACGTGTATCAACAGGTTAGCTTCTTGTGTTTCTTCTAAGGTTGCGCTGAAAGCCTCGATTAAGTCATGCGGAAGCTGGCGAATAAAACCAACCGTATCCGCCAAAATGGCAGGGGTGCCATTGTATAGGCGTAAGCGACGTATGCTCGGATCTAAGGTTGCAAACGGTTGATTAGCGGCGAAAACCGTGGCGCCAGTTAATGCATTAAACAGCGTTGATTTGCCTGTATTGGTATAGCCTATCAAAGAAATATGGCTTAGCTGCGATTTCCGTCTAGCACGTTGGCTTTGCGCACGTTGTTTTTGTACTTTGGCTAAACGTTTTTTGATGGTTTTAATTTGTTGCCGAATAAGACGTTTATCGGATTCGAGCTGGGTTTCCCCAGGGCCGCGTAACCCAATGCCGCCACGTTGGCGTTCTAAGTGAGTCCAACCGCGAATCAGTCGCGTTGACATATGCTGTAGCTGAGCCAATTTGACTTGCAGTTTTCCTTCAAAGGTACGTGCACGTTGGGCGAAGATATCGAGAATCAAACCAATACGCCCTACGACACGACACTGTAATTGTTGTTCTAAATTGCGTTCTTGTGCCGGGGATAAATCATGGTTGAAGATGACTAATTTTGCTTGATGAGCGGTTAATGCGGCGTGCACCTCGTCTACCTTTCCAAGTCCTATAAAATACTTTGCGAAAGGTGTTCGTTGCCTCCCTAAAATTAAATGCATTGGTTTTGCGCCCGCCGCTAGAGCTAGCTCATGAAATTCTTCTACAATTTCCTTACTTTCGGTTTTTTCAAAGTGAATATGTACTAATATTGCTAGCTCACCGCTCTGCGGACGTTCAAACATTAATGCTTTCTAATTCCTCATCTTTTTCAGTTTTTGCAGGACAAATAGCTAAACTCACATTTCGTGCAGGCACGACGGTTGAAATAGCATGTTTGTAGACCATCTGGCTTACTGAGTTTTTTAATAACACCACAAATTGATCGAAAGATTCTACTAAGCCCTGCAGTTTGATTCCGTTCACGAGGTAAATTGAAACTGGGACTTTTTCTGTACGCAGCGCGTTTAGAAAAGGATCTTGTAGTTGCCCTTTAGACATAATTAGCTTCTCCATGCAAATTTTAAATATAAATATAATCTCAAAAAGCCTTGGTCTTAAATTTATTTAGCTTATAACCAAGTCTTGTAAGTTTAGCATGGGAAATGGATAGGGCATAGTCCCAACAGAGACTGTATGTAAGATAGTATTATCTTAATGCAATAAGATCCGGGGTTTATCGGGGTCTTAACCACTATTTATAGACAAAAATGGCTATAGGGGCTCATCCCAATTATTACCAATTTGAATATCAACCATTAAAGGGACGCTTAAGCTTACCACATTGACCATCAGGTCTTCGAGTAATTGCTTGGCTTTATCTTGACAGCTGATCGCCGCTTCAACGACAAGTTCGTCGTGGACTTGCATGATCATACGTGCATCTATACCTTGCGATAAAAAGGCATGATCCACATCGATCATGGCTTTTTTGATAATGTCTGCCGCACTGCCTTGTAGCGGTGCATTAATGGCAGCACGTTCACTGGCTTTGCGTTGCAATGGATCACTGGCGTTGATTCGCGGTAAATTTAAGCGTCGTCCTAATAAGGTCGTGACATAACCTTGTTGTTTGGCTTGTTGCCGCGTACGCTCCATATAATTTTTTACACCTGGATAGCGCATAAAATAACGATCAATGTATTGTTTGGCTTCTTCACGTCCAATACCGAGTTGTCGTGCTAAACCAAAAGCAGACATGCCATAAACAAGGCCAAAGTTAACCGCTTTTGCGCTACGGCGTTGTTCGGAGGTGACTTTTTCCAGTGGAATTTTGAGTACTTCGGCGGCCGTGGCTTGGTGAATATCCAGTCCTTGTGCAAATGCATCCAGCAGGCCTTTATCTTGTGAAAAATGTGCAATGATGCGTAGTTCGATTTGTGAATAGTCAGCGGAAATGATGCGGTAACCCGGTGCTGCAATAAAAGCCTGGCGAATTTTCCGCCCTTCTTCGGTGCGTGCCGGGATATTTTGTAGATTGGGGTCAGAGGATGAAAGGCGTCCTGTGGAAACAGCCGCTTGATGATACGAGGTATGCACTCGTCCGGTTTTTGGATTAATTTGCAGTGGTAGTTTGTCGGTATAGGTCGATTTTAATTTGCTTAGGCTGCGGTGTTTTAGAATAACGTTAGCCAAGGGGTATTCTAATGCTAAGGTTTGCAGAACACTTTCAGAAGTGGATGCTTGTCCAGTCGGTGTTTTTTCTACGATAGGTAAACCTTGTTCGATAAATAAAATAGTTTGCAGTTGTTTGGGCGAGCTTAAGTTAAAGGTTTTTCCTGCTAAGTCATAGGCTTTTTTTTCTAGGATTAAAAGACGTTTTGCTAGCGAAACGCTTTGTTTTTTTAGTAATGCAGCATCGATCAAAACACCATAGCGTTCTATGCGTGATAAGACTGAAACCAGTGGCATTTCAAGTGTTGTTAAGACGGTGGCTAAGGGCGGCGTTTGGGTTAATTTCGGCCAGAGTGATTGATGTAATTGCAAGGCAATATCGCTGTCTTCGGCGGCATATTCGCCAGCAGTGGCAATATCGATTTGGTTAAAGGTTTTTTGTTTGGCACCTTTACCGGCAATATCAACGAAATGAATAGTTTTATAATCTAGATATTTTAAAGCCGCATTATCTAAACTGTGTTGATTACTGGCACTATCGAGTAAATAAGATTCTAACATGGTATCAAAAGCAAGCCCTTGCAACGGTATACCGTAGTTTGCCAATACGCTCATATCATATTTTAGGTTATGACCTATTTTTAACTGTTTAGGATTTTCTAATAGCGGTTTTAATTTTTTTAATACCAATTTCCTATCTAATTGTTTGGGTGCATCCAGATAATCATGTGCAAGTGGAATGTAGACGGCTTTTCCGGGTTTAATCGCAAATGACAAACCGACTAATTCTGCATTCATGGCATCTAAGCTGGTTGTTTCCGTATCCAATGCCCATTCTGATGCGGTTTCTAATTGTTGAATCCAATGATCCAGGCTAGGTTCATCCAGGATAATGGGATAGTTTTTTTTATTAGAAGTATTTTCTATCGCGGTATTTTCTTCTTCAATCGGTGGGGTAGTTTTTTCTAATTCTTTTATCCATCCTTTAAATTCAAGTTGTTTATACCAATGCATTAATTGTGCGGTATCAGCGGCTTTAGGGCGTAAATCTTCTACGCTTACGTTGAGTTGAACATCTTTTTTAATGCTCACTAATTGCTTAGACAGTGGGAGTTGATCCAGGTGCGCACGAAGATTTTCACCGACTTTACCGCTAATGTCAGCGGCATTTTTTATGAGCGTGGCTAAATCCCCATACTGGTTAAGCCATTTAGCGGCGGTTTTGGGTCCTACATTAGGAATGCCGGGTACGTTGTCCACAGCGTCACCGACTAAGCTGAGATAATCGGTTATTTGTTCGGGTGTTACGCCAAATTTTTTTATGACGCCCTCACGATCGAGTACGGTATTCGTCATGGTATTGACGAGTGTAATGTGTGGGTTTACCAATTGCGCAAAATCTTTATCGCCGGTGGAAATTAAGACCGGTAAATGTGCTTGTATGGCTTTTTCCGCTAAACTAGCGATGACATCGTCGGCTTCTACACCTTCTTGCATTAATCGAGGCAGCCCCAGGCTATCAACAATGGCGTAGAGGGGTTCTATTTGTTGCTGTAATTCTTCAGGCATGGTCGCGCGGTTCGCTTTATAGGCGGTATAGAGGTCTTCACGAAAGGTTTTGCCTTTTGCATCGAATACAACGCCGATATGATCCGGATGATAGTCTTTGATCAGCTTGCGCAGCATGTTAATGACGCCATAAATAGCCCCAGTGGGCTCACCTTTTGTATTATTTAAAGGGGGTAGGGCGTGATAGGCGCGATAGAGATAAGAGGTGCCATCAACGAGAATAAGCGGTTTTTTCATCAGTGAAGTTAGCCAGTGTTTAACCGTTCTCAGTATGATAACATACGCCGCACTTACTCACATGGTTGGCTATAAATACCGTGGATAGTGCGAAGTTAGGGTTAATTTATGAGGTTATTCTATGCGTATTGAGCAAGAAATAAGATTAGACTTTAAAGATGTATTAATTCGTCCTAAGCGTAGCACGTTGCAGACACGCGCCGATGTTGATCTCACCCGAGAATATACTTTTAAGCACTCACAGTTTTCTTGGAAAGGAATACCTATTATTGCGTCCAATATGGACCATACTGGCACCTTTGCGATGGCAGAGAGTTTAGCCAAGCATAAGTTACTGACGGCGATTGATAAATTTGCTGATTTAAAAGAATGGAAGCAGTTTCATGCAAAACATCCCAAGTTACATAAGTATTGCTTTGCAACCACGGGTATTAAACCAGAAGACGAAGCATTCCTTGGTAAAATTCTTAAAGCTGTTCCTACGCCTTTTATCTGTATTGATGTAGCGAATGGTTATACGCAGCGTTTTGTGGATTGTATTCGTGCTTTACGCGAAAAATATCCTGAAAAGACCTTGATTGCGGGTAATGTGGTGACGGCTGAAATGGCAGAAGAATTAGTGTTAGCCGGTGCCGATATTATTAAAGTGGGGATAGGTCCTGGTTCTGTTTGTACCACGCGTTTAAAAACCGGTGTGGGTTATCCGCAGTTATCCGCTATTATTGAATGTGCGGATGCGGTGCATGGTTTAGGTGGGCATTTATGTGCCGACGGAGGCTGTGTTTCACCGGGTGACGTGGCGAAGGCATTTTCGGCAGGGGCCGACTTTGTTATGTTAGGCGGTATGTTTGCTGGTCATGAAGAGTGTTCGGGCGAAAAGATACAGGAAGACGGTAAATGGTTTATGCGCTTTTATGGCATGAGCTCGAGTGAGGCGATGTATAAACATCATGGCCGAATGAATGCTTATCGTGCCAGCGAAGGCCGCTCCGTGAATGTTCCGTATCGAGGTAAGGTTGAAAATACCGTCCTCGATATTTTAGGCGGACTACGTTCTACCTGTACTTATGTCGGTGCACAGCGCTTAAAAGAACTTTCAAAACGTACCACCTTTTTACGTGTCACACAGCAATTGAATGAGGTTTTTGCTGCGCTACAGGTTAATGAGATAGTTAACGATAATTAACCGGCGAGCCTATTATTCTGCTTTGGTATTAAACAGCCAGGGCAGAATTCAAGCTAAAAAGGACAAAGGCAATGGATGCAGTCCGAAGACAACGTCTGTATTTTATTATATTAGTGCTTGCCGTGCTGGTAGCGCTATCACTTTACCTGCTCAAACAAAACTTCAGTTCATTCTATACGCCCAGCCAGATTGCAGAAGGCCTTGTTGCTGCGGGTCAGTCTTTTCGTTTAGGCGGGCAAGTAAAAAAAGGTACGATTAAGCAAAATACCAATAATTTACAAGTCGCTTTTGTTGTCAGCGATCCTCAACATAATGTACTCGTTGAATACGAAGGTGTATTACCTGATTTATTTCGTGAAGGACGCTCGGTGGTGATAGACGGTCGTTTGGATCAGGTAGGCATTATGCAGGCGAAGCGGGTGCTGATAAAGCGTTAACGTAGATATAGACCAGTTCCGTTAAAATAGGGATATTTAATATGACAGGGTTAAAAATAATCGCCGCTATTGTATCGATTATAATCGCTAGCTTGGCCTATATTCTGCTAACGCGGTATTTTCCAAGTGAAGAAGTATTTTTTATGGGTTCAGGGCCATTGGTGCGTGCATTGGCTGTGGATATGAAAGTAAAAAGTAATAAGGAGTTCCCTACCTTTTTACCTGAAAATTCGGGTTTTTTAGTGATACATCCCAGTCAGTCGCCCGAGGATCACCGGGATGATGTGCTGGAGACGCGTCGAATTTTTGCTTTAGTGGCTAAAACAAATAAAAATGATGTTCAAGAAAATGATCCACTTTACGCTGAGTTAGAAATATTGTTTTTAAAACATACCTTAGTCGGGGTGCGTGCCAGCTATATGACCTTGGCGAATGCAGGCATAAAATCGATTGCTTTTAATTCAGATTATTTATCGCAGTTTGCTGAATTATATCAAGATAAATTGCCCCATGCTGCCGGTTATGTCGTAATGGCGGATGGTAGCCAACGTTTAATTCATGATATTCTAGTGAAATGAAGCAAGTAGATACGCTCTTTGAGCAAGCAGAAAATAGACTCACAGCAATGGGATTTTCGGCAAGGCGCCGCGAAAATGAAGCAACCTTCGTTCCTACATGATAAATGAGGATTGTAAATTGAATAGCAACGCCGCCGAAAGTTCCAGTGCTAAGAGTCTAAATCGTTTACGTTGGCAATGTCGTAGAGGCATGCTCGAATTAGATCTTTTACTCTTGCCCTTTGTTGAGAAACATTATGTGGGCTTAAGCCTGTCTGATCAGCAACTGTTTGAGGAGTTGCTTAGTTACCAAGATCAAGATCTTTATCAGGTATTGATTAAGAACAAGTCCGTTGAAGACCCGTTGCTGCATCGTTTGGTAGAGGCGATTAGCCATGGCGGTTAAGTTTTACCGTCTAAAATCTTCCTATTATTTAGCTATTTTATTACTGATTATTCATGGCGGTGCTATTGCTTGTTTATGGGTGGTACCTTGGCCTTGGTGGACTAAATTACTGTTAGTGGTAGCGGCCTTAGTCAGTTTTATGACGCTGTTTCGTCAGCATGTTTTATTGAATAACCCCCGTTCCGTCATCGAATTTTGGCAACAAAATGGAGGACATTGGCAATTAAGGGATAATTTAGCTGAGATAAAAACCGCAAAACTAGCGGATAATAGTATTTGTACGCGCTATTTTGTTTTGCTAAATTTTAACTGTTTTAACAAGCCGCAACCGGTATCTCATGTTAGTGTGTTAGTGTTATCGGATAGCCTGAATGATCACGATTTTCGTCGCTTGAGGCGACAATTGCAGCGCATATCCTAGGGTATATCGTAAATTCGTGTATAATTGTTACGCCTATTCAACTATTCATCTTAAAAATTATGAGTGAAGCACTGCAACAGCAAGCCCCTAGCATAGAGCAACCTGCACAAGCGGTTACGATAACCGGAAATGCAGCAAATAAGGTATGGGAGCTAATACAGGAAGAAGACAATTTAGCGCTGAAGCTTCGAGTCTTCATTACCGGAGGCGGCTGCTCTGGTTTTCAATATGGTTTTACCTTCGATGAGGTACAAAATGAAGATGATACGGTAGTGAGTAAACAGGCTGTAGGCAGTGGAGCCGTGCAACTCTTGATTGACCCGATGAGTCTGCAATATCTAATGGGCGCAGAAATTGATTATAAATCCGATTTAAGCGGAGAACAGTTTATTATCCGCAACCCAAATGCGAAGACCACCTGTGGTTGTGGTTCATCATTTGCTGCTTAGGATTCTCTAGCTCAAATACGACATCCACTTGGTCATCAAAATGGATGGTTTCTTGCTCATAAGTTTTGGCTGAATTGGCTTCTGAGCTTTTGTACATAAGAACAATAGGCCTGGCTTGGTCATTAGCCACACTGTAGCGAATGCTATAAATGGGTCCTCGTTTGACTTTAAAACCTTCTGCTAATGAATCCGCTACAGAAATGGCATTCTCAATGGCTTTTTGGCGTGCCTGCTGGCGATAAATGCTAGGGTTTGCTACACCAAATTTTATAGTGTTGATCTCATTTAACCCCAATTTCAATGCCCCATCTAATAGCGGGTTAAGTTTATTTAACTGGCGTACGCTGACTTGAACCTGACGTACGGCGCGGTAGCCTTTTAACACGGCTTGGCCCGTTTTCGGATAGTCGTATTCTGGCTGAGTATTTAAATTTGCCGCATTAATATCTTTCTTTTCAATACCGTTTTGACGTAGGAAATCAAAATATTGTGTAACACGGGTATCAACCTGTTTTTTAGCCTCGGGGGCATTGTTAGCCGATACGCTGACTTCAATGGAAATAGTTGCCATGTCGGGGATTGCATCAACGCTTGCGGTGCCCGAGGTGACAATATGTGGCCCTGCTGGCAGTTCACCGGCCTGAGTGGGTAACGCCAAAGGTAATATGCCTAGTGTTATTATGGCCAAAATCAAAGTCTTCAACTTCATATTGCTTCCTAAATAACTCAGTTATTTTTTCTGAAAAATTAAGCTTTCAAGTAGATTCCGCCGAGAACGGTGGGGTTTCTCGCGCCGGTGACTTCAGGTAGGTTACTGGTTTTCCCTTCTAGGGTTTGTTTCGCAAACCATGCAAATGCCATTGCTTCTATCCATTCCGCTGGAACTTGTAAATCATCGCAAGGATATACTTGGTGTTTTGGACAGTGATTTTCTAGACGATTTTTTAAATAGGTATTTTTGCTGCCGCCACCACAGAGTAAGATCGATCCTTGTTTGCTATCAAGCTGTTGGATTGCCATGCCAATGCTGGCTGCGGTTAGTTCGCATAAGGTAGCTTGAACGGTGGCGGGCGACAACGATTTGCCGCCTTGAGCGAGTTGGGATTTTAGCCAGTTCAGATTGAAGTAATCATGTCCGGTGCTTTTGGGAGGCGCTAAATGAAAATAGGGATCCGATAAAAATTGTTGTAGTAACTTATCGTCAAAGGAAGCGCTTGCGGCCCAATTGCCGTCTTTGTCAAACCATTGACGTTGGTGTTCATAGATCCATTTGTCGAGTAGTAAGTTAGCAGGACCGGTATCAAAGCCAACAATAGGGCTTTTAGCGTTAGCGGGTAGATAGGTGATATTTGCAATACCACCGAGGTTAAGCACAATGCGGTCTTCTTTTTCACTACGAAACATAATGTTATGAAAGGCGGGGGTTAAGGGCGCGCCTTGCCCACCAGCCGCTATATCGCGACGCCTGAAATCAGCAATCGTCGTAATGCCGGTTTTTTCGGCAATAATGTTTGGGTCGCCAATTTGCAGGGAGAAAGGATAATCCGATTGGGGGTAATGAAAAACAGTTTGCCCATGGCTGCCAATGGCGAGAATATCCTTTTCAGAAAAGGATGTTTTTGCCAATAATTTTTTGGTAGCGTCCGCAAACGCATGTGCCATTTTGACATCGAGTTCGGCAAGCTGGGTTATTTTGGGCGAATCGGTTGCGCACAATTGATTTAACTCGCCTCTCAATTCGGGCGATAAATGTGCTTTATGGGTGGCGACGAGCTTAGGAGCGGCATCCGAAAAGTCCACTAAAGCGGCATCCACGGCATCCATGCTGGTTCCCGACATGAGGCCGATATAGAGTTTTTTCATGACTAAATAAAATGATTTAATTTTGTCTAGTTTATTGCAATTACCCTTAAAAAAATAGTACTCTGGGGGTGAAAGTTAGCTAGACAGTCGCTGTAATTTTTATTGCAGAGGAAAGTCCGGGCTCCTTCGGGCAAAGTGCCAGGTAATTCCTGGGAGGTGTAAGCCTACGGAAAGTGCCACAGAAAATATACCGCCTCATTATATGAGGTAAGGGTGAAAAGGTGTGGTAAAAGCGCACCGCATCATTGGTAACAGTGATGGCAGGGCAAACCCCACTTGGAGCAAGACCAAATAGGAACCTATTACGGCGTGGCCCACGTCAGGTTCGGGTAGGTCGCTTGAGGTATAGGGTGACGTATATCCTAGATGAATGACTGTCCACGACAGAACCCGGCTTATCGGCTGACTTTCATTGTTTTTATAGAAGAGCCCGTTCAGGGCTCTTTTTTTATCACCTAAAGAATATCTAGCCCAGCTTCTAAGTCTTGACAAGAGGTATTTCTACTTCCTATAGTGTAAGAAGGTGACAAAAAGTGGGAAAATGTGGAAAAAAGTGGGTTAAATTATGTTTCGGGGTATAAATTCTGTGCTGCTCGATACGAAAGGCCGGATTAAGTTACCAGCACGGCATCGACGATTATTGCCCACAGATAAAGCCATTGAAGTAGTGGTCACTATTGATACAGAATCTCCTTGCCTCTTGCTCTATCCCATTCAGGAATGGGAATTGATAGAGGAAAAGTTACAGGCTTTGCCGAGCTTCAACCCGGCAGCTAGACGTATTCAGCGTTTATTAATTGGACATGCGACGGATCTTGAGTTAGATACGAACGGACGGATTTTATTGCCGGCTCTTTTAAGAGATTATGCCCATATAGAAAAGGACATTAGAGTGATCGGACAGGGCAGAAAATTAGAGTTATGGAGCGCGAAGGAGTGGGATGAGTACCGCGCGCGATGGATTGTGGAGGCGATTAAGCCCGGGGATTTACCCGATGAGTTACAGTCATTAGCGTTATAACTACGTGTGTTTGATGAGTATGAATTTTTAAATGCAGATAAAAGAAGAACATCAGCCAGTTTTACTTGAGGAAGTGATTGCATCTCTGGCGATTAAGCCAGATGGCATCTATATAGACGGCACCTTTGGACGTGGTGGACATACGCGGGAAATATTAAAGCATTTAGGGGAAAAAGGACGTTTATTCGTCATTGATAAAGATCCAGCGGCAGTGGCTTATGCGAAACAACACTGGGGGCAGGATCCACGCTTACAGATTTGTGAAGGTTCCTTTGCGAAGATTGGAGCCATAGCAGACGCCAATGGGATAGCCGGTCAAGTCGATGGGCTCCTATTAGATTTGGGTGTCTCTTCACCCCAATTAGATCAGGCAGAAAGAGGATTTAGTTTTTTGCGGGATGGGCCATTGGATATGCGTATGGATCCGAATCATGGGATCAGCGCGGCACAATGGCTGGCTTGTGCAAGAGAAAAAGAAATAGCGCAAGTATTAAAGGATTATGGTGAAGAACGGTATGCAAAGCGTATTGCGAAGGCTATAGACGAAGCGCGTCAACAGACAGCAATAACGACAACAGTTCAGTTGGCAGAGATTGTAAAGCGAGCTCATCCTCGCTGGGAACGGCATAAACATCCGGCTACGCAAACTTTTCAAGCAATACGGATTTGGATTAATAAGGAATTGGAAGATTTACAAACGTGCTTAGAGCAAAGCTTAGATATTCTTAGCATCGGTGGACGTTTGGTGGTGATTAGTTTTCATTCCTTAGAAGATCGAATTGTTAAACGTTTTATTCGTAAGCATTCGAGTGAACCAGCTGAATTAAAACGTTTAGCCATGATACCTACCGAATGGAGACCACGGCTTAAAAACCTCGGTCGCGGAATTAAACCAGATGCGCAGGCGATCGCAAAGAATCCACGATCGCGTAGCGCGGTGTTAAGAATTGGGGAGAAATTATTATGAATGTGGCGGCACGTGCACTTGCACAAAGTCCTTTGACGTGGGAACAAGGACAACGCTGGCGGTGGAGAATTTCTTTACAGATGATGGGCGTTATTTTATTAATGCTGGCTGTATTATCCTCGGCATTGTCAGTGATTTATGTTAAAGCTTCGCAGCGTAATTTGTATAGTGAATTGCAATCGAGTCAACAAGAACGCGATCATTTGCAAACAGAATGGAGTCAGTTATTACTGGAAGAAAATACCTGGGCTGCACCAATACGTATACAGGCATTGGCACAGCAAGAGCTAGGAATGCAACTTCCGCACACGAAGGCAACCGTATTATTGACACAGCCTACTTAGGATTGATGCGATTTCATGGGAGTGCGAAACTTACATTCAGCGAGGCGTACTTCATCAAATAATCGTTGGCGTTTAGGGGTTGTTGTCTTGATATTGCTGATCATTGCCTTCGGTTTGATTGCTAGGCTTATTGATCTCACTATTATTAATCGCCAATTTTTGCGTAAGCAAGGTAATGCAAGAACGGTTCGCAATTTAGTGATTCCTGCGCATCGTGGCATGATTCTAGATCGTCACGGTGAACCTTTAGCCATTAGTACCCCGGTTAACGCTGTTTGGGTTTATCCCGCTTCCTTTAGTCCTAATTTTACTCAACTGCACTCATTGAGTCAGTTATTACAAATCCCTGCACAAACGATTCGAGAACAAGCACGGCGTGCGCAAGATAAAGAATTTTTGTATTTAAAACGCGGGCTTAATCCAAGCTTAGCCAAGCAAATTAAACTACTTAAAATCCCTGGTGTTTTTTTACAAGATGAATATCATCGTTACTATCCAGAAGGGCCTGTGATGGCACATGTGGTTGGATTGACGAATGTGGATGATAAAGGTCAAGAAGGTTTAGAGCTTGCTTACAATAATTGGATAGAAGGTCGTTCGGGTTTAAAAAAGGTCATTAAAGATAGGTTAGGGCGTGTTATTGCGGATGTACGTTCTATACGGGCGCCTCAGCCAGGACATGATTTACAACTGAGTATTGATAAACGAATCCAATATATTGCTTATAGAGAGCTGAATACCGGGGTTGAGAAGTACCAGGCTGATTCGGGTTCGGTCGTGGTGCTGGATGTAAAAACCGGCGAAATTTTAGCCATGGCTAATTCACCTTCCTATAACCCGAATGATCGTGTCACGAGTCAAGATGGTCGTTATCGCAATCGGGCACTGACTGATTTATTTGAACCGGGTTCGACGATTAAAAGCTTTAGTATGGCCAGCGTATTAGCTAGCGGGAAATTTACGCCCAGCAGTCAAGTGGATACTTCGCCGGGATGGATGATCGTCGCTGGTAAACGCATCATGGATGAACATAATAATGGCGTGATGGATTTGACAAAAATATTGCAGATTTCAAGCAATATGGGTATGTCAAAACTGGTTTTATCGCTGCCAGCCGATAACCTTTGGCGTTTGTTACACGACGTTGGTTTTGGCCAGCTCAGTCAAAGCGGTTTTCCCGGTGAACGAACTGGTAGTTTGCCGAATTTTAGGGTATGGAATCCTTTTGTTTTAGCGACTTTGTCATTTGGTTATGGTCTTTCAGTGACAGCACTGCAATTAGCACAGGCCTATGCCGTATTAGCCAACGGAGGGATTAAAGTTCCGGTTACTTTCCTTAAAATTCAAGGACAACCGCCCGTAGGACAACGTGTTATAGCTGCGAATATTAGTCGAGAAGTATTAGATATGTTGGAAACGGTGTTAACGAAAGGCGGTACGGCGCCGTTGGCACGTGTACCTGGTTATCGTGTGACAGGAAAGACGGGTACCGTGCGTATAGTAGGCGCGCAAGGTTATGAAAAACACCGCCATAATAGTATTTTTATTGGTATAGCACCGGCGAGTCATCCACGTTTAGTGGTGGCGGTCGTGTTACATGATCCCAAAGGGAATGCCTATTACGGGGGTTATACGGCAGGACCTATTTTTTCTCATGTGATGAGTAATGCTTTGCATTTACTCAACATTGCACCAGATGATTTAGCCAGTTTAAATCAAACGCCTGAAAAGGTAGTATTGCCGCCGAAAGGGATGGTCGATTAATTAGTCCTAGCAGTCTTCATACACTTATCAAATTATCCGTTATGACCTTGATGCTCACCCTGGGTTAGGATGGTGATGCGAGCTAAGTGTGTTAATGAGTATAATTTTATGGAATAGGGAAGGGAGGATGTATGATTCGTTTTTTTAATAAATTTCTCGGGGCATTACTACGCTTACTTGTTTTTACACCATTTTTTATGTTGGCAATGGTCTGTGTGCCGTTGCTTTTCTTAGATAGATTGCTACAACGCCGTCCTATGGATGCGTTTTTAGAGTTAATGAGGTTGCCACTTAAAATATTATTTTTACTCGTGATAGGGTTACAAACGTTTTCCAATGGTTGGGGTATTGGTTTAGCGGCGCTTGTGAGCACGCTTAGAGTGCGCATAAAGAATTTTTTTCATTATGAAATCTGGACTAATGCTGACTTTTTCTTTTCGGTTGACCTTCTCTCCGAAGATATTATTAATCATTATGAAGGACCACTGTTTGGTTATTTAATACGAAAAATTATCGCATTATCTCTTCCCTACGAATTTTTCAAAAGTTATGAAGCCTTTCACGAAAGCCCACATAATTCTGATTCAACACGCGACATAAATGCGGTCTATACTGCGCTTAGGGATAGCTATGAAAATAGATTATGGGAGCAAGCTAACAATGTAGAGCAAAAGATTAATGAATTTTTACAAATGCGGATAAAAAATGCGGCAACGCCAGAAGAAATAAAATTTGCTAAGGCGGCAGAGAATTGTTATAGACAGTTTAAAGAAAATTTTAGCGGTAATTATTTAACGGTTGCTTTGGATGTAGCGAGTGCGCCTAAACCACTATGGACTTTATATCTGGTATGGATGGCTCTGGAAGAAGAAGCCACTGAAGAGCAATCGGCACAACTGAAAGAATGTCTTGCTTCCTTCATGACTCAAATACAAAGGGGTGTTTACCGCAGCCATAATCCGACTGACACAGAAATATATATTGAAGATCAGCCTGAATGTTCTACTGGTGCAGTAGCCATTTTACTGGAAGTGCTCAAGTCATTGCCGAACTCTAGATATAAATTAGCCCCTCCCAAAATAGACGGTGTACAACGTCTACGAGAATTAATTCATTTAAAACTTAATGATAATTATAATGTTAGAAATCATTTATTTGTACCTCTAGGCGCTATTGAGCCACCTATCGCTGAGGGGAGTTTCAAGAAGCTAGAGAAAAGGCCCCTATCACACTATGCCCGTTTTCTTGTACAAACACCGCAAGGAAATCGTTTACTCAATGGTAAGGTCAATTTAGATGAAGAAGATATTCAGGCAACGGTTGATGCAACACTCGATGAATGGAGGCCTAGACCTTGAGTTGCAGAATAATGGGCTATTGATAAACAGACCTGCATTGGTCATGATGCTCGCTTAAAAATAAAAAATCAGTTAAGCCGAGGGAGTTGCTTAGCTTTAGAGTCCTTAAAAACGCATCATTATCAACTTATGCAACAAAATTGGCAGTCCGCCCTTAAAGACATTATTACTTCCCCGGCAGAATTATTAGACGTATTAGCCTTAAATCCCCGTTTATTAAGCGCTGCAGAGCGGAGTGCGAAACTATTTCCTTTGCGTGTGCCTAGGAGTTTTGTTGCACGTATGCAGAAAGGGAATCCGGATGATCCCTTGCTAAGACAAGTCCTACCTTTAGTGGAAGAGGAAACCATAGTACCGGGTTTTAGTCCGGATCCACTGAATGAAGCATCGACCAATCCTATTCCCGGTTTATTGCATAAGTATAACGGCAGAGTATTAGTCCTATTAGCCGGTGCCTGTGCGATTAATTGTCGCTATTGTTTTAGACGTCATTTTCCTTATCAGGACAATTTTGCAGGTGGAAAAGCCTGGGCTGCTATTTTAGATTATATCGCAGCAGATCCCAGTATTTATGAAGTTATTTTTAGTGGCGGTGATCCACTATTAGCGAATGATAAATATTTAGAAAAATGCATGCATGACTTGGCAGCGATTGCGCATTTAAAAACCTTACGTATCCATTCACGTCTACCGATTGTATTAGCTCAGCGAATAACAGCAGATTTTGCAAACATGCTAACCGCGACACGCTTGCAAGCCATCATGGTGATTCATTGTAATCATGCGAATGAATTGGATGATTCAGTGGCTATAGCGATTAATCATTTACGACAAAAAAAGATCATCGTGCTCAATCAATCGGTTTTATTACGCGGGGTGAATGATTCGGTGCAAACCTTGATTGAATTGAGTCAACGATTATTTGAGGTTGGTGTTTTACCTTATTATTTGAATTTATTAGATAAAGTCCAAGGCGCGGCACATTTTGAAGTGAGTGAAGAACAAGCTAAAACTTTAGTAAAGGGCATGCGAGAAAAATTATCCGGTTATTTAGTGCCTCGTTTGGTTAAAGAGCAAGCCGGCGCGGCCTTTAAATTACCTATTTAAAGAAAGTTCTAAAATTCACTACCGAGATAACTATTTATCGCTGTTAAATCTTTCCCGTCTAAGAATCTATAGCCTAATTCTCTGGGTAAGTTAAAATGATTAACTAGGTTGCTAATATTATCTTAAGATTCATGCTTTATCCTATTCCCGTGGCTATTAATAACAAAGGTGTTGAATATGTCAGATTATCATAAAAAGATTCGTGATATTTTAAAAGAATATGAGAAAAACAGGGGTTTTTTCGTACGATTACTTGGCTTTTTTGGAGTGCGTGTATTTACTCGCCATCCGTTTATTAAAATGCTACGCAAGTTTAATTTTAAACCTAACTCTAAAAATAAGCCTGAAAGATCTCAGATTTTAAAGGGTATGATTGAAAATGGTCTCGACAGTCGTGCTGCGATAAATGGTGAGCATGAAGTCTATGAGTCTACTTTATCGGCGTTATTGCCTTACTCACATATGCCGATAGATAAGCTAAAAGATTTTCTAGGTATCCTCTACCGAAATAAACTTTTAAATGAAGACAATATAAACAATATCAATGCAAAGAATGCTAGTTTTTCTACGATTAGAGGCTCTCATACTGAGATACTGCATCTTCTCGATACAGCTAAACTTGTCAATCAAGCGAATTTTGATTTCGCTATAACGTGTGCTAAACCTAGATTGATGGCTTCTATACTGGAGAATCTCAATAGCGTTGGTCTCTTAAACTCAGAAAATTTTGATGCCATCAAAGCGCATCCTGATCTTGAGCAGATGGATTTCGCACTGAAGCTGCTTGCCTCGGGCAAGATCCTAAACTCAGAAAATTTTGATGCCCTCAAAATGTGTACTGGGGATAATTTTATGAATGAATTAAGATCTCGGTTCCAACTCGGAGAGGAGTTTGATAAGGTATATACTGTTCATAAATTATGTAATAATGATCCTCAATTTGTGGAAGATGTAACCAGTGTACTTAGTCATCCTCATCTGCATAACGATCCAGCTGTTTTTGAGAAAATAGTTGAATATGCTGAAGGAAGAAAACATGCTGCGCAGATGCAGGCCGATCTTGAACAGCTGCTTGTAAGGCAGGGGCAGGGCAGTGGCTATGCTCGTGGGTTTTTTGGTCAGGAATCATCAGCAGCGAATCTCCTTGCGTCGTCTCAAGCAGCGCATTCATCCTCTTCATTATCTAAGCGAGCGCCATAGGTGCTCGCTTAGATAATAGTATCCTCAATTATGCCTGATATAGGATAAGATTTTTCAGCGACGGCTAAATAGCATACAATAGCGCTAAGATTTTAGCTGGTCCATAGGTGTTTTATGTCAACAACTCCAAAAATGCGAATTGAAAACGATAGTATGGGTGCTATCGAAGTCCCTGCTGATCATTATTGGGGGGCGCAAACGCAGCGTAGTTTGCATCATTTTGCCATTGGCAACGATAAAATGCCGTTGGCGGTGATTCATGCGTTTGGCATTCTGAAAGAAGCGACCGCTAAAGCGAATAATGCCTTAAAGTTATTGCCTGACGAAAAAGCTAAATTAATCATACAAGCGGCGCAAGAAGTGAAATCGGGTCAGCATGATCGCGAGTTTCCGCTGCATGTGTGGCAAACTGGTAGTGGTACGCAAAGCAACATGAATGTGAATGAAGTGATTGCTAATCGTGCGATTGAGTTAGCCGGTGGTGAGCGCGGTAGTAAAGATCCTATTCATCCCAATGACGATGTGAATAAATCACAATCATCCAATGATACCTTTCCTACGGCGATGTATATTGCGGCGGCACTAGCGGTGGTAAAAAAATTATCGCCCGCGTTAATAGAGTTGTATGAGGGTTTGGTAGAAAAAAGCAAAGCATTTAAGGACATCATTAAAATAGGTCGTACGCATTTGCAAGATGCGGTTCCTTTAACCTTAGGCCAAGAATTTTCAGCGTATGTAGATCAATTAGAGGCGGCAAGACAAGCCATTGAGCTTTCACTACCAGGACTTTATACCTTAGCGATTGGTGGCACAGCCGTCGGTACGGGACTGAATACCCATCCAAAATTTGCCGAGCTGACGGTAGAGCATATTGTTAAAGAAACTGGCTTACCGTTTATTTCTGCTAAGAATAAATTTGCCGCATTAGCGTCTCACGATGCTTTAGTATTTGCTAGCGGCGCGTTAAAAACTTTGGCATGCGCGTTAATGAAAATAGCAAATGATATCCGTTGGTTAGGTTCGGGGCCGCGTTGTGGCTTAGGCGAGTTAATTTTGCCGGAAAATGAACCTGGTTCTTCGATCATGCCGGGCAAAGTGAATCCTACACAATGCGAAGCAATGACCATGGTGTGTGTACAAGTGATGGGCAACGATAGCACGATTAGCATCGCCGCTAGCCAAGGAAACTTCGAATTAAATGTGTTTAAACCGGTTATGATTCATAACTTTCTGCATTCAATTGATTTATTAAGTGACGCTTGCCGTTTATTTAATCAGTATTGCATTAAGGGATTAAAGGCAAATGAAGCAAGAATTAAAAGCTTTCTGGATAATTCCTTAATGTTGGTAACGGCATTAAATCCAGTAATTGGTTATGACAAAGCGGCTAAGATTGCAAAGAAAGCCCTCGAAGAGGGCAGCAGTTTGCGCGAAGCGTGCTTAAGCTTGGGTTATTTAAGTGCGGAACAATTTGATGAAGTGGTGGATCCTAAAAAAATGCTAGGTCCCGCTTAACGGATAGGATCAATTGATCCTATCTGAAAAACATTTAAAGGTTTAACCGTGTTTCAGCTATTTCTTTTGCTTGAATAGCACAATCTACGGCAGTATATCCGGATTTATCTTTGTGACTAATATCGGCTCCATAATTCAAAAGTAATTTAACAATTTCTACATACCCTTTATAAGCGGCGATATGTAGTGCAAGCGGATCACGAGCGCCATGTATTAAAAGCAATTTTACAATTTCTGTGTGTCCTGCATGAGCGGCAGGATAGAGTGCCGTATATCCTGATTTGTCTACGTGATTAATATCAACTCTGTAATTCAAAAGTAATTTAACAATTTCTACATATCCTTTATAAGCAGCTGCATGCAGTGCAGTGGGGCCTTGAAAACCATAGGTTAAAAGTAACTGCACCATTCTTATATTGCCTTGTGTAGCCGCTATATAGAGTATAGAGACGTCATTGTTATTGACTATATTGTGGCCACCTACCCCCGTTTCTAAAATTCGTTGCGCTGTTTTTACACTACCGTGTGTAACGGAGCGATATAAGATGTCGCGTTTGTATCTATCAATAATGTATTTTTTTCTTATTGGAAATAAAGGTTGATTTTTTTCATGCATAGCAAACTAAACTTATTATTTTTTATAAATTAAATAAAT
>Ga0075364_10000324_pt1 | contig 23598 bp, 19 predicted proteins | sample EndMetdeltDD1764_FD_71517 | JGI IMG/M metagenome (GOLD analysis project Ga0075364, IMG submission 71517) | Populus endosphere microbial communities from Tennessee, USA - Endosphere MetaG P. deltoides DD176-4 | ecosystem: Host-associated > Plants > Roots > Endosphere | place: USA: Tennessee... | reverse complement strand
TGGGTGGCGGCGATCTGGGCCTGATGGGTGAGGCGGGGGCGGAGGCGATATTACCGCTGAAACGCGGTGCCGATGGGTCACTGGGCGTGGCGGCAGGAAGCGGCGGTGGGCAGGCGGGGCAGATCGTCTTCAATGTGACGGCGACGGATGCGGCGAGTTTTCGCAAAAGCGAAGGGCAGATTTCCGCCATGCTGGCGCGCAGCGTGGCGCGTGGGCAGCGCGGTGTTTGAGGCGGGGCCAATGGCTGGGGGCAATGCACGATGAGCGGGTTTCATGAGGTGCGGTTTCCGTTGCGGCTGGCGCTGGGGGTGAGTGGCGGGCCGGTGCGGCGCACCGAAATCACCAACCTTTCCAATGGACGTGAGCAGCGCAATGGCCGCTGGCGCAATTCGCGCCGCAGCTATGATGCCGGTTCGGGCGTGAAATCGATCGCCGACCTCTATGAGGTTCTGGCGTTTTTCGAAGCGCGGGGCGGCCAGCTTTACGGCTTTCGTTTTCGCGATCCGGTGGATTTCAAATCCTGCGGGCCGCTGGTGGCTGTGTCTGCGACGGATCAGGTGATCGGCACGGGCGATGGCGTGCGGACGGCGTTTCCGCTGGTGAAAACCTATGCGGATGCCGGTGGCGGATTTGAACGGCAGATCGCAAAGCCGGTGGCGGGTTCGGTTTTGGTGGCCGTGGATGGCGTGGCGCTTAGCGAGGGCTGGGCGGTGGATGCGGCGACCGGCGTGGTGCGTTTTGCCGTCGCACCGGCAGGGACAAGCGTCGTGACGGCCGGGTATGAATTCGATGTGCCGGTGCGTTTCGATATCGACCGGATCGACGTCAATCTGTCCGGTTTCGATGCGGGGCGCATTCCAACCATTCCCTTGACCGAAATTCTGCCTTGAGGAGGTTTCTGGAATGAGAACGATACCGGCTGATCTGGCCGCGCATTTGAAGGGTGATGTGACCAGCCTATGCCATTGCTGGCGGGTCTTTCGACGCGATGGTGTGGTGTTGGGCTTCACCGATCATGACGGCTATCTCGACGTGGATGGCACGCGCTTTCTGGCGTCGAGCGGGTTTTCGGCGAGCGAAGAAGAGGCGGAAGGCGGGCTCTCCGTGAGTGCCGGTTCGGTGGCGGGTGGGTTTTCGAGCGACGTGATTTCGGAGGCCGATCTGGCGGCCGGGGTTTATGATGGGGCGCGGGTGGAATTGCTGGTGGTGAACTGGCGCGCGCCGGTTGAGTTCATGCGGCTGAGCCTGCGCGAAATCGGCGAGGTGAGCCGGGCGGGGCAGAATTTTACCGCCGAATTGCGCAGTCTGGCGCACAGGCTGGACCAGCCGCAGGGGCGGGTTTACGGGCGGCGGTGCGATGCAAGCCTCGGCGATGGGCGGTGCCGGGTGGACCTTGCCGCCTATCGCGGCAACGGGACGGTGGTTTTGGTGCGGGATCGCTCGCGGCTGGTGGCGGCAGGGTTGCAGGGTTTTGCCAGTGGTTTTTTCGGGCAGGGCGTGCTGCGGCTGGAGGCGGGTGGCGAGCTGGAGATCGACGCGCATGTGTTGAATGCCGATGGCACGGCTGAATTGGCGCTGTGGCTGCCGAGCGAGCGGGATATTGCCGTTGGTGAGGTTTTTTCAATCACGGCGGGGTGTGACAAGGCGTTTGCCACATGCCGGCAGAAGTTTGACAATTCTCTGAATTTTCAAGGGTTCCCGCATGTGCCGGGATCGGATTTTGCCTATTCCTTTGCCGACGGGGAGCGGCTGCATGATGGCAGCCCGATCTTTCCATGAGTGATGTTGGCGAGCGGGTGGTGCTGATCGCGCAGACATGGATCGGCACGCCTTATCGACATCAGGGCGCGACGCTGGGTGTGGGCTGCGATTGCATCGGGTTGATACGCGGTGTGTGGCGGGCGCTTTATGGGCAAGAGCCGGAAGTGGTGCCGCCCTATGCTAGCGACTGGGCGGAACGCAGCGGCGACGACCGGCTGCTTGAGGCAGGTTTGCGGCTGTTCGGGCAGCCGGTGCCGTTGGGCGAGATGATGCCGGGGGATGTGCTGCTGTTTCGCTGGCAACCGGATTGCGCGGCCAAACATGCCGGCATCCTGTGCGGGCCGGATCACTTCATTCACGCCTATGAACAGGCGGCGGTGACAGGCTCGGTTCTGGTGCCTTCCTGGCGGCGGCGGATTACGGCGGTGCACCGGTTTCGTGATGAGCGGAATGGTTGAAATTTGGCTGCGTTTGAAGTATGTATGGAGTGGTAGGCGGTGTGTCACCACCGCCTACCACGGACTTATCTTCGGAATATTACTCGGACGGATGCTTGCCAGCTCGTCCGGGTAATCCGAAAGGTAAGCGTAACGCTAATCGGCCAAAGCTTCATAGCACTACCTCCATGTTCGAGAGCACGGCCTGTGCCTTGGCCGGTGTGGCCTATCCTCACCGGCGCGCCGGCTGGCGCGGCGCGTACTGCTTTCGCTCCTGAACGCTGAGATGTTATCACAATCTCTGGTTGCGTGAAGTGTGGTGCGTTGTTGTGCGCTAAGCTTGATGCGCAGGGAAACGGCGAAGCGGCTGCCGTTTGATTGTGGCAGGCGATAAACATTCCGATAAGCGGAATGGTTGAAAATAGCCGATAAATGGTGTATGTGAATGGAGTGGCAGGCGGTGTCTCACCACCGCCTGCCACGGACTTATTTTGCGATTGTTATCCGGACGGTGGCTATCCAGCCCGTCCGGGTAATTCGCAAGCTAAGCGTAACGCTAATCGGCCAAAGCTTCATAGCACTACCTCCATGTTCGAGAGCACGGCCTGTGCCTTGGCCGGTGTGGCCTATCCTCACCGGCGCGCCGGCTGGTGCGGCGCGTACTGCTTTCGCTCCTGAACGTCGAGACGTTATCACAACTTTTGCGCGTGTAAATTGCGTGTGCATTGTCGCGCGGTGATGCGTGTGGGCGTTTGCGTGCGGACCGTTTTGCATCGGCTTTGCCGCGCCTTCGGGTTGGCTGGTTTGTGCTGATCTCGGTGCCGACGGTTTTCTTTTCGATCCTCCAAAAATCCCTGAGGTTTTGTATTGGCCACGATCCTGTTTCAGGCGGCGGGGGCCGCGCTTGGTGGTGTCTTCGGGCCCGTCGGGGCGATTATCGGGCGAGCCGCAGGCGCACTTGCCGGCAGCATGGTCGACCGGGCGCTGATCAATGGCAGCAGCACGATTTCGGGGGCGCGGCTGGCGACGGCGCGCATACCGGGTGCGGATGAAGGGACGGCGATCAACCGTGTTTATGGCACGGCACGGGTGGGCGGCACCTTGATCTGGGCGACGCTGTTCGAGGAAGAGGTGACGCGTGAGCGCACCGGCGGTAAGGCAACGCGCGGAACGACCGTCGAGACGTTTTCCTATTACGGCAATCTGGCGGTGGGGATTTGCGAAGGTCCGATTGCGGGCGTGCGGCGTGTCTGGGCGGATGGCAAGGAACTGGACCTGACGGGCATCGAGATGCGCGTGTATCCGGGGGCCGAGAACCAGTTGCCGATCCTTTGATCGAGGCCAAGCAGGGAGAGGGCAAGGCACCGGCCTATCGCGGTTTGGCCTATGCGGTGTTCGAGCATTTGCCGCTCGATGTTTTCGGTAATCGTCTGCCTTTGATGCAGTTCGAGGTTTTGCGGCCGGTGGGAGCGCTGGAGCGTCAGATCCGGGCGGTGACGATCATTCCGGGTGCGACCGAGCATGGTTATGCGACGGTGCAGGTGACGGAGGCGAGCGAAGCGGGGAGCGCGCGCATCCTCAACCGCAACACGCTGACGGCCGCGACGGACTGGCAGGCTTCGATAGACGAACTTGTTTCGGTGTGCCCGAACCTTGAGCGGGTGGCGCTTGTCGTAGCGTGGTTCGGGACGGATTTGCGCGCCGGAGAGTGCCGTATTCTGCCGGGTGTGGAGGTGCGCGGGCGGGCGGATGAAAGTCTGGCCTGGTCGGTTGCAGGGCATGGGCGCGCTGAGGCGCATCTGATCAGCTGGAACGGTGGCGGCCCGGCTTATGGCGGCACGCCGGGTGATGCCGATGTGCGGCAGGCGATCGCTGATCTCAGGGCGCGGGGCCTGAAAATTTATCTTTATCCCTTCGTGATGATGGATGTGCCGCATGGCAATGCGCTGCCGGACCCGCATGGCGGGGCGGCGCAGGCGGCTTATCCGTGGCGGGGGCGGATTACCTGCTTTCCTGCGCCGGGGCAGGCGGGATCGCCGGACAGGACGGCCGTGGCGCGCGGCGAGATCGAGAATTTTGCCAACCGGACCGAGGGCTATCGGCGGATGGTGTTGCATTATGCCCATCTGTGCGTCGAGGCGGGCGGGGTGGACGGGCTGATCATTGGCTCGGAATTGCGCGGGCTGACGCAGGTTCGCGACGAGGCGGATGGCTTTCCGTTCGTGCGGGAATTGGTGCGGTTAGCTGCGGATGTGCGAGCTGTGGTCGGGCCGGGGACAAAGCTGACCTATGGCGCCGATTGGAGCGAATATTTCGGTTATCACCCGCAGGATGGCACCGGCGATGTGTTCTTTCATCTCGATCCGCTTTGGGCTTCTCCCGCCATCGATGCCGTCGGCATCGACAATTACATGCCGCTCGCCGATTGGCGGGATGACGATCTTGGCACAGACAACCCGGATGGGGCGCGGCTGGCCGATGATGTGATGGCCTTGCGGGCGGCGATTTCAGGCGGCGAAGGGTTTGATTGGTATTATGCCAGCGAGGTCGACCGGGCTTCGCGGGTGCGTTCTCCCATTACAGATGGGCTGGCGGGAAAACCCTGGACGTTTCGCTACAAGGACCTCGCTGGCTGGTGGGGCAACTTGCATTTCGACCGTGTGGGTGGGCGCGAGAATGGGCAGCCGACGGCATGGGTGCCGGGCGCAAAACCGATCTGGCTGACCGAGCTTGGTTGTGCTGCGATCGACAAGGGCGCGAACGAGCCGAACCTTTTTCTCGATCCGAAATCTTCGGAGAGCAAGGCGCCGCATTATTCGAGCGGCGCGCGCTCCGACAGCATGCAAAGGCGGTTTCTGGAGGCGCATCATGGCTGGTGGCAGGCAGCGGAACAGGTGGCGACCGGCATGGTTGACCCTGGTCATGTGTTTGTCTGGAGCTGGGATGCGCGGCCCTATCCGGCATTTCCGGGTGAGCTTTCGGTTTGGAGCGATGGCGGCAATTGGAGAGCCGGACATTGGCTGAACGGGCGGCTGGGGGCGACGACGCTTGCCGATGCGATTGCGGCTATTTTGACCGAACACGGTTTTGAGGATTTTGACGTTTCGGAGGTGAGTGGCGACCTGACCGGTTATGTGCAGGGCGAGCTTGCGTCTGCGCGGACATTGATCGAGCCGTTGCTGCAGGCGTTTCGTGTGGATGTGGTGGAGGATGGCGGGCGGCTGAAATTTCGCTCGCGGGGGCGGGTGAGCCTTCAGGCCACCGCGATCGATGTTCTGGCCGATCTCGACGATCAGCCACTATGGTCGGAAACGCGCGGGCATGACAGCGATTTTGCGGCGGAAGCGATCCTGACATCGTTTAACCCGGCGCTGGATTATGAACAGGCGAGCGCCCGTTCACGGCGGGCGAAAGCGGAAAGCCAGCGGATATTGCGCACGGACCTGCCGGCGGTGCTGGCGGAAGAGACGGCGCAGAGTGCTGCGGAAGACCTGCTGCGCGACAACCGGCTGGCACGGCGCAGCATTTCCTTTGCGCTTTCGCCCGCCGAACTGGCGCTCGAAACCGGCGATGCGGTGCGTCTGTCCGGCGGGCCGGATGGCGTGTTTCTGGTCGAGCGGATCGAGGACGGGGAGGTGCGCAAGGTCGAGGCACGACGGTTCATGCCGGCCCCGGCAACCGCCGCCTTGCCGCAGGAAGGCGGCGGGCGTGCGGTCGGTGGGCAACCCTCGGCCTCGTTTGCGCCGGTCGTGCATTTTCTCGATCTGCCGCGTTTTGAACCGGGAGAGTCTCAGAGCTTTGCGCGGGTGGCGGCATTCTGCCGGCCATGGCGGCGCATGGTCGTGTCGTCTTCGGCTTCCCGTGAGGGTTTTCGCACACGCGTGCTGATCGAAAAACCGGCGCGTATCGGCACTTTGACCGCACCGCTTGCCGGGGATGTGAGCGGGCGGTTTGAGCGGGCCAATGCGTTGGAATGCAGGCTGTTTTTCGACGGGCTTTCTTCCGCAGAGCAGCTGGCGGTGCTCAACGGCGACAACCGCATTGCCGTGAAGAGCGCTGCCGGCAGCTGGGAGGTGATCGGCTTTACCGGCGCTGAAGAGGTTTCTGCAGGGCATTGGCGACTGACCGGGTTGCTGCGCGGACTGGGGGGTTCCGAAGATGCCATGTTGGCCGGTGCGCAGGCTGGGGCGGCTGTTGTCATGCTGGATGCGGCGGTGGTGCCGCTCGGTCTGGCGCTGGAAGAGCGTGGTGTCGAGATCAACTGGCTGGTCGAGGCAAGTGGTTCTGCCGGGGGAAAGGCGGGGCCATTCGTGTTTGCCGGCGGTATGCGCGCCGAAACTCCTTTGGCGCCGGTGCATGTGAAGGGGGACCGTCGCACGGATGGCGCGATTGCCGTGTCGTGGATACGGCGCGGGCGCGTGGATGCCGACAGTTGGGAGGGGGCGGAAATCCCGCTCGACGAACCGGACGAGCGTTACCGGCTGGAGGTTCTGAACGGGGACATCGTGGTTCGCAGCATCGAGGTGCCGGAACCGGTCTGGCTTTATGGCGTGGCCGAGCAGGTGGCCGATTTCGGCGCTTTGTCCATGCGGTTCGGGCTGCGGTTGCGACAGCTGGGGCGGGCGGTGCCGCTGGGTATTGCGGCGTGGAACGATTTTGATTTCGAAGCGTGACGAAGGAGAAAAGTCATGGATGGAATGAAGGCCTGGTATCAGTCGAAAACGGTGTGGGGCGGGCTGATTGCAGTCGGCGCGTCGCTCATGCAGATCATGGGCGTGGACGTGGATGCGGGCACGCAGGGCGAGCTTGCTGACCTTGTGGTGACGACCGCCGGGGCAATTGGCGGATTGATCGCGATCTAAGGTCGGATTTCGGCGAACAGCGAAATCGGCGTGTGAGGCTTCTGGCCGATCTCCCCCCTTGAGGGGGAGATGCCCGGCAGGGCAGAGGGGGGAATCCCGGCGCCAAGGCTGTTTTCGAACCATCTGCCGAACCGTTGCTCACCCCCCTCTGTCACCTTTCGGTCTGCCGGGGTTGAGCCACGGGTCTCAACCCGCTCTTCGAGCCCCCCACATGGGGGGAGATCATCGGGAGCAAGCGGCAGTGTCGAAATTTCACACGAGACCCCGGCCTGTGCGGGAAGAAAGATGGATTTCGTCCCTCTCGTTCTGATGGGGATAACCAGCATCCAACTGCGCCAAAACCGTGCAAAACGGGGTCTGCAGGAAAGCTGTAGTCCCCATTCATTTGCCATTCAGCCGCTGTTCGATACATAGTTCCTCAACGATTGGAACTCACTCTGTCCCTCCAACGGGTGGAAATGGTGGCTATGAAGAAGTCGATGATCGGTGCAATTATGACCTGCTTTCTGTTCGGCCTTGTGCCGATGCAGGCGACTGCGCGCGATTATTTGCTGCTGGTGGCAAGCGACTGCGGCGATGCGGCCAACAAGGTCATGCGCGATACCGGCGGCCAGCTTCTGTCGGCCCAGCCTTCCAATGACGGCCGCACCTGCATCGTCACCGTTCTGGTTCAGGGCAGCGGCGAACGCCCGCGCAAGGTTACCGTAAGGGTGCCGATGTAATCTCCTTTTGCGGTGCCATTCGGCATCGGCATATTCCGTTTTGAAAAATACCTTGAAGGACCGACATGCGCATTCTCGTGGTCGAGGACGACGTCAATCTCAACCGGCAGCTGGCTGATGCGCTGAAGGAAGTCGGTTATGTGGTCGATCAGGCTTTTGACGGTGAGGAAGGCCATTATCTCGGCGATACCGAACCCTATGATGCCGTGATCCTCGATATCGGCCTGCCGGAACTCGACGGCATTTCCGTCGTGGAAAAATGGCGCAGCAATGGCAAGGTCATGCCGGTCATCATGCTGACGGCGCGCGACCGCTGGAGCGACAAGGTGGCAGGCATCGATGCCGGTGCCGACGATTATGTCGCAAAGCCTTTCCATGTCGAGGAAGTGCTGGCGCGTGTGCGTGCATTGATCCGCCGTGCGGCGGGACATGCGTCTTCGGAAATCGCCTGCGGCCCGGTGCGGCTGGATACCAAGGCTTCTAAGGCGACCGTCAACGGCGTGGCGCTGAAGCTCACCTCGCATGAATTCCGCCTTCTGTCCTATCTCATGCATCACATGGGTGAAGTCGTTTCTCGCACCGAGCTGATCGAGCATATGTACGATCAGGATTTTGACCGCGACTCAAACACGATCGAGGTGTTTGTCGGCCGTCTTCGCAAGAAGATCGGTGTCGACCTGATCGAAACCGTGCGTGGCCTTGGCTACCGCATGCAAGCGCCCGCCGATGGTCATTAGATCTGTCACCGCCCGCGTTCTTCTGCTCGCCACTGCGTGGTCTGCACTGGCGCTTGTGGTGATTTCGATCGTCATCACCGCACTTTACCGGCAGTCATCCGAGCGCGCCTTTACCGATCTTCTGCGCGCTCAGCTTTATAACGTCATCAATTCGGTGGCGATCGGTGACGACAACAACATTACCGGCAGCCCGCAACTGGGCGACCTGCGCTTCTCGCAGCCGGAAACCGGCTGGTACTGGATCATCGAGCCGCTCGGCACATTCGCCTCCCAGCCGCTTTCTTCATCCTCGCTCGGCGCATCCAACATCGCCGTGCCGACAATTTTGAAAGTGCCGTTCAACAACCGTTATGAGCGTTTTTACCCGGCGACCGACGCCTATGGTAACAATGTTCTGGTGGCGGAAACCGAAGTCGTGCTCGACGGCGAGGGACGGGCGGCGCGGTTTCGTGTCTCAGGCAATCTGAATGTCGTTGAAGAAGATACCGCCGCCTTCAATCGCAGCCTTTATATCGCGCTGGTGATTTTTGGCGTGTGCAGCCTGATCGTCAACGGTGCCGCCATTCTGTTTGGCCTCAGACCGCTGGATCAGGCGCGCCGCGCGCTGGAAAAAGTGCGACGCGGGCAGGCAGAGCGGCTGGAAGGCGAGTTTCCGCGTGAAATCAGGCCGCTGGCCGTCGAAACCAATGCACTGATCGAAAGCAACCGCCGCATCGTCGAGCGGGCGCGCATGCAGGTGGGCAATCTGGCGCATTCGCTGAAAACGCCGATTGCCGTGCTGCTGAATGAATCGCGCCTGCTGGACAAGGGCCATTCCGAACTGGTGCGCGGACAGGCGGAAGCAATGCAGGGGCAGGTACAATCCTATCTCAACCGCGCCCGCATTGCCGCACAACGGGAATCGCTGCTGGCGCGCACCGAGGTGGAGCCGGTGCTGGAACGGCTGGTGCGGGTGATGCGCCGCCTCAACCCGGAAAAGAGTTTTGCGCTGACGGTGGCGCCTGGCGGACTGGCGCTTGCCATGGAGCAGCAGGATGTCGAAGAAACCATCGGCAACCTTCTGGAAAACGCGGCGCGCCATTCGGAACTGGCGGTGACGCTGACGGCGAATGCCGGTGAAGCGCCTGATGGCGCGGACCCTGCCAAAAAGAACTGGATCGAGATCGTTGTCGAAGATGACGGGCCGGGACTGGAGCCGGACGAAATCAAGGAAGCGATGAAGCGCGGCCGCCGTCTGGACGAAAGCAAGCCGGGAACGGGGCTCGGCCTTTCCATCGTACGCGAGATCACCTCCGAATATCAGGGGCAGGTCGAGTTGACGCGCGGGGCGCGGGGCGGCTTGCGGGCACGGCTGGTTCTGCCGGCGGTGATCAAGGATGTGGCTTGAGGATAAGGTTCTAACGGCAGGTGTTGCGCGATCCGCGCTTTTGTTGCCAAAGTGAGACGCAATCGACAGGTCTGTCGTTTTTCCATCTCGACCACCGGAGATAAAGCGCTAAATGATAACACGATGACAGGCGTCCCATGATACCGCGCGAGGGTAGGGGATATCTGTCGCGAGCCGTTCATTATTGACTAACCGGTTGGAGAAGCATGCGCTTTCATATCGCCAAAATTGCCGTTTCATCGCTTTTTTCGGCTGGCATGCTGGCGGGCTGCAGCACGACGGGTGGGGGCACGCGGGTGTCTTCCGCATCCTATATCGCCGCACTGCAAGGCGGGGTGATTTCGCGCAGCGGCATCGAGGTTGGCAATAGCGACAAGCAGCGCGCGCTGGAAGCGGAATACCGGGCTCTCGAGGGTGCTCCGGGTGGCCAGCCCGTGACCTGGGCCGGTAGCGGCGTCAAGGGGCAGGTGGTTGCCAATGCGCCTTTCCAGGTGGGTGCGCAGAACTGCCGCCAGTACACGCACACGATCTCGCCGGAAGGCCGCGCCGAGGTGAAGGCCCGCGGCACCGCCTGCCGCAATGCGGACGGGACATGGACGCCGCTGATCTGAGGTGAGTGCCCGCTTGCTCGTTCTTAATCCACCATCACGCTTATTTGAGACCGGCCCAATGCATGGATTTCCTGTGTAAAGCCCGGGAATAGTGGCAAAGCGGATTATCGCCTGTCAATTTTGTTTGTCCCAGGTCAATGGCGGGTATATTCGAACCATTCTATAAAGGCGCGAGGTTGGGGCGTAAGGTCTCAAATTCGCGTCACTGCGTGCCATGCTGTTTTCTTAGCAGGCCGCTTGCGGTAATGGGCGCCTATGTTGCTTTGGATTATTTTTGCCTGTCTGACGGCGGCTGTTGCCGCCCTTCTCATCCTGCCTCTGGCGCGTGGCGCCGAGCCTGTCGCCGATTCCTCCGAAGGGGAAGCGGCGGTTTATCGGGACCAGTTGCGCGAACTCGAGCGTGACAAGGGTCTTGGCCTGATCGGTGAGGAAGAAGCCGAATATGCCCGCGCCGAAATCGGCCGCCGGCTGATCGCTTCCGCCGACAAGGACGGAAGTGCTGCGGTTTCGCCGGCAAAACGCCGCGCCTCGCTGGCCGTGATGGCCGTGACGGTTGTCGTGCCTGCCATCGGGCTCTGTCTTTACTTGGCGCTGGGCAGCCCGTGGCTGCCGGCGCAGCCGCTGGCCGCACGGCTGGAAAATCCCGGCAACAATCTCGACCTTCTGGTCGCCAAGGCCGAACGACATCTGGCGCTCAACCCCAATGATGGCAGCGGCTGGGATCTGCTTGCGCCGATCTATTTCCGCACCCAGCGCATGGGCGATGCCGAAATGGCCTATCGCAACGCGATCCGGCTGATCGGCCCGAGCGCGGAACGACTTTCGGGGCTTGGCGAAACGCTGGTGGCGGTGAGTGACGGTATCGTCACCGAAGACGCGCACTCCGCCTTCGAGGCCGCATCCAAGGAGAACCCGAATGACCCGCGTGTGCGGTTCTATCTGGCGCTGGCGCTGGAGCAGGCGGGCAAAAACGACGAGGCGCGCGCCGCCTTCCAGGAGCTTGCCAAGGATGCACCGGCTGGAGCGCCCTGGGCGGCTCTCGTCAACGAGCATATCACTAAAACCGGCGGCACGGTGATCCCCGATCTCGACAATAATGACGAGGCTGTTGCGGCCATCAAATCGATGGGCGCGCAGGATCAGCAGGACGCCATCAAGGGCATGGTCGAAGCGCTGGCGACACGTCTCGAAGAAGAGCCGAACAATCTTGCAGGCTGGCTGCAACTGGTGCGCTCCTACGCCGTGCTGGGTGACCGCGCAAAGGCGGCGGAAGCCCTGAATAACGGTTTGAAAGCCTTTCCGGCCGCCGGCAACGAAGGCCGGCAGCTGGTGGCGCTTGGCCAGGAAATCGGCCTCAGCCTCGTCAATTCCTCCGCTGAAGGAGCAAAACCATGACCCGCAAACAGAAACGACTGGCGGTGATTGCCGGTGGTGTCTCCTTCATCATGGTGGCGGTGCTGCTGGTGATGTTCGCCTTCAGCCAGTCTGTTGCCTATTTCTTCATGCCGGGCGACCTCAAGACGGCGCAGATTTCTCCGGGCACGCGTATCCGCCTCGGCGGGCTTGTCGAGGCCGGATCGGTGAAGCGTGACGCGGGTTCGACCGTGACCTTTACGGTGACGGATGGCGAAAACACCGTGCCGGTAAGCTATACCGGCATTCTGCCCGACCTGTTCCGCGAGGGGCAGGGCGTGGTGACGGAAGGGGCGTTCGATGCTTCGCACGCATTCGTCGCCGACAGCGTTCTCGCCAAACACGACGAGAATTACATGCCGAAGGAAGTCGCCGACCGTCTGAAAAAGGATGGTGTGTGGGAAGACGGCAGCGGTAACGGCATGGCTGCGCCCAAGGAGCCTGCCGCGAAGGTCGAGACGACGGGAGCAACGACGCCATGATCATTGAGCTTGGTCATTTTGCTCTGGTGCTGGCGCTTGCCGTCGCGCTGATCCTGTCCGTTGTGCCGGTGATCGGTGCGGCCCGTCGCGATGCGGCGATGATGGCGCTGGCGCCGGTCGGTTCGCTGGTCCTGTTCGCTCTCGTGGCGTTTTCGTTCGGCGTGCTGACCTGGGCCTATGTCGTTTCCGATTTCTCGGTGCGCAATGTCTGGGAAAATTCCCATTCGATGATGCCGCTGCTGTATAAATATACCGGCGTCTGGGGCAATCACGAAGGCTCGATGCTGCTGTGGTTGCTGATCATCGTGCTGTTCAGCGCCCTCGTGGTGATATTCGGCAAGAACCTGCCGGAAACATTGAAGGCAAACGTTCTGGCCGTGCAGGCCTGGATCGCTTCGGCTTTCCTGTTCTTTATCCTGCTCACCTCCAACCCGTTCCTGCGCATGAACCCGGCTCCGGCCGAGGGACAGGATCTCAACCCGATCCTGCAGGATGTCGGCCTCGCCGTGCATCCGCCGCTTCTTTATCTCGGTTATGTCGGCTTCTCCGTTTGTTTCTCCTTTGCCGTTGCGGCGCTGATAGAGGGACGGATCGATGCCGCATGGGCGCGCTGGGTGCGGCCGTGGACGCTGGCCGCATGGACGTTCCTGACCGCCGGTATCGCCATGGGTTCCTACTGGGCCTATTACGAACTTGGTTGGGGCGGCTGGTGGTTCTGGGATCCGGTCGAAAACGCTTCCTTCATGCCATGGCTGGCCGGAACGGCATTGCTGCATTCGGCGCTGGTGATGGAAAAGCGCGAGGCGCTGAAAATCTGGACCGTGCTTCTGGCGATCATGACGTTTTCGCTGTCGCTGCTGGGCACATTTCTGGTGCGTTCGGGCGTTCTCACCTCGGTGCATGCGTTCGCGACCGATCCGTCGCGCGGTATCTTCATTCTCGGCATTCTGACGCTGTTCATCGGCGGTGCCTTCGGGCTGTTTGCATGGCGTGCGCCGCGCCTGAAAAGCGGTGGCCTGTTCCAGCCGATCTCGCGTGAAGGGGCACTGGTTCTCAACAACCTGATCCTGACGGTCAGCTGCGCCACGGTTTTGACCGGCACGCTTTATCCGCTGGTGCTGGAGACGATTACCGGCGAAAAGATTTCCGTCGGTGCGCCGTTCTTCAACCTGAGCTTTGGCCTGCTGATGATCCCGCTTCTGCTGGCCGTGCCGTTCGGTCCGTTGCTGGCGTGGAAGCGTGGTGATGTGCTGGCGGCGATGCAGCGGCTTTATGCCGTGGTGGCTCTTTCGTTCGTGGCCGGTCTCGTACTCTATTACATCGAGAATGGCGGGCCGGTGATGGCGGCGGCGGGTCTGGCCATGGCCTGTTACCTGATGCTGGGTTCGCTCGCCGACCTCTGGTACCGCGCCAATTTTGGCAAACTGGCCTTCAACGTCGCCTGGCGTCGCCTGATCGGCCTGCCGCGTTCGGCCTTCGGTACGGCGCTGGCGCATTTCGGCCTCGGCGTCACCGTGCTCGGTATCATCATCGTTTCCACATACGAGACGGAAACCGTGCTGGAGATGCGGCAGGGCATGACGGCGGAAGCCGGCGGCTATACGCTTGTTTTCGACGGCATGCGCCATGCGGTGGGGCCGAACTATACCGACGATCAGGGCCATTTCACCATCAGCAAGGATGGCGTTGTGGTGGCCGATACATGGTCGTCCAAGCGGCTTTATACGGCGCGTCGCATGCCGACCACCGAGGCCGGCATCGTCACTTTCTGGTTCAGCCAGCTTTACGTTTCGCTGGGTGATGCCATGGCTGACGGCGGCATGGTGGTGCGCATCTGGTGGAAGCCGTTCATTCTGTGCATCTGGGGCGGTTGCCTGATCATGATGCTGGGCGGGTTCGTATCGCTGTCCGACCGGCGTCTGCGTGTCGGTGCGCCGAGCCGCAAGGCCAAGGTGGCCAAGCCGGTGACGCCTGTGATGGAGCCTGCCGAATGATGCGCCGTGTTCTGATTGCAGTCTTCATGCTTTTCAGCGCGTTGCCGGCGCTGGCCGTCAATCCGGACGAGGTGTTGAAAGACCCGGTTCTGGAGGAGCGGGCGCGCGGTCTTTCGGCGCATCTGCGCTGCATGGTGTGCCAGAACCAGTCTATCGACGACAGCAATGCGGAGCTTGCCAAGGATCTGCGCGTGCTGGTGCGTGAGCGCCTGACCGATGGCGACACGGACGAGCAGGTGCTTGATTACGTGGTGTCGCGTTATGGCGAATTCGTGCTGTTGAAGCCGCGGCTGAGCGCCAAGACGATAGCGCTGTGGTCGGCCCCGATTGCGCTGCTTCTGATCGGCGCGCTGACGATGATCCTGTTCGTGCGCAGCCGCCCGCCGTTGAAGACGGTGACGCCATTGTCGGATGAAGAGAAGGCGCGGATCGACGAACTTTCCAAGGGGTAACCCTCGGGTTAAACCCGAGGGTGACGAGGCAGGCTCAGGCGACCGCCTTCATCGGCGTGTTGGTGCCCGGAATCTGCGCTTGCGGCAGGTAAAGCGTGTGGCGGCCATAACCGCGATATTCGGTGCCGCGGGTGGCTGCATCGGAGCCCGGCTCGCGCACCCATTTGCGGCGGTTGAGCTTGAAACGTTTGACGAGCTGTTCGAGTTCGGCGGCGCCATTGGCAAGCGCACCGGCAATACCGCTCATGTTGCTGACCATGGCGACGTTCTGCTGGGTCATCTTGTCGAGCGAACCGACGGCGGCGTTGATTTCGCCAAGGCTGGTCGACTGTTCCGACGCGGCAACCGAGATGGCTTCGATATTGCTGTCGATCGACTGGACGTAACGCTCGATATCCCTCAGCGCGTTGCCGGTGGCACCGACGAGGCGCACGCCTTCCTGCACTTCGCGCGATGAATTGAGGATCAGCCCGGAGATTTCCTTGGCGGCGGATGCCGAACGCTGGGCAAGTTCGCGGACTTCCTGCGCGACGACGGCAAAACCCTTGCCCGCTTCACCCGCACGTGCTGCTTCCACGCCGGCGTTCAAGGCCAGAAGGTTGGTCTGGAAAGCGATCTCGTCGATCACGCCGATAATGTTGGAGATTTCCTTCGATGCCGCTTCGATACGGTCCATGGCGTTGACGGTGGTGGTGACGACCTCGACGGATTTTGTGGCCGCCGAACGGGCGTCGATGACCAGTTTGCGCGCCTCGGCCGTGCGCTCCGACGACTGTTTGACGGTGACGGTGATCTGTTCAAGCGCCGCCGATGTCTGTTCGAGCGCGGTTGCCTGCTGCTCGGAGCGCATGGCGATGCCGCCGGCGCTTTCGCTCATCTCGCCGCTCTTGGCCGACAACATGCTCGTCTGGGTGAGAACCTCTTCGAGCGTTTCCTGGAACTTCGCCAGCGACTCGTTGAAGTCATGACGGAGATGGTCGAATTCGGCCACGAAGGGATCGTCGATGGTAAAGCGGATGTTGCAATCGGCCAGACGCTGCAGACCGGCACCGATTTCCTGCAGCGCACGCACGCGGCCGCTGACATCGGTTGCGAACTTCACCACCTTGAAGACCTTGCCGTCCGCATCGAGGATGGGGTTGTAGGTAGCCTGAATGAAGATGGCATTGCCCGACTTGTCGAAACGCTTGAACTCGTCGTTGAAAAATTCACCGGCGGCAAGGCGCGGCCAGAACTCGGCATATTGACGGGAGGCGACATAGGCCGGTTCGCAGAACATGCTGTGATGTTTGCCGACGATCTCGTCCAGCCGGTAACCGAGAGCCGAGAGAAAATTCGGGTTGGCCGTGAGGATTTTGCCATCGGGCGTGAACTCGATCATCGCCTGGGCGCGCTCCAGCGCCACAAGCTTGCCGTCGCTTTCGAGACTGCGCAGCTTGCTGGCGGTGATGTCGGTGGCGATCTTGACGATTTTCACAACCTTGCCGCCGCGCACGACCGGATTATAGGACGCCTCGATCCAGATTTCCTGACCGGTCTTGGAGAAGCGCTTGTATTGGCCACGGTCGAATTGGCCGGAAGCCAGCTTTTTCCAGAAGGCCGCATAATGCGGGGACTGCACGTCTTTCGGATCCACGAAGATACGGTGGTGCTTGCCGACGATTTCGCTGCGGGCATAACCGACGGCGGCGCAGAAATTGTCGTTGGCATCGAGGATCGTGCCATCCGGCCGGAACGAAATGATCGCCTGCGAACGGTTGAAGGCATCCAGAATGTCGGACGCATCACCACCGATAAAAGACTTGAGGCTCACGCGAATCTCCGAAGGTTAAAACTTTCGCAACTGTATTGATAAAAGTCATTAATTCGGCGTTACGAGCGGCGCCCGGAGCGGCATTTTTCCGTTTTATTTCTGTGGCTTGAGCACTTGAAATATGTCTCGGCGTCAGTTTTTCGAGCTGGCTGGGTCAATCTCTATCTTTACGATTACCGACAAGTTTGTTGTTCCCGTATCCGGCGATTTTCAGCGTCGATCGATCCTTCGATGCTGCATCGCAGCGGTCGAATTGGAAGATCATTCCAAAATTCGTGCTCGTCCAAAAAAATCGGGAATTCCTGTTGTCAAACAACGGGATATGAGTTTAGAATAATTCTAATATCATGAATACGGGTCTCAAGTTTGAGCCCGATAACAAAGAGGAAAACGATATGTCGACTGCTGCTTGCAAGGCCTGCTCTTTTTATGAAGATCACATCGTAAACGCTGGCGCCGCTGCCGAGGACGCTGGCCTGTGTCGTTTCAACCCGCCGGTTTCGCAGCCGGATGCCAACGCCCGTGGCCTGTGGCCGGTCGTTGCCGCCAATGACTGGTGCGGCCAGTTCGACGAAGAAGGTGCTGCTGCCTGATCAGGCGCGCCTAAGAGAATTTTGCAAAGGGGCGGGCCATTGGCTCGCCCTTTTTCGTTCGGGCAATAAAGCTCAATCCGCCGGAATTGGCATTGCTAACATTACCAACAATTCATGTCGCGGACACGTGCAGTTAAGGTCGCGGCTCCTATATCTCTTCTCATCCACCGCAGCCGTCCCCTCCGGCGCATCATTTGAAGAGAAGAAGGTACCAACATGCTCAAGAGCAAAATCGGCCGTCCCTCGCTGAAGACCGTTCTCAAGACCTCCACCGTTGCCGGTCTCGCGGCTGTCATGCTTTCGACCGGTATCCCTGCCCAGGTCGTCAGCTCCTTTGCCGCGCCGGTCTCCGTTACCGCGCCGCAGGTTCCAAGCTTTGCCGATGTCGTATCGGCCGTTTCCCCTGCCGTCGTGTCCGTTCGTGTCCAGTCCGATACGGAAACCGCATCCAATGAAGATCGTGGCAGCGGTGGTTTTTCCTTCGGCGGTCGCGGTTTTGAAAACCTGCCCGACGATCACCCGCTGAAGCGTTTCTTCCGTGAATTCGGTGGCCAGCAGGGCCCCGGTGGTCCGCAGGGCGGCCCGCGTGACCGCGACCGCGCCGATCGTGGTGGCCCGCAGCGTCCGCATCATCTGCGTCCGACCGCGCAAGGGTCAGGCTTCTTCATCTCCGAAGACGGTTACGTCGTCACCAACAATCACGTGGTTTCCGATGGTTCGGCCTACACGGTCGTCTTGAACGACGGCACCGAACTCGATGCCAAGCTGGTCGGTAAGGACAGCCGCACCGATCTAGCGGTCCTGAAGGTCGATGCCGCCAGCCGCAAGTTCACCTATGTCAACTTCGCTGACGACAACAAGACCCGTGTCGGTGACTGGGTTGTCGCTGTCGGTAACCCGTTCGGCCTCGGCGGCACGGTGACGGCCGGTATCGTTTCGGCCCGTGGCCGTGACATCGGCTCCGGCCCTTACGACGACTTCATTCAGGTGGATGCCGCCGTCAACCGCGGTAACTCCGGTGGCCCGACCTTCAACCTCAATGGCGAAGTGGTCGGCATCAACACCGCGATCTTCTCGCCGTCCGGCGGCAACGTCGGTATCGCGTTTGCCATCCCGGCTTCCACCGCCAAGGATGTGGTGGCCGACCTGATGAAGGACGGCAAGGTAGAGCGCGGCTGGCTTGGCGTACAGATCCAGCCGGTGACCAAGGATATTGCCGAAAGCCTCGGCCTCAGCGAAGCCAAGGGCGCGCTGGTCGTTGCGCCGCAGGAAGGTTCTCCGGGCCTGAAGGCCGGCATCAAGCAGGGTGACGTGGTGACCGCCGTCAATGGCGATCCGGTCAACGACGCCCGTGATCTGGCCAAGAAGGTTGCGGCATTTGCGCCGAACACCAAGGTCGAACTGTCGATCTGGCGCAATGGCAAGTCGCAGTCGGTTCCGGTCACGCTCGGCAATATGGCTGCTGACGACACCGCCAAGGCCGATACCTCTACCGAGGAAGAAACCAAGCCTTCGACCGAACAGGCGCTGGCAAACCTCGGCATGAGTGTTCAGCCTTCCGAGGATGGTGCGGGCCTGACGATTACCGATGTCGATCCGGATTCTGAGGCGGCTTCGCGCGGTGTGAAGGAAGGCGAAACCATTACCTCGGTCAACAACCAGGAAGTTTCGTCCGCCTCCGAACTGAACAAGGTGATCGATCAGGCCAAGAAGGACGGCCGCACCCGCGCGCTGTTCCAGATCGAGGCCAATGGATCGAGCCGTTTCGTGGCGCTGCCGATCAACGAAGGCTGATCTTTTCTTCAGTCTTGCTTGAGAAACGGAGCGTCCGAACGAAAGTGGTTCGGGCGCTCTTCTTGTTTAAGGGAGTAGCGTCGATGGAAATCAATCGCAGTCAGGATGTGGGGATCGAGAAATCCGGTTTTACCGAAGCCTCGGGCGAGGTTATTGTCCCGCACATGAAGATTCTGGTGATTGAAGACGATCTTGAAGCCGCCGCCTACATGACCAAGGCCTTTCGCGAGGCCGGCATCGTGGTGGACCATGCCAGCGATGGCGACAGCGGTTTGTTCATGGGCAGCGAAAACGCCTATGACGTGCTGGTCATCGACCGCATGTTGCCGCGCCGCGACGGGCTTTCGGTGATTTCCGAGCTGCGCAAGCGCGGTGTGAACACGCCTGTGCTGATCCTTTCCGCGCTGGGGCAGGTGGATGACCGCGTGACGGGCCTGCGTGCCGGTGGCGACGACTATCTGCCAAAGCCCTATGCCTTTTCCGAACTGCTGGCCCGCGTGGAAGTGCTTGGCCGCCGCAAGGGCACGCCGGAACAGGATATGGTCTACCGCGTCGGCGATCTGGAGCTTGACCGGCTTTCCCATGAAGTGAAGCGGGCGGGCAAGGAAATCCTGCTGCAGCCGCGCGAATTTCGCCTGCTCGAATATCTGATGAAAAATGCCGGTCAGGTCGTGACCCGTACCATGCTTCTCGAAAACGTCTGGGATTATCACTTTGATCCGCAGACCAACGTGATCGACGTGCATGTGTCGCGGCTGCGCTCGAAGATCGAGAAGGATTTTGACAAGCCGCTGCTCAAGACCATCCGCGGCGCCGGCTACATGATCAAGGATGAAGCGTGAAACGCTTTTTCAACCGGCTTCGGCTGATGTTCCGTTCGACGGCCGTGCGGCTGTCGGGGCTTTACATCATCCTGTTCGCGCTCTGCGCCGCCTTCCTGGTTTTTTATGTGACGGCGATGTCCGAGCGGCTTCTGGCGCAGCAGACGCGCCAGAACTTGCAGGAAGAAATCAACGACATCAACCGCGCCTATAACCGGGGGGGCATGAATCTGCTGTTGCGGATGCTGGACCACCGGACCCGCCAACCGGGCGCCAATCTTTATGTCATCGCCGGGTTGAATGGCGAGATGCTGGCCGGCAACGTTGCTTCCGTACAGCCGGGTGTGCTGGAAACCATGGGCTGGACGGAGATGCCGTTCACCTACGAGCCCTATTCGGAATCGCCACGACCCGGTCGACATATGGCGATTGCCAATGTGCAGCAACTCGATAATGGGTTGCGCCTGATGATTGGGCGCGATCTCGGCGACCCGAGCCGTTTCCGTTACATCGTGCGACAGGCGCTGATGGTGGCTTTGACCATTATGGGTGTCGGTGCGCTGATCATCTGGTTCGGCATTGGCCGTAATGCCTTGAAGCGCATCGATAGAATGTCGGCGGCGAGCCAGAAGATTATGGCGGGCGATCTTTCGCAACGGCTGCCGGTGGGGCGTTCGGGCGACGAGTTCGACCGTTTGTCGGACTCGCTCAACGCCATGCTGGGGCGCATCGAGAAGCTGAACGAGGGTTTGCGGCAGGTTTCCGACAACATTGCCCATGACCTGAAGACGCCGCTGACGCGGCTGCGCAACAAGGTTGCCGATGCACTGGGCGAAAATGACGACACCGTTCGGCGCAATGCGCTGGAGGGGATTATCGGCGAATCCGACCAGCTGATCCGCACCTTCAATGCGCTGTTGATGATTTCCCGCGTCGAGGCGGGCTCGATTGCAGCTGAAATGTCGCCGGTGGAGCTGTCCGCGATTTCCGCCGACTGCGCCGAACTTTACGAGCCGGTGGCCGATGAGGCGGGGCTGGCGCTGACGACGGAGATCGAGCCGGGACTGACCGTCAACGGCAATCGTGAACTGATCGGGCAGGCGATCTTCAATCTGATCGACAATGCCATCAAATATGCCGCGGAAGCCGATGGTGAGCCAAAAATCGTGGTGAAGCTCGCCAAGGCTGCCGATGGATTGCGGCTGTCCGTCTGTGACAACGGTCCGGGCATTCCGGCATCCAAGCGCGACGAGGTGAAGAAACGTTTCGTGCGTCTGGACGAAAGCCGGTCGAAACCGGGCACGGGCCTTGGCCTGTCGCTGGTGGAAGCGGTGATGGAACTGCATGGCGGCACATTGGAGCTTTCCGCCACCAATGGCGACGATGCGGCCGTGCCGGGACTGACGGTGACGATGGTGTTTCCGGTGGTGAAGGGGTGATACACCCATCTGTCTGATGCTATAGGCTGATGACGGGAGTAACCAGGAGGTGCCCATGTCGGAGACCGGAAACCGGCTCGATACGGTGAAGGCGGATGTGATCCGGCCGTTCAACAAGACGGAAGCCAAGGCGGCGAACTCGGCGCTGAAGGAAATGGCCGGGGCGGAACCGGCGATTGCCGCGCTTTTGGCTGAGGACGGTGCGCTAAAAGACTTTGTCATCGCCGCTTTCAGCCTGTCGCCCTATCTACGCGAGACGGCGACGATTACGCCCTCCATTCTCACGGCTGCCATCAGCGAACCACTCGAACCTTTGCTGGACAGCATTGTCGTGCGCGCAAAAAACTGCTGGAAGCCCGGCGAGGATGGTGCGGTGCCGACCGAGGCCGAGGTGATGGTGGCCTTGCGGCGCGCCAAGCGCGAGGCGAGTTTTGTCATCGCCATGGCTGATCTCGCCCGCATCTTTACCGCTTTCGATACGACGCGCTGGCTGACGGCGTTGGCCGATGCGACGGTTGCGGCTGCGATCGATCATCTGCTGCTCAACGCGCATGGTGCGGGAAAACTGAAGCTGAAAGACCCGAGCGCACCCAGCACCGGCAGCGGGCTTGCGGTGATCGGCATGGGCAAACATGGCGCCGGTGAACTGAACTATTCCTCCGATATCGATGTCGTGGTGTTTTATGAGATCGACAGCGGCACGTTGCCCGATCCGCTGGATGCATCGGAAACCTACGGCCGGATGATGCGCCGGCTGGTGCGCATCATGCAGGAGCGCACCGGCGAGGGATATGTGTTCCGCACCGACCTGCGACTGCGGCCCGACCCCGGCTCGACACCGCTTGCCGTCTCCATGGATGCGGCGATGATCTATTACGAGGGCAGGGGCCAGAACTGGGAACGCGCCGCCTATATCAAGGCGCGGCCGATAGCCGGAGATATCGCCGCCGGCACGCTGTTTCTCAAACAGCTGCAGCCTTTCGTGTTTCGCAAATATCTCGATTATGCGGCGATTGCCGATATCCACGGTATCAAGCGGCAGATCCATGCGCATAAGGGTTATGGCGACATTGCCGTGAAGGGCCATGACGTCAAGCTGGGGCGTGGCGGCATTCGCGAGATCGAGTTTTTCGTGCAGACGCAGCAGCTGATTGCCGGCGGACGCATGACCGATCTGCGCTCGCGCCGCACCGACGAAACGCTGGCGGCACTGGCGCAGGCGCGCTGGATCACGCCGGTGGTGGAACGCGAGCTGACGGCGGCATACTGGTTCCTGCGCGATATCGAACACCGCATCCAGATGGTGCGCGACGAACAGAGCCACAAACTGCCGACCACCGAAGCGGAGTTGAAGCGCATTGCGCTGATGATGGGCTTCGAGGATGTCGCGGGCTTTTCCGCCCGCGTCGATACCGTGCTTCGAACCGTCGAGCGGTGTTATGCGCGGCTGTTCGAAAAGGAAGCCGAAGGCGGCGACGACAATGTTTCGCTGGTTTTTGCCGGTGGGCAGGACGATCCGAAAACGCTGGATCATCTGGCCAAGCTCGGTTTCGAGCGGCCATCCGACATGTCGGGTGTCATTCGCGCCTGGTATGCCGGGCGGTATCGCGCCATGCAATCGGCTGAGGCGCGCGAAAGGTTGACGGTGTTGATGCCGGAGCTTTTGAAGGCTTTTGCTGCGGGCAAAAGGCCGGACGAGGTATTGCTGCGTTTCGACAGTTTTCTGAGCGGTTTGCCGGCGGGCATTCAACTGTTTTCGCTGCTGGGCAACAATCCGGCGGTGCTGTCGCTGCTCGTCACCATCCTGTCTTCCGCGCCGCGCATGGCCGATATCATTGCCGCGCGTCCGCATGTGTTCGACGGGTTGCTCGATCCGCGCCTGATGACGGAAATGCCGACCAGGGCGGATATGAACGGGCGGCTGGGCAATTTTCTGTCCGGTTCGGCGCACCATGAGGATGTGCTCGACCGGTTGCGTATCTTCGCTGCCGAACAGCGTTTTCTGATCGGCGTGCGGCTGCTGACCGGCGCGATTTCGGCGGATGTGGCGGCGCGCGGTTTTACCGAACTGGCCGACCTTTTGATCGAGCAGGCGCTGGCCGCCGTGATCCGCGAAATGGAAGTGGCACATGGGCTTTATCCGGGCGGGCGGGTGATCGTGCTCGGCATGGGCAAGCTCGGCAGCTTTGAACTGACCGCCGGTTCCGATGTCGATATCATTCTTCTTTACGATTACGACGACAGCGCCGAGGAATCGTCAGGACCGAAGCCGCTCGATTC
>Ga0075364_10000323_pt1 | contig 23611 bp, 16 predicted proteins | sample EndMetdeltDD1764_FD_71517 | JGI IMG/M metagenome (GOLD analysis project Ga0075364, IMG submission 71517) | Populus endosphere microbial communities from Tennessee, USA - Endosphere MetaG P. deltoides DD176-4 | ecosystem: Host-associated > Plants > Roots > Endosphere | place: USA: Tennessee... | reverse complement strand
TCGCTAGCCTTGCTCGGCGATGCCGAGAAGGCCGCCGCGCTGCGAGCCGCAGCGCAGGCGCTGCGCGATGCTGAGAGCGATATCCTTGCCGCCAACGCCCGCGATGTCGCGGCGGGCGAAGCGGATGGCCTCACCAAGGCGATGCTCGACCGGCTGCGGCTGGACAGCGGCCGGCTTGCCGACATCGCTGACGCGGTCGACCAAGTCGCCGGTCTGCCCGATCCGGTGGGTCAGGTGATCGACACCGCCAGCCGCCCCAACGGCCTGGTACTGTCGCGCGTCCGCGTGCCGATCGGGCTGATCGGTATCATCTACGAAAGCCGCCCCAATGTGACCGCCGACGCGGCCGCGCTCTGCTTCCGCTCGGGCAATGCCGTGCTGCTGCGCGGCGGCAGCGAGGCGGTCCATTCGAACCGTGCGATCCACGCCGCGCTCGTCGGCGGGCTCGCCAGCGTCGGCGCGCCGGTCGATGCGATCCAGCTGATGCCCACGCAGGACCGCGCCGCGGTCGGCGCGATGCTGGCGGCGGCGGGGCTCATCGACATGATCGTGCCGCGCGGCGGCAAGAGCCTGGTCGCGCGCGTCCAGGCCGATGCCCGCGTGCCCGTGCTCGCGCACCTCGACGGCATCTGCCATACCTACATCGCCGCCGACGCCGACCCGGCGATGGCCAAGGCGATCGCGCTCAATGCCAAGATGCGCCGCACCGGCATCTGCGGGGCGATGGAGACGCTGCTGCTCGACGCGCGCTTCCCCTGCTCGACCGAGGTGGTCGGCGCGCTGCTCGATGCAGGCTGCGAGCTGCGCGGCGACGCGCGGGCATCGGCGCTCGATCCACGCATCGCTGGTGCGGCCGACACGGACTGGGACACCGAATACCTCGATGCGATCCTGTCGGTCGCGGTCGTCGACGGGCTCGATGCGGCGCTCGGGCATATCGCGCGGCACAGCTCGCAGCACACCGACGCGATCGTGACCACCGATGATGCCGCCGCCGAGCGGTTCCTGAGCGAAGTCGACAGCGCGATCGTGATGGTCAACGCATCGACCCAGTTCGCCGATGGCGGCGAGTTTGGACTCGGCGCAGAGATCGGCATCGCCACCGGCCGCCTGCACGCGCGCGGTCCGGTCGCGCTCGAAGGGCTGACGACCTACAAGTGGCAGGTCCGCGGCACGGGACAGACCCGGCCGTAAGACCGCCTCCCGAACAACAACAATAATAATAACAACAACAAGGAGAGACCGCCGCATGCGCTACAACCGTCTGGGCTCGACCGGGCTCGTCGTTTCCGAACTGTGCCTGGGCGCGATGACCTTCGGCACGAGCGCCAAGTATTCGGCGGTGAACGGCCTCGACCAGCAGCAGAGCACAGCGCTGGTTGAGCAGGCGTTCGATGCCGGCATCAACTTCATCGACACCGCCAACAGCTATACCGCTGGCGAATCCGAGCAGATCACCGGCCGCGCGATCAAGGATCTGGGCATTGCCCGCGACGAGCTGATCCTGGCCACCAAGGGCCGTTCGCGCATCCGCGAGGGCCGCAACAACGCCGGCACGCATCGTTATCACTTGCTCAACCAGATCGACGAGAGCCTGGACCGGCTCGGACTCGACCATGTCGATCTCTACCAGATCCACGGCTGGGACCCCGAGACGCCGATGGAAGAAGCCCTGCGCGCGCTGGAAGACATCGTCCGTTCGGGCCGTGCGCGCTACATCGGCGTGTCGAACTGGGCCGCCTGGCAGATCGCCAAGGCGCTGGGCATCGCCGAGCGGCGCGGCTTCGACAAGTTCGCCAGTGTCCAGGCCTACTACACGCTCGTCGGGCGCGAGCTGGAGCGCGAGATCATCCCGATGCTCGACAGCGAGGGGCTGGGCCTGCTCGTCTGGAGCCCGCTGGCCGGCGGCCTGCTGAGCGGCAAGTACCAGCGCAGCGGCGATAGCTATCAGGGCGAGGGCCGGCGCATGAAGCTCGACTTTCCGCGCGTCGACCTCGACCTTACCGACGCGGTGATCGCGGCGATGCGGCCGATGGCCGCGCGTTGTGGGGCCAGTGTGGCCTCGGTGGCGCTGGCCTGGCTGCTCTACAAGCCTGCGGTCAGCTCGGTGATCATCGGCGCGAAGAACGCCGACCAGCTCGCCGACAACGTCGCAGCTTGCGACGTCGAGCTCACCGCCGAAGAGCTGGCCGAGCTCGATCGGCTGAGCGCGCTCACGCCCGAGTATCCCGGCTGGATTCTTGACCGCCAGGATCTGGACCCCCGCGCGTCTCCGCGCCGCGTCGCCAAGTGAGGCCGCGCCGCACCGGAATCCTGGGCGGCAGCTTCAATCCGGCGCACGGCGCGCACCGCCGCATCGCTCTCTATGCGCTGCAGGCGCTGCGGCTCGATGAAGTGTGGTGGCTGGTCTCGCCGGGCAATCCGCTCAAGCCCGCCAAGGGCATGGCGCCGCTCGCGCAGCGCTATGCCTCGGCGCTGGAACGCGCGCGCCGCGCGCCGATTCGGGTTACCGCGGTCGAGCGCGAGCTGGGCACCCGCTATACCGCCGATACGCTGCGCGCGCTCGTCCGGCGCTGGCCGAAACGCCGCTTCGTCTGGCTGATGGGAGCCGACAATCTGGCGCAATTCGACCAGTGGAAGGACTGGCGCGGCATCGCCCGCACGATGCCGATTGCGGTAATCGCGCGTCCGGGCTATGATCGGCCTGCAATCGCGAGCCCCGCGATGGCTTGGCTCAGGCGTTACCGGAAACCTGCAGCCAGTATCCGCAACCGGGCAGAATGGGGCGCTCCGGCGCTGGTGTACTTGCGTTTCGATCCCGATCCGCGTTCGGCGACGGCGATCCGCCAGGCCGATCCGCACTGGGCCAGCCGGTTTTCGGCAGGCGCGCTGCGCGACGGGGTAACGCATCATCCCCTACCGCGAGCGAGGACGAACGGCGCGTGAGCGCAGTCCGCACCTTTGCTTCCGGCCTCGTTCGCCGCCCGATCGTTGCCCAGCCCGTCGTCGATGGCGACAACTCGTTTTCCAGCCATCTTCGCAACCGTCCGGGCAACGTCGCACAGGAGCATTTTCGACTTACATGAACCAGGCGCATACCCAGCCGGCCGCTGCCGGCGCCGCCGCCCCGCCCATCGTCAGCGAGCCAGGCTCGCTCCATGCGCTGGTGCTGAACTCGCTTGACGAGGATCAGGCGCAGGACCTCGTTTCCATCCCGCTCGAAGGCAAGACCGCGATTGCCGATCACATGGTGATCGCCTCGGGCCGCTCGACGCGCCAGGTCGCCGCGATCGCGCAGAAGCTCGCCGAGCGCATCAAGCATGCCGGCCATGGCAATCCGCGCGTCGAAGGCCTGCCTGCCGCGGACTGGGTGCTGGTCGATGCAGGCGACGTGATCGTCCATATCTTCCGGCCCGAAGTGCGCAGCTTCTACAACCTCGAACGGATGTGGGCCTTCGGCGACGCTCCGGCCGCCGGCGCGGCCTGAGCGTTCGAACCCTGTTGCAGCTGCAGGCCGCGCTATGCAGCTTCATGTGATCGCGCGCGGCAAGATCGGCCGCTCGCCCGAGGCTGAGCTCGTCGACCGCTACGCCAGGCGGATCGCCTGGCCTTTCAAGCTGACCGAGCTGCCCGAGACCGGCGGCAAGCCGCCGCTGCCGTTGAGCCCGGCACGCGAAGTGCTCCTCGACGAACGGGGCAGGACGATGACGTCGGAGGAATTCGCCGAGTTGCTGGGCCGCTGGCGCGACGGCGGCGTGCGCGAGGCGCGTTTCGTGATCGGCGCTGCAGATGGCCATGGTCCGAGGGCGCGCGAAGAGGCGGACCTACTGCTAGCCCTCGGCACCATGACGTGGCCGCATCTGCTGGCGAGGGCCTTGCTCATGGAGCAATTATGGCGGGCGACCAGCATTTTGGCTGGTCATCCCTACCACCGATCGGGTTAATGACACGTGTATGGGGCATAAACCACGTCTTTCCCTCTTTGCCATGTTCGCGGCGCTTGCCGTGGGCGGGGCTGCGGCCGCGGTGCCGTCCATGGCTCCGCCGGCGGACGAAGTCGCCGAAACGCGACGCGCGCTCGCCGACGCGCAGGCGCAGGGCAGGGCGGCGAGCGGAAGGGCACAGCGGCTCGAGGCCGAAGCGGCGCGTGTGACCGAAGCCGCCGAGAAGACGGCGCAGGAAGGCGCGGCGCTCGCCGCGCGCATCCAGCAGGCCGAGGCCGATATCGCCGGGCACGAAGCGCGCATCCGCCTGATCGCCGTCGCTCGCCGCCAGCTCGCCGCGCAGCTCGCCGAGCGCCAGCGGCCGCTGGTGCGGCTCACCGCCGCGCTCCAGCGCCTGTCGCGCCGGCCGCCGGTGCTGGCGCTGCTGCGGCCGGGATCGGTACGCGACACGATGTACTTGCGCGCCCTGCTGGCGACGTTGTTGCCGCAAGTCGAGGCGCGCACGGCAGCGCTCAAGGCCGAGATCGAGCGCGGCCGGGCGCTGGAACGCCGTGCGCAGCTCGCGGCGAAAGAGTTGCGCGCGAGCGAGGGTGAACTCAAGACCCGGCGGCAATCGTTGCTCGCGCTCGAGACGCGCCAGCGGCTGCTCTCGCGCGAAGCCTCGGGAACGGCCGACCGCGAAGCCGAGCGGGCGCTCGCGCTCGCCGAGGCGGCGCGCGATCTCGGTACGCTGGTGGACGACCTGGGCAAGGCCGGCGCCCTGCGGCAGGAGCTGGCCCGATTGCCGGGACCGGTGATCCGCCCCAGCCGGCCCGAGCGTGCACAAGTCGCGGCAGGCGAAGTTCCTGCCGAGGTCCCGGCCGGCATGGCCTACATATTGCCGGTCTCGGGTAGGCTGGTGACCGGCTTCGGCGACGTGGGCGGCGATAATCGTCCCCGTTCGCGCGGGCTGTCGCTGGCGCCGCGCTCGGGCGCGCAAGTCGTCTCACCGGCGCCGGGCCGCGTCGCCTTCGCCGGTCCCTATCGCGGCTATGGCCGGATCGTTATCATCGAGCATGCGGGCGGCTGGACGACGCTCGTCACCGGGCTCGGCCAGCTTGATGCGGCGGTCGGCCAGCAGCTCGTCTCCGGCTCGCCGATCGGTCTGGCCGGCGCAGGCAGACCGATCGTCACCGTCGAACTGCGCCGCCAGGGCGAACCCGTTAATCCCCTGCAATATTTGCGCGCGCTATGATGGGCTTCAGGCTGCCGGGTCCTTCGCTCTATGGCAATGACGCGGCCACCGGGCTAAGAGCCTGCAGGAATTCTCGAAAGGCGGATCGCCGATGAAACTCGCTTCCCTCACTCGCGCCGCGCTGCTCGTCAGCGCCGTGGCGCTGCTGCCTGCGACCACGGCGGGACTTGCCGCGGTCGATGCCCGCTCGGGTCCGCAGTTCGGCAAGCTGGTGGCGATCTACCAGCTGGTGAAGGCGAACTACGTCGATCCGGTCGACGACGACAAGCTGCTCAAGGGTGCGATCGAGGGCATGCTCGCCAGCCTCGATCCGCACTCGACCTACCTCGACGGATCGTCGCTGCAGCGGCTCGAGACGATGATCGACGGCAGCTATACTGGGCTCGGCCTGTCGGTGGTGATGGACGACGGCGCGGTGAAGATCGTCTCGCCGTTCCGCGGCAGCCCGGCCGAGAAGGCGGGGCTCAAGGCCGGCGACTACATTACTCACCTCGACGGCGTGCTCTATTACGAGCGCGACCTCGACGAGGCGGTGGCGAAGATGCGCGGCGAGGCGGGAACCTCGATCCGGCTGACCGTCTATCGCCCCGGCCGCGACGCGCCGTTCGACGTGACCGTCACGCGCGGCGTGATCGATCTCGAACCGGTGACCTCGAAGCTCGACGGGACCGTCGGCGTCATCACCGTCAACGAATTCTCGCGCGATGTCGGCAGCGACGTCAACGCCGCGCTGCAATCGCTGACCAGGCAGGCGGGCGGCAAGCTTACCGGCATGGTGCTCGACTTGCGGTCGAACCCGGGCGGCTCGCTTGACGAGGCGGTGGCGCTGTCGGACTTGTTCCTGACCTCGGGCGACATCGTTTCGCAGCGCGGCCGGATCGCCAGCGAGAATGAGTATTACCGTGCCGAAACCGTGTTCAAGGGCGATGCCGCGCGCGGCACGCCGGTGATCGTGCTGATCGACGCGGGCAGCGCTTCGGCTTCGGAGATCGTCGCGGGCGCGCTGCAGGACCAGAAGCGCGCGGTGATCATGGGCGAGCGCAGCTTCGGCAAGGGCAGCGTCCAGTCGCTGATCCAGCTCGACAAGAACAGCGCGGTCAAGCTGACCACGGCACGTTATTTCACGCCCTCGGGCCGCTCGGTGCAGGAAGGCGGGATCGAGCCCGACATTCAGGTGCCGCAGCTCTCCGATCCTGACGCCCGGCTGCGCGCCACCCAGGCGCTGCGCGAGTCCGACTTGCGCGGCCACCTGATCAACGAGGTCAGCCTGGAGGACAAGCAGCTCGAAACCGACAAGCAGGACGATCCCCGCTTCAAGATGACGCCCGAGCAGCTCAAGGCGAAGGGCATCGATGATTTCCAGCTCTATTACGCGGTGCAGACGCTGCGGCGGACCAGCGGTCCCGTTGTCAAGACCGCCCGCCGGCCATAGCCGCGTTGTGACCCCGGTACAGGCCAATGACAGGGCGCGGGCATTGGCGCTGGCAGCACCCCTGGTGCTGCTGGGTGGAGCCTATGTCTCGCAGCTTGGTTTCGGGCTGGTTCCCTGCGAGATGTGCTGGTGGCAGCGCTATCCCCATTTCGCCGCGCTGGTGCTCGCCGCGCTGGCTTTCCTGAGGCCGCCGGGCCGGGGGTTCACCGGGCTCGCGGCCTTCGCTATCGCGGTGTCGGGCGCGATCGGCGCGTTCCATGCCGGGGTCGAATACGGCTGGTGGCAAGGCCTCACCGCCTGCACCGTCACGCCCACGGCCGGCGCCGGCGATCCGCTCGCGGCCATCCTCGACGCGCCGCTCGTGCGCTGCGACGTCGCGCCGTGGAGCCTGCTTGGAATCTCGCTCGCGGGCTGGAACTTCCTGATCTCGGGTGCATCGGCCCTGGGTATTGCACTTCTGTTGGCAAAAGGCGCGAAGACATGACCGAAACCGCTTCCGAGCGGATGCTGCGGGTCGACCAGGCGGGCGAATACGGCGCGACGCGGATCTATGCCGGCCAGCTCGCGGTGATGGGGACGCGCGCGCCGCACTCGGGCGAGATCGCCGCGATGGCCGCGCAGGAAGCCGCGCACCGCGAGCGCTTCGACGCGCTGATCGCCCAGCGCGGTGGCCGGCCGACGGCGCTGCAGCCGGTATGGTCGGCGGCGGGCTACGCCCTCGGCGCGGCGACCGCGCTGATCGGACCCGAAGCGGCGATGGCCTGCACCGCCGCGATCGAGCAGGAGATCGAGCGGCATTATACTGACCAGCTCGACGAACTGGGTCAGGACGACCCCGAACTCAGCGGGCTGATCGCCGAATTCCGCAGCGACGAGCGCGAGCACCGCGCCGCTGCCATCGCCGCCGGGGCCGAGCGGGCGCCCGCCTATCCGCTGCTGTCGGGAGCGATCAGGCTGGGCTGCCGCATCGCCATTCGGCTTTCCGAACGGATTTGAACGCGGCTTCAGCTATTATTCACCGCAGCACGGCCCTATATCGGGGCCGCAATACCAAAAAGGATCAGTCGCGTGCGCATCGCAATGGCCACCGCCGCCACCCTTCTCGCCGGACTGGCGTTCGCTTCCCCCGTGCAGGCGCAGAGCGACAGCGGCGAGCGGATCAACCAGCTCATCGTCTATGGCAACGATCCCTGTCCGCAATCGACCAACGAGGCCGAGATCACCGTTTGTGCACGCAAGGAGGAATCCGAGCGCTACCGCATTCCCGAAACGCTGCGCGGAATCGATTCGCCCCGGAACGATGCGTGGAACAACAAGGTGCTGGCCTATGAAACGGTGGGCAAGCAGGGCACGCTCAGCTGCTCGCCGGTCGGTCCGGGCGGATCGACCGGGTGCCTCGGCCAATTGATCCAGAAGGCCTATGCCGAAAAGGGCATGGACGGGCAGCTCAAGTTCAGCGAGCTGATCGCTGCCGAGCGTGCGAAGCGTCTGTCGACGATCGACAGCGAGGCGGCGGAAACCCAGGCGCGCGTCGAGGAAGCCGAAAAGGACTACGAAGCACGCCAGCGCGCCCAGCAGGAAACGCCTGCCCCCCCTCCGCCTGCGGGGCAGTGAACCGTCCGGCGTACCTCGGGCGCCGCCGGAATCAGATCTTCTGGATCATCGCGTGGACCGAACTCAGGTAGTCGCGCATATGCGCGGTGCTCGAATCGGTCAGCGCGATCAGGTCGCGGCGGCGGTCCTTGGGGTCGGTCCAGCGTCGTAGCAGCCCGGCATCGGTCATTTGCCGTACCCAGCGCAGCGCTGTGCTCATCGGCACGGAGGCGGCGATGCAGACGCTCGATACCGATACCTGCTGGCCGTCGAGCCGGGCGCGGGTAAGGTCCAGCAGGATGTCCCAGGCGGGGTCGGCGAAGAGCTCGCTGGGAAAGAAGCGGCTGCGCAGCCCGCGCGAACCGATGATCGTGCGCAGCGTCTGGCCGATCTCCTTGTCGGTAAGGTTGCCTTCGGGCTTGGGGTCGAGCGCCTTGCCTTCGAGCACCGAGACGAGCCGGGCCAGCTGCTGGCTGAAATTCGACATGTGCGCGCCTTCCGCGCTCGCCCGCCGAGCCGAGAGGTAGCGCATCGCCCGGCGCAGCGCGGTCGAATAGGCGTCGAACTGCAGCGGCTTGCACAGCAGATCGACCGCTTCGACGTGCAGGCCCTTGACGGCAAGTTCTGTCGTGGTCTTCTCGGTCAGCATGATCGCTGCGATCGGCCGCCCTCCGCTGATCCGCGCGCGCGCTTCCTCGATCAGGACGAAGCCGTCCATCGATGGCATCTGCATATCGGCCAGCATGATCTGGATCGTCGGATCGCAGCCGATGTGCTCAAGCGCGGCGCGCGCGGTAGTGGCGCAGTGGTGGCGATAGCCGAGATCTTCGAGCATCGCCGCGCAATGGGCTATGCAGTCGTGATCGTCGTCGATCACCAGCACCGACGGCATCTGCAATTCGGCCGGCGCAGCGGGATCGTGCAGCGGGGCGACGAGGGCCTGGCTAGCCATCCACGTACTCCTTTCAACGTGGGCACCTAGCCGATCCGTTTCCCCCCTTTGGCGCACGCTCGAATGCTGCCAATCGGAAATCGGGGCACAGCCATCCCACCATGGCATTGCCGCCAATTTGGCGTTAGTGATCCGCCAGCCGTGAAAGTCTGGCGAAAAACTGACCGAGCTATAACCAGTCGACGGGAAATATCCATCCGGCATGCGAAGTTATCGCCAGATTGTGCCGATTGCGCGACGATCTGGGTGGTGCACGGGTTGATTCAGGCTGAACCCGGGCCGACAAAGTATCGGTCTGGACAAGGTCGCGGCAGCAGTGTGCGGGTTTCGAAGTGGTTGGCGGGCCGCTGCGGAACGTGGATTGTATCTACTAATTACCTGATAACAATAAAAATTGTTCGATTGCTTTTGTACCCGACTGTTCAGGGATGGCCAGGCCGAGGGACAGGGGGCAAGCGCGATCTACGACTGCGGGGCCCGGCTCTTAAAAGTGCGGAAAACCCAGCCGGCTGACTTCGGGACCGACGTTTCGCCGGAAAGGGTACGTTCATTCCGGCCCGGCTGGTCCCACGGGGGATGGTGCGGGCGGCGCAATCGCCACAATCAAGCCAAAATGACCGTAGTTTTCTGCACAAATCGATTCACTGTGCTAATTACATGCTTCATTTGCAGATAAATCGTGCAGGGATCTAGTGGTCGAACCGGGTATCAACGCGAACGGCGGGGCGCCGAACCCCGCCGGAGCACAGCGCAGGTCCGGAAAGGCGAAAGTCGATCCGTATGTGGGGCTGTGGCGCGAATTGATGGATCTCGACGCACGTCTCAACAAGCAGAAGAACATCCGATTGCTCACCCCGGAGGCGCGCGTGCTCATCCACCTCAAGCTCGCGGGGCCGGTTTCGGTGACGACCGCCATGGAAGTGGCGGGAACGTCCTATCGTGGTTTCTATGCGGTCCTGGAGAGGCTGAGGCAGGCAGGTATGATTGCGACGATCAAGGACGATCAGGATCAGCGCGTGCGCAAGCTCAGCATCGATCCTTTGGCGCCCAATCTTCCATAACCCCATAAAAATTGCCTGCAGCTCCAAGGAAGCTGACCTTGATGGATTCGAAGCAAACATCCTATTCCGGTATTCGCGCGCGAAAGGCTGCGCAGGCGGCGTTCGTCGCGGCGGCCATTCTGCTGCCGCCGGCGGCAGCTCATGCGGCTGCAGATGCCGCCGAAGCGGGGCCGCGCGATCCCATTATCACGACCATGCGCAAGGACGACGAGCCGGAGCGCCCGGCTGCCTCTCCTCCGGCCATGGTCGGCCCGGTCGACGATACGGTAAACGGCGTTGCGCTCTACGGGCCACCTGCCCCCAAGGTGCAGCGCGGAAAGCTTGCCGATATCTCCTGGCCTGAAGCGCCCAAGGAAGTGCCTGTCGCGCTCGATACCGCGATCAATATCGTGACCCGGAACTATCCGTCGGTCAAAGCGGGCCGCGCCGCGCTGCGGGCGGCCGCTTCGGACGTGAAGGCGGCCAAATGGCTTCGCTTCCCATCGCTGTCCGCCAATGTCGCCTATCGCGATTCCAATTCGACTCCGGACCCGCAGCTCGTCGTCGAGCAGCCGATCTGGTCGGGCGGGCGATTGGGCGCCAACATCCGCCGTGCCCGTGCCAGCGAAGACGCCTCCTCGGCAACTTATGTCGCCACGGTGGAAGACCTCGCGCTGGCTACCGCGCAGACTTACTTCGAAATCGCCCGGCTGACGGTGCGCGAGCAGCTGTTCGCCGACAGCCTCAAGGAGCATCTGCGACTGGTCGAAACGATGGAGCGGCGCGTCGAGCAGGAAGTCAGCCCGCTGGCCGATCTCGAGCTCGCCCGTTCGCGCGCGGCGCAGATCGAACAGGAATACACGACGACCCGGGCAGCGCGCCAAACCGCGCTTCGCGTCATGGCGGAACTGGTTGCGGACCCTTCCTACGATCTCGGACCGATCCCGACATACGACCCGCAAGCGAACCTGACCGATGCGGAGACTTTCGAGGACCAGTCGGTTGCCTTCAATCCCACGCTGCGGCGCCTGGGTGCCGAGGCGGACGTGGCGAATGCCGAGCTCGACACCCGCAAGGCGTCGATCCTTCCGCAGCTCAACGCGCAGTATTCGTACGACGAAGTGTTCGGAAGCCGCGTCGGCGTCGTCGTGCGCGCGCAGACCAACGGCGGTCTCAGCCAGCTTTCCGAAGTCAACAGTGCGCGTCTGCGTATCCAGTCCGCGCTCGAGGCGCGGCGCCAGGCAGAGCAGCAGCTGCGCCGCGATGTCGCTTCCGATCTGATCGAATACGAATCGGCGAAAGCGCGTGCATCCATCTCGACGCGCGCCTCCGCAACCGCCGCGCGCGTCAGCGAAAGTTATGTGCGACAGTTCATCGCCGGCCGCCGCTCGTGGCTCGACGTGATGAACGCGCTGCGCGAGGCGGTAAGCGCGCAAGCCGGCCAGTCGGACGCGGAATTCTCCGCGATGTCGACGGCGGTGAAACTGCTTTTGCGCAGCGGACGTTGGAGTCCGCAGTTCAGTCGTCCGGAAGAACCGGAATTCGAAAATATGGCGCGGTGAGACATCCGATCATGGGGCATATGTAACGTGGCGAACACAATCCTTTCAGTCATTGCCGATCTGGCCCGCTTGCGCCGGATTGATCTGCGACCCGACTGGGCAGATGCGGCAAAAGCCATCGATCGCGACGACGAAGAGGCGATCAACGCCTATTGCGAGGCGATCGGCTGGGCGCCGGCGACGCAATATGTCGAGGCTCCGCGTGCGCACGAGTTTCCCTTGCTGGTCTTCCATCCCGCGCATGGCTGGGGGGTCGCCGAGCGGGTCGAGAGCGACAACCGCATTCGTGCGCTGAAGAACGGCATCAACACCACCTGGGGCGATGCCGACCAGGCCCGGCTCTACGAACTCGTGATCCCGCTGCCCGCGGGCAAGCAGGAATTCGTCAAGGCGTTCGACGTGTTCAAGACGGCGGTGTTCCGGCGCAAGCACGTCATCGTTCTGGCCGTGATCGCCACGGTCGTCGTGAACCTCATCGCGCTGGTGACCAGCCTCTATTCGATGCAGGTCTACGACCGCGTCGTGCCGCGCGGTGCGTTCTCGACGCTCTGGGTGCTGGCGCTCGGCGCTATCGTCGCGCTGATGTTCGATTTCGTGCTTCGCGTCGTGCGTTCGAACCTGCTCGAGCGCGAGGCAGTGCATATCGATACCGAAGTGTCCGAATACTTCTTCTCGCGTGCCGCGGAAGTCCGGCTCGACGCCCGGCCGCCCGGCGTCGGCACGATGGCCGCGCAATTGCGGGGCCTCGAATCGGTACGCTCGATCATGTCGTCGAGCGCGCTATTCGCTTTCGCCGATTTGCCGTTCGCGGTTCTCTTCATCATCGTCATCGCGCTCCTGGGCGGCGTGATCTCGGTGATCATGGCGCTCGCCTTTCCGATCGCGGTGGGCCTGGCACTCCTCTTCGCCCACCTGATCCGGGACAATACCCGCAAGGCCCAGATCAACGGCAACCGCAAGAACGGCTTGCTCGTCGAATCATTCGACGCCGCCGAGACGATCAAGGCCAACCGCGGTCACTGGTACTTGCTTTCGCGCTGGAATTCGCTGCTCGACGATCTTCACGCCTCCGAACTGCCGGTGCGTAACCTGCAGGCGATGGCCGGCACGATCTTCGGTTCGCTGCAGCAGATCAGCTATATCCTGCTGATCGCGTGGGGCGCCGTCGAAGTGTTCGAGAACAACATCACGATGGGTGCGCTGATCGCCTGCTCGATCATCGCCGGGCGCGTGAACGGTCCGCTTATCGGCCAGCTTCCGAACATTCTCGTGCAATGGAGCTATGCGCGCTCGTCGCTGCAGATGCTGGACGCCATCCTTGCGCTGCCGCAGGACCGCCCCAGCGACGTCGAGCAGCTTCGCCCCAACAGGCTCGCGCCCAGCCTCAGCATGAACAATGTCGTCTTCGCCTATCAGGGCGCGCGGTCGGGTGTCATGGTTCCGAAGCTCGAAATCGCCACCGGCGAACGCGTCGGCATCATCGGCGGCGTCGGATCGGGCAAGTCGACCCTGCTCAAGCTCATGGCCGGCCTGTATGCACCGGCGCAGGGCCAGATCCTGATCGACAAGCTCGACATGTCGCAAGTGGCCGAAGACGTGCTGCGCAACCACATCGGCTATCTGCCGCAAGACTATCGCATGGTGAACGGCAGCCTGCGCGACAACCTGCTGCTCGGCCTCCCCGATCCCGGCGACGACCGTATCATGGAAGTCGCGCGCAAGACGGGCCTGGCGGGCCTCATCGTCAATCATCCGCGCGGCCTCGATCTGCCCATTGCCGAAGGCGGACGCGGGCTGTCGGGCGGGCAGCGCGTGCTGACCGGGCTTACGCGCCTCCTGCTGAGCGACGCCAAGCTCCTGCTGCTCGACGAGCCGACCGCCAATCTCGACGTCGACACCGAAGCGCTCGTGCTGCGCACGCTGAAGGAACGCGTCGGTCCCGATACGACCATGATCTTCGTGACGCACAAGATGCAGCTGGTCGGACTGGTCGACCGCCTGATGCTCGTGGCCAACGGCCAGCTCGCGCTGGACGGGCCGACCTCGGACGTCCTCCAGCGCTTGACCAGACCCGCGCCGAAGGAGGGAACCCCGGACGGCAACGCAACCAACGCAGTGGGAGCTAGCGCGTGAAAATTTCGTCCAGCTTCAGAAACCGCTGGTTCAACCAGTCCTCTGCGGTGATCGTCGGCATCGTCGTCTTCTTCGTATCCGTGATCGTGTGGTCGTTCTGGGCCGAGCTCGACCAGGTCAGCCGGGCACCCGGCTCGATCATTCCCACGGGCCGCATCCAGGTGATCCAGAGCACCGACGGCGGCCAGATCGAGAGGATCTTCGTCCGCGAGGGCGATATCGTGAAGAAGGGGCAGCTTCTCGTCCAGCTCGACGACATCAAGCTGCAGGCCTCGGTCGGCGAGGCGGAGGGCAAGGTCGCATCGCTCATGTCGTCGATGGCGCGGATCAACGCGGAACTCTTCGATCGCCCGCTGGCCTTCCCCGGCGAGGTGAAGAACTTCCCCGAATTCGTCGCCAACCAGACCATGCTCTACAACAAGCGGCGCCAGGCCCTTCAGGACCAGCTCGCATCGCTCACCCAGATGCTGAGCCTGATGAAGCAGGAGCTCAACATGAACATGCCGCTGCTCGAGAAGGGCGACGTCGCCCGTTCCGACGTGCTGCGGCTCCAGCGCAGCGTCTCCGATCTCGAATCGCAGCGCATCAACGTGCGCAACAAGTACCTCCAGGATCTGCAGGCGGAATATACCAAGACCGAAGAGGACCTGGTGAGCGCCCGCGAAATCCTGGCGCAACGCCGCGACGCGCTCAAGGACACCAAGATCTTCGCGCCGGTCAACGGCATCGTGAAGAACATCCGCCTCACGACGGTCGGCGGTGTGCTGCGGCCCGGCGACGAGGCGATGAGCATCGTCCCGACCGGCGAGGAACTGATCCTCGAAGTGAAGATGTCGCCCAAGGATATCGCCTACGTCCGCGTCGGCCAGGGCGCCTCGGTGAAGTTCGATACCTATGATTCGTCGATCTACGGTTCGGCCGAGGGCAAGGTCGACTACATCAGCCCGGATACCCTCACCGAAGAGACCCAAAACGGCAATGCGAACTACTATCGGGTCCACATTCGGGTCGATACGAGCAAGATGAAGCCCCATCAGCAGGGCGAAAAGATCGAAATATCCCCCGGTATGACCGCGACCGCGGAAATCCAGACGGGGCGGAATACCGTGTGGAAGTACCTCACCAAACCGATCAACAAGACCTTCGGAGAAGCCATGACCGAACGCTGAGCCGGACCCCCGGGCCGCGGCCGCCATTTGGTTAACACCAGCTTGTTGCGGCCGCGGATACGCGTCGATGCGATGGGCGGCTCCGTTAACGACCGCGATCGCGCATCTCGTCCGCCTCGGAACCGAATGCAGGACTTTCGCCTCCCCGACGCAGGCCCCGGCTTGGAATCGACTGCAGAACGGGCGCTAAGTCCAACGGAGTCCGGAACAATGTGGCTCCCCCCAACATGCTGCCATTTTGGATACTTTATGGCTGTAATTGCCTTAGCAAAGTCTCGCCGCCCTTGTTAACGCACGAATTGCAGGGAGCAGATTTCCCCTGCTAGCTTCCATGTTGGGGGAATAAATGAGCAATTCAGTCGTACCGGCGGCGGCCGCAGCCCAAGCTAAGCAGCTTGTTCGCAACAAGAAACTGATCAAGCGTGCAGAAGATCAGCGGCCCGCTCGGGATGAGCAGCAGGCCACCGACAAGGATGACGACGCAGTGCATGCCGTTCAGGCAAAGCACGCGGACGATCATCAGGTCTCGATGTCCGATACTTCGCTGTCGGCCGATTTCTCTTTTTCGGGCGCGCTCTCTGCTGCCGCGGAAAGCACTGCCCTGGCCGAAAGCGCCGCGCAGGAAGAAAGCGGCTCGGTAGGCGATGACGGCGACGGCGCCGGCGGCACCGTCCTGCTGGTCGGCGCGGTCGGTCTCGCGGGCCTCGGCGTCGCGGTTCTCGCCGGCGGCGGCGGCAGCAAGAACGAGGCTCCGGTGTTCACCTCGGGCACCACCGCGACGATCGCCGAAAACTCGGCAATCACCACGGCGGTCTATACGGCGGTGGCAACCGACGCCGATGGCGACGCCATCACTTATTCGCTGTCGGGCACCGACGCGGCGCTCTTCGCCATCAGCTCGACCGGTGTCGTGACGCTGAAGGCTCCCGCCGACTTCGAAACGAAGACCAGCTACGCCATCACCGTCAATGCTTCGGACGGCGATGAGACCGTCTCGCAGAACGTCGCGGTCACGGTGACCAACGTTGCCGATGCTCCGACCTTCACGTCGGGCACCACGGGCACCATCGCTGAGAACGCTGCGGCGACTACGGTCGTCTATGACGCCAATGTCACGGGCACCGGTACGGTCTTCTCGCTGACGGGCACCGATGCGGCGTTCTTCACGATCGACGCCGATGACGGCGAAGTCCGCTTCAAGACCTCGCCGGACTTCGAAGCCGCCGGTCACGCCGCAACTTACGCCATCGGCGTGGTCGCGACGCAGGGAACGTTTGCGGCGACGCAGAACGTCTCGGTCTCGGTTACCAACGTCGCCGAATCGCAGCCGATCAGCTCGGCCGCCACTGCGACCGTTGCTGAGAACACTCCCACTTCGACGGTCGTTTACAACGCCGACGTCACCGGCACTGCGCCGGTCACCTTCGGCATCACCGGCACCGACGCGGCGCTGTTCACGATCGACGCCGACGACGGCGAAGTCCGCTTCAAGGCGTCGCCGGACTTCGAATCGACCCACGGGGCGGCCTACAACTTCACCGTCACGGCCAACACCGGCGGCGAAGTCGCGACCAAGGCCGTGGTTCTCACGGTTACCGACGTCAATCCGGAAGGTCCGACCTTCACTTCGGCTGCGACTTCGGCCATCGCCGAGAATACGCCGATCACGACGGTTGCCTACGATGCCGATGTGACCAGCTCGGGAACGACCACTTTCTCGCTCGCGGGAACGGATGCCAGCCTGTTCACGATCAATGCAACGAACGGCCAGGTCTTTTTCAAGGCGTCGCCCGACTTCGAAGCCGCGCATGGCCCGGCCTACAACATCACGATTAATGCGACCGATACGGTCGGTACGACGGCCCAGTCGGTTGTCATTAACGTCACCGACATCAATCCTGAGGTCGTGTCGGTTTCGCTCGACGTCGGTAACCCGACGAACCAGATCACTCTGAACGACGCAGCTGGCGGACCCAGGGTCTTTACCGACGTCTTCGGCCAGAGCGGCAACGTCGTTCTGACTGGCTTCACGAATGACGACGTCATTCAAGTCACCGGCGGCGCGGCCTCCGAATACAGCTTCACCACCGGCGATGGCACCAACGGCGATGCCAATGATCTTGTGATCCAGTATAACAGCGGCGGTTCGCCCCTTGTTACGCAGACGATCATTATCAAAGATGCTGTTGCAAATGACATCCTCTTCAGCAGCTATTCGTCACCTTCGGGCAACGATGCCCTGCATGCCGTTGGTTATACGTTCATGACTTTCGCTTAATTTTCGCGACTATCTTCGCGTTTCAGGACTTAATCAGGGAGCACTTTAAATGGCCCAATATTATCTCACTACCGGTGAAACCGGTGTTAAGGTCGGTTCCGGCTCGAACCAAGTCACCGGCACCAACGGTCTCGAAAGCGTTGACGTCACCGGCAACGGTGACGCCACGTTCGACGCCTCGTTCGCGCGCGGCGGTGACGTCATCAACATCGATGGCCTTGCTGGTGACTACACCGCCAGCCGCATCGGCAACTTCCTCAAGCTGACGTCGGCGACGGGTGCGGATATCCGCATCCCGATCGGCGACGGCGCCGGCGCGATCATCAAGTTCGCCGACGCTCCGGCGCGCGTGCTGACCGGCGGCGCGACGATCACGCTGGGCACCCAGGTCATCGCATCCACCGGCAACACCGAAGTCGCTGACGGCTCGGGCAGCAACCCCGGAACGCCTTCCAACGAACTCAACCTGACCGCCAACCAGGATATCCTGGACGGCACCGGCAGTGCGGACTTGTTCCTGGCCGATATGGTTCAGGTCAATGGTCTGCAAGTCAACACGCTCGGTACCGGCGACAACATCCGCGGCGGCAGCGGCAACGATGAGCTTGACGCGCAGATCACCCGCGCGGCGACCTTCTCGGGCAACGGCACCGGCGGCAACAACAGCGGCAGCAACATCCCGGTTCAGCCGCGTATCGACAGCGTCGAGGAAATCCACCTCGAGGCGCTGAATGCCGACCTTACCTCGATCCGTCCCTATGGCGGTTCGGCTGCTTATGGTTACAGCGAAGGCAGCGTCTACAGCAACAACACGGAAGTGTACTTCAACGCTAAGAACGTCCGTGGCCACAACGAGATCTGGTCGTACCAGTCCGACGCCAACCTGACGGTCCAGGATCTCACCACGATCGTGGCCGGCGGTACGCACGACGATGCCCGCAACACCTCGGACATCACGATCGGCATGGGTTACACCAGCGGTCAGGACACGTTCTGGGATTCGTCGGACTACAAGGTGTTCTTCGATCAGGACTTCCTGCTGACCGGCCAGGCGGCCGAATCGCGTGCGAACTTCTTCCTGCTCGACGAAGACGCCGAGCAGGCCGGTCTTCCCCGCCTTTCGCGCATCGACGTCGACGGTATCCGCTTCAGCATCAACGGGGGCCCCTCCGTTACTCTGTCGGACCCCGACGCGCAGCTCGCCGGAACCCATGCCGGTTTCGTCGCTGCTCTGCAGGATGCCCTTCAGCTCCTGATCGCGCAGGGCAAGGTGCCGGCCGATACGACGCTGTTCGTCGATCCGACGATCACCGACTTCACCTTCACCGATAACGGCACCCAGTCGGGTCCGATTCCGGCGATCACCCTGCAGACGCAGACCAACGCCGTCATCACCCCGCTCGGCTTCTCGCGCGTCGAGGACGCCATCGGTGACTACGACGTCTACGGTCGCTTCACTTCGGGTTCGAACGTCGAAGACCTTCCGCTCAGCGTGAACATCGCGCTCGAAAAAGTCGGTCGCGGCGGCGAAGGCGGCGATCTCATCGTCGGCTCGATGGACAAGTACCATCACGGCATCGACGTGTTCGACGTCACCGTTTACGGCGACAAGAGCCGTCCGAGCTGGCTCGATTACCTGAACTCGACCGGTGACAGCTACAACGGCGTCGGCCGTGACGGCGAGCTCGATGTCATCAACATCGTTTCGGACAACGAGAACTTCCCGGCCGATACCTGGGCCGACCTGACGATCGGTGCGACGAACGACAACCTGACGACGATCGACGCTCAGGAGTTCTTCGGTGACCTGACGCTTGGTGTCCTCGTTCCGTTCCAGAACCTCAAGACCCTGCTTGCCACTGGCGGCGGCGATGTGACCTTCTACGGCCATATCGACAACGCCGAGACGGGCGCCTACAGCTACCTGACTGGCGCCGGTGACGACCTAGTCGATCTGAGCATCAACGGTCGTTCGCTCGAATATGCCACCAGCAGCCTCGACATCACCACCGGCGACGGTGCAGACGAAGTCTACGTCTCGTACGACTGGAACGAGAGCGAGCTGCCGAACCACATCATTCTGAACAATGTCGCCATCAACACCGGCGAAGGTGCGGATATCATCAGCACCATCGGTCAGGGCCGCTTCCGTATCAATGCGGGCAACGGCAACGATGTGGTCTACAGCGAACAGCGCAACTACTACCAAGACAATGCGCCGATGTCGTACAACAGCCAGCAGACTGCTCACTGGGTGTTCAATGTCGATCGCGGCGATTATGCCGACGAGGGCGGCGCGGGTAGCATCGATCTCGACAGCCTGCCGGGCGTTCCGCTCAAGTACTCGCTGCTCAACGGCGCGACGGTCACCGTCACCTTCTCGGGTGCGGGCAACACGCCCGGTACCTCGGATGGCGGCGGCGCCGTTATGGAACAGAACGGCACGACGACTGGTTTGCCTGGACTGACGCCGGCCGATCCGGTCATCGGCGACGCGATTGCGTTCAAGAATGGCTACGAGAGCACGCGTGCGATCAACCTGTCGAACAATCCGCTCAAGTTCTACGGAACCCAGGTGGACATCAACAAGGCGATCATGTCGGCAATCAATGACGATCCGGTGCTGAACAAGCTCCTGCTCGCAGAGATTGGTGCCAACAACACGCTGGTCGTAAGTTCGAAGATCGACGGCGAGTTCGTCACCGAAGATCTCGACATTGCGATCAACCGTTCGCCTGCCTATGCGTCGACCAGCACGACGGTCATTCCGAGTGCGCTGATCACCGAAGCGCTCCAACTGGGCTACGTCCAGCCGGGCCAGATCGGCACCAGCACCTCAAACGATGACCCGGCCGATGCTACGGTAACTCCGCTGCTGACCACGCTCTATGGTTCCGCCCTCGATAACGCGTTCTACAGCGGTGTGAACAACAGCCCCGACGCCTCGTCGGTGGACCAGTTCAACAACCTCTGGAGCTCGGGTGGCTATAACGGTGATCAGTCCGATCACTTCATCACCGGCGGTGCGGGCAACGATGTGATCGTTCTTTCGACCGATCACAACGCGCTCGACAACAACGGGCCTGGTGGCGATGCCAATGAGTACTGGACGCTCGACGGCTACCTGTTCGACCGGGCCAGCAACGAGACGCTGGTCTACAACGGTGCGAACTTCGGTACGGACTCGGTCGTCAACTTCCAGACCGCTGGTGTGGAAGACTATGCGTTGGTAAGCAACGGGGTCCCCGCTCCGACCGGCGTTAATCCGGTCGGCGGCTTCGACTTCCTCGACTTCACGGCTTACCTGACGAGCAAGACGTCGACGGTTTCGGGCAGCCAGTCGGTTACCCGCACGATTGCCACCAGCCTTGAAGATCGCAGCCTGTCGAATACCGACGGTACTGCCTTGGTGGCCGAGCTGAATCCGGACACGCTCGTGCTGGCGCCCGACGCCACGCCGAACTCCCCGGCGGCAACCGACACGCTCATCGATGCGAACGAGGTCTACATCGTATCGTTCGATAACTCGGCTCCGGGCACCAGCTCGCAGACCTTCGCGGGTCTGACCGATGCAGTCGTCACCGGTCTCATCAACGGTACGGCGATCACCAACACCTACGGTTCGCTCGACGGTGATGAGCTCGACGTCAATCGCACTTACGTAAACTCGCCGACCAGCATTCAGCTGGTCAACGGTGATGCGCATGCGATCCTGATGATCCAGAACGCCGACAACCTTGGCGAGTACAAGGTGTTCGAGGTTACCTGGAACGGTCTGGCCTCGGCAAACACGCCGAATACCATCGCGGCAGTCGCTACGCTGCGCGGCACGATCGACTTCGGTACGTCGATCGACGGCATCGATGAACTGAACCTCGTGGGCTCGCTCGAGCACTCGCTGTTCAACATCGACGTCAACTCGCCGATCTGATCGCGATTGCGACAAGGCTTCGGCCTTGGATGCAAGGAAAAGGGACCCCCGCTCAGCCGAGCGGGGGTCTTTTTTTGTCTGTGCTTCGACTGTCGAGTTGCTTGGGCTGGCCGTGCCTACGCCGGGCAAGACCGACGCACGGCCAGATGCGACAGACCGAGCCGGGCAAGCTTGTTCGTTGAATCCGATATAGTTAATGCTGGCCGGGAGTAGAAACGGCCGGCGGCGGCGGGCCGTCAGCTCGACGCGGAAGGGGCGCGCTTCATTGGGCGATCAAATCGAACCTGAGACGGCTCAAGCGCCGCACGGTGAGCCCCTGCCAGTCACTGGCCGCTCCTGTAGTTAATGCGAAATTAGGGAAACTTAGCGGCACGATAACCTAGCGGTGCAACCCAAAATTCATCTCGCAAATCCTATAAGCAGCTCATGTTCAAGGGACGACATGGCAGGAGCATCATGGCGCGTCCGTATCCGGACTAGCTCGTTGCCCGGCACAAATATCCACCATTCATAGCTTTACGCCAGTTCAGGACACCGATCTTATGCCTACCGCTACCGCAGAAGAACAGCTGCTGCTCGAACTGCTCAATGAAGCGCGTCTCGACCCGATGGCGAACGCCGAGCGCTATCTCTATAGCTTTCAGCCGCTGATCTCGCTCAACCCGGATGTCGCGAACGCGTTCAAGTTCTACAATGTGGACGGCCGGGCCCTCTACGCCGATTTCATCAAACTGCAGGCCGTCGGCCCGCTCGCCTGGAGCGACAACCTGGCCAGCTCCGCCGAAAGCCACAGCAACGCGATGATCGCCGCCGACGAGCAATCGCACCAAGTGTCCGGAGAGGCCGACCTCGCGGGCCGTCTGCAGACCGCCGGCTACAGCGGCTATCGCACGGCAGGCGAGAACGTCTATGCGTTCGGCACCAGCGTGATCCAGACGCACGCGGCGTTCATGGTCGACTGGGGCTCGGGCACGGGCGGCGTCCAGTCGCCTCCGGGCCACCGCAACAACATCATGTCGGCCAACTTCACCGAAGTCGGCATCGATGTCACGAGCGAGAAGAACACGTCGACCGAAGTTGGCCCTTACGTGGTGACACAGGACTTCGGCTCGCGCGGTAAGTTCTTCATCACCGGCGCGGCGTTTACCGACAACGACCTCAACGATTTCTATTCGATCGGCGAAGGCCGCGGCGACCTGACGGTCTCGGGCGGCGGCGTGTCGACGACCTCGGGAGCGGCCGGCGGCTATTCGCTGGCGGCATCGCTCGGTCCCAACGTCTTCACGCTCAGCGGCGCAGGGCTTGCGTCACCGGTCACCGTCACCACGACGATCACCGACATGAACCTGAAGCTCGATGTCATGGACGGCAATACCCTGCGCACCTCGGGCTCGATCACGGTTACGGGTCCGATCAAGGAAATCGAAGTCATCACGGTCAAGGCTGTTTCGATTACCGCCGGTGAAGGCAGGCAGCAGATCTGGGGCAACGACGGCGACGATACGCTGAACGGCGGCGCCGGCGACGACGAGATCTATGGCGGTGCCGGTAATGACAATATCCTGGGCGGCGACGGCAACGACCTGCTACGCGGCGAGAACGGCTACGACGTCATCGACGGCGGCGGCGGCATCGACACCGCGATCTATCGCGATGCAGCCGCCAAATACGGCATCACCGCCGGTCGCGGGGGCAGCCTGATCATCACCGGCGACCGCGACAGCAGCGATACCGTCTCGAATGTCGAATTCTTCCGCTTTGCCGACGGCCAGTATCGCTGGGACGCGGCCAGTGCCTCGATGGTGCTGGTCGCCAACACCGCGCCGGTCGTCGCCGCGACGCAGAGCTTGACGACCGGCGCCGGCGCCGTGAAGCAATTCACGGTGACCGCGGTCGATCCCGATGGAGACGCGCTGCTCTACACCGCTGGCCGCCCGGTCAACGGCACCGTTACTCCGATGGGCGGCGGCATCTTCACCTATACGCCGAAGGCGGGCTACACAGGCTTGGACAGCTTCACCGTGACCGCGTCGGACGGCCGCGGCGGCACGGCGGTCCAGACCATCAACTTCAACATCGCCAAGGCGAATACCGCACCGACCGTGGCGGCCAGCCAGTCGGCTACGACCGACCAGGGCAAGGCCAAGCAAGTCACGGTGTCGGCAAGCGACGCCGACGGCGACCAGCTGACCTATACGGCGGCTAATGCCTCGCACGGCACGATCACCGGCGGTTCCAACGGCATTTTCACCTACACGCCGGCTTCTGGCTATTCAGGCATCGACAGCTTCGCGGTCACCGTGTCGGACGGCAAGGGCGGCACCGCCACCCAGGTCGTCAGCA
>Ga0075364_10000322_pt1 | contig 23619 bp, 20 predicted proteins | sample EndMetdeltDD1764_FD_71517 | JGI IMG/M metagenome (GOLD analysis project Ga0075364, IMG submission 71517) | Populus endosphere microbial communities from Tennessee, USA - Endosphere MetaG P. deltoides DD176-4 | ecosystem: Host-associated > Plants > Roots > Endosphere | place: USA: Tennessee... | reverse complement strand
GCCAGCGCGGCTGTCATGGCCGCCCTGTGCGCGAGCCCCGCCGCCAGCGCCCAATCGCGTCCCCTGCCGCTCTCCGCCGCCGACGCCCAGCGCTACGCCGCCGCCTTCGCCGCCTGCGCCCGCGGAGACTTCATCGACGCCCAGATGAAGGCCGCCGAGATCGAGGACCAGTCGCTGGCCGGCTATCTGTCCTACGACGAGCTGATGCACCCCAAGGCGCACAAGGCCAGTTTCGAGGAGCTGAAGGGCTGGCTCGCCCGATTCCGCGACCTGCCGACCGCCGGCCGCATCTTCGGCCTGGCGGTCAAGCGCAAGCCCGCCGAGGCCCTGCCCCCGCCGGCCCCGGTCGCCGCCGTGACCGAAGCCTCCGCCATGGGCGGGCCGCTGGCCGAGCGCGACCGCCCGGCGCGGGAGGCCTTCTCGGCGGGCGATCCGGCCCGCGCCCTGACCCTGGCCGTCGCCGCCGGCGACCGCTGGATGCAGGGCCTGGCGGCCTATCGCCTGCATTCCTACGACCAGTCGCTGGCCACCTTCGCCGCCCTGGCCCGAGACGAGTCCGCCGACGCCTGGGTGCGTTCGGCGGCCGGCTTCTGGGGGGCCAGAGCCGCCGCCGCGCTCGGCCAGGCCGCCCGCGCCACCCAGGAGCTGAAGCTGGCCGCCCAGGCGCCGCAGACCTTCTACGGCATGATCGCCGCGCGGCAGCTGCGCCGCACCGCAGGGGCGCCGCCCTCGGACGACCCGGTGGGCCTGCTGCTGGCCTCCTTCGCCCCGCCGGCCACGCCGGACGAGAGCGCCTTCGTCGCCCGTGACGCCCGCGCGCACCGCGCCGCGGCCTTGGCGCAGATCGGGCGGCTAGGCGCCGCCGCCGACGAACTGAGGGCTGGCCTGGCGCTGGCCCGGACCGCCAACGAGAAGGCCCAGTGGCATGCGTTGGGCCTGACGCTGGGCGCGCCGCTGGGCGAGGAACTCGTCGCCGGCATGTCCGCGAGCGAGGCCTACCCGACCCCGCCGCTGGCGCCCGTTGGCGGCTTCACCCTGGACAGGGCCCTGGTCTACGCCGTGGTGCGCCAGGAGAGCCGCTTCGATCCCCTGGCCATGTCGCCCAAGGGCGCGATCGGCCTGATGCAGCTCACGCCCGACGCCGCCGTCCGCGCCGCAGGGGACGACAAGCTGCGGAGCGACACCCGCCCGCTGCTCGACCCCGCCTACAACCTGCGCCTGGGCCAGGACTACCTGACCTGGCTGATGGAGCGGACCACCGGCTACGACCTGCTGCGCGTCGTGGCGGCCTACAACGGCGGACCGGGCATGGTGCAGCGGACCGTGCAGATGCTGGGCGCCGAGGCTTCCGATCCGCTGCTGATGCTGGAGAGCCTGCCGGCCCAGGAGACGCGGCTCTACGTGCAGAAGGTCATGGCCGGCTACTGGATCTACAAGACCATGTTCGGCGAGGAGACCCCGAGCCTGGAGGCCCTGGCCGGCGGCGCGGCGATGATCGACGCGCGTCTCGACCTAGCGGATCCGGCGGGCGCCGCGACCCAGATCTCGGGCCAGATGCTGCAGTCCGCCCTGCGCTGATCGCGCCGCCGTCGCGCGGGCCACCACCAGGCCCTCGGGCGCGCGGCGCAGGAAGCCTCCGCCAAGGCCGGCGATGCGCGCCTCGCGGGCGCCTTCCCGCAGATGGTCGGCGAGCCGCTCCACCCAGCCCTCGGCCAGCCGAAGCTCCGGCGGGGCGACCAGGAGCCACTCGCTGCGCGCGCCTTGGATCGCCTGCTCAAGACTTGCGGCGGTCCGCGCCCCGCTGGCCTCGCAGACGGCGCTCAGCAGATCGCCCTCCCCGACCACCGTCACCTCGCGCACGAGGTTCTCCACCACGCCGGCCACCAGGGCGGAGAGCAGTCCGGCGACCCGTTCCGGGTCTCCAGGCGTCACGATCACAGAGAGCATGGGCCGGATAGAGCATGGGTCGGCGCTGCGGCCAAGGTCATGGCCTCATCGTGACCCCGCCGTCGACGCTCAGGACCTGGCCGGTGATGAAGGCCCCCTCGTCCGACATCAGATGGACGCTGAGGGCGGCGGTATGCTCGGGCCCGCTGACGCCGGACTTGATCGCCGCCCGCTCGGTCCCGGCGCGCTCGAGCATCGCGACCCGCTCAGGGGGCATGGCGTCCCACTTCGCGTGCTTGATCATGCCCGGCATGATGCTGTTGGCCCGCACGCCCTGCGGGCCGTAGGTCCTGGCCACATGGCGCATGAGGGCGTGGCCGCCGGCCTTGCTCATCGCATAGGCCACCTGGGTGGCCTCGCCCGTGTGGGCGCCGATGGAGCTGGTGTAGACGATCGCCCCGCCGCCCCGGGCCAGGATCGCGGGCAGCGCGTAGCGCGTGCAGAGGAAGTAGCCGAGCAGATTGACCCGAAGGCTCTCCTCCACCACGTCCAGCGGCGTATCCAGCACCCCGCCGTCGGCCCGGGCCAGCGAGGACAGGGCGGCGAAGTTCGCGTGCAGGCCATCCAGGCCCCCATAGCGTTCAGTGGCCAGCGCCACGCTTGCGGCGATGGAGCCTTCCTGGGTCCCGTCGAGGTGGGCGGCCGAGGCCTCTCCGCCGACGGACTTGATCTCCTCGGCGACGGCGTGCGCGGCCTCCAGGTGCTTGTGGCCCAGCACCACGCTGGCGCCCTCGCGGGCGTAGCTGCGCGCGAGCTCGTCCCCCAGCCCGCCGCCGCCGGCGACGAGGATGACCTTCCCGGCGAGACGGCTCATGAGGGCGCGCCGGGCGTGGTCTCGACCCGCTGGCGGATCAGCCGGCTGCGCTTGAACCGCCAGCCGTCGGGGGTGCGAAGATAGTCCTCGTGGTAGTGGCCGTAGCCGCGGATGATCAGCGCCCGCCCGCCGAAGGTTCCGGTGACATAGTCGGTCATCGGCCAGATCGCCGAGGCCGTGTCCGGCCCGGTGAGGGTGATCTCGGGCGGATGCAGGCGGTGCACGGTCACGGCGTCCGCTAGCGCCTTGGAAATGCCCGCCACCACATTGTCGCGGCCCTCGATGGGACCGCCGTCGGTGTGCAGGTGGCCGTCCTCGGTGAAGAGCTGCCCCCAGGCCTCCCAGTCCTTGGCGTCCACCAAGCGGGTGTATCTCGCCTTGAGCTGCTTGATCGCCTCGATGTCGGAGAGCCGCCGGACCTCCGCGGCGATGTCGTCGGCTTGCATGGGGACGGCCTTTGGCTTGCGGGTGGGGAGTTAGCGGGGATGGCTGGGCGCGCCGAGGGACTGGCGCGTGAGGATCGTGCGCCGGATGCGCCAGCCCTGGTCGGTGCGGACATAGTCCTCTTCGTAGCAGCCGCGCCCCCAGTCGATCACCTGCGCGCCGTCGGCGACCCAGGTGGAATAGTCGTCCAGCGCCCAGACGCCCCGGGCGGTGTCGGGGCCGGTGATGCTGATCTCCGGCATGTGCACGTGATGGATGGTCCGGCAGGAGCCGTAGGCCCGTGTCACGTCGGCGACGATGTTGTCCCGCCCCTTCCAGTCGCCCAGGTCGGTGGTCGACAGGTCGCAGTCCTCGGTGAGGCTCTGCTCTCCCCACGCCTCGAAGCGGCGGGCGTCGACGAGCCGGATGTAGCGATACTTCAACTGCTTGATCGCCTCGATATCGGCGAGCCGTTGGATCTGGGCGGTCAGGTCGGCCTGTTCCATGGGCGTCACGCCGACCTTCAGGCGGCCATGACCTCCCGGGGCTCTGGTCCGATGCGGGTGACGGTCCCCGCCAGCCGGGCCGCGTCCAGGCCGTAGCACTCCACCGCGTTCAGCCCGACCATGGCGGCCACTTCGTCGTCGGGAATGCCCTGCATGAGCCCGCGCAGGCTCTCCCGCGTCTTGGGCCAGGCCGATTCCAGGTGGGGATAGTCCGATCCCCACATCAGCCGCTCGTAGCCGAGGATCTGGCGATGCTCCGGCGCGACCCAGCCCATGGCGTCGGTATAGGTCGCGCCGATCCAGCACTGCCGGCGGAAATATTCGCTGGGCTTGAGGGAATACATCTTCCGCCGCTCGTCCTGGCTGAACGGGGTGATCTTGGCCTCCAGCAGGCCGTCCATCATCCGCACCGCGTCGGCGGCCCACTTCACGCCCTGCTCGGTGAACACCAGCTTCAGGCGCGGATGCCGCTCGAGCACCCCGCCCAGGATGAAGAACCAAAGCGGCCGGTGCACCCAGTAGGAGGACTCCATCGCCCACAGCAGCCCGCCCTCGAAGGCGTCGTCGGTGTCGTAGGCGGGACTGCCCGGCCCGACATGGGTGTGCAGCGGCATGTCGAGCTCTTCGCACAGCGACCACAACGGCTCGTAGCGCCGGTGATTCCAGAACGGCTCGTCGATGTTGTAGTAGTTCACCGGCAGCAGGAGCCCCCCGCCCAGGCCGCTCTCCTTGGCCGCCTTCACCGTCGCCATGGCCTCGCCCACGTCGGCCAGGCTGCCGATGAGGCCAACGCCCAGCAGCCGCTCCGGCGCCGCCGAGCAGAAGTCGGCCAGCCAGCGATTGTAGGTCCGCGCGCCCTCGTTCATCAGCGCCGGCGAATACTTGTCCCAGCGCCTGTTGAAATCCCGCGCCAGCCCCACGAACGGCGGCGAGTTGGCGGACTGGTCGTCGGGGAACAGGACGTCGGCGGCGACCCCATCTATGTCCAGCGCCTCGAGGCGGCGCTTGGCGTCCCACTTGCCCTCGATCCCCCAGGGGATCTCGCTGGCCCGGCGGGCGAACTCGGCCTGGTACTCCTCGCCCCACATCACGTCGGCGTCGACGCCCTTCACCGAGCCGGCCGCCTTGGTGTGCTTGGTCAGCCAGATAGGGATGTATTCGGCGAACCACTGGTCGAAGTCGGCCCGGTAACGGGGGGACACATATTCGCGGTAGCGCTCCGCGGGCGGGCCCACATGTCCATCGGACGAGATCACCAACACGCGATGTGACGCGTCCGCCGGACGACCTGCCATCGACCACTCCTCCCAGGGGACATTCTTCTTCTTGGCCCTAGCTGGACATTGCGCTCGCCCACCGTCAAGCGCCGGGGCGCGCCCCTAGAAGAGCTGCATCTGGTCGCTCTGCGGTCGGGGCGGGGCGAAATGAGAGAGGTCCAGCGGCGGCATCACCTGGTCCAGTCCAAAGCGCCGCTTCGCCAGTTCGAAGCGCTGGCGCATGGCGTCCGCCACAGGACCCTGGCCGGTCATCCGGCTTCCCCAGGCCGAGTTGTAGGTCGCCCCGCCCCGCATCTGGCGCACCAGCGACATCACCCGCCGCGCGCGATCGGGGTGGTCGGTGGCCAGCCATTCCTCGAACAGCTCGCGGATCTCCAGCGGCAGGCGCAGGGCCACGTAGCCGGCGCTGCGGGCGCCGGCCTTGGCCGAGCGCTCCAGCACCGCCTCCAGCTCGTGGTCGTTGAGCCCGGGGATGGAGGGCGCGAACATCACCGTGGTCGGCACACCCGCCTCGGTCAGCCTCCGCACAGCCTCCAGCCGACGCTCGGGCGTCGCGGCCCGCGGCTCCATGCTTCGGGAGAGCCGCCGGTCCAGGCTGGTGATGGAGACCGCCGCCCGCGCGAGCCTGGCGGCGCCCATCTCGCCCAGGATGTCGAGGTCCCGCAGGATCAGCGCCGACTTGGTGATGATCGAGAACGGGTGGCGGAACCGCTGGAGGGTCTCCAGCACCTCGCGCGTCACGCGCAGCCGCTTCTCGTCCGGCTGGTAGGGATCGGTGTCCCCGCCGATGTGGATCACGCCGGGCTTGTAGCCCTTGCGCGAAAGCTCGGCGGCCAGCAGTCGGCCGGCCTCCGGCTTGAAGTAGAGCTGGGTCTCGAAGTCGAGGCCCGGCGAATGGCCCAGATAGGCGTGCGCGGGCCTGGCGTAGCAGTAGATGCAGCCGTGGCTGCACCCCCGGTAGGGATTGATCGAGCGGTCGAAGCCGACGTCGGGGCTGGTGTTGCGGGCGATGACCGTCTTCGACTTCATCGGCTGGAGCGTGGTGGCGAGCTGACCGCCCAGCGGCTCGGACTCCAGCTCCCAGCCATCATCGAACGACTCGCGCGCGATTTGCTCGAACCGGCCGGAGCGGTTCGAGCGGGCGCCGCGGCCGCGCGGAACCACGCCTGGCCTGGGTTGCGGAGACATCGGGGCCTTATGTCACCAGTGACGGAACAAAACAAGAACTGTCGTCACCTTTAGATAACAAGACAATTTATAGCTGAGTTAAGACCCCGATAATCCCGCATAGGTTACGCCTCGAGCCCTGAGTTGCGTTGGAAAGAGGCGGATGCACAGCCTCGGCGAAATTGTTCCGCTGCTGAGCCTTTCGACACGGGCCGAGCGTGCGGCCTTGCGGGCCGAACGGGCGATGGTCGTGCGCGAGAAGCGGCATGGCCGCGCGGCACACCTCGAACTTGACGACGGCCTGGCGCTGACGCCGGACGGCCTGGAGCGGCTGGCCGCGAGCCACCGCGCCACCTACCTGGCCATCGACTGGACGAGCCTCGCCGAGCGCGAGGAAGAGGTCCCGCCCGCGCGCAGCAACCGCCGCGAGCAACTGGCCCGCCGGCTGCTGGCCAACTACGAGCCAAGCTGGCAGGAGCGGGTCTTCGCCGACGAGGCCCAGCGGCGGCGCGAACTCACCGAGCAGGTGATGGCCGCCACCCATGCCGACGCCACCGAACACCGCAAGGGCGTCGAGAAGGCCACCGCGCTCAACGCCGAGACGCTCAAGGCCCGCCGCATGATGGCCTTCGACAAGGAGACCCTTCAGGACGCGGTCGCCGCAAGCGGCCTGCCCGACCTGCGCGACAGCCTCAACAGCCTGGGCCTGGCCCGCCCCGAGCCGGGCCGGGTCGTGGCCGTGCTCGACCTGATCCAGGAACAGGACATACCGCCGGAGCGGATCACCAGCCGCAACCCGCGGGACGCCCGCCGCGAACTGACCCCCGACATGGATCGCCGGCGCCTGCACCTGAACGCGGTCTGCGCCGCGGCCCTGCGGGTCGCAGGCGAACTGGTGGGCCTCTTGCCGGTGGATCGCCTGGAAGTCGTGGCCGAGTGCGAGCCCGGCCTGGAGGCCGAAGACGGCGCACGCTGCCCGATCCTGCAGTTCCGCATCAGCCGCCAGAACGTCGAGCGCATGGCCTGGGGCAGCGCCCCGGTTCCGCTGCTTCGGAGCCTGGGCCCGCGGATGGACTGGACCCTCGAACGGGGCTTCCGCCCGATCCCGCTCTGGCGCGGCGACCTGGCGAAGTCGGCCTAGGCCGCGGCCATCGCCGCCCCGACCTCCGCCAGGATCTCGTAGGATCGCACCCTCAGGGCGTGGCCGAAGATCTGGGTGGTGACGATGACCTCGTCGGGCCGATAGCGCTCGATGAAGGCCGCCAGGCCCTCGCGCACCTTCTGCGGACCGCCCACAACCGCCGCGGACAGCGGGCCGCCCGGGCTCGCGGGGTCGATCCCCGCGGCCCGGAAGATGGGCGCCATGTCGTCCACCGGCGGCGGCAACCGGCCAGGACTCCCCGTGCGAAGCTTGAGGAAGGACTGCTGGGCGGAGGTGAAGAGGCGATTGGCCTGCGCGTCGGTCTCGGCGGCCACCAGGTTCAAGCCCAGCATCAGGTAAGGGCGATCGAGATGCGCCGACGGCTCGAAGCGGGCGCGGTAGAGCTCGGCCGCCTCGGCCGCCTGCGCCGGGGCGAAGTGGGAGGCGAAGGCGTAGGGCAGGCCCAGCACGGCCGCCAGCTGGGCCCCAAACAGGCTGGAGCCGAGGATCCACACCGGCACGCCCGAGCCCTCGCCGGGATGGGCGGCGACCCGCTGGTCCGGCGCGGCGGGCGCCAGGTAGCCGATCAGCTCCATCACATCCTGCGGGAAGCGGTCGACGTCGCCGGCCAGGGTGCGGCGCAAGGCCCGCGCGGTGAGCTGGTCCGTTCCGGGCGCGCGCCCCACGCCAAGGTCGATGCGGCCGGGGAAGAAGGCCTCCAGCGTGCCGAACTGCTCGGCGATCACCAGCGGCGCGTGGTTGGGGAGCATGATGCCGCCCGCCCCCACGCGGATGGTCGAGGTGGCCTGCGCGACCTGGCCGATCACCACCGCCGTGGCGGCGCTGGCGATGCCGGGGAAGTTGTGATGCTCGGCCAGCCAGTAGCGGTTGAAGCCCAGCCGCTCGGCATGCCGCGCCAGGTCGAGGGTGTTGCGCAGCGCCTCGCGCGGGTTGGAGCCTTCGACGACCGGCGCCAGGTCAAGGACCGACAATGGGATCATCGCTCCCATATGGGGGCGCACCTCAGCGATGGAACGTGGCGCAGAGCTCGATATGCGGCGACCACAGGAACTGGTCCACCGGCAGCAGGCGGTCCAGGGTGAACCCGGCGTCGACCAGCTGGCGGGCGTCGCGGACGAAGGTCGCCGGGTTGCAGGAGACGGCGATCACCCGCGAAACGCCCGAGCGGGCGAGCTCGGCGGCCTGTTCGGCCGCCCCCGCCCGCGGCGGATCGAAGACCGCCACGTCGGTCTTGCGCAGCTCCTCGGCCAGCACCGGCCGGCGCACCAGGTCGCGGGCTTCGGCGGTCACGCCCTTGAGGCCCGCGGTCGCCCCCACCGCCTCCGTCAGGGCGCGGATCGCGTCGGGCGCGAAGTCGGCGGCGTAGACCGGCGCCAGGGCGGCGAGGCGGAAGGTGAAGGCGCCCGAGCCGCAGAAGAGGTCGGCGATGCGGACCGCGCCGGCGGCGGCTTCCACCAGGAAGGCGGCCATGGCGTCCTCGGCCTCGCGCGTGGCCTGCAGGAAGCCGCCCGCGGGCAGCCGCACGCTGGCGGGCCCCAGCCGCACCGTCGGCGTGCGGGCGAGGAAGGCGGTCTCCCTGTCCAGGGTGACGCGGGCGAAGCCGCCCTCAGCCGCGCGCTCGGCCAGCACCATCCGCGCGTCGCCGGAAAGCCCGCCGCTCCGGCGCTCCACGCCGCTGATGTCGACGTCCAGGCCGCTGTCGGTGAGGGTCACATGCAGGGTGGGCGCGGACTTGGGGTGCTCGAAGAGCGGCGCGGCCAGGCGCTTAAGCGCCGGAAGGGCCTCCACGATGGCGGGCTCGGCGATCGGGCAGGCGCTGATGTCCACCAGGTCCCAGGTGCGCCTCACCTTGTAGCCCAGGCGCGCGGCCTCGCGGCTTGCCTTGCGCGCGTGCAGGGCGACCCGGCGGCGGCTTCCCGGCGCCGCGGCGAAGGGGGCCAGGATCTCCGCCTCCAGACGCTCGTGCGCCAGGGTGCGGCGCAGTCGCTCCACCTTCCAGGCCAGATAGGGCCCGTGCGCCCAGTGCTGCAGGGCGCAGCCGCCGCAGACGCCGAAATGCGGGCACGGCGGCTCGACCCGCTCGGCGCTGGGCTCCAGCACCGCCAGCAGCTCGCGCCGGTCGCCCGAGCCGGAGACCCGCACGCGCTCGCCCGGCAGGGTGAAGGGCGCGAAGACCGGCCCTTGCGCGATGCCGTCGCCCTCCCCGCCGATCTCCTGGATGAGGATTTCGACAGGCGGCTTGTCGACCGCGGACTTGGCGGGCGGGCGGCGGACGGCGTGACGCGGGTGGCGCATGGCGTCCCTTGCTCAGGCCGCGGCCTTTCGCGCAACCCCTGCGACGCGGCCCAGCCGTTCAAGCGCCGTTCAGCTAGCAACAGCCAATGTGGCCATCGAGGCGTGCGGACGAGGGGGTTCGCACGACCAGCCAGTCAGAGGGATTAGATGTCGAAGTCCACCATCGCCAAGGGCCTCATCGCCGCCGCCACCGCCGTGACGCTCGGCGCCGGCCTGGCCGCGCCCATGGCCGCCCAGGCCCAGTCCTACGGCTATTCGCAGCCGGCCTACGGCGGCGCCTACTATGACCCCTGCCGCCGCGACCAGAGCTCGCGCGGCATTGTCGGGGCGCTGATCGGCGGGGCGCTGGGCGCCACGGTCGGCTCCCAGGCCGCGGCCAACCACCACCGGACCGACGGTTCGCTGCTGGGCGGGGGCCTTGGCGCCATCGCCGGCGCCGCCATCGGCTCGCACAGCGCCGGCTGCGGCCAGGGCTCGCAATACTATTCGCAGCCGGCCCCGCCGCCGCCGCAAGCCTACTACGGGCCCCCGCAGGCCTATTACGCCCCGCCCCCGCCGCCGGCGGTGCGCTACGGCAGCCGCTGGGATGAGGACGAGCGCTTCGCCTACGGCCGCCGCGGCGAGCGCTTCCGCGTCGTCGAGCGCGCCGGCCCCGACGGCTGCACCCTGGCCGAGAGCCCGATCTACATGCCCGACGGCCGCGTCCAGAAGCGCTTCGTGCGGGTCTGCATGGATGCAGGCGGCCGCTACCAGGTCGTCGACTGACGAAAACCTTCCTGATCGTGTGACCACTGGCCGCCCGCCCCCCGCGGGCGGCCTTTTTTTGCTCAGGCCGCGCGGCTCGCCCAGAGCAGGAACTCGCGGTTGCCATCGCCGCCGGCGAGCGGGCTTTCCATCGTCTCCCGTACGCGCCAGCCTGCGTTCTCGAGAAAGGCCGACACGGCGGCCAGGGCATCCTGGCGAGCGGCCTCGTCCTTCACCAGGCCGCCCTTCCCCACCCGCTCTCGCCCGACCTGGAACTGCGGCTTCACCAGCGCCACCAGATCGGCGCCGGGCGCCGCGAGGGCCAGGGCCGCAGGCAGCGCCTTCTCCAGGCCGATGAAGCTGAGGTCGGCGACGATCAGGCCCGGCGCTTCGGGGATGAGCACCTGGTCCAGGCCGCGGGCGTCGACCCCCTCGAGGCTGACCACGCGAGGATCAGCCGCGATCCTGGGATGAAGCTGCCCCCGCCCGACATCGACGGCGAAGACGCGCCTGGCGCCACGCGAGAGGCACACCTCGGTGAAGCCGCCGGTCGAGGCGCCAACGTCCAGCACGACCTTGCCCTCGACAGCCACCGGCCAGGCCTCCAGGGCCGCCAGCAGCTTGAGCGCGCCCCGACCCACCCATGGATGCTCGGCGACCGCTTCGATCTGGGCGTCCTGCGCCAGCGGCTCGGCGGCGCGCCGGACCGGCTGGCCGTCGGCGGTGACCCCGCCCGCCTCGATGGCGGCGCGCGCGCGGGCCCGGCTCTCGAAGAATCCGCGCTCGACGAGGAGGATGTCCGCCCGCTTGCGCGCCATCACGCCCTCAGGCGGCGACGCCCGCGTCGGCGAGCAGCTTGCGCACCTCGGGCTTGAGGATCTTGCCGGTGGGGTTCCGCGGCAGGGCCTCGCTGGTGACCAGGACCCGCACCGGGGCCTTGAACGCCGCGAGCTGGGCGGCGACGTGGGCGCGCAGCTCGCCCTCGCTGGCGGCCATGCCAGGGCGCAGCCGCACCACCGCCGCCGGTTCCTCGCCCAGCACCCGGTGCGGCAGGCCCACCACCGCGGCCTCGGCCACGGCGGGGTGGTTGTAGAGGACGTTCTCCACCTCGGCGCAGGAGATGTTCTCGCCGCCCCGGATCAGCATGTCCTTGGCCCGGTCGAGGATGTAGCAGAAGCCCTCCGCGTCGAGCCGGCCAAGGTCGCCGGTGCGCACCCAGCCGTCTACGAAGGTCTCGGCCGTGGCCTCGGGGCGGTTCCAGTAGCCGATGGCGGTCATCGGGCCCTTGGCCCAGATCTCGCCGGCCGCGCCGACGGGCAGGACGGTCACGCCATCCTCGGGATCGCGGATCTGCACCTCGGCGGTGGCGGCGGGGGGGCCGCAGCTTTCGGGCCGGTTGACGAAGTCCTCGCCGATATTGGTGGTCACCGAGGCGTTGGTCTCGGTCATTCCCCAGTTCTGGCGGATGACCGCCTGGGGAAAGGCGAGCTTCAGCCGCCGCAGGAGCTCGGGCGGACACGGGGCGCCGCCATAGCTGATGAGGTCGATGCGCGAGAGGTCGTGGGCCTCGCGGCCGGGATGCTCGACGAGCTGCCAGGTGGTGGCCACCACCCCGCCGGCCATGTTCACCCCCTCGCGAACGATCAGCTCGCAGCCGCGCTCGGGGTCCCATTTGCGCAGCAGGACGATCTTGCCGCCCATGGCGAAGGTCCCGTTCATCGAGGAGTGGCTGCCCGCGGCGTGGAACAGCGGGACCGACACCAGCACCGCGCGCTGCGGCGCGTCCGGCGCCGGCTCTGGCGCGGTCTCGCCGCGACGAAGGTAGGTGCGCGCCAGCGCCGCGCCGAGGGTGCCGATCGAGCTGTTCATGCCGCGATGGCTGCTCAGCACCCCCTTGGGCCGCCCGGTGGTGCCGGAGGTGTAGAAGAGGATGGCCGGATCGTCGGGGGCGAGGTCGGCCGGCGGCAGGTCGCGCAGGGGAAGCTCGCCCCAGGCGGCGGTCGGACCCAGCACCGCCTCCAGCGCCTGCGCCTTGCCCTCCGCGAGGGACGCCTCACCGCGGCAGACATAGAGGCGGGCAAGGCCGGGAAGCTCGTCCAGGCGGCCAGCGATCCGGGCGTAGCGCTCGGCGTCGACCACGGCGACCTTGGCCCCGCAGTCGGCCAGGCCGAAGACCAGCTCCTCGCCCGTCCACCAGGCGTTCAGCGGGGTGGCGATCGCGCCGATGGCGGCGGCCGCATAGAAGGCCAGCAGCCATTCCGGCAGGTTGCGCATGGCCACGGCGACCCGGTCGCCCTTGCCGACGCCCTGGGCGACCAGCTCGTGGGCGAAGGCCGACAGGGCGGCCAGGAAGGCGTCGTAGGTGACGCGCTCGTCCTCGTAGACGATGAAGTCGCGCCCCAGGTGGCGGCGGCCCTGCTCGACGATGGCGCGCAGCGTCGGAGGGATGTTCTTCCAGACCCGCGTTCGCACGCCGCGGATCTCCACCTCCTCCATCTCGAAACGCGAGCCGGGGGCGGTCAGCCGTGCGTGGGCCTCGGCGATCGACATCGCCGGCCAGCCAGGCGTCGTCTCCCCCATGCGGTCTTTCTCCTTCGCGCTGGCCTGAAGAACCATGGCCGAAGCGCAGTGGCAACACAGCCCCCGCACGCCCACTCGGTCAGCTTCGCTGACAGCTCACCCGTAAACGGTGGAGCAATCTAGCTGCCCAATTCCTCCACCGCTTGCGGGGGAGGTGGATCGCGCCGCAGGCGCGAGACGGAGGGGGCGAGCGGCCTCGCTAGCCGCCCAGCCGCTTCAGCGCCGCCTCGAGCTTGGCCTTGGCGGTCTCGGCCTCCGCCAGCCGCTCGCGGTTCTCCTCGACCACCTCTTCGGGCGCCCGGGCGACAAAGTCGGGGTTGTCGAGCTTCTTGCGCAGCTTGGTCGCCTCGGCCTCGTGGCCGGCGACCTCCTTGGCGAGCCGGGCTTTCTCGGCGGCCAGGTCGATGAAGTCGGCCACCGGCAGGGCCAGGGTCGCGCCGGAGACCACATAGGGGATGGCGCCGGCGGGGGCCGCCTCGACGAAGGCCACTTCGGAGACGCGCAGCAATTGGGCGACCAGCGGGGCGGCGTTGGACAGCACCCTGCGCTGCTCGGCGCTGGCCTCGATCACCAGCAATGGCGGACGCGCCGACAGCGGGACGTTCAATTCCTGGCGCACCGAGCGGCCCTCTGAGATGGCCTCGATGATCAGCCCGATTTCGGCGTCAGCGGCGGCGTCGACGAGGCTGGGCGGCAGGTCAGGCCAACGGGCGCTGATCAGCATGCCCTCGGGCCGGGGCGCGCCGAGATCGGCGGTCTGGGCCCACAATTCCTCGGTGAGGAACGGCATGATCGGATGCAGCAGCTTGAGGATAACGTCGAGCGCCCAGGCGGCGGTGGCCTGGGTCTCAGCCTTGGCAAGCTCATCGGCGCCCTTCAGCAGCGGCTTCGAGAGCTCGACGTACCAGTCGCAATAGGTGTTCCAGATGAACCGATAGAGCCCGTTGGCGGCGTCGTCGAAGCCGCAGTCGGCGAGCGCCTCGGTGACAAGCAGAACGGTCTTCTGGGTCTCGCCGACGATCCAGCGGTTCAGCGGGTTGACGACCGTGGCCGGATCGAAGGTCTCGGCGCGGACACAGCCATTGAACTGGCAGAAGTTGGCGGCGTTCCACAGCTTGGTGCCGAAATTCCGATAGCCTTCAATGCGCTGGCTCGAAAGCTTGATGTCGCGCGCAGCGCCGGACATGGCGGTCAGGGTGAAGCGCAGGGCGTCGGCGCCGTACTCGTCCACCAGCTCCAGGGGGTCCAGGACATTGCCCTTGGACTTGGACATCTTGGCGCCGGAAGCGTCGCGGACCAGGGCGTTGATGAACACCCGCTTGAACGGGACCTCGCCCATGAAGTGGATGCCCTGCATCATCATCCGGGCGACCCAGAAGAAGATGATGTCGAAGCCGGTGATCAGGGTGTGGGTCGGGTAGAACCTGGCCAGGTCGGAGGTCTTATCCGGCCAGCCCAGCGTCGAGAACGGCCAGAGCGCCGAGGAGAACCAGGTGTCGAGGACGTCCTCGTCCTGGGCGAGCGGCTCGTCGCGACCGTAGTGCGCCCGCGCGGCGGCCTTGGCCGCCTCCTCCGTCTCCTCGACGAAGATCGCGCCATCGGGTCCGAACCAGGCGGGGATGCGGTGGCCCCACCAGAGCTGGCGCGAGATCGTCCAGGGCTGGATGTTCCGCATCCACTCGAAGTAGGTCTTCTCCCAGTGGCGCGGCTGGAAGGCCGTGGCCCCCTGCTCCACAGCCTCGATGGCCGGCTTCGCCAGCACCTCGGCGTTCACGAACCACTGGTCGGTCAGGTAGGGCTCGACCACCACGCCCGAGCGGTCGCCGTGCGGGACGACGTGGCGGGTCTTCTCGATCCCGCGCAGCAGGCCGGCGGCCTCGAATTCCTCCACCACCTTCTTGCGCGCGACGAAGCGGTCCATGCCCTGGTAGGCGCTCGGCGCGGCCTCGTTGATGCGCCCCTCGGGGTCGAGGATGTTGATCATCGGCAGGCCGTGGCGCTTGCCCACCTGGAAGTCGTTGAAGTCGTGCGCCGGGGTGATCTTCACCGCGCCCGAGCCCTTCTCCGGGTCGGCGTAGTCGTCGGCGACGATGGGGATCAGGCGATCCACGATCGGCAGGCGCACCTCTTTCCCGATCAGCGCCTTGTAGCGCTCGTCGTCGGGGTGCACGGCGACGGCGGTGTCGCCGAGCATGGTCTCTGGCCTGGTCGTGGCGACGACGATCTCTCCCGACCCGTCCGCCAGCGGATAGGCGAAGTGCCAGTAATGGCCATCGACCTCGCGCTGCTCGACCTCGAGGTCGGAGATGGCGGTCTGGAACTGCGGGTCCCAGTTCACCAGCCGCTTGTCGCGGTAGATCAGGCCCTGCTTGTGCAGGGTGACGAACACCTTGCGCACCGCCGCCGAGAGACCCTCGTCGAGGGTGAAGCGCTCGCGGCTCCAGTCGCAGGAGGCGCCCAGGCGGCGGAGCTGGTTGACGATCTGGCCGCCGCTCTTGGCCTTCCATTCCCAGACCTTGGCGACGAAGGCCTCGCGGCCCATCTCCCGCCGGCCGACATTGCCCTCCGCGGCGAGCTGGCGCTCGACGACCATCTGGGTGGCGATACCGGCGTGGTCGGTGCCGGGCAGCCAGAGCGCCGCCTTGCCGCGCATCCGCTCGAAGCGGATCAGCACGTCCTGCAGGGTGTTGTTGAGCGCATGCCCGATATGCAGCGACCCCGTCACATTGGGCGGCGGGATGACGATGCTGAAGGGCTCGGCGGCGGGGTCGTCGATGGGCGCAAAGGCGCCCGAGGCTTCCCAGGCCGCGTACAGGCGCGGCTCCGCAGTCTTGGGGTCGAAGGTTTTGTCGAGCATGGCGGTGGCGGGGGTCTTACAGGCGCGCCCGCGCCGGCGGAAGCCCAAAGCGCCCGTCGGCGGTCCCGCCCCGCGACTCCTAACGTTGAGGTTGCCCCGTCAGCCCCGGCCGGAGATGCGGCTGACCTCGGCGTCGACGGCGCGCTGGACGATCTCCGGCAGGTTCTCGTCCAGCCATTGCTGCAGCAGCGGCCGCAACAGCTCGCGCACCACCTCCTCCAGCGTGCGGCCGGCGGGCGGCATGGCTGTGGCGCTGGAGAGCCGGCCGAAGGCGGCGGACACCGCGGCCGCGGCGCTGGCGCCGACCAGCGATTCGCTGGCGACAGGTTCCGGAGCCGGCGCCGGCGGCGGCGCGGGCGCGGCCTCCTCGACCGGCGGGGGCGGCGGCGGCGCGCTGACGACGTCGAGGTCGCCGTGGGTCTCCACCTTGTCGGTCAGCTCGAGGGCGTCGTCGTCGTCGTCGTCGTCCTCCTGCGCCGGCACGGCGGCGAAGGCGTCCTCGGCGTCCACCTCGGCCTCCGCCTCCTCGGCGACAGGCGCAGGGGCGGCTTCGCCCGCTGGCGGTGGGGCCGCCGACGCGTCCGGCGCGTCGTCTTCCGATATGATGCGCCGGATGGAGGCGAGAATCTCCTCCATCGTCGGTTCTTGCGAGTCGGACATGGGCCTCCGCCGAGTCGAGTCGATCCGGGAATCTCCGGAGAAGCCTAGGCCTTAGGCGCGGTTCCTGCAATTTCCCAGCGCCCTCGCAACGCGAGGTTTTCGCCTCCCGCGCGAAAGCGTCGCGGATCAGCGGCTGATGGGAGGCCTCACCGGCATGGGGGAGGCCGGGGCGTCGGTCAGGCCCGGCCCGATCGCCGGCTCCCTGGGCAGGGCATGGCTCTGCGGAATCGGCGGGACGGCGGCGAAGCGGTCGACGAGACTCACCGGCTCTTCCCAGGGCACCCATCCCCAGGTGATCCGCAGGCGGCGGAAGTTGGCCTTGGGATCGTATCGCGGCTCGCTGGGCACCAGGTTGCGGATCTCCATCCGGCCAAGCGCGGAGAGCAGGCTGGCCGAGGCCACGAACTCATCGTGGTGCGCGGCGATCTCGTTGAGCTGGGCGGCGCGCAGCTCCTGCTCGGCGTTCAGCACGTCGATGGTGCTGCGCAGGCCCACCTTCTCCTCCTCGTGCGTGCCTTCGGCGGCGACGATGGCGGCGCGGACTTCATCGTCCGTCGAGACGATGTTGGCGCGGGCGGCGAGGATCTGGTTCCAGGCCTGGGTGACCGTCTGCAGGAGGGTGCGGCGCTGCAGCTCCACCCCGATGCGGTCCACGTTGTTGCGCTCTATGGCCTGGCGGATGCGGCTGGTGGCCAGGCCGCCGTTGAACAGGGGCACGCTGACGGTGACACCGACGGTCTGCTCGGTGTCGAACGAGTGGGACCTGAACGGGTCGATCACGCCGTGGTTGAAGCTGAGCGTCCCCTGGGCGCCGACGCTGGGCATGCGTTCGGCCCGGGCCCCGGAGACGCGGGCGCGGCTGGCCTGCTCGGCGAACAGCTGCGCGCGCAACACCGGACTGTTCTTCTCGGCGACCTCGAAGGCGTCGTCGACATTGCCCGGCATCAGGTAGGTCAGCGCCGGCTCGGGGGCGAGGTCGCCCGGATTGTGGCCCACCAGGGCGGCATAGGCCGCCTGGCTGGCGGAAAGCTGCGATTCGGCGGCGCGCAGGCTGCTGTAGGAGCCGGCGAGCCTGGCCTGCGACTGGGCCACGTCGGTGCGGGTGATCTCGCCCACGTCGAAGCGCGCCTGGCTTTCCTTGAGCTGGCCCTGCAGCACCTCCACGTCGGCGCGGCGGATCGCCAGGGCCTGGCGGTCGCGGCGCACGTCGGCGTAGGCCTGGGCCACGGCCTGCAGGAGCTGGTTCTCCACCCGGCGCAGGTTCTCGCGGCCGGCCAGCACGTCGGCGTTGGCGGCGGTCACCGCCGACGCCGTGCGCCCCCCGGTCCAGAGCGGCTGGTTGAAGGTGAACTGGGCTACGCCCCCGTTCCCCCGCAGCTCCGTCGGTCCGACGGGCGAGTACCCGATCCGGGCCAGCTCCGACCGCGGGATGCGGAGGTATTGATAGGAGCCCGAGGCCTGGAGGTTGAGAGTCGGCCGCCAGCCGGAGCGGGCCTGCACATAGGTCTCGTCCAGCACCCGCTGCGTGGCGCGCTGGGACTGGATGTTGGGGTTGTTCTCGTAGGCGGTGGCGAGGGCTTCGGCGAGGGTCTCCGCCGCAGCGGGGCGCGCCGCGCCCGCGAGCGCCAAGCCCACGACGACGACCAGCATGCGCCGGCCAGGGCTGTTCGACATTCCGCTATCCCTGCCTCGATTGAGCCTCAGCCACGAAGGCTGCAACGCCTGAGCCGGCCTTGGGGCGCCTATAAGGCGAAACCATGGTGCGGTTCGAAGCCTGCGAGCACCGGCGGGAAGGCGTCGAACACCTCGCGCCGGCCAAGGCCATCTGGCCCCCGCATGTAGATCACCGCCTTGCCGACGGCCCCGTCCCGCTCGACCAGCGCCAGGCGCCCGCCCATCGCCAGGGCGTCGAGCCAGGCCTGGGGCGCGCGGCCGACGGCGCCCTCCACCATGATCAGATCGTATGCGCCCGCGGCCGCGGCGCGCAGGTCCTCGCCCTCGAGGCGCGTCACATTCAGGCCCATCGCCTCCAGCACGGCGCCCGCATAGGGCGCGGCGATCGCCAGGGCGCGCTCGCCCGGCATGGGGCGCGCCGCATGCAGCAGCTTGGCGACATCGCGCGGGCTCAGCAACCAGCGGCCCGGCGCGTACTCCACCTCGGCGTCGGCATAGGCCAGATAGGCCTTGCCCGGGGGCACGAAGCCCTCCCGGGCGATGGCGCGCATGGCGTCGTGGATGCGGACGTCCGTCACGTCCTGCGTGCGGACCTGGCTTTCGACCATGTTGAGACGGGCGGCGGCGAGGTCGGCCATCGGATCCTCAGGAGCTCTTGCGACGCCGGCTTATAGGTCTGCGCCGGCGCCTTAGGCAATCGAAGGCTGGCGATGGAGCGATTGCCCCGCGCAGGCGCTTCTGTTACGGCATCCGCCCTCTTCCGAGCGCGTTCCCCGAACACGCTCCGGCGGCCTGATGGCGGAGTGGTGACGCAGCGGACTGCAAATCCGTGCACCCGAGTTCGATTCTCGGTCAGGCCTCCAAACTTCCTTTCCGACAGCCCAAGGGCCCGCGAGCGGCCGACGCGGGTCGCCCCGCGCCAGCCGGCGGCCATCGACGCCGTCAGAGGTCGGGCGTGCCGGGGGATCCCTCGACTTCCCCGCCGGTCACCGGCAGCAGGGCGCCGGTGACGAACGAGGCCGCGGGCGAGGCCAGGAACAGCGCCGCGGCGGCGACATCCTCGGGTTGGCCCATGCGCCGCATCTGGATGGACCGCAGGGCCGCGTCGCGCACTTCCGGACGCTCGGCGATCATCTTCTTCAGGGCCGGCGTCTCGATGGGGCCCGGGATGATGGCGTTGACCCGGACCTTGGGGCCCAGGTCGGCGGCCATCAGCTTGGTCAGGTGCTGCAGGCCCGCCTTGGCGACGTAATAGGCCAGGTTGCCGCGGGTCGCCTTGTAGGAGCCGGGCGAGAGGATGTTGATCACGCTGGCGCCGGGTCGCTTCAGCATGTGCGGCAGGGCCAGGCGGACCAGCTCGAACGGCGCGGAGACCTGCAGGCGGAACAGCGATTCGAGGTGTTCGGGCCGGGTGTCCACGAACGCGGGCGATCGCGCGCCGCCGGCGTTGTTGACCACGATGTCCACGCCGCCGAATTCGGCGACCGTGCGGTCCACCAGATCCGAAAGCTTGGCCAGGTCGGTGACGTCCACCGTCACGGCGATGGCGCGCCCGCCCGCCTCGCGGATCTCCGCCGCCGTGGCCTCGATCTCGGCGGCGGTCCGGCCGGTGATGACGACCGCCGCGCCCGCCTGCGCGAAGCCCCTGGCGATCCCCGCCCCGATGCCCCGGCCGCTGCCGGTGACGATGGCGACCTTTCCCTTGAGGGACGGCGTCTCGCTCATCGCGCGCCCTCCCCGTGCGAGCATCGCCGAGCGCGGGACGAATTCCCGTCGCGTTCCATCGTTGGGGCCATTTGGGCCTCCTCCCCTTTTGACTGTCGGTATTTCAAGCGGCGGTGCGGCAGGCCGGCGTCAGTCGGCCAGGCGCACCAGGTCGAAGTTGCGCCCCAGGGCCTCTCCCAGCGGCGCGCGGCACCGGCCGGCGAGCCAGGTCTCGGTGCTGGCGCTGAAGATCCCCATGATCACCCGTGCGGCGAGGCGGCAGCGCTCGTCGACGTGCGGCAGGCCCCGCCGCACGGCCAGGGCCTCGGCGATGGCCACGGCCCACCCGCGGGTGATGTCCTCGTAGACCCCGCGCAGCGTCGCCGACTTGCGCACCGCCTGGGAGGTGATGAGGGTCAGGTCCCGGTCGATCGCCGGCAGCCAGACCACCTCCATCGCCCGCCGCACCGCGGTCAGGTCGTCCTCGCTCATCGGGCGCCGCTCGATCTCGGCGCGCAGCTTGGGCAGCCGGTCGTTCTCCCGGCTCATGACCACCTCGGCCTTGCTCGGGAAGTAGCGGAAGAAGGTGGTGTGCGAGATCTCGGCGTGATCGGAGATCTGCTCGACGGTGGTGGCCTCGTACCCCTGCTCGGCGAAGAGGGCGAGCGCGACCTCCTCGATGCGGCGGCGGGTGTCGGCCTTCTTGCGCGATCGCAGGCCGTTGACCGGCTTCGTCTCCCGCTGGAAATTCACATGCGCGTCCATGCGCCAAAGCTTGCACGGTCCGCCACGCGACACAAATCTGGCGGGCCGCGAAAATTCGTGCATAGACTAACAGAATAACTCAGACCCCAATGCGCCCCACTGCGCGCGGCTCGGAGTCCTGCCTCCGCCGCCCGCAGGCGATGATCCTGCCGCGGCGGCGGCAGGGTCGCCGCCGCCCGCCGGGCCGTCACGGAAGAATTGAAGGGTCTCAAAGGGAGTGGACAGATGAACGCGATCGACAACGCCCCGGCGCACTGGGACCCCTTCAACCAGACCTATTTCTACAACCCCTATCCCGTCTTCAAGAAGCTGCGGGAGAAGGCCCCGATCTACTACAACGAGGAATACGACTTCTACGCGGTGAGCCGCTACGACGAGGCCCAGATGGTGCTGGGCGATCGCGACACCTACATCTCCGGCTACGGGGAGGTGTACGAGCAGATCAAGGCCCGCACGCCCATGCCCAAGGGCATGTTCATCTGCGAAGACCCGCCGCTGCACACCATGCACCGCACCGTGCTGGCCCGCGTCTTCACCCCCAAGCGGATGCAGGCCCTGGAACCTCAGGTCCGCGAGTTCTGCGCCCGCGCCCTGGACCCGCTCGTGGAGGGCGGCGAGTTCGACTTCATCCTCGACCTGGGCGCGGTCATGCCCGCCCTGGTGATCGGCATGCTGCTGGGCATCCCGGAAGACCAGCTGGAGATGTTCAAGAAGCGCCTGGACGACGCCAGCCAGGCCCTGGTGCTGGGCAAGCCCATGGACGCCTCGCACGTGGACCTCGAGGGCCGGCACTTCGCCGAATACATCGAGTGGCGCGCCAAGCACCCTTCCAACGACGCCATGACCGAGCTCTTGAACGTCGAGTTCGTCGACGAGACGGGCACGACGCGCAAGCTCACCCGCGGCGAGATCATGGTTTTCACCAACCTGCTGTTCGGGGCCGGAAACGACACCACCAACCGGCTGATCGGCTGGATGGGCAAGGTCCTGGCCGAGCATCCCGACCAGCGGCGCGACATCGTCAACGACCGCTCGCTGATCCCGCAGACCATCGAGGAGCTGCTGCGCTTCCAGTCGCCCGGACCCTCGGTGGCCCGCTATGTGGCCAAGGACACCGAAGTCCTGGGCATGAAGGTGCCGGAGGGCGCGGTGATGCTCTCCCTGGTGGCTTCCGGAAACCGCGACGAGAGCAAGTTCGTCGACGGCGACACCTTCAACATCCACCGCGAGCGGGTGCCGCACCTGGCGTTCGGCTTCGGCTTCCACAACTGCCTGGGCAACGCCCTGGCCCGCGTCGAAGGGCGCGCGGCGCTGGACGAGATCCTCAACCGCTTCCCCGAGTGGGACGTGGACATGGACAAGGCCATCATGCGCCCCAGCACCCTGACCCGGGGCTGGGACAAGCTGCCGGCCCGCGCCACCGTCGCCAGCCGCGCCTGACCTCCACGCCGCCCCGGGACCCATCCGCAATGAACGCCGTCAGCAGCGCGCCCCTCAATTGGGACCCGTACAACCAGACCTATTTCAAGAACCCCTACCCCACCTATCGCCGCCTGCGGGAGGAAGCTCCGGTCTATTACAATGAGGAGCACGACTTCTACGCGCTGAGCCTCTACGAAGACTGCACGCGGATGCTCACCGACCGCGACACCTTCTGCTCGAGGTACGGCAACCTCCTGGAGTTCCTGAAGGTCAAGAAGCTCTACCCGTCGGGCATGTTCATCTACGAGGACGCCCCGCTGCACGGCCTGCACCGGGGGATCCTGACGCGGGTCTTCACGCCCCGGAAGATGGCCGCCCTGGAGCCGCAGATCCGCAAATACTGCGCCGACACCCTTGACCGCTTCTCCGACGGCGGGCCGTTCGACTTCATCGAGCACCTGGGCGCGGAGATGCCGATCCGCGTGATCGGCATGCTGCTGGGCATCCCCGACAAGGATCTCAAGGCGATCCAGAAGTTCACCGACGACCGGCTGCATACCGAGCCTGGCAAGCCCATGCCGCCCAAGCCCGACAACAGCCTCGAGGGCACCCTCTTCGAGGAATATGTCGACTGGCGCATGCAGCATCCCTCCGACGACCTGATGACCGAACTGATCAACGTCGAGTTCGTCGACGACAAGGGCCAGACGCGCAAGCTCACCAAGGGTGAGATCATGATCTACATCAACATCCTGTCGGGCGCCGGGAACGAGACGACCAATCGCCTGATCGGCTGGACCGCCAAGACCCTGGCCGAGCATCCCGACCAGCGCCGCCAGATCTATGAGGACCGCTCGCTGATCCCGCAGGCCATCGAGGAGGTGCTGCGCTTCGAGGTGCCGGGCCATGTGGCCGGACGCCATGCGCTGGCCGACAGCGAGTTCCAGGGCGTGAAGATCCCCGCGGGCAGCACGGTCCTGGCGATCCTGGCCGCTGGAAACCGCGACGAGCGCCAGTTCGTCGACGGCGACAGCTTCAACATCCACCGCGAGCGCCTGCCGCACCTGAGCTTCGGCGTCGGCTTCCACAACTGCCTGGGCAACGCCCTGGCGCGGGTGGAGGGGCGCATCGCGCTCGACGAGGTGCTGACCCGCTTCCCCGAGTGGGAGGTCGACCTGGGCCGCGCCAAGCTGTCCCAGACCTCGGCGGTGCGGGGCTGGGAGACCCTGCCCGCGACCCTCACTCCGGCGCGCGCCGCCTGAGACCCATCCGGGGCGGCGCCCCGCCGCCCCTCACCCACCAGCAAAGTCCAAGGAATAGGCTAGAGCGAAGATGCCCAAGGTGACGTTTATCGAGAAGAGCGGCGCAGAGCGCGTTGTGGACGCGCCGCTGGGCGCATCGCTGATGGAAGCCGCCAAGCGCAACGACGTGCAGGGCATCGCCGCCGACTGCGGCGGCTGCTGCATCTGCGGCACCTGCCATGTCTACATCACGCCCGAATGGCGCGCGGCCGTGGGCGAGCGCAGCGACATCGAGGCCGCCACCATGGAGTTCTCCGAGAACGTCCGGGGCGAGAGCCGCCTGGCCTGCCAGATCAAGCTCACCCAGGCCCTCGACGGCCT
>Ga0075364_10000321_pt1 | contig 23630 bp, 20 predicted proteins | sample EndMetdeltDD1764_FD_71517 | JGI IMG/M metagenome (GOLD analysis project Ga0075364, IMG submission 71517) | Populus endosphere microbial communities from Tennessee, USA - Endosphere MetaG P. deltoides DD176-4 | ecosystem: Host-associated > Plants > Roots > Endosphere | place: USA: Tennessee... | reverse complement strand
CGCACGCCGGGCCGGCACGCCATCGAGCAGGCGCGGCAGCGCATCGGGCGTCATCACCGCCATGCCGTCGCGCAGGCCGGCCAGCACCCGCGCCGCGCGCGGGGTCGGCGCCAGCGCGATGCGGTGACGGAAGCCGAGCCGGTCGAGTTCGCGGCGCAGCCGCTGTTCGAACTGCGGCCACGGCCCGAACAGGCGGAAGCTGGCGCCGGCCTCCAGCACGATCGCCGCGTTCCACTGCAGGCTGACCAGCGAGCTGTGGCGGTAGGCCCAGGCGGCGAGGAAGCGGTGGGTGCGCGCCTCGTCCTGCGGATCGTGGTCGACCATCGCGAACTGCGGCAGCAGCGCGTGCGCGGCGGTCAGGCGCATGCCCGCCGCCAGCCCGGCCTGCGCCGCGGCGGCATTGACCGCATGCAGGCTGCGCAGCTGCGCCGGCCCACCGACCAAGGCCAGCGGCGCCTCGGCATCGGGGTGGCGGCGCAGCACGGCGTCCAGCGCCAGCTGCGGCAGCAGGATGCAGGCCCACAGCATCAGTGCGGCCCCGCAGATGCGCGGAATACGGCGACAGCTCCTGGATTCGGCAGGCGCTGCGGCACAGAGGCATTGAAGCCCATGCCATACGCGCCGGCACGATGGAGCCACGCACGCCGTGCAGACACGACAGAAGTCACGCATCGCCGCTGATGCACGGCACTTGTGCGGCAGCGCCATGCAGCGACAGCACGCGCCCCGATGATGGCTTTCGTCCTGGCAAGCGGACGCATCCACAGCGCCGCCGACAGGGGCTGCGCTGCCGGATCGCGTGCTCTACGCCCTACCCGCCCACCGGGCGTCCGTTCAATCGATGCGACCTCCAGCGCGTGGCAGCAACGTCCTGCGCGCACCACACCGTCGGCGCGGCAGGCCGGATTCCACGGCAGCGGTTGCCGATGCGTGGCCATCTCAGTGCGCCAGCCGCAGCAGGCCGGCATGCGGCTGCGCGCCGCGCGACTTCAGCACGCGCCAGCCGCCGTCCTCGGCCAGCAGCCGCAGCGCGGCCGGGGAGGCATTGGCCGCGTGGCGGCGGTCGCGCAGCACGAAGCCGCAGCAGTCGCCGCTGTCGGCCGCCACCTGCAGCCGCCGCAATGCGCGGTCGTCGCCACCGGGCGGCCAGCCGAGCACGGCCTCGCAGGCTCCGCTGCGCAGGCACTGCTCCTGCGCCCACAGCGCCTGGCGCGGATCGGTGTCGATCACCTCCAGCTGGCCCAGCTCTACGCCCGCGGCCTGCCAGGCCGGCGCGTACGGAACATGGGGCGGCGCCACCAGCGCCACGCGGCCGCCGGCCGCGGTCATCCGCGCCAGTGCCGGCAGCAGCAGGCCCAGTTCGCCGACGCCATCGGCCGGCAGCAGCAGTTCGGTCAGCGCGCCGCGCGGCCAGCCGCCCTGCGGCAGCACCGTGTCCAGCGCGGCGTGTCCGGTCGGTTCGCCGTCGCCGCCGGACGGCGCCTGCCGCGCGCGCCAGACCGTGCGTGCGGCCAGCAGCTCATCGAGGGCCAGGACCTCGCCCATCTCAGCCCTGCCGCAGCAGGCCGCAGTAGACGCCTTCGATCGCGAACTCCTGGTCCGGCGCGACCTCGATCGGCGCATGCGCCGGGTTGCGCGGCAGCAGCCGGATCGCGTGGCGGCCGCGCTGCAGGCGCTTGATCGTCAGCTCGCCATCGATCCGCGCGACCACGGTCTGGCCGTCGCGCGCGTCCGGCGTGCGGTGCACGCCGACCAGGTCGCCATCGAGGATGCCGTCGTCGATCATCGAATCGCCCTGTACCCGCAGCAGGTAGTCCGGCCGGGGCGAGAACAGGCGCCGGTCCAGCCACAGGGTGTCGTCCGGCCCGGCCTCCAGGCCGATGTCGGCGCCGATCGGCAGGCCGGCCGCCACCCGCCCCAGCACCGGCAGCGGCAGCAGCGCATCCGGCCGCGCCCGCTCCGGCAGGCGGATCCCGCGGCGCACGCCCTCTTCCAGCACGATCAGCCCGGCCGCGGCCAGCGCCTGCACGTGCTTCTGCGCGGCATTGCGCGAGGCGAAGCCGAACGCCTCGGCGATCTCGGCCAGGCTCGGCGGCCGGCCCTGGGCCAGCCGCTCGCGCAGGAAGGCCAGCACGGCGGCACGTTGCGGGGACAGCGGATCGGCAAGCGTCATCGGGGCGGACCGGGCAGTGGAGACACCCGGCCGGATGCCGGGCCCGGCAGTGGGCACCCCGGGGTGTACATTTGTACACCTTTGCGTCGCAGGAGGCGAGACGCCGTTCCCTGCGCATCCATGCCGCGTACAGGTGCGCCCGCGGCAGGAACCGGGGCAAGCCGTCATCTGCGCGGATTGCCGCCGCCATCGCCGTGTCGCAGGTACCCTGCGGCGAATGGATCCCACCCTCGCCACCGCCGCGCAGGCGCTCGCCCGGGGCGATGCGCTGGGCGTGCTCAGGCACGTCGCGCTGCGCGAGGACGCTCCTGCCCTGGCGATGCAGGGCATCGCGATGGCCCAGCTGGGCGACCACCCGCGGGCTCGCGGCCTGCTGCAGCGGGCGATCCGCCGCTTCGGCCCGCGGGCTCGCGCAGCACGCGCCCGCTGCGTGCTCGCGCTGGAGGAGATCGCGCTGGCGATGCGCGATCTCGACCGCCCCGACCAGGTGCTGGACCGCGCCATCGAGGTCCTCGATGCCGGGGGCGATTCCCTCAATGCCACCCATGGGCGCGTCATCCAGGTCCGCCGCCTGCTGCTGCTCGGTCGCCTGGCCGATGCGCGCGCCACGCTGGCACGGCTGGATGGATGCCTGCTGCCCCCGGCGCTGGCCGCCCGCGCCAGCCTGTCGGCGGCGGAACTGGCCCTGCGTGCGATCCGCTGCGCGCCCGCGCGCGAGGCGCTGGAGCGGGCCGCCGCCGCCGCGCAGCGCGCCGGCATCGCCTCGCTGGCCGCGGAAGTGGAGGCCGTCCGTTCGAGCCTGCGGCAGCCGGTGGCGCGCCGGGGCGCGGACGCGACCGGGCAGCCGCTGCACCTGGCTGAGGTCGAGGCACTGTTCGCCTCGGGCCTGCTGGTCGTGGACGCCTGCCGCCTGCGCGTGCGCGTCGCCGATGCCTGGCTGCCACTGGCGCGGCGCCCGGTGCTGTTCGCCCTGGCCCATGCGCTGGCCGCCGCCTGGCCCGCCGACGCGTCCCGCGCCGCGCTGATCGCGGCCGCCTTCGGCCTGCGCGGCATCGACGACACCCACCGGGCGCGGCTGCGGGTGGAGATCGGACGGCTGCGCACGCTGCTGGCTCCCTGGGCGGCGCTGCACGCCACCCGCGCCGGTTATGCGCTGCGCCCCCACGACGGACGCGGCGTGGCCGTGCTCCTGCCGCCGGCCGACGGCCCGGCCAGCGCGCTGCTGGCCGTGCTGGCCGATGGCGAGGCCTGGTCCACCGCCTCGCTTGCGGTGGCGCTGGGCAGCAGCCGGCGCAGCGTCCAGCGCACCCTGGCCGGGCTGCTGGCCGACGGTCAGGTGCGCGCCATCGGCCACACCCGGAGCCGGCGCTGGCTGGCGCCACCGGCCGCCGGTTTCGCGACGACATTGTTACTCCCGGCGTTGATGCAGGACGACTAACGTGGGGCCTGCCGCGCCTGCCCGGCGCCAGACGGAGACGCTTCGATGGACAGCCACCCGATGCCACCTTCCCGCGCTGCGGAGATCGTCCGCGAGTACGGTCCGTTCGACAGCGCCGATGCGGTCCACGGCGTCAGCCACGACGGCCGCCGGGTCTGGGCCGCGCTCGGGGCGCGGCTGCTCGCCTTCGATCCGGACAGTGGCGAGACCTGCCGCGTGCTCGAACACGCCGCCGATGCGGGCACCGCCTTCGACGGCACCCACCTGTACCAGATCGCCGGCGCGCGCATCGACCGGATCGACCCGGCCACCGGCGCGGTGGTGCACTCGATCCCCGCACCGGGCCAGGGCTGCGACTCGGGCATGGCCTGGGCCGACGGCAGCCTGTGGATCGGCGCCTACAAGGACCGCCGGATCCACCAGGTCGATCCGGCCAGCGGCCGCATCCTGCGCAGCATCGCCTCCGACCGCTTCGTCACCGGCGTGACCTGGGTCGACGACGAACTCTGGCACGGCACCTGGGAAGACGATGCCAGCGACCTGCGCCGCATCGATCCCGCCAGTGGCGAGGTGCTCGAACGCCTGCAGCTGCCCGAAGGCCTGGGCGTCAGCGGCCTGGAATCGGACGGCGCCGACCTCTTCTACTGCGGTGGCGGCCCGAGCCGGATGGTGCGTGCGGTGCGGCGTCCACGTCGCAGCAGCCGCTAGCCGCGCCGCCCCGCCGCGCGCGCCCCGTTGCCACCTTCCGCGGGACGCGCATGACGGGCCAGCCCGGCGCCTGCCGCGGCAGCGCCGGGCGCGCGTCCCTCATCGTCGACAGGAGATCCCCCATGCAGCCGACCGACACGTCGCACCGCATCGCCTCGCCCGCGCAGTGGCTGCCGCAGCGCCTGCGCCTGCTGGAACGCGAGAAGGCCCTGACCCGCCTGCAGGACGAGGTCGCCCGCGAGCGCCGCGCCCTGCCCTGGGTCCGCCTCGCCAGGGACTACGTGTTCGATGCACCCGATGGCCTGCGCCCGCTGGCGAGCCTGTTCGATGGCCGCAGCCAGTTGCTGGTCCAGCACTTCATGTTCGGCCCGGGCTGGGAGGCCGGCTGCCCGAGCTGTTCGTTCATGGCCGACCACATCGACGGCATCGCCGTGCATCTGGCCGCGCGCGACATCGCCTGCGTGGCGATCTCCTCGGCGCCACTGCACGAGCTGGAGCGCTTCCGCGCCCGGATGGGCTGGCGCTTTCCCTGGGTGTCCTCGCAGCGCAGCAGCTTCAACCGCGATTTCGGGGTCGGCTTCGCCGCGCAGGACCGCGTCGACGGCAAGGTCGACTACAACCATGTCCGTCAGCCGTTCCCGGGCGACGAGGCGCCGGGCATCAGCGTGTTCGCCATGGACGCCGCCGGCGCGGTGTTCCACACCTACTCCACCTACGGCCGCGGCGTGGAAGCCATGATGGGCGCCTACCGGCTGATCGACCTGACCCCGCGCGGCCGTCACGAGGAAGGCCTGGAGCACGGCATGGCCTGGGTCCGCCACCACGACCGCTACGCGTCGGATCCAGCCCCTGCGTGCTGCTGCGGGCCGCAACGCTGATCGCCGATGATCCGGGCGCGCCACGATCGGCGACACGCGCGGCCGGGCTCGGGGCGGAGCGCTGCGCCTGCCGTGGATGCAGGCAGGCGCCAGAACCGCAGGCCGCGTCCCTGCGCAGCCGTTTCAGCGGATCAGGATCTGGGTGGCGATGGTGCAGCCGGTGCGACTCACGCACGTGCCACGCGCCGCTGCCGGGCCCGGATCGGATGCCGCATCCGCGCACCGGCGGGCCACGCGGCGCATCAAGCGGATCGGCCTTCCGTGGTCAGCGCGCCAGCATCGCCGCGATATCGGCCTGCAGCGCCGCAGGCCTGGTCCGCGGGCCATGGCGCCGCAGCGCATGGCCGTCGCGGTCGACCAGGAACTTGGTGAAGTTCCACTTGATCCGCTGCGTGCCGAACAGGCCGGGACGCTCGGCCTTGAGCCACTGCCACAGCGGATGTGCGCCCGGGCCGTTGACCTCGACCTTGGCCATCATGCGGAAGCTCACGCCGTAATTGACCTGGCAGAACTGCGCGATCTCGGCTTCGCTGCCCGGGTCCTGCCCCCCGAACTGGTTGCAGGGAAACCCCAGTACCACCAGGCCGCGGCTCGCGTAGGCCTGGTGCAGCGCCTCCAGCCCTTCCAGCTGCGGGGTGAATCCGCAGCGGCTGGCGGTGTTGACCACCAGCACGGCCTGCCCGGCGAATTCGGACATCGCCAGCGGGCGGCCGGCGATGTCGGTGGCGCTGAAATCGTGGAAGGTCGTCATGCGTGCAAGCGCAGTGGTGGGAGGAGCATCACTCTACATGCCGGCAGCAGCGGTGTTCCGCGGTTGCAGGGCGCATGAGCAGGGATGCGGTGTGTGCAGATGCTCCCGCCGCCGCACGCCTCATGCGCTGCAGCCGGCGCGGCCATGCCGCACCGGCGTGCGTTACTGCACCAGCGTCTGGATCGCGTGCGCCGGGATCTCGACCCGGGTCGAAGCGCTGCCGACGTAGTAGTTGTAGGTGATCGCCACGTCGGTCGGGTTCATCACCACGGTGGCCAGGCTGCCGTCCTGGTTGCGGAAGGACGTCGCCAGCAGGTTGCTGCGGCTGCTGGCCACGCCGACCCGCTCCGCGCCCGGCCGCAGGAACTTCGAGAAATGGCCGATGTACCAGTAGCTCGGCGTGTAGATCAGCTCGCCGGTGCGGGTGTCGGCGTGGATCGGCGAGAAGCAGTAGTTGCCGACGTGGTTCGGGCCGCCATGTTCGTCCAGCAGCATGTTCCAGTCGATCCAGCCGGCCGCACCGTTGTTGAGGTCGTTGATGATCGAGGTGCCGTAGCGCTCGCCGTTGCTCCAGCGCTGCAGGTGGGCGAAGTCGAACTTCTCCACCGTGGCCTCGGTCAGCAGCAGCACTTTGTCCGGATACGCCTGGTGGACCTTGCCGACGTTCTCGAACATCGGCTCGAAGCCGGCCCAGGTCTCGTACCAGTGGAAGCCCATGCCCCAGGCGTACTTCGACGCTTCCGGATCGCCGAAGATCACGTTGGCGCGGTGGACCATCATGTCGCGGTTGTGGTCCCACACCACGATCTTCGTGTCGGCGTAGCCGGCCGCGTGCATGGTCGGGCCGAGATGGTGCTTGAGGAAGTCGCGCTCCTCCTCGGCCGTGTACAGCATCGACTCCCAGGTCTGCCTGGCCATCGGCTCGTTCTGCAGGCTGATCGACCAGATCGGGATGCCCTCGGCCTCGTAGGCGGCGATGAACTTCGTGTAGTACTGCGCCCACGCGGCGGCGTACTCCGGCAGCAGCTTGCCGCCCTGCAGCATGTGGTTGCTGTCCTTCATGAAGGCCGGCGCGCTCCACGGGCTGGCCATCATCGGCAACGTGCCGCCGGCCGCCTCGATCGCGCGCTTGATCATCGGGATGCGGTGCTTGCGGTCCGGCGCGATCGAGAAGCTCTCCAGCGCCTTGTCGCCCTCGCGGATGTAGGTGTAGCTGCCGCTGCTGAAGTCCGAGCTGTGGATGGTGGTGCGGCCCAGCGTGTAGCCGATGCCCTGCTCGGGGTCGTAGTAGGCACGCAGCAGTTCGGCCTGGCGGGCCTTGTCGAGCTTGGCGAAGGTCTCGGCGGTGGCATCGGTGATCGCGCCGCCGATGCCGAGCAGCGTCTGGAAGCGCTTGGACGGCTCGACGAAGATCGAATTCTCCGCCTCGGTCAGCGCATGCCCGGCGCGTTGCGCGGCAACCTGGGTGCGCCGCATCTGTTCCGGCGCGCCCTGCGCCGTGGTGTAGACGGTGACCGTGCCGGCCCCTGCATTTCCAGCCGCGAACGCCGGTGCGGCGCACGCCATGACCAGCGCTGTCATCACGATGGATTTCATCGGCCCCTCCTCTTGATCTGCGACGCGGCAGGGTAGCGGGCGCGGCCGGTGTTGTCAGCGTGCACCGCGCCAGAAACCACGCACTCGGCAGGCGCGCATCGCTGCCCGTCACGCAGGCGCAACGTGTGCACGACGGTACGCTCACGCCGCGCTGGCGAGGCTCGATGGTTCAACCCGACCAGGAACCCGCCATGGCCAGCAAAAAGCCCGCCCCCGCCAAGCCAGCCAAGCCCGCACCGCCGCGGACCCGCCGCACGGCCGAGCCGGAAGACGTGCGCAACCCGCGTGGCAACGGCGACGAACTGCAGCAGCAGGCCGGCGGCGAGCATCCGCTGCTGACCACCAACCAGGGCATCCCGGTCGCGGACAACCAGAACTCGCTGACCGCCGGCCTGCGCGGGCCGACCCTGCTGGAGGATTTCATCCTCCGCGAGAAGATCACCCACTTCGACCACGAGCGCATTCCCGAGCGCATCGTGCATGCGCGCGGCAGTGCCGCCCATGGCACGTTCGTGCTGAAGAAGTCGCTGGCGAAGTACACCACCGCGTCGATCCTGACCGAGGTCGGCCAGTCCACCCCGGTGTTCACCCGCTTCTCCACCGTGGCCGGTGGCGCCGGCTCGGTCGACACCCCGCGCGACGTGCGCGGCTTCGCGGTGAAGTTCTACACCAAGGAAGGCAACTGGGACCTGGTCGGCAACAACATCCCGGTGTTCTTCATCCAGGACGCGATGAAGTTCCCGGACGTGGTGCACTCGGTGAAGATGGAGCCGGACCGCGCGTTCCCGCAGGCGGCCAGCGCGCACGACACGTTCTGGGATTTCGTGTCGCTCACGCCGGAGACCATGCACATGATCATGTGGGCGATGAGCGACCGCACGATTCCGCGTTCGCTGCGCACGATCGAAGGCTTCGGCGTGCACTCGTTCCGCCTGCTCGACAAGGACGGCAACAGCACCTTCGTGAAGTTCCACTGGCGGCCGGTGCTGGGCATCCAGTCCACGGTCTGGGACGAGGCGCTGAAGCTGCAGGCGGCCGACAACGATTTCCACCGCCGCGACCTGTTCGAGGCGATCCAGGCCGGCAACTTCCCGGCCTGGGACCTGGCCGTGCAGCTGTTCACCGAGGAAGAGGCCGACGCCTTCCCGTTCGACCACCTCGACCCGACCAAGCTGATCCCCGAGGAGCTGGTGCCGCTGCAGGTGATCGGGCGGATGACCCTGGACCGCTGGCCGGACAACTTCTTCGCCGAGACCGAGCAGGTCGCCTACTGCCCGGCCAACATCGTGCCCGGCATCGACTTCAGCAACGATCCGCTGCTGCAGGGCCGGCTGTTCTCGTACCTGGACACCCAGCTGTCGCGCCTTGGCGGACCGAACTTCCACCAGATCCCGATCAACGCGCCCAAGTGCCCGTTTGCCAACCACCAGCGCGACGGCCACATGCAGATGCAGGTGCCCAAGGGCCGCGTGAACTACGAGCCCAGCTCGCTGCAGGCCGACAGCCCGCGCGCCTCGCGCGAGGTCGGCTTCCGCCACCACGCCACCGTCGACGATGGCGCCAAGGGCCGCCTGCGGCCGGAGAGCTTCGCCGACCACTACAGCCAGGCGCGGCAGTTCTTCCGCAGCCAGAGCGCGATCGAACAGGCGCACCTGGCCAGCGCGCTGGTGTTCGAGCTGTCGAAGGTGGAGACGCCGCACGTGCGCGAGGCCGTGGTCGGACATCTGCGCCATATCGACGACGGTCTGGCCCGGCGCGTCGCCGATGGCCTGGGCATGGATGCGCTGCCGCCGGCGCCGGACGCGAAGGTGCCCGCGCAGGATCTGCCGCTGTCTCCCGCCCTGCGCATCGTCGACCGGATGAAGCCGACGCTGGATGGCCGCTGCGTCGGCATCCTGGTCGATGACGGCTCCGATGCGGCGACGGTCAAGACACTGCGCAAGGCAGCCGAATCCGCCGGCGCGATGGTGAAGATCGTCGCGCCGAAGCTCGGTGGCGCGCTGCTGTCGGACGGGAAGAAGCTGGCCGCCGACGGCCAGCTCGCCGGCACGCCGTCGGTGGTGTTCGATGCGGTGGCGGTGGTGCTGTCGGCCGAAGGCGGCAAAAAGCTGGCGAAGGAGGCCGCCGCGGTCGATTTCGTCCGTGACGCCTTCGGCCACCTGAAGGCCATCGCCGCCGATGCCGGCGCCCAGACCGTGCTCAAGGCCGGCGGGGTCGGCAGGGATGCAGGCGTGGTGGACGCCGGCAATGTCGATGCCTTCATCACGGCCGCGAAGACCCGCCAGTGGGACCGCGAGAAGAAGGTGCGGACGCTGGCCTGAGCGGTGTGCCGATGCTCCATCGCGGCACGGTTGCGGCCCTCCTGCACGCTCGCTTGCAGGAGGCCGCTCCCAGTCAATCACGGGCCAAGGTCCTCCACACGCACGTAGGAGGCCGCTTGAGGCCGACCGTCATTGGAGGAAGCAGGTCTGGGTCACCAGTCGCACGGGATCGAGGCGGCCCGACCGGTGACACGGCGGTCGGGGCTGTAGCCCCTCCTACATGCCCGCTCGCTGGACACCGCTCCAGGCCAACCGCCGACTACGGTCCTCCACGCGCACGTAGGAGGCCGCTTGAGGCCGACCGTCATCCGCAGAAGCCCGTCTGGATCGTCAGCCACACGGGATCGAGGCGGCCCGACCGGTGACACGGCGGTCGGGGCTGTAGCCCCTCCTGCATGACCGCCTGTTGGGAGACCGCTCCAGGCCAACCGCCGGCTACGGTCCTCCACACGCACGTAGGAGGCCGCTTGAGGCCGACCGTCATCCGCGGAAGACCGTCTGGATCATCAGCCACACATGATCAATGCAGCCCGACCGGTGACACGGTGGTCGGGGTAGCCCCTCCTACATGCCCGCTCGCTGGACACCGCTCCAGGTCAACCGCCGGCTACGGTCCTCCACGTGCACGTAGGAGGCCGCTTGAGGCCGACCGCCATCCGCGGAAGCCCGTCTGGATCATCAGCCACACATGATCAATGCAGCTCGCTCGGTAACACGGCGGTCGGGGCTGTGGCCCCTCCTACATGACCGCCCGTTGGGAGGCCGCTCCAGACCAACCACGGGCCAAGGTCCTCCACACGCACCTAGGAGGCCGCTTGAGGCCGACCGTCATCCGCGGAAGCCCGTCTGGATCATCAGCCACACATGATCAATGCAGCCCGACCGGTGACACGGCGGTCGGGGCTGTGGCCCCTCCTGCATGACCGCCCGTTGGGAGACCGCTCCAGGCCAACCGCCGGCTACGGTCCTCCACACGCACGTAGGAGGCCGCTTGAGGCCGACCGCCATCCGCGGAAGCCCGTCTGGATCATCAGCCACACGTGATCAATGCAGCTCGATCGGTAACACGGCGGTCGGGGCTGCGGCCCCTCCTACAGAATCGTATGTAGGAGGCCGCTCGAGGCCGACCGCCATGGCGGGACCCATCACGCCGCCGGCGGACGACATCGGCGGTATGCGCAACCCACGGCACGCATAGCCTCGTTGGTCCCGGACTCTGCCGCGCAGGATCAACTCTCCTGCTTCCTCGTTTTCGCGGCCTTCTTCGCCGCCGCCTTGCGCACCGCGGGCCCCTTGGTCTTCGCCGCCTTCTTCGCCGCGGCGGAGCGGCTGCTCGCGCTGCGTTCACCAGCCGCCTTCTTCGCCTGACGCGACAACGCCTTCGTGCCTGCGACCTTTTTCGCGGTGGTCTTCTTCGACGCGGTCTTCAGCGCCTTCTTCGCACCAGCCGAGCGTGTCGCGGATGGCTCCTTCTTCGATGTCGCCGCCTTGCTGTCCTGGGCGGCCTTCTTCTTCGTCGCCTTGGATGCGGTCTTCGACGGCCTGGCATCCACGCCGTCGCGGCGTGCCTTCGACAGGCCGATGGCGATGGCCTGCTTCGTGCTCTTTGCGCCGTGCTTGCCTTCGCGCACGTGTTCCATTTCTTCCTTGACGTATTCCCCGGCCTGGGTACTGGCCGCCTTGCCTTCGCGCTTGTCGCGCGCCGCCGCCTTGCGTGTCTTCTGCTCCGGCATGTCGCGTCTCCTGCTGGTCGACGCATGCGGTGTAACAACGCTCCGGTCAATGGACCGTGCAATCTGTCGCATCGCCTGTCGACAGATCCATCGCCTGACACCGGCAGCGCCACGCTGCCGCCCTGGGCACCGGCCAGCCGGCATGATGCGACCAGCGGACGCTCATACCAGGACTGACAGAACCGACCGACGGTGTTGCCCTCTCCATCGCCGCTGGCGATGACCGCATGCCGCTGGCACGTCCCGCCGATCGGTCAGGGCGTCTCGTCCGGATCGTCGTTCGGCGTGTCGGCCTCCTTGGCCTCTTCGTGGCTGCGGGTTTCCTGGGCGTCGGTGCCATAGGGGCTGGGCGCCACCGGCTCGTGCGAGTCGGCGGTCGGGACCGGGTTGTCGGAAACCGTGTCCGGGTCGTTCTTCTGGCACGCGGCAAGTGCCAGGGCCAGCGACGCGGAGGTCAGCAGCATCGTGCAGGTCTTCAAGCGCATGGAACGCTCCTTGGTGGGGTGGAACGAACCTAGCCGGCGCGCCGTGAGCGTCGCGCCGCGATGGGCCGGCGTAGCCATCTGCTGAATGAACGGCACGACGCCCCGGCATGCGTCGACCACCGGCGGGGCCGTCGCCCATCGCCGCACCGCGTCACGCGCGCGCAGTCACTTCGCCGGCGTCCTGCCGACCGCGACATCTTGCCCGGCTCCACACAGACCGGACCAGGGAGCGCGCCGTCGCGGTCACCAGGATGCCGCCGACCCGAAGGCCCCGGCTCAGCCCTGACGTCGATACCAGTCCAGCACGGCATCCGGCAGCAGCACAGCGATGTCGATGTCCAGCGCGCGGTAGGCATCCAGTGCGTCACGCAGCTTGCGCTGCGCCGGGGTCCGGCCAACCAGTCCATCCAGCTCGTCCACACCCAGCATCGCCAGCGACCACTCGTGCAGCCTGTCGCTGCGGGCGACCAGCATCGTGCGCAGCCAGCGGTCCAGTGGATGCACGCGGTAGCCGCGCTCGGCGAGGCCAGCAATCCGCTGCTGCAGCAGCGTGCCGACACCACGGAACCACTCGGTCTTCCCACCCGCCGGCACGCTGATCGTCAGCGGTGCCGGCGCGTTGTACTCGCGCAGCGAGGCCCGCAGTTCCAGCTCCAGGTCGCGCGCGTCGCGGACCGATTCGGCCTCGACCAGCGTGCCGTGCCCGACATCGAAGAACTCGTACCAGCGCGGATGCAGCGCGCCGATCCGGCCCAGCGGATCGTTGGAGAAGCCGATCTTGCAATGGTCCTCCCAGCGGCACGGAAACACATAGGCGAAGCAGCGGCCATCGATCGGCACCGCGTCGTCCGGGGCCGGCAGCCCGCGCGCCATGCTCAGCCGCCCGCCTGCGCCGACGCCGCACCGTCCAGCTCGGCGCGCAGGAATGGTGCGGTGCGGCTGCCCTTCGCCTTCGCGATCTTCGCCGGTGCGCCCTGCGCGACCACCTGGCCGCCCCTGTCGCCCGCGCCCGGTCCCATGTCGATGATCCAGTCGCTGCCGGCAGCCACCCGCATGTCGTGTTCGACCACCACCACGCTGTTGCCCGCATCGACCAGGCCGTGCAGCTGGCGCAGCAGCGTATCCACGTCCGACGGATGCAGGCCGGTGGTGGGCTCGTCCAGCACGTAGACCGTGTCGCGGCGCTGGGCACGCTGCAGCTCGGTCGCCAGCTTGATCCGCTGCGCTTCGCCGCCGCTGAGCTCGGTCGCCGGCTGTCCCAGCCGCAGATAGCCCAGACCGACCTCGATCAGCACCTGCAGCGGGCGCAGCACCGCCACGTCCTCAGCGAAGAACTCCGCAGCCTGGGCCACGGTCAGGTCCAGCACCTGCGCGATGTTCCTGTCGCGCAGCGTGATCTCCAGCGTCTTCGCGTTGTAGCGCGCGCCATGGCAGGCCGGGCACGGCGCATAGACACTGGGCATGAACAGCAGTTCGACGCTGACGAAACCCTCGCCTTCGCAGGTCTCGCAGCGGCCCTTGGCCACGTTGAACGAGAAGCGGCCGGCGTCGTAGCGGCGCTTCTTCGCCGCGGGCGTGTCGGCGAAGCGCCGGCGCACATGGTCGAACAGGCCGGTGTAGGTGGCCAGGTTGGAGCGCGGCGTGCGGCCGATGGGCTTCTGGTCCACGCGCACCAGGCGGCGCACGTGCTCCAGCCCGCCGGCGATGCGCCCGCCGATCGGCACGTCGGCGCCGCGCTCCAGCGGATCGACCTCGTCGCCGCCGGCGTCCTGTGCCTGGCCCAGATGCGCGGCCAGCAGTTCGACCAGCGCCTGGCTGACCAGCGAGGACTTGCCCGAGCCGCTGACGCCGGTGACGGTGGTGAACACGCCCAGCGGAATGTCCACATCCAGCCCGGCGACGTTGTTGCGGGTGATGCCACGCAGCTGCAGCCACGCGCTCGCCGCGCGTTCGCGGCTGTGCGGCGCCGGCCGCTGTCCGAAGAGATAATTCCGCGTCGACGAGGCCTGCACCTGCGCCAGCCCGTCCGGCGGCCCGCTGTAGAGCACTTGCCCGCCGTGCGCGCCGGCCGCGGGACCGACATCGACGATCCAGTCCGCATGGCGGATCACGTCGATCTCGTGCTCGACCACGAAGATCGAGTTGCCCGCCGCCTTCAGCTGGTCCAGCGCGCGCAGCAGCGCCTGCGCATCGGCCGGATGCAGGCCGGCCGACGGCTCGTCCATCACGTAGACCACGCCGAACAACTGCGAGCGGATCTGGGTGGCCAGCCGCAGCCGCTGCAGTTCGCCCGGCGACAGCGTCGGCGTGCTGCGCTCCAGGGTCAGATAGCCCAGCCCCAGGTCCTGCAGGATCGCGATGCGCGCCAGCAGATCCTCGGCGATGCGCTGCGCGGCGAGCTGCTGCTCGGGATGGCCATCCGCGCGATGCGCCCTGCCCTGCGCGGCCGGTGCCAGCAGCGCGGCGACCTCGTCCAGCGGCCGCTGCGACAGCGCACCGATGTCCAGCCCGGCGAAGGTCACCGACAGCGCCTCGCGCCGCAGCCGCTTGCCGTCGCAGTCCGGGCACAGCGTGCTGACCAGGTACTGCGCCGCGCGTTTCTTCTGCTGCGGGCTCTGGGTGGTGGCGAAGGTGTGCAGCACGTGGCGGCGCGCACTGGTGAAGGTGCCCATGTAGCTGGGTTCCATCTTCCGCTTCAGCGCATCCTTCACTTCGTCCAGGGTGAAGCCGGCATACACCGGCTCCACCGGCTGCTCGTCGGTGAACAGGATCCAGTCGCGGATCTTCTTCGGCAGTTTCGACCACGGCACATCCACGTCGATGCCGCGAGTGGTCAGGATGTCGCGCTGGTTCTGCCCGTGCCAGGCGCCGGGCCACGCCGCCACCGCGCGCTCGCGGATGGTCAGCGAGGGATCGGGCACCATCGAGGCCTCGGTCGCGTCGTAGATCCGGCCCAGGCCATGGCAGGTCGGGCAGGCGCCGGCCGGCGTGTTCGGCGAAAACCCGTCGGCGTAGATGATCGGCTGGCCCTTCGGATAGTCGCCGGCGCGTGAGTACAGCATCCGCAGCGAGTTGGAGATCGTGGTCACGCTGCCCACCGACGAGCGCGTGGTCGGCGCGCCGCGCTGCTGCTGCAGGGCCACCGCCGGCGGCAGGCCTTCGATGGCATCCACGTCCGGCACCCCGGCCTGGTCGATCAGACGCCGCGCATAGGGCGAGATCGAATCCAGGTAGCGCCGCTGCGCCTCCGCGAACAGCGTGCCGAACGCCAGCGAGGACTTGCCCGAGCCCGACACCCCGGTGAACACCACCAGCGCATCGCGCGGGATGTCGACGTCGACGTCCTTCAGGTTGTGCTCGCGCGCACCACGGACGCGGACGAAACCGGAAGAGGACGAAGCAAACGACGGTTTGGAACGGGGCATGAGAGGACGCGGTGACCGGAATGGAGCGCAATTATCCGCTGGATCGTGGGAGCGCCCCGCGAACGTGGCGGCCTTCGTCGCAATCGGCCGCAGCGTGTCCTTCCTGGCAGCCGCGCCGGCAGCCGCCACTGAGGGATTGTCCTGCAGCGCTCTCCGGCGGCCTCGTTGCAGGTGACCGCGGCGCCTGCTTGTGCATGCACCGACTCGCGCCCGATGGATGATCGTTGGTCGCCCAGGTTGCAGACTCAAGAAATCCAGCGCAGTATTACGAAAGTTATAACCCGGGAGACTACTCCATGAAGCTCAAGATCACCGCCATCGGCAACTCCGCCGGCGTCATCCTGCCCAAGGAACTGCTCGCCCGCCTGCGCGTGGACAAGGGCGACGAGTTGCATGCGCTGGAAACGCCGGATGGCATCCGCTTGACCACCTACGACCCGGACCTCGCGGCGCAGATGGAGGTCGCCGAAGAGGTCATGCGCGAGCGCCGCACCCTGCTGCACAAGCTGGCCCAGTAGGAGGCTGCCATGATCATCTGGATCGATCGCAGGCTGGCCCTTGCCATCCACGAGCGGCAGCTGGCCGAGCATGGCGGTGGTACCGGCGTGCGCGACGAGGCGCTGCTCGAATCCGCACTGGCGCGCCCGCAGCAACGGCATGTGTATGGCCGTCCACCGCCGGATCTGGCCGACCTTGCGGCCAGCCTGGCCTATGGGTTGGCCCGCAACCACCCGTTCGTGGATGGCAACAAGCGCACCGCCGCCGTCGCCTGCGAAGTGTTCATCCTTCTCAACGGCGCACGCCTGCAGGCCGACGATCTTGAGCTGTATCCGCAGTACGTCGGCCTGGCGGCCGGAGACGTCGCGGAGCAGGCATTCGCCGACTGGCTGCGTCCCCGCATCGTGACCGCGCACGCCGGCAAGGTGCAGGAAAAGCGCGCCGCTTATCGGCGCTGACCAAAGTCAGCGCGCGCCGCGCTGCAAGCGGTCCAGGATCCCCGGCACCCGCGGCGGAATCTCGCGCGCCAGGAACCCCAGCGACCCGACGCTGCGCGCCAGCGCACGCCCGGCCTGCGCATGCACCACCACGCCCCACACCGCGGCCTGCAGCGGGTCCGCACCACGCGCGGCGAAGCCGACGATCAGGCCGGCCAGTGTGTCGCCCGAGCCCGACGTGCCCAGCCCCGGCACGCCACCGCGATGCCGCCACAACCCGCCGTCCGCGTCGGCGACGTGCGTGTCCGCGCCCTTGAGGATCACCACGCTGCGGGTGCGCAAGGCCAGCGCACGTGCGTGATCGGCTGGCGTGGTCTGGATCTGTTCCTTGCTGGCCCCGGTGATGGCGGCCATCTCGCCGGCATGCGGCGTCAGCACGCAGCGGCCAGCCGGCAGTGCATCGAGATCGACCGTCAACGCCCCCGCGTCCAGCACCACCGTGCAGCGCGACAGCGCCAGCACGCGCTGCACCAGCGCATGGGTGCCGGCACCGTCGCGCATGCCCGGGCCGATCGCCACCGCCGCGCAGGCGCGCAGCGCGGCGTCCACATCGCGGTGGCCGCGGGCGATCTCGCCACGCCGGTCCTCGGCCAGGCCCAGCACCAGCGCTTCGGGCACCGCCAGCGCCATCCCGGTGGCGACGCTGGCGGCGGTCGCCACCTGCAGTTTGCCGGCGCCAGCGCGCAGCGCGGACTCGGCCGCCAGCAGCGCCGCGCCGGGCACGTGCCTGGATCCGCCGATCACCAGCGCGCGGCCGCGTTCCTCCTTGTCCTCGCCCGGCGGCGGCAGCGGCATCCGCCGCAGGGCCTGCGGGGTCAGCGCACGCACGCGCGGCGCGGTCATGTCAGCGCGCCCCGGCCGGCTGGTCGGGCGCGCGGGTCACCGGTTCGTCGGCCACCTCGGGCGAGACGAAGTTGGTGCGCACCAGCCGCAGCGCCTGGCCGTCGGCCGTGGTCGCGTACTCGGTGACGCCGCAGTTGGGCACATCGCCCTCGCGGTCGATCGCCAGGATCGTCGCTTCGTCCAGCCCCTCGGCCAGGTAGCGGAAGCAGTTCACGATCACCTGGTGGGCGACGATCATCACCCGCTCGCCCACGTGGTTGCGCTGCAGGTCGGCCAGCACCGCACGCAGCCGGAAGATCACGTCGCACCAGCTCTCGCCGCCGGGTGGGCGGAAGTAGAACTTGCCCACCAGCCGGCGCTGTTCGGCCAGCTCGGGAAACGTGCTGCGGATGCCGGCGGAGGTGTAGCGGTCGAGGATGCCGAACTCCTTCTCGCGCAGGCGTTCGTCGATCACCAGCGCGTCGTCGGCGTGCCCCAGCGCAGCGGCCACCGTGGCGGCCGTCTGGCGGGCGCGTACGTAGGGCGAACTCAGCACGATGCGCGGGCGTTCGCCCTCCGGCAGTCCGGCCACCCAGTCGGCCAGCGCCTGCGACTGCCGCTCGCCCAGCGTCGAGAGCGGCACGTCGGCATCGCGGTGCTCCAGCTCGATCAGCGACAACCCCTCGGCCTCGGCGTGGTCGCGCGCCACGTTGCCCGCGCTCTGCCCGTGCCGCACCACCCACAGCCGTGCCGGCCACTGCGCCGACACGCCTGCCACCGCACTCTTCTCGCTCACCCTGCTCTCCCGTTCGCATCCATGCGTGGTGTCGCACGCGACGCGTGAATGGCCGGTTGAGCGCGGACGCCACGCCTGCGCAGGCCAGTGGTGGCGCGCGAATGCCCGCCATGTTCACGCCCGGCCGCGTATCACTGTCCCCTCCGACCGGGATCCGACGCATGGCCAACGCACCTGTCTCTCCCGCGATGACGCCGCCCGAGGACATCGCCCACACCGTCTCCGCGACCTGTGTGAGCAAGGCGACGCTGCCGGCCGGCGCGATGGTCGGGCTGGGCCTGCTGGCGGGCGCCTACATCGGCGTCGGCAGCCTGATGGCCGCCCTGCTCGGTGCCGGCACGGCGGATCTGCCTTATGGCATGGCGCAGCTGGTCACCGGCATCGGCTTCGCGGTCGGCCTGATCCTGGTGCTGCTGGCGGGCGCCGAACTGTTCACGGGCAACACGCTGATGACGCTGCCGCTGGCGCAACGCCGCATCGGCGTGGGCCAGCTGCTGCGCGCGTGGTGCGTGGTCTGGCTGGCCAACCTGATCGGCGCGCTGGTGCTGGTGCTGCTGGCCATCGGCGCCGGTGTGCACGTAGCCGGCGACGGCGCGGTGGCCGCTTCGGCCATCGAACTGGCGGCCGACAAGGCCGGCAAGCCGGCCGCCACCATCGTGGCCAGCGGCGTGCTCGCCAACATGCTGGTCTGCCTGGCGGTGTGGATGGCGGCAGGCGCGACCTCGGCCATGGACAAGGTGGCGGTGATCGTGCCGCCCATCGCCGCCTTCGTCGCGCTGGGACTGGAGCACTCGGTCGCCAACATGTCGCTGCTGCCGCTGGGCCTGCTGGCCGCGCATGCCAGCGACGCGGCCCTTCCCGCCGACCTCGGCTGGGCGGCCGCCGGCGCCAACCTGCTGTGGTCGACGCTGGGCAACATCGTCGGCGGCGCCGTGATCGGACTGGGCTACTGGGCGATCCATCTGCGCGACAGCTGAACCACCAGCCCCCGTGAGAACCGCTGCCCCTGTAGGAGCGGCCCCAGCCGCGACCATCTAGCACGATCACGCACCGCACCGCATGGCCGATGCCGGCCGCGGTCCCACGAAAAGGGGTGCAAGCAGAGCCCGCTCCTACGACAGCAGAGCCGCCCGACCCACGTAGAACCGCCGCCCTTGTAGGAGCGGCCCCAGCCGCGACCATCAAGCACGAGCACGCACCGCACCACATGGCCGACGGCCGTCGCGATCCCCCGACAAAGGGTGCAAGCAGAGCCCACTCCTACGACAGCGGAGCCGCCCGACCCACGGAGAACCGCCGCCTTTGTAGGAGCGGCCCCAGCCGCGACCACCCTGACAAATCGCGCACTGAGCAGGACGGACCAACCGCGCCAGCCACCAACACCTGCGAAACACACCCAGCCATCGCCCCGCCACCCACAAAAAAGCCGCCATGCGCCGGAACCCATCCCGGGCGCGTGGCGGCTGTACAGCGTGGATCAGCTGGCGGGCGGCGTGGTGCCGGAGGGCGGCGTCCGCCCGCCCGCCGGCGCATCCGGTGCCGGTGTCGCCGGCGCCGAGGGCGCAGCCCCACCGGATGCATCCGCAGGCGATGCCGCGGGCTCTCCCGCAGGCACGTCACCCGGTGCAGGCGCGGCGCCGGCAGCCGCATCCGTCCGGGTGATCCGCCAGATCGTGTTCGCCAGGTCATCGGCCACCAGCAGCGCGCCGCGCGGGTCCACCGCCACGCCGACCGGACGGCCGCGGGCCTTGCCGTCCTCGCCGAGGAAGCCGGTGGCGAAGTCGATGGCCTCCCCCGACGGCTTGCCGTTGCTGAAGGGCACGAACGAGACCTTGTAGCCCACCGGCGGATTGCGGTTCCAGCTGCCGTGCTGGCCGACGAACACGCCGCTGGCGAACTGCTCGCCCATCGCCGGCACCGAGAACGCCAGGCCCAGCGCGGCCACGTGCGAGCCAAGCGCGAAGTCCGGGGTGATGGCGCTGGCCACCTTGTCCGGTCGCTGCGGGCGCACCCGCTCGTCCACGTTCTTCCCCCAGTAGCTGTACGGCCAGCCGTAGAAGCCGCCCGGGCGCACGCTGGTCAGGTAGTCGGGCACCAGCTCCGGGCCGATCTCGTCGCGCTCGTTGACCACCGCCCACAGCTGGTCCATGCCCGGCTGCATCGCCAGCGCGGTCGGGTTGCGCAGGCCGGTGGCGAACACCTTGTGGAAACCGGTCTGGGCATCCACCTGCCAGATCATCGCGCGGTTCTCCTCCACCGCCAGGCCGCGCTCGGTGATGTTGCTGTCCGAGCCGATGCCGACGAACAGGTAGCGGCCATCGGCGCTGATGGTCAGCGCCTTGGTCCAGTGGTGGTTCACCGCGCCGGGCAGCTTGGTGATCTCCTGCGGCGCGCCGCCGGCGTTCACCGCACCGGGCGTGTAGTCGAAACGCAGCAGCGCATCCTGCGTGGCCACGTAGATCGAGTCGTTGCCGAAGGCCAGGCCGTACGGCGCGTCCAGCCCGTCGGCGAACACCGAGCGTCCCTCGTAGGTGCCGTCGCCATCGGCGTCGCGCAGCAGGGTCAGGCGGTTGCCGCTCTGCACCTGGGTGTTGCCGCGCGCCTTGATCACGCCGGCGATCACGTCCTTGGGCGTCAGCTTCGGCGCGCGCCCACCGCGGCCCTCGGCCACCAGGATGTCGCCATTGGGCAGCACCAGCATCTGCCGCGGAATCAGCAGGTTGTCGGCGATGGGCGCGATGGCATAGCCCTCCGGCACCTGCGGCAGCTGGTCGCCCCACTCCGCCGGCAGCGACACCTTCAGCGTCGGGAACAGCCCGCGCTGCGGCTTGGGCAGGTCCGGCGACGTGCCCACGTAGGTCTCGTCCGGCGTACCGCCGCAGGCGGCCAGCGACAGCGCCAGCGCCGGCACCAGGGCGCGCGCCAGCAGCGAGCGCTTCGAATGCTTAAGAACCGTCGGCCCGTTCATGCCACCACCTCCCGGCGGCGCAGCGTGCCGCCCCATGCGAACCACAGCGCCGCGGCGATCGCCAGCACGCACAGCACCGACCACACCAGCGCCTGCGGCATCTTCTGCCAGGCATCCATCGCGTGCACCAGGCAATTGACGAAGCCCAACACGCAGCTCAGCGCCAGCAGGCCGACATAGATAAAGCGCGTCCGCGTGCGCGCCGACGGCAGCATCAGTGACACCAGCGCCCACACCAGTGCCGGCACGGCGAACAGCATCGCGCCCACCAGCAGCCACGAGGCGAAGTTGGTCCACTGGATCTGGTAGGTCTGCGCATAGGCGATGTCGGCCACCAGCGCGGACAGGAACAGCGGGAAGGCACTGCTGACCAGCAGCAGGTGCAGCGGATGCAGCGACCGGTACACCGGCACCGCGACGACGGGATGTGTATGCATGGATGGCCTCACCGTGGGCGGGAACACAGCGCGAGCCGAAGGGTCGCGGTGCGCCCAGTACCTTGGCGCAGCGGGCGGCAAGGGGTGGTGAATGCGGGCGGCCGGACCGTAGCCCGCCAAGTCGGATCACAAGGATCAGTCTGCGCACCATCCCAGCAAGGTGATGAGGCCGAGGAATCCAAGCTGCAGCCTGTATAGCGGGACGCTCGCTGAACTCAGCGCCCTCAAATCCAAAGTCTGGCTTAGATGATGCGGGGCGGGATCAACGCCGAGGCCAGAAAAGGGCCCGTGCATAGCGTCCGGGGAAGCAAGTCCTGAGGCAGCGGCGGCCACGCGGCGGGCCAACAGACCAACCGCGCTTACCCAATGGCAATGCATGAAAGCCGAGGCACCTCACAAAGGCGATGCCTCGACAGGCCGCCTCACGCCAGCGGCTCAGTGCAGACGCGCCGCCACTTGCGCCACCGGCCCATAGGCGGCATGTGGCTCGCGAACACGCTGCGGCGGTGGGCGTTCTGCGAGGCGCTGCGATTCCACCTCGTCCAGTACCACCCGCACCTCCAGGCCGGCATCGAACACCACATGCCCCATCTGCGACAGCGTGCCGTCGGCGTATTCGGCCATGTCGCTGGCGGCCACCACATCGCCGTGTGCGGTGATCGCGTGGACCAGGCGGTTGAGCGTGTCGATCTGATCCAGCGTGACGCCGAAGACGAGGTCACCTGTTGCCGCCTCATTGGCATCGTCCTCCCCGACCTCTTCGTCGTCGATGCCCGGATCGTCCTCGACCTCATCTTCCGACGCGTATGCCTGCGCTGACGTGCCGGGCATGTCTGCCCGCGGGCGCGGTGGCAACACACTCCCCAGCAGCCCGTCCAATCGGTCGGCCAGCAGGTGCAGGGAGAACGCCAGCGCGTCTGCGCTTGTGCCAGGCGGCCCGTCATGCGTGTTGTCCATCTCGCGTGGCTGGGCCAGCCGTGCGAGGAATCTGAGATGCGCGCTCAGGCGGGTCAACTGAAGCCGGCCGTCCTGGGCCAGCGGATCGTGCGAACCATGCGGTGCATGCGTTTCGTGCGTCGACATCGGTGCCTCCTCGTTCCATGAAGTGGCCGCCCGCCGCGAACGGCGGACGGGGAGTCGGGAGGCTAGAAACCGCAAACAGACGGCGGGCTTATTCCCCTTGCGGGTGTTTTATTCGCCGCCCTCCCGACGCAGGCATCGCGTCGGTTGCACCTGCAAAGCATGCAGGCACAAAAAACCCACCGGTTTGTCGGAGGTGGGTACCGCTGTTTGAGGAGTTTCTAGGCTCCGTGCAGCAAGACTGCTACCGAATTTTCGACGAGTCAAGGCAATGCACAGGCGGAATCGTGCTTCGCCGATCAACGGTCGTAGTCGCCCGAGTGCCGCACCGTTCAATACCAGATGACCGCATCCAATCCAGCTGCATCGGGCTTGACCTCGGCCGGCAGCGAACGCGCCACGCCATCCCGGATCCGCTCCGCCGTCCACAACGCCGCCAGCGCATCCAGTACGTCGTCCTCCTTGGCCTCGCGCCGCGGAACGGCCTGAAGCAGATCCGCAACAGTCGCCTCACCGAAGGCAGCGGAGAGCAGCGCGCTTCTGGCGGCAATACCTGGAGGCGTGTGCTTGCTGGCGACGACACCCTGCCCCGCACCACCGGCCAGCACCGCGAAAGACACCTCCGGATGCACCTCGCGCACCACCCGCCGCGCCTGCGGGTCGCTGCGCAGCAGGGTGTCCCACTCGCGGATCTTGGACAGGATCGCGAAGGACTGCGCGCCGAATCCGCGCCCGTCGATCTCCCGGTGGCGCAAGGACGCCTCCGGCTGCGTCTTCGCATCCAGAATCCCGCGCACCGGTGTCGAGAAGATGCTGCAAGCGCGGCGCCCGCCGACGAAGCGCCGGGCCAACCCGTCTGCCGGCCGACCATCGCGATCGGACAGGCCGATCGGCACGTCCACCGCGATCACCGCGGCCTGCCGGTGCGCATCGACCAAAGCACGTGCATCGCCATGGACGCGCCACGCCAACCCGCCCTGCTCGCGCCACACGGCGATCCAGCCGGACTTGGCCCCGTCCACCC
>Ga0075364_10000320_pt1 | contig 23654 bp, 25 predicted proteins | sample EndMetdeltDD1764_FD_71517 | JGI IMG/M metagenome (GOLD analysis project Ga0075364, IMG submission 71517) | Populus endosphere microbial communities from Tennessee, USA - Endosphere MetaG P. deltoides DD176-4 | ecosystem: Host-associated > Plants > Roots > Endosphere | place: USA: Tennessee... | reverse complement strand
CAGCGCCAGATGGAAAACTGGCAGCGGCTCGGCGTGTTTTCCGCAGGTCTGGCGCTCGATGATGCCGGCCTCAAGGAAAACGCAGATCTCTGTGCCTCCATGGACATGATCGTGGCGGCCGGTGGCGGCGAGCGCGACATCAAGGTCGATACGCTGATCGTCGATGAAGGTTTGAAGCGCAACGACCGCGAGGCGCTTCTCAACGAAAAGCTGACGACCGAACTGCGCCCGACGCTGTTTCTTGCCCAGCTTTCCAACCTTCTCGCTGGTAATATTTCTATCGTCCACAAAGTCACCGGTTCCTCGCGCACATTCATGGGCGAAGAGGCCGCCGGCATTTCTGCCATCGAGACGGCTTTTCACCGCATCAAGTCCGGCCAGTCCACGCATACGCTGGCTGGCGGTGCTTTTGTTGCCGAACGCGCCGATATCTTGCTCCTTGTCGAAGGCATCCGTGCCCATGCGACGGGTGCTTGGGCTCCGCTCTGGTCGCGTTCGCCGGACAATGGCGGCGGCATGATGATGGGCTCCGTCGGTGCGTTTCTGGTTCTGGAATCGCGCGCTCACGCCACTGCTCGCGGCGCCCATATCTACGCAGCCATCGACGCCATTGAAGGCGATCGCGGCCATCGCGAAGACGGCAAGCTGGAAAAGCGGCTGACACGTATGGCCGGTCTTGCCGGTTCTGCGGAAGATACGGTGGTCTTTTCCGGTGCCAGCGGCGTCGTCGAACTGTCGGCACGCGAAAAAACTGTTCTGGAGCAGGCTCTGCCGGGTGCCACGATCCGTGGTTACGGTGGCGTTACCGGCCATGGCATGGAAGCGCAGTTTCCGCTCGGCTTAGCGCTTGCGGCGCTTTCGCTCGATGGCGCGGCGACCGTTCCGGCATTCGATGCAAAGAACGAACAGCCGATGGCCAAGCCCGCAAAACGCGCTGTGGTGACGACGGTTGGTTATACGCGCGGCGAGGGCCTTGCTGCCCTGTCTGCGGACGCGTGAGGAGTTAAGTGATGAGCGACAATCGCTTCAAGGATCATCTCGGCCGCCCGATCGTGGCGGTGACCGGTATGGGTGTCATCACCTCACTCGGTCAGGGTCTCACCGATAACTGGGCAGCGTTGACGGCCGGAAAATCCGGTATTCACAACATCACGCGTTTCCCGACCAACGGGCTTTCCACCCGCATCAGCGGCACCGTCGATTTCATCGATCTGCCGGCACCGAATTCCGTTGAGCGCTCCTATGCGTTTGCACGCGAAACAACGATCGAGGCACTGGCGCAGGCCGGTATCTCCGGCGATTTCGATGGTCCGCTGTTTCTGGCCGCACCGCCGATCGAGCCGGAATGGGTCGATCGTTTTGCGTTGGCTGACCGGGCTCCTCCGGCGGAACGTGAAGCGGATGCCTATGATCGTTTTCTGACCGCGATGCGTCAGCGTCCTGATCCTACATTTCTTGAAGCCGTGCAGTTCGGCTCGATTTCCGAGCGCCTTGCTGATCGTTTCGGTACCCGCGGCCTGCCGGTCACGCTGTCGACGGCCTGTGCTTCCGGTGCAACCGCGATCCAGCTCGGCGTCGAGGCGATCCGTCAGGGCCGCACAGACAAGGCGCTGGTCGCTGCGACGGATGGTTCGGTCAGTGCTGAAGCGCTGATCCGTTTCTCGCTGTTGTCGGCTCTCTCCACCCAGAACGACCCGCCGGAAAAGGCGTCCAAGCCGTTTTCCAAGGATCGCGATGGCTTTGTCATCGCCGAAGGTGCTGCAACTCTGGTTCTGGAATCGCTGGAATCCGCCATTGCCCGCGGCGCAAAGGTGCTTGGTGTCGTTAAGGGGCTCGGCGAAAAGGCAGATAGTTTCCACCGCACCCGGTCTTCGCCGGATGGCGGCCCGGCTATCGCGACCATTCGCGCGGCACTCGACGACGCCGGCATGAGCGATAAGGATATCGGCTACGTCAATGCCCACGGCACATCGACGCCGGAAAACGACAAGATGGAATATGGTTCGATGCTTGCCGTGTTCGGTGACCGTCTGAAGGAAATTCCGCTGTCATCCAACAAGTCGATGATCGGCCATACGCTGACGGCTGCCGGTGCAGTCGAAGCCGTGTTCTCGCTGCAGACCATGCTGACCGGCACGCTGCCGCCGACGATCAACTACAACAATCCTGATCCGTCGATCGAGCTGGATGTGGTGCCGAACGTCAAGCGCGATGTGCAGGTTTCGTCGGTCATCTCGAACTCCTTCGGCTTCGGCGGCCAGAACGCCAGCCTTGTCTTGACGGCTGAACCGGCTTAGAGACCATTCCCAACCCTTATGAAGCGCCGTTCCGCCTGATGGGTGTCGCGGCGCTTCATGCTATTTCCGAGATGCAATTGTTTTGCGAGCCTCAACCGGTTCCTGACATTTTGCCAAGACGAACGTTACGCCTCCGGGCGAAGGATATTTGTTATGCGCGCCCTTCAACTGATCGATGACCGTAAGCTCGAAGCCGTGGATATTCCGGAGCCCGAAGCACCGGGTCCGGGTGAGGTGACGCTGCGCGTCAAGGCGGTTGCCCTCAATCATATCGACGTCTGGGGCTGGCGCGGCATGGCGTTTGCCAAGCGCAAGATGCCGCTGACAATCGGTGCGGAAGCATCGGGCGTTGTCGAGGCTATCGGCCCCGGCGTATCGAATGTGCTGCCGGGTGATCTGGTCTCGATCTATGGTGCGCGCGTCTGTGGCCGTTGCAAGAATTGCAGCGAAGGGCGCGACAATCTCTGCGAACACGTGGGCGGCGTGCACGGCTTCCATCTCGACGGCTTTGCCCAGGAGAAGATGAATATTCCGGCTCGTCAGCTGGTTCCTGCTCCTCCGGGTATCGATGCGGTTGCTGCTGCCCTTGCGCCGGTGACCTTCGGCACAGTCGAGCACATGTTGTTCGATAACGCCAAGCTCGAGGCTGGCGAAACCATTCTCATTCACGCTGGCGGCTCTGGTATCGGTTCGGCGGCGATCCAGCTTGCCAAGAAGATCGGCTGCACGGTCATCACCACCGTTGGTTCTGACGACAAGATCGAAGGCGCCAAGGCGCTGGGTGCAGATCATGTCATCAACTACCGCAAGGACCGTTTCGAAGGCGTCGTGCGAAAGCTGACCAAAAAGAAGGGCGTTGATGTCGTCTTCGAACATGTCGGCAAGGACACGTTTGCTGCCTCGATGTTCTGCCTGAAGCGTGGCGGCCGTCTGGTCACCTGCGGTTCGACCTCCGGCGTTTCGACCGATGTCAACCTGATGATGCTGTTCCAGCAGCAGCTGAAGCTGCTCGGCTCGTTCGGTTGCCGTATGGAAAACATGGCCAATGCCATGCAGAAGATGGCGCGCGGCATCGTGCATCCTGTCATCGATACTGAAGTGACCTTCGATACGATCGACAAGGCGCTTGAGCGGATGGAAAGCCGCCAGGTGTTCGGCAAGATCATCCTGCGGATGGATTGATCCCGTGAAGATGGTCATCACCCGGATCGTTCTGGCGGTCATGCATTTTCGGCAGTGGCTGGTGGCGCAGATCGCCTTCGGCTTTCTCAACCTGCTGAAAATCTTTCCGGCCGATCCGGCCGTCAACTTTGCCGACTGGCTGGTGCGCAAGATCGGTCCGCGCACCTTTCGCCACAAGCTGATGATGACCAATCTTCGCAATGCCTTTCCCGAAAAGGACGAAGCGGAACTGCAGGACATCGCGGTAAAGAGCTGGGGCCATATGGGCCGGCTTGCCGCCGAATATGTTTTTCTGGACCGTCTGTTCGATTTCGACCCGGAACGGTCTGAACCGGGCCGTATCGAGGTGTCGGGTATTCCGATCTTCCTCGACCTGCGCGACAATCCACGCCCGTTCATCGTTTTTACCGCCCATAGCGGTAATTTCGAACTTCTGCCGGTCGCCGGTGCTGCATTCGGGCTGATGGTGACGGTTCTGTTCCGTCCGCCTAACAATCCATACATCGCCGAAAAGGTTTTTTCCTTCCGCTCGGCCCGCATGGGCAAGCTTGTTCCGTCGCATGCCGGCTCTTCCTTTGCGCTGGCGCGCCAGCTGGAGGCGGGTGGCGGTTGTGGCGTGCTCGTCGACCAGAAATTCCAGAAGGGCCTGCATACGTCCTTCTTTGGTCAACCTGTCCAGACCAACCCGCTGCTGGCCAAGCTGGTGCGGCAGTTCGATGCCGAAGTTTACCCAGCGCGCTGCGTCCGTCTTCCCGGCAATCGCTACCGGTTGGAAATTGAGCCGCGTGTCGACGTGCCGCGTGACGAAAAGGGCAGTGTCGACGTGCAGGCAACGGCCCAGATGCTGAACGACAAGATCGAAAGCTGGGTGCGGGAATATCCGGAGCAGTGGCTGTGGTATCATGACCGCTGGAACATCAAGAGAAGCCTGCGCAAATAAACGCATCCGGCTCGCCTGCTATTTTGAACGCGTCTCGCGAGTGGTCCGTCATGGCGACGAGGAGAATGCACGGCAGTCTTCCTGCGACACGTAGCTGTCATTGAAATTTAATCGTTTAACCTTCCGCTGGCCTTGCCGCAGGGCGGTTTGAATGCCAAAACACTTTGCGATTTGTAAACGGAGGCTTTGTCGTGGAACAGGCAGAAATCGGTCTTATCGGTCTTGGCGTTATGGGTGCGAACCTCTCGCTTAACATTGCCGAAAAAGGCAACCGTATCGCAGTTTTCAACCGCACTCCGGAAGTGACCAAGAAATTTTACGCCGAAGCCGGCGATCTGCAGAAGAACATCATTCCTTGCGAGACACTTGAGGAATTCGTTGCTGCCATTCGTCCGCCGCGCCCGATCATCATCATGATCAAGGCCGGTGATCCGGTAGACCAGCAGATGGAACTGCTGAAGCCATACCTGTCGAATGGCGACATCATGATCGATGCCGGTAACGCGAATTTCCGCGATACGATGCGTCGTTTCGATAACCTCAAGGATAGCGGCCTGACCTTTATCGGCATGGGCGTTTCCGGCGGTGAAGAAGGCGCACGCCACGGCCCGTCGATCATGGTCGGCGGCACGGAAGAGAGCTGGAAGCGCGTCGAAAAGGTGCTGACCTCGATCTCGGCAAAGTTCAACGATGAGCCTTGCGTCGATTGGCTCGGCGAAAATGGCGCAGGCCATTTCGTCAAGACCATCCATAACGGCATCGAATATGCCGACATGCAGATGATTGCCGAAATCTACGGTATCCTGCGCGACGGCCTGAAGCTTTCGGCACCAGAGATCGGCCAGGTCTTCGGCAAGTGGAACGAGGGCCGCCTCAATTCCTACCTGATCGAAATCTCCGAAAAGGTGCTTTCCGCCAACGACCCGATTTCCGGCAAGCCGATGGTCGACATGATCGTCGATCAGGCCGGCCAGAAGGGCACCGGCAAGTGGTCGGTTATCGAGGCCCAGAATATGGGTGTTGCCGCGACCGCCATCGAGGCTGCCGTTGCCGGCCGTATCCTGTCGTCGCAGAAGGCGGAGCGTGAAGCCGCTGAAAAGATCCTCGGCCTGCCGCAGACCACGGCCATGCCGTCCACCGATGGCCTGAGCTTCCTCGAAGATCTGGAAAACGCGCTTCTGGCCGCCAAGATTGCTGCCTATGCGCAGGGTTTTGCCGTCATGGCTGCCGCCTCCAAGGAATATGGCTGGAACCTGCCGATGCCAACCATCGCCAAGATCTGGCGCGCTGGCTGCATTATTCGTTCGCAGTTCCTCGACGAGATCACCTCGGCCTTTACCAAGGATCCCGACGTCGCCAACCTGATCGTCACGCCTGCTTTCGCCAAGCTCGTGAACGACACGGACGCTTCGCTGCGTCGCGTCGTTTCGACAGCTGTCATGTCCGGCCTGTCGGTTCCGGCGCTGTCGTCCGCTCTGTCCTACTTCGACGCCTATCGTCGTGGTCGCGGCACTGCCAACCTCATCCAGGCGCAGCGTGATTTCTTCGGCGCGCATGGTTTTGACCGCGTCGATGGTCTCGACAAGCATCACGGCCCATGGGGCAGTGGTCTTGCAGACTTCGCCTGATTGATGACTTCGCAAAGGCCCGTCTTTTGGCGGGCCTTTCTACGTCTGCCGGTCGCTGGGGCAAGGAGGCGATTGGCGGTTCCTGTTTTATTCAAACCGTTTTTCGGAGGATCTCTCTATGGCCTGGCAACCGGCTGACAATCGCTATGATACGATGAAATATAACCGTTGCGGAAACTCCGGCCTGAAACTGCCGGCGATCTCGCTCGGTCTCTGGCACAATTTCGGTGATGACGCGCCGCGCGAACGCAAGGTGGCAATCTGCCGTCAGGCGTTCGATCTCGGCATTACCCATTTCGATCTCGCCAACAATTACGGCCCTCTGCCGGGCAGCGCCGAAACCGCGTTCGGCCAGATTTTGCGCGAGGATTTTCACGGATATCGTGATGAGTTGATCATCTCGTCCAAGGCTGGCTACAACATGTGGCCGGGTCCTTACGGCGAATGGGGCAGCCGCAAATACCTGATTTCCTCCTGCGATCAGAGCCTTAAGCGCATGGGGCTCGATTACGTCGATATCTTCTATTCGCACCGTTTCGATCCTGATACGCCGCTGGAAGAGACCTGCGGGGCGCTGGACCATATCGTTCGCTCGGGCAGGGCGCTTTATGTCGGTATCTCCTCGTACAACTCAAAGCGTACGCGCGAAGCAGTCGCCATTCTCAAGCAGATGGGCACGCCGGTTCTCATTCATCAGCCCAGCTACTCGATGATCAACCGCTGGATCGAAGAGGACGGTCTTCTCGACACTCTTGATGATCTCGGTATCGGCTCGATCGTGTTCTCGCCGCTGGCTCAGGGCATGCTGACGTCGAAATATCTCGGCGGTATCCCGGATGACAGCCGTGCCGCGCAGGGCAAGTCATTGCGACCAGCCTTCCTGAACGACAAGAATGTTGCGAACCTGCAGGCACTCAATGCGATTGCCGAACGGCGTGGCCAGACGCTTGCGCAGATGGCGCTTGCCTGGGTTCTGCGGGGCGGTCGCGTGACAACGGCGCTGATCGGCGCCAGCAAGCCGGAACAGGTGGTGGATTGCGTCAAGGCACTCGATAATCCCGATTTCACGGCTGAAGAGCTGGCGGAAATCGACACTTATGCCCGTGAAGCAGATATCAATCTGTGGGCAAAATCCGCTGAACTCAAGGCCTGACGATCAAGCCGCCGGTACAGTGCAAAGTGCCGGCGGCTTTCAAATGTTTTGCATCAGCTTGTATTGGCAAGCCGTTCTTGATGCTTACTAAAATGTAATCTTGAATTCATTTTCGGTTCATCAGTTGGCGCCTAGTGTCTCCTCATAGACAACTGAGGAAATCCTAATGAAAAAGTTTGCAGCCCTTCTTCTCTCGGCCACTTTCGTTTTCAGCCCGGTCGCATTTTCGTCTGCCGCCAATGCAGCGCCGCCGAGCCACAATGACCGTTGGGATCATCGCAACGATCGCCGTGTGGTGCAGAAAAAAACGGTTATCAAAGAACGCATTGTCGTCAAGAAGCGCTGGAACCGCGGTCATCGCCTGAGCCCGGCAGAGCGTCGCCATATGGCTGAAGTGCGTGACTATCGCCGTTACCGCCTGTCAGCTCCGCCGCGCGGTTATCGCTGGGTTCGTGCCGACAACAACGAGTTCCTGCTGATCGGCATCACCTCGGGCCTGATCTCATCGATCATCGCCGGCCGCTAATAAGCATTAAAGACGACCGGCAGGGATTGCCTTCTTTCCCTGCCGGTCTAACCGTCTCCACCATGCGCGAGGAGGCGGTATTTTTATGGGCCTACGCCCGATGCGCTATCAGGCCTTGCCGGAGAGGCAGGTCTTCATCGATTCAGCGATGCCGCGCATCAGCTTGAAATAGAGATCCGGGCCTTCCTTGAGAGTTGCTGCTTCCGGATCGAGCGTGCCAGCCTTTGCCGGTGTTCCTTCCAAAACCACATTCACCAGTTTCGGCGTGAACTGCGGTTCAGCAAAGACACAAGTCGCACCGAGTTCGGTCACCTTCTTGTGTATCTGGCTGATGCGGTCGGCACCCGGCAGCGTTTCCGGGCTGACGGTAATCGAGCCGGCGACGGTGACGTCGTAGCGCTTTTCAAAATACTGATAGGCGTCGTGGAAGACGATGAACGGCTTGTCCTTGACGGGTGCGACCGTTGCCTTGATCTCGGCATCGAGTTCATCCAGCTGGCGCATCAGGCCAGCGGCATTGTCTTCGTATTGTTTGGCGTGTTCCGGATCGGCTTCGACGAGGCGTTTTGTGATCTCGCGGCCGATAACCTTGGCGTTCAGCGGGTCGAGCCAGACATGCGCATCGAAGCCGCCGTGCTCGTGGTCATGATCGTGTTCGGCATGGGTTTCGCCCTTGGCGTGATCGGCATCGGCATGCTCACCTTCATGCGCATGATCGTGACCTTCGGCATGTTCGCCTTCGTGCTCATGGCCTTCGTGTCCATGGTCATGGGCTTCGAAAGGACCACCTTCGCGGAAGGGCAGCTTCTGCAGATCGGGTGAATCCGACAGTGCTACGACAGTCTTGGATCCCGCCAGCGCGTCCAGCGGCTTGTCGAGGAAAGCTTCGAGGTTCGGACCCATCCAGAAGATCAGGTCGGCATTCTGAATGGCGCGGGCGTTCGACGGCTTCATTGAATAGGTGTGCGGCGAGGCAGCGCCTTCGACAATCAGTTTCGGTTCGCCGACGCCCTTCATGATCGAGGCGACCAGCGAATGAATAGGCTTGATCGAAACGACGACATCAGGCGTGGCGGAGGCAGTCCCGGCCATCAGCAGCGCCAAAGAGGCTGCAAAGGTGGCGACGATGGGAGTGGCGACTGCTTTCATGCGGTTCTCCTTGCCCGTTCAGGGGCGGATTGGGCTGTGCGTAATGGTGCAAAAGCCTTGTAAAGGGCGTTTTGCATAACGATGTAATGTTATTACGTTCGTTGTGTTATGCTATAACGTGTGCCATAGCTGGTGGCAACATAGGACAGGAAGAAATTTATGCTGATGCAGACCGCGGCTCCCGAGCGTCGGAAAAGTGACGAACTGGTCACGATGACGGGCTCCGGAATACGTCGCAACGGCCGCTGGCTGGTGCGCGGAGTCGATCTTTCGATCCATCGCGGCGAGATTGTCACGCTGATTGGACCCAATGGGGCCGGTAAATCTACCACAGCCAAGATGGCGATTGGCGTGCTGCGCGCCGACGAAGGCAAGGTGGAGCGCAAGGACGGGCTGAAGATCGGCTATGTGCCGCAGAAGCTTGCCATCGACTGGACGATGCCGCTCTCCGTGCGTCGCCTGATGCGGCTAACCGCCAAACTGGACGATGCCAAGCTTATGGCAGCACTGACCGATGTCGGCATTCCGCATCTGGTTGATGCAGAAGTACGTCATCTTTCCGGCGGAGAATTCCAGCGCGCCTTGTTGGCCCGCGCCATCGCGCGCAATCCTGATCTTCTTGTCCTGGACGAACCCGTTCAGGGCGTCGACTTTGCCGGTGAAAGCGCGCTCTACGAATTGATCCGCAACATCCGTCAGAAAACCGGCTGCGGTATTCTGTTGATCTCGCATGACCTGCATATGGTGATGGCCGATACCGACACGGTGATCTGCCTGAACGGCCATGTTTGCTGCCGGGGCACGCCTGATGCCGTGAGCCGCAGCGATGATTATCGTCGCCTGTTCGGCAATGTCGGAGCGGGGCTGGCTGTCTATAGCCACCATCACGACCATACCCATCTGCCGGATGGTCGGGTGCAGCATAAGGATGGCTCTGTCACCGATCATTGCCACCCGGATGATGGGCACCATCATGATCATGCCGCCGACGGCCATGAGCATCACGGCCACGATCACCATCATGGCGACCATGATCATGCCGATCACGCACATTCGGCCGAGAAGGAGCATCGCCATGCTTGACGATTTCTTCTTCCGCGCGCTCTTGGCGGGCATCGGTCTGGCGCTGACGACCGGTCCGCTTGGCTGTTTCGTCGTCTGGCGACGCATGGCTTATTTCGGCGATACGATTGCGCATTCGGCACTTCTGGGTGTGGCACTGTCGTTGATGCTGGAGATCAATCTTCTTGTCAGCGTCTTTGCCGTTGCTGTTGCCGTGTCGTTGCTGTTGCTGTTGCTGCAAAAGCGCCAGGCACTCTCGGCGGATGCGCTTCTGGGTATCCTGTCGCATTCCACGCTGGCCATCGGTCTTGTGATGGTCGCTTTCATGTCCTGGGTTCGTATCGATCTGATCGCCTTCCTGTTCGGCGATATTCTGGCCGTGACGCCGGGCGATATCGCGCTGATCTGGGGCGGCGGTCTGGTCGTACTCGCGGCGCTCGTGGTTTTGTGGCGTCCGCTGATCGCGTCTACCGTCAGCGCGGATATCGCGGAGGCGGAGGGCTTGAAGCCGGAGCGTGCGCGGCTGCTGTTCATGCTGCTGATGGCGCTCGTCATCGCCATTGCCATGAAGATCGTCGGTATCATGCTGATCACCGCGTTGCTGATCATTCCGGCTGCTACCGCACGCCGTTTCTCGTCCGCGCCGGAGGGGATGGCGGTGTTGTCTTCCGTTATCGGTGTGATCGCGGTGGTCGGCGGCTTGTTCGGCTCGCTGACCTATGACACACCGTCCGGGCCGTCGATCGTGGTCGCGGCGCTTATCCTCTTCATTCTCAGCCTTTTGCCGGGCAGGGCGAAGAACCTTGCCGAAGGTGGCACGACATCTGGAGGTCGCTCATGAACACGCCGACACTGACCAAGAACCAGACTCTGGTGCTTGATGTGCTGAACCGTTCCGAAGCGCCGCTCAGCGCCTACACCATTCTCGACAAGCTGAGGGATCAGGGATTTCGCGCGCCTCTGCAGGTCTATCGTGCACTCGACAAATTGATCGAAATGGGGATCGCCCACCGGCTGGAAAGCCTCAACTCGTTCGTGGCCTGCGCTCATGCCAATGATAGTTGCTGCGGGCACGGCCATGGGCATGGACACGGCACTGTTGCATTCGCGATTTGTGAGAGCTGCGGCCAGGTGAACGAGTTCCACGATCACGCCATTGACGACCGGCTGGCCGGATGGGCAAAGGACCGCAAGTTCAAGCCTTCGAAAACGACGATCGAGATCCGCGGGCTTTGCGAAGCCTGCATGCAGTAAGTGTCAGGCTGCAAGGATCGTACGGTTACGGCCGTGTCTTTTCGCCTGATAGAGCGCCTTGTCCGCCGCTTCGACCAGTTCCCCTGCCGCGCTGCGGTCATGACGCGGCGTTGCCGAGGCGAGGCCGATGCTGACTGTGACGTGGCCGTTTCCATCCTGACGGCCGTGCGGAAGCGATAGCTGACTGATCGCGCGGTGGATGCGGCTCGCAGCGGTTTCCGCCTGTATGCTTTCGGTGTGGCGCAACAGGACCGCAAACTCTTCGCCGCCAAGACGGGCCGGCAGGTCATTTTCACCACGGGTTTGGCTTTCGATGGCGCGTGCCACCTGTTGCAGGCAGGCATCTCCGGCCGGATGGCCGAACGAGTCGTTGTAGCGTTTGAAAAAGTCCACATCGATGACCAGAAGCGATATGGTTTCACCGGTGCCGGTGGCCTCTGTCCAAGCCACTTGCAGGAACTGCTCGAAGCGGCGGCGGTTGGCGATACCGGTCAGCGCATCCGTGTAGGAATAAGCGTTCAGCTGTTCGTTGATGCGGCGTACTTCTTGGGCATTCAGACGTTCACGCAGCATCAGCAGATAAGCATGCCGCAGGTTGCCCTCCAGCCGATAGTTGGCGACCAGCGTGATAACGCCCATGGCCGCCATGTAATAGACCGGCAGGTTGCGTTCGCTCCAGTTGAGGTCTGGCGTTGCATGCAGGAATACTGCGGTAACGATGCAGCAGCCTATTGTCGTAGCAAGAGCGGCATTAAAGCCGATATGCAGCACGATATTGGCGCCGATGACGATCAGGCCAAAGCTGAAGGCGCTGTAATGAGCTTCGGTCGATGTGGCGATGTAGAGCAGATAATTCGATGCGATGGCGATCAGAATGGCGCAGCAGGTGAGAACCGAATCGCGGATCCATTGCGGTGGCGAACGACGCAGCCAGAATAGCGCGGCCAGACAGAGCGGCGTGACGATGCCAAGCCTGACCAGCGCCGACATGCCGAGGATCTCGGGTCGGGTAATGGCATCGATGATCATGAAGCCGTTGAAGAACACCAGGGCAAACAGGCCAGCGACGATGGTCTGACGATTGCGGTCAGTTGCGGTATCTGTCTGGAACACGGATTCGACAACCGGATCGAAGCGCAGGCGCGATTTGGCACGCCCAAGCTGCCGGCCCACGAGTTCCAGAAGTGCGGACGTGTTTTGTTGTGTCGGTTCGGGAATCTCGGTCATCGGCGTCCATGGCAGCCGCGATCATCGCGGCACGCCTCAATACATTCACTAATCTTCATATACGAGATATGTGAAGCAAAGGCTTCATGTCAGCGTGAACAGGCCGTTAATCCGTGGTCTCTTGCCGATCAGAGCGGGCGAAGTTCGGCGGCAAAACGCTGCCAGTTCTTCACGTAATTGTCGGCGGACACCGAAAGTCTGGCTATGGCATCTGCATCGAGATTGCGGATGGCGCGGGCCGGGGAGCCGACGATCAGCGAACCGTCAGGAAATTCCTTGCCTTCGGTTACCAGCGCATTGGCACCGACGAGGCAGTTTTTGCCAATCTTTGCGCCGTTGAGGATGGTCGCCCCCATGCCGATCAGCGAATTGTCACCGATCGTGCAGCCATGGATGATAGCGTGGTGGCCGATTGTGCATCCTGCGCCGATCGTCGCCGGAGAACCCATGTCGGTATGCACCATCGCGCCTTCCTGGATATTGGTGCGCGCGCCGATGGAAATCAGTTCGTTGTCGCCGCGCAGAACTGCGCCGAACCAGATGCCGACATCTTCGCCGAGTTCGACTTTACCGATGACATGCGCATCCGGCGCCAGCCAGTAATGGCCGGTGGCGGGTGTCTTCGGTTCAAGGTCTCCCAAAGCGTAAAGCGGCATGCTGGTTCTCCCGAAATGGCGTGTCAGACGATAGTCAATTCCAGACGGCCGACGCCCTGTGCCTCGCATACGACCTTGTCGCCCTTGACAACGGCACCGACGCCGGCGGGTGTGCCGGTCATGATGATGTCCCCCGCGGCCAATTCGAACTGTTTCGACAGTTCGGCAATGATCTCGGGCAATTTCCAGATCATCTGGTTCATATCGCCATTCTGCTTACGGGCACCATTGACCTCCAGCCAGATCGGCCCTTCCTGCGGGTGGCCTATTTTTGCGACCGGTACGAGAGCGGAGACGGGAGCGGATTTTTCAAATGCCTTGGCGACTTCCCAGGAGCGTCCGGCTTTTTTCATCTGATCCTGCAGGTCGCGGCGGGTGAAATCGATGCCGACTCCGTAGCCATAGACGCAATCGAGCGCATCCTGCGCGTCGATACCGCTGCCGCCAGCCTTGAGCGCCATGACGAGTTCAACCTCGAAATGAACATTGGAGGAAAGCGGCGGGTAGGGGAAAGCTTCACCGTTATAAGCGTTATCGGCGTTCTTCTGGAAAAAGAACGGTGCTTCGCGGGACGGGTCATGACCCATTTCGATAGCGTGGTCGGCATAGTTGCGGCCGACGCAATAAACTCGGCGGACCGGGAATTTATCAAATGTGCCTTCGACATCGAGGAGGACCGGGGCGGGCATGGGGATGACGGTTGATGTCATGATCGAAAAATCCTCCTGATAAACAAATGGCACTTGAGAAACGCCAAGCCTTTGTTCCGCAAATCTCCTGGCAATCATAGCCCTTTTTTACTCAGCGTGGACGGAACTGGCCAAACTTAGTCGCTTGCTGTATGAGCAGCCGCATATCCTCAAAGGACTTGCCATGTATGCTGACGCGCTGAAGCGCGGCGAGAAGATTTTCGCCGTTGCCCCGATGATCGACTGGACTGATTCGAGGTGCCGTTTTCTTCATCGGCAGTTGTCGAAGCGCGCGCTGCTTTATACCGAAATGGTGGTGGCCGATGCGATCATCCACGGCAATCGTGACCGGCTGCTCGGGTATTCGTCACAGGAGCATCCCGTGGCCTTGCAGCTTGGCGGTTCCGATCCGACCAAACTGGTGGAGGCGATCCGCATCGCTGCCGACTACGGTTATGACGAGATCAACCTCAATATCGGCTGTCCTTCCGACCGCGTACAATCCGGCACGTTTGGCGCTTGCCTGATGCGCGATGCCGGGCAGGTGGCGAGCTTGGTCGAGGCTATGAAGGCGGTGGCAACCGTGCCGGTGACGGTAAAATGCCGGATCGGTATCGACGATCAGGAGCCGGAAACAGTGCTGCCGGATTTCCTGACCCGCATGATCGGCGCAGGGGCGGATGCCATCTGGATCCATGCCCGCAAAGCCTGGTTGCAGGGGCTTTCGCCGAAAGAAAACCGGGATATTCCGCCGCTGGATTATGATCTCGTCTATCGCATGAAGCGGGAGAACCCGGATGTGTTTCTCGGCATCAATGGCGGCATTCTCGATCTCGAACAGGCGGCCGAACATCTCGCGGTGATGGACGGTGTGATGCTGGGGCGAGCCCCCTATCACAATACCGGTTTGCTGACGGGTGTGGATGCGCTGATCGAAGGTTCGAGTTCTGCAGGGGGCGACACATCTGATGTAGACTGGCTGGCTCTGCGCGATGCCATGATGGCCTATGCCGACGACGTGATGGCTTCGGGCGGGCGGCTGAACCATGTGACGCGGCATATGGTCGGCCTGTTTCAGGGCTATGCCGGTGCGCGCCGTTTTCGCCAGATCCTGTCGTCGGACGCCACCAAGCCGGGGGCAACGGTTGCTGTGATCGAGGCGGCTTTTGCCGCTGTCGATCTGGAGGCGGGCCCGAAACGGCAGGCTGTTGCCGCCGAATAAGGATTTACGGCATCGGTTTGATGCCGGGCAATGGCGTCGGTTTTGGCTGAATCTGGACCGGTGGTGCGCCGGGCGGATTGACCAGTGCCAGAATGAGTTGGTGGACGGCACCGCCCGGTGACAATTCCACCGCATCGAAATCGCGGCCGCGCTGGCGTTGCTCGTCCGACAATTCCTTCAATCTGGCTTGTAGCACCTCGCGCACCTTGGTGCATTTCGGATCGTTTTGCGCGGTTAGGCCGAGGCTGAAATCCTGGATTTTCTCCACCATTTCGATGATGTGCTGGCCGTGGACACGTTCATGCTTTTCCACGCCCTCGATAAAATTCGTCCAGCGTGTTTTGGTGTCGCCTGATAACGAAGCCGGGCCTTTGGGCATGGTGTAGATGATCGTGAGGCTTGGGCGTGCGACGGCCAGTGTACAAGCGCCGTTTGGCTGCGGGCGATAGTCACGGGTCCAGAGCAGTTTGAATGTCGTGTGGGCAATGGCCTGCCCGACACCGGCTGCCGGGCCACGTTCGCCGATCGATTGATATAGCTCGATGCCTGTCTTGCCGGTAACGGCGTAGGTCCTGATTTGTTCGGCCGGTTTCCAGTTGCGAGCGCTCTGGGCGTTGGCAAGAACGGGCGCAGCCAGAAGAGCGGCGAGGGTGATGGCGGTACGACGCACGGTGATTGTCATGCGCTTTGTGTCGCTTGGCTCGCGCGTGCTGTCAACGGCTGGAGAAAGCCCGACAAGGCTGATGGAGGAAGAATGAAGCGTCTGGTCCGCTGCCGTTTCCAGTTCTATCTAAAGTCGTGTGCCGCGTCGGAAACATATGGAAACATTGGGAAACACGATAGTGGTTGCATGAAAAGGCCAATCCGTCGCATTCAAAAACATCTCACTCGATGCGTTTGAAACAACGGCTAATCCAGCGATGAAAGAACTGATTACGAGAATTCATATCGCTTTTTTAGAGCGTAGAGCACAGCAATGCCGTGAGCGCCAAGATGAGCAGGCATATCTAAGGACTATGCGGAAACTACGTGAACTGAGGCCAAAGTAGCCAGACAAAACATGATGACGCGACGGGCTAAAGGTCAGTCCCGGACCACCGTCATCAGCATGTCCCACATGTCGGCACCGGTTTCGAACACAGAGGCATTTGCCGCAAATCCGGTTTCGGCCTGCATGACATCCAGCATATCTTCCGTGAGATTGTTCTCGTAACCGGGTGTCGATGCATTGGCGATATTATGGGCAGCAGTCGACAGCCGGGTTGTCTCCGTCTGCATGCCGAAAAGCGATGTGTTGAGAGCTGCCGTGATCGTCATTGCCATGGTCCCCTATGAGATGCCCATGGCTTTTATGCTGCACCGGGGTTCAAGAAAGGGTGAAGCAGGAAGGTTAAGGCGGCAGAACCCTGAAGTCCTCCGTTGTATCGTTTCGGGATACCCTCAAGCATCAGGCATCGACAAGGCCATGTCGATAAAACAGGCTATCTCACTTCGAAGAACTGCGCTTCTTTGTCTTGACGGCTGGTGCGGCGTCCGTTGCCGCATCCGTTTCAGCCTGAGCGAGGCGCAGGGCGCGCAGTTTTTCCGTTTTCTTCTCGCGTGCCGTCACTTCGGCTTCAAGAATGTTTCGCACGACGGAATTGGTTTGCTCGGCTTTTTCTTGGGTGGAAAGTTTTGCCGGCTTGGAGATGGGGTCTTTTGTGGCGGTCATGATGTCTTCCCGCTTTCGAGAGCCTGCATCAGGCATGCTCTTCAACTGCGCAGACGCGCGGCAGCATAGCCGCGCGGTCCACACTCAATAATTTAGCGAGCGCCGCCGCGTGCGACGATCTTTTTCTTCGGTGCCGGCAGAAGACCTTCGCGCTGGGCCTGCTTGCGGGCCAGCTTGCGGGAACGACGAATAGCTTCTGCTTTTTCGCGTACGCGCTTCTCCGACGGCTTTTCGAAGGACTGACGTGCCTTCATCTCACGGAAAACGCCTTCGCGCTGCAGCTTCTTTTTCAGCACGCGCAGTGCCTGTTCGACGTTGTTGTCCCTGACGAGTACTTGCAACAAATTCTCCTTCATGTGGCGGGCTGATTGCCGCCGTTTCTGTGCGTCACCTTTTAAAGAAATGCGACTGAGTGACAGGAGTGCCAATGGGCAAACCCTGGAATGGTCCGCCCGGAAAAACGAAAGGCCGGGACGGGTCCCGACCTTTGTAGCGCCAAAACGCGTCGCTTGCCAGTTCCTCCGTGGTCAAGCGCTGTTTTAACGGAAATTTTTAGGCGGCCTGCAGGTTGTCGGCCGAGCTCTTGCCCGAACGCTTGTCCTGAACGATCTCGTACGTGACCTTCTGGCCATCGTTGAGACCACGCAGACCAGCGCGCTCGACAGCGGAGATATGAACGAAAACGTCCTGACCGCCGTTATCCGGCTGGATGAAGCCGTAACCCTTGGTGCTGTTGAACCACTTTACAGTGCCTGTATTCATAACGATCTTCCTCTCAATCGTTGTGGGTGACCGGTCTGAAAGACCGGCGTTTAAATCGACGATGAAGGAGATCGGTAGAGCCGCGATAGGCTACGGACGAGTCACAAGCAAAGTACGATGTAACTCAAGATAGAGATTTGGCGCAAACCGGCAAGACCATATGTCGAATAAAATATACGTCCGGTTGAATCTTTTCGTTCGGCGGTGATCAAGGCTTTTTTACGGACGCCTCTCTCTGGTGACGAGATGGAATGCAAAAGGCCCGCGCTAGGCGGGCCTTCCATGTTGCGTTTGCCGCTTATTCGGCGGCTTCCTGATAGTCTTCCAGCGGCGGGCAGGAGCAGATCAGGTTGCGGTCGCCGTAAACATTGTCGACGCGGTTGACCGGCGACCAGTACTTGTCCACCCGGAAAGCACCCGGCGGGTAGCAGGCCTGTTCGCGGGAATAGGGACGATCCCATTCACCGACGAGGTCTTCCACCGTGTGGGGTGCGTTCTTCAGCGGGTTGTTCACCTTGTCCATCCGGCCTTCCTCGATGGCGCGGGCTTCCTCGCGGATCGCCAGCATCGCATCGCAGAAACGGTCGAGTTCGGCCTTGGTTTCCGATTCCGTCGGCTCGACCATCAGCGTGCCGGCAACCGGGAAGCTCATGGTCGGGGCGTGGAAACCGCAGTCGATCAGGCGCTTGGCGATGTCGTCCACTGTGACGCCGGCAGAGGCGTTGAGCGGACGGGTATCGAGGATGCACTCGTGCGCCACGCGGCCGGCTTCCGACTTGTAAAGCACGTCATAGGCACCCTTGAGGCGGGCCGCGATATAGTTAGCGTTGAGGATTGCCACCTTGGTGGCCTGCGTCAGGCCTTCGCCGCCCATCATCAGGGTGTAGGACCAGGAGATCGGCAGGATCGACGGCGATCCGAACGGGGCAGCCGAAACCGCACCCTCGCGGCCGTCCCATTGCAGGTGACCCGGAAGATGAGCCGCCAGATGCGCCTTGACGCCGATCGGGCCCATGCCTGGACCACCGCCGCCATGCGGAATGCAGAAGGTCTTGTGCAGGTTGAGGTGGCTGACGTCGGAGCCGATATCGCCGGGGCGGGCGAGGCCGACCATGGCGTTCATGTTGGCGCCGTCGAGATAGACCTGACCGCCGTGTTTATGGGTGATCTCGCAGATTTCCTTGACCGTTTCCTCGAACACGCCGTGCGTGGACGGGTAAGTGATCATGCAGCACGACAGGTTTGCTGAATGCTGTTCCGCCTTGGCGCGAAAATCTTCGAGATCTATATCGCCATTGTCACGCACTTTCACGACCACGACTTTCATGCCGACCATCTGCGCCGAGGCCGGGTTTGTACCATGCGCGGAGGTTGGGATGAGGCAGACGTCGCGATGTGTATCGCCATTGGCGATGTGGTAGTTGCGGATGGTCAGAAGGCCCGCATATTCACCCTGCGCGCCCGAATTCGGCTGCATGGAGAAGGCGTCGTAACCGGTGATCTGGCAGAGTTTTGCCGACAGATCGTCGATCATTTCCTTGTAGCCCAAGGCCTGATCCTGCGGAACGAACGGATGGATATCCGAAAATTCCGGCCAGGTGATCGGCAGCATTTCCGCCGTGGCGTTGAGTTTCATCGTGCAGGAGCCGAGCGGGATCATTGACCGGTCGAGCGCGAGGTCGCGGTCCGACAGGCGGCGGATGTAGCGGGTCATCTCGCTTTCGGCACGGTTCATGTGGAAGATCGGATGGGTCATGTAATCCGATTTTCTGAGCAGATCTTTCGGCAGGCGGTATTCGACTTCGAAGTCGGAGACCTTGAAGTCACCGCCGAATGCACGCCAGACGGCTTCGAGAGTGGCAGGCCTTGTACGCTCGTCGAGCGACATGCCGATCTTCGTTTCACCGATCTTGCGCAGGTTGACGCCTTCGGCGACGGCTGCCCGCAAAATCAGGCCCTGCATGTGACCGACTTCGACGGTGATCGTGTCGAAGAATGCCGCAGGCTCGATCGTATAGCCGAGCTTTTCGAGGCCCTTTGCCATCAGCACGGCCTTTTTGTGGACAGCTTGAGCAATCGCTTTCAAACCATCCGGGCCGTGGAAGACGCCATACATGGAGGCCATGACGGCGAGCAGAACCTGCGCGGTGCAGATGTTCGACGTCGCCTTTTCGCGGCGGATATGCTGTTCGCGGGTCTGCAGCGACAGGCGATAGGCGCGGTTGCCGCGGGCATCGACCGAAACGCCGACCAGACGGCCGGGCATGGCGCGCTTGTGGGCATCCTTGACCGACATGTAGGCGGCGTGCGGGCCACCGTAACCGACCGGAACGCCAAAACGCTGAGTGGTGCCGATGGCGATATCGGCGCCCATTTCACCGGGCGACTTCAGGAGCGTCAGCGCCAGGAGATCGGCAGCGACGGCAGCGACCGCGCCGGTCTGGTGCAGGCGGGCGATGAGGCCGGAGAAATCCCGGACATGGCCTTGCGTGCCCGGATACTGGAAGATCGCGCCAAACACGTCGACCGGATCGAGATCGGTCATCGGATCGCCGATCACAACCGACCAGCCGAGCGGCTTGGCACGGGTTTCGATCAGGGCGATCGTCTGCGGATGGCAGGCGGCATCGACAAAGAAGGCCGTTGCTTTCGACTTCGCCTGACGCTGGCAGAGCGCCATGGCCTCGGCGGCGGCAGTCGCTTCATCGAGCAGCGAGGCATTGGCGACGTCGAGACCGGTGAGGTCGCAGATCATCGTCTGGAAATTCAGCAGCGCTTCGAGGCGGCCTTGCGAAATTTCCGGCTGGTACGGCGTGTAAGCCGTGTACCAGGCGGGGTTTTCCAGAATGTTGCGCTGGATGACCGGCGGCGTGACGGTGCCGTAATAACCCTGACCGATCAGCGAGGTGAGGACCTGGTTCTTGTTGGCGGTCTCGCGCAGCTTGTCGAGCGCTTCACGCTCGGTGAGTGCTGCACCCCAGGCGAGCGGGGTCTGCTGACGGATGGAGGCCGGAACCGTGGCTTCGATCAGGCCGTCGAGCGACTTGTAGCCGATGACCTTGAGCATCGCTGCCATTTCGGACGGCGAGGGACCGATATGGCGGCGATTGGCGAAATCATACGGATCGTAATCCGTGAAGTGGAAATCGGTAGAATCGTTCATCCGATCAAGTCCTTGTAGGCAGCTTCGTCCATCAGGCTGTCGATATCGGAGACGTTCTTGAGCTTGAGCTTGAAGAACCATGCGGCAGCCTGCGGGTCGGAATTGACCAGCGACGGATCATCAACGATCGCCTGGTTGACTTCGACGACTTCGCCATCGAGCGGTGAATAGACGTCGGAGGCTGCCTTGACGCTTTCGACGGTGGCGGCATTGCCGTCCTTGGTCAGTTCGGCGCCGACTTCCGGCAGTTCAACGAATACGAGATCGCCGAGCTGGTCGGCGGCGTGCTGGGTGATGCCGACGGTGGCGACATCGCCCTCGAGTTTCAGCCATTCGTGTTCGGCGGTAAATTTCAGCATTTTGTTCTCTCCGGAGGATTTATTAGCGTTTATAGGTGGGGGTAATGAAAGGCAGCGTTGCCACCGTCATGGCCAAAAATTTACCGCGCACTTCGGCATAAACCGTGGTGCCGGCAGCCGTATGCGAAACCGGCAGGTAACCCATGGCGACCGGGCCTTCGACGGTCGGGCCAAAGGTGCCCGAGGTGACTTCGCCAATCTCGGTTTTACCTTCTGCATCAGCAAACAGCTTGGCATGCGAACGCACCGGCGCCTTGCCTTCAGGCTTCAGGCCCACACGGCGGCGGGTTGTGCCATTGGCGAGTTCGCCAAGAATGCGGTCTGCGCCCGGAAAACCGCCTTCGCGGTCGCCGCCGGCCTTGCGAGCCTTTTGCAGCGCCCATTCGAGCGAAGCTTCGATCGGCGAGGTGGTGGTGTCGATATCGTTTCCGTAGAGACACAGACCGGCTTCGAGGCGAAGTGAGTCACGCGCGCCGAGGCCGATGGCTTCGCAATCCGGGTGTTCGAGCAGGGCGTTTGCCACTTCGACGGCGTGGGCTTCCGGCACGGAAATCTCAAAACCGTCCTCGCCGGAATAACCGGAGCGGGAGATGATGCAGGGGACGTCGTGCAGCGGCACTTCGCGCACGTCCATAAATTTCATGGCGGAAACGCCGGCCCAAAGCTCGGCCAGAACCGCTTCGGCGCGCGGGCCCTGCAGGGCGATAAGGGCGCGGTCGTTGAGCAGGGTGACGTCGCAGTCCGTCAGGTGTGCCTTCATGTGGGCGACGTCCTGATCCTTGCAGGCAGCGTTGACGACGACCAGTAGATGATCGCCACGATTGGTGATCATCAGGTCATCGAGGATGTTGCCGTTTTCATCGGTGAAAAAGCCGTAACGCTGGCGGCCTTCCTTCAGGCCGAGAATATCGACTGGTACCAGCTTTTCGAGTGCGAGCGCTGCATCGGCATATTCGCCCGACTTCGCCTTCACGATGACCTGGCCCATGTGCGAGACGTCGAACAGACCTGCTTCGGCGCGGGTATGAAGATGTTCCTTCATGACGCCGAGCGGATACTGGACAGGCATGTCATAACCGGCGAATGGCACCATTTTCGCGCCAAGCGAAATATGCAGAGCGTGCAGCGGGGTGGTTTTCAGAACAGCTTGATCGTCCAAAAAGACGCCTCCAGGTTTGGGCGCGCCTGAAAACAGGTCGCACGCCGGCTCAGATTAGGACACGGCTTTGCCATGTCGGTTTCGAGCCCCCTCTGTCCCTTTCGCCTGAGATTGTTATCCCTTCGGCGAGCCTCCGAATAACGGCTGCTACTCTCCAGAGTTCCTGCAGTCTTCCCGTGGTCCTTTTGCCTGAGAGTTTCCGGGGCGGTTGCTCCTTCGGCACCGCACTGAAGCGGCTTCTCCCTACGGGTCGGCTGCATTATCGGTGAAGACATGGGCTTGGCAAGTGGCAAAGGTCGCAACCAGCGAATTATTTGTCGCTGCTCGCGATGATGTCTGACGGGGCGGGAACATTTTCCCCACGGCAGGCATTGAGGCGGCATTGCCGCTTAGAAGGGAAATTCGATGCCACGCTTCTTGACCGTTCCAGCCATGCTGACCGCCGCCATCGTTCTGCCGGCGCTGCTGCCGGTCAGCGCGCAGGCCGCCGATATGGTGCGCTGGCAAGAGCCACCGCGTGCGAAAACCGTTCGGACGCACAAACCACGACATGTGGTGCGCACGGCTTATCGCGAGACTTACGGTTATGAATGCGAATATCTGCGGATCAATTATCGGGAAGGGCGGCGCGAGATTGTGCGCAATTGTCATCGTCCGGTGTTTTGAGAGGCGGCGTTATTCGTCCAGTTCGCGATACGCGGCAGCAACATGTTGAAAAGTCGTCTGCTGCTGTGGCGGACGATCGGCGATCGACATGTCTACGGCAATGTTCGGGGGAGGGATAAGGCCGGGTTCCTCAATTTCACCGACATTCTGCGCGCGACGCAGGTTCCGGTCTGCATCCTTCTGGACGCGCTTGACCTGTTCCTTGGAACCGACGTGGTGGATCACGCGTACATTTTCCAGCGCATAAGCGGCAAAATTGGCATTCACTGGCACGACGGTGGACATGACGCTTGAACTCCCTATGGGCGAAAACGTATGGTCAACCTCTTGGTTCCCGATTAAACGGTGCCGTCGCATTTTAGCGAATGCCCGCTTTTTCCATGTTTTATCAGGATTCTGACGTGAATTCCATGCTTATCGTGGCCGTTGGCGGTGCCGTTGGTTCAGTCTTTCGTTACCTCGTCGGTGTCTGGGCGGTTCGTCTGTTTGGGCCTGCTTTCCCTTGGGGCACGCTGGCGATCAATATTACCGGCTCATTCGCGATCGGTCTTTTCCTTGAAATGATCCTGCGTCGCTTTGGCGGATCGACGGAGTTGCGGCTGCTGCTGATGACCGGTCTTTGCGGAGGCTTCACCACCTTTTCGTCTTTCTCGCTGGACTTCGTCGGACTGGTTGAACGCGGCGCCATTCAGATGGGCATCGTTTATGTGATCGCCAGCGTGGTCCTGTCTATTCTCGCGACTTTCCTGGGTTTGTTCATCGGTCGTATGGCGTTTTGAACAGAACTGCGGTCGATTTGCACTTCCGTTAGACCCGCCTGATGCTCTAAAGGCTGGCTCAAAGGCCGCT
>Ga0075364_10000319_pt1 | contig 23673 bp, 19 predicted proteins | sample EndMetdeltDD1764_FD_71517 | JGI IMG/M metagenome (GOLD analysis project Ga0075364, IMG submission 71517) | Populus endosphere microbial communities from Tennessee, USA - Endosphere MetaG P. deltoides DD176-4 | ecosystem: Host-associated > Plants > Roots > Endosphere | place: USA: Tennessee... | reverse complement strand
TCGAAGCCACGCGCATAACCGTGGCGCACCAGCACCAGCGGCATGTGCGCGGCGATCGCCGCGCACATGCCGCTGGTGCTGGTGCGCCACGGTTATGCGCGTGGCTTCGACCTGGACCAGGCCGGCGCGCTCGCGGTGGTCGACGACATGCGGCAACTGCACACCCTGCTGCAGGCGCCCGATCCCGCAGCGGCAGCGCACTGAGACCATCGCATGCGCCGGTGCATCGGTCCGGATCGATGCGCCGGATGCGGCATGCCGTTCACTGAGCTGCTCCGGCATGCATGCGACATCGGCTGCGCCGCACCGCTCCGCGGGCCGCACATGACGCTGCCCGTGTCGCGACACCGTCCGCGCAGCCTGCACGCAAGGCGTGCCGCGCGCATCGAGGCACCACCACACGCGGTGTCGCGCGCGGCGTGTCCTCGCATGCCGGCAGCCCCTAGAATCGAACCCCCATCCGATCTTCCGGGAGCCCTCGTGCCGGCCACCTTCCGTTTCGCACCGCTCGCCCTGGCCCTCGGCCTGCTTCTCTCCGCGCCGGCAGGCGCCAGCGCGCCTGCGCCGCAGGCGACCGCCGCAGCGCACGCGACCGGGGCCGACGCGTTCTTCCGCGCGTTCACCGACGACTGGATGAAGCGCCAGCCCAACGCCGCCACCGGCAGCCGCTATTTCGAGGACCCGGCGATGCAGGCGCTGATGGACCGGCAGCTGACGCCGTCCACGGAAGCCTTCGCCGACGGGACCGTGGCGCTGGCCAGGCAGGGCCTGGCCGGTCTGGCCGCGCTCGACGTGCAGGCGATGGGCCCCACCACCCGCGTGTCGGCCGAACTGATGCGCTGGCAGCTGGAGACGCTGATCGAGGGCGAGGGCTACCGCGACCTGGACTTCCCGCTGCAGCAGTTCAGCGGCGTCAACGTCGGCCTGCCCAACCTGATGACCGTGGTGCATCCGCTGCGCAGCGCGCAGGACGTGGACCACTATCTGGCCCGGCTGGGCCAGTTCGACGCGCGCATGGGCGAAGCGACCGCGCGGGCGCACGCGCAGGCCGCACGCAGCATCCTGCCGCCGGACTTCATCCTGGACGCGACGATCGCGCAGATGCGCCAGTTCATCGCGCCGGCGCCGGCGGCCAATCCGCTGGTGACCACGCTGGCCACGCGCCTGCCGGAGATCGACGCGATCGCCGCCGACCGGCACGGCCCGCTGCTGGCACGCGCAGAGAGCATCGTCCACGAGCAGGTGTATCCGGCCTGGCGGGCCGCCATCGCCGAACTCGAGGCGCAGCGGCCGCGCGCCAGCGCCGACGCCGGCCTGTGGCGCTTCCCGCAGGGCGCCGACGCCTATGCCTACCACCTGCGCCGTTTCACCTCGACCGGGCTGGACGCCGGGCAGATCCATGCGATCGGCCTGCGCGAGGTCGCACGCATCGAAGGCGAGATGGACGCGCTGCTGCGGCAGCTGGGCCGCAACGACGGCAGCGTCGAACAGCGTGCGAAGGCGCTGCGTGCGGACCTGGCCTACAGCGACGACGCCGCCGGCCGCGCGGCGATCATGCAGGACATCGAGACGATGATGCGCGATGCCGAGCGGCGCTCCGATGCGTTGTTCGACATCCGTCCGAAGAGCGCCGTGATCGCCCAGCCCTACCCCGAGTTCCGCTGGGCGAGCGCGGCAGCCAGCTACACCGCGCCGCCGCTGGACGGCTCGCGTCCGGGCGTCTACCAGATGCCGTTGCGGCCCGACCGCCTGACCCGCTTCGGGCTGCGCACGCTGGTCTACCACGAAACCGTGCCCGGCCATCACTTCCAGGTGGCGCTGTCGGTGGAGAACACCGCCCTGCCGAAGTTCCGCCAGGTGCGCGCGCTCGGCGGCATCTCCGCCTTCAGCGAAGGCTGGGCGCTGTACGCCGAGCGGCTGGCGGCCGAGCAGAACTGGTACGAAGGCGACATCGAGGGCCGGCTCGGCCAGCTCGACGCCGAGCTGTTCCGCGCGCGCCGGCTGGTGGTCGACACCGGCCTGCACGCCAAGCGCTGGACCCGCCAGCAGGCGATCGATTACGGCATCCCGGCCTCGGAGGTGGACCGCTACGTGGTGATGCCCGGCCAGGCGACCTCGTACATGATCGGCCAGCTGGAACTCATCCGCCTGCGCGACAAGGCCCGCGACGCGCTGGGCGAGCGCTTCGACCCGCGCCAGTTCCACAACCGCGTGCTGCTGACCGGCGTGGTGCCGATGGACCTGCTCGAGCGCGAGGTCGACGACTACATCCGCCAGGCGCGCGCGGAAGGCTGAGTCCGGATGCCGGCCCCGCGCTCAGCGGGGCTGACAGCCGAGCATCGCCAGGTCGATCGATGCGGCCATCCGCTCCAGGCCCGCGTCGTTCGGATGCAGGCCATCGCGGGTCATCGCCTCCGGCAGCGACTCCGGCTCGGCCGGGTCGCGCACGGCCTGGTCGAAGTCGATCACGCCCGCGTAGCCGGTACCGCCGCCGCGGATCCAGGCATTGATCGCGTTGCGGGTCCCGGCGGACACCGGCTCGTAGCGCTCGGACTTGCCGAACGGCGTGATCGTGCCGGCGAACGCGCGGATGCCGTGCTGGGCCAGGCGGTCGGCGATCTGCCGGTAGGCCAGCAGCATGTCCTCGCTGCCGCGGCCTGGACGCGGGCTGGCGCCACCGCTGTGACGGATGTCGTTGATGCCTTCGAACACGATCACCTGATCGACGCCTGGCAGCGCGATCACGTCGCGGTCCAGGCGCGACAGCGCCCCATGACTGCGGCCATGGTCGAACACCTTGTTGCCGCTGATGCCCTGGTTGAGCACCACGAAGCGGCCCGGACAGGCCTGTTCCAGCCGGCTGCCGAGCAGTTCAGGCCACTGGCCGTGGCTGCCGCGCACCGCCACCGCGCCTTCGGTGATCGAATCGCCCAGTGCGACGATCACGGCCGGCCTGCTGTCACGCGCGCCGAGCACGGCCGACACCACGTTCTGCCGGTACGCGTAGCGCACGCTGTCTTCGACGTCGGCCTGGCGGCCATCGGCGATGCGCAGCGCGGTGCGGCGCACCGCCGGTGCGACCGGCTCCGGGAAGTACAGCAGCAGGCTGATCTCGCCCAATGCCGGCACCGCCAGCGGCACCGGATCGCTGAGCAGTGCCGCGCCGACCGGCACGACGATGTCGCTGCGCCCGCCGAAGCGCAGTGGCAGGCCATCGCCAGGCGCGCCCTTCCGCCGCACGCTGCCCGCACCGATCGTCAGCGGCGCATCGCCGAGCTCGTTGCTGATCCGGAACCTCAGCGACGTCGCCGAGGTTCCCATGCGCATGTCCTGGCGCACGGTCTGGTCGGCGAACCGCAGCGAGGCACCGTCCGGTCCGTCCCTGCGGTCCGGCGCGGGCGAGGCGGTCCACAGCGGCACCCAGACCTGGGCTGAAGCAGATGACGGCACAGCGGCCAACAGGCCGACGGCCAGCGAGAACATGCACAGGATTTGCAACATGGTCCGCCTCCGCGACGGAATGCAGGCCGGGCATCCGGCGGTGTGGAACGACGGCGGGTGGGCGGATCCGCGGGCGCGCGCCGTCGCCACGACGGCGGCACGCCCTCCATGGCCGTGCCCGCGGCAGGCGCCGGACGGGCCGGCGCGATCAGCAACGACCAATCGAGGCCGCCCAGCCGGATTCAGGAGAAGTAGGTGCCACCATTGACGTCGACGTTGGCGCCGGTGATGAACCCCGCGCCGTCCGAAGCCAGAAACACCGCCACGTCGGCCGGCTCGTCCGGATGGCCCTGGCGGCGCAGCGGCGTGGAGCCGGCCACCGCGGTGCGCACTTCCGGCTTGGTGAAGTCGTCGTGGAAGCGGGTGGCGATCATGCCGCAGGCCAGCGCGTTGACGCGGATGCCGCGCGGGCCCAGCTCCTTGGCCATCGCCCGGGTGAAGGTCATCACCGCGGCCTTGGCCGTGGCGTAGATCGACGCACCCGGGCCGCCGCCGTCGCGGCCGGCCTGCGAGGCGAAGTTGACGATCGCCGCGCCCTCGCCCATGTGCGGCACCACCGCGTGCGTGGTCAGGTAGACCGAGGTCATGTTCAGATCCATCACGGTGTGGAAGAACGCCGGGTCGATCTCGGCCAGCGGCCGGCGCTGGACCATGCCGCCGGCGACGTTGACCAGCACGTCGATGCGCGGGCCGAACGCGGCCTGCGTGGCCGCGACCAGGCCGGCGACCTGGGCCGGATCGGTGACGTCGGCGCGGTGCAGGATCGCGCTGCCGCCGGCGGCCTGCACCAGGCGCAGGGTTTCCTCCGCGCTCGCCGTGTCGTTGGCGTAGTTGATGCACACCTTGGCGCCGGCCGCGGCCAGCTTGATCGAGATCGAACGGCCGATGTCGCGGCCACCACCGGTGACGATGGCCACCTTGTCCTTGAACTGGGTCATGCGTTTTTTCCTGTAAACGTAGGGTAAATCAGGTGTTCGGAGAGCGCTGGGCAGGGCCGCCCAGGCGTTCGACGCGGCCGGTCACCAGCCAGACCGCGAGCAGCGACAGCGGCACCAGTGCCGCGACGAGGATGAAGATCGGCGCATAGGAATCGCGGGTCATCACCGGCACCAGCCAGGTGGTGATCAAGGTGCCGGCCACCGCGGCCATGCCGCCCAGGCCGGCCAGCGAGCCGACCGACCTGCCGCTGAAGATGTCGCCGGGCAGCGTCTGGATGTTGCCGATCGCCACCTGGAAGCCGAACAGCACCGCCGCGATCGTCAGCACCGCCCAGACCGGGTCGGTGGCCAGCACCGCGCCGATCAGCGCCGGGGCCATGATCACGCCGCCCAGGGTGATGACCCATTTGCGCGCGCGGTCCACGCTCCAGCCGGCGGCGATCAGCCGGCCCGACAGCCAGCCGCCGCCGAGGCTGCCGAACATCGCACCGACGAACGGAACCCAGGCGAAGATGCCGATCTGCTTGATGTCGAAGCCGAAGGTGTCGGCCAGGTAGATCGGCAGCCACGACACGAACAGCCACCAGATCGGGTCGAGGAAGAAGCGCGAGACCAGGATGCCCCAGGTCTGGCGATGGCCGAGCAGCTGGCGCATGTCCGGCACGTACGCGTCGCGGGCCGCCGCCTGTGCGGCATCCGGCGTCTCGGCGATCCAGGCGCGCTCGGCCGCGTTGACCCAGGGATGGCGGTCCGGTCCGGCGCGGTAGATCACCAGCCACGGCAGGATCCAGACGAAGCCCATCACGCCGACCAGCACGAAGGTGCCACGCCAGCCCAGCCACAGGAACAGGAAGGCGATCAGCGGCGCCGACACGATCGCGCCGATCGACGCACCTGCATTGAAGATGCCCTGCGCCAGTGCCCGCTCGCGTGCCGGGAACCACTCGGCGTTGGCTTTCACCGCCCCGGGCCAGGCGCCGGCCTCGCTGACGCCCAGCAGCGCACGGACGATGCTGAAGGACAGGATCGAATGCGACACCGCGTGCAGCGCGATCGAGATCGACCACACCGCGATCGACAGCGCGAAACCCAGGCGGGTGCCGATGATGTCGAACAGCCGGCCGAACAGGAACTGGCCGGCCGCGTAGAACAGCATGAACACGGTGACCAGCAGCGCGTAGTCTTCCTTGGTCGCGCCGACATCCTTCGAAATCTCGGGCCACATCACGGCCAGCGCGTTGCGGTCGATGTAGTTGATGATCGTGGCGACGGCGATCAGGCCGACGATCATCCAGCGCACGGACGAGCGCAGGTTGCTCATTTGCTGCTCCCGTTGCCGCCGTCGGTGTCGAAGCGCTTCCAGCCGCCGCTCCAGCGCCAGGTCGCACCGTCGCCACTGACGCTGTGGGTGCCGGTGCCACGCGGGTCGTCGGCGATGCCGACCGCCACGGTCGCGCCGCCGGCCAGACGCAGCAGCAGCACGCTGGCATCGCCGCCGCGGAAATGCTCGATGCCATCGATGCGGCTGTTCGCGCCGCGCACGGTCTCGGCCGCGCCGTCGTACTGGCCATGCGGCTCGAGCACGCCGTAGAACGTGGTCGACGCCTGGCCTTCCACACGCTGGATCAGCGCCGGCTCGCGGCGCAGGTTGAAGTCCGGATCGTTCGCCCCGCTTTCCACCAGCAGCGCCTGCGACGGTGCGGTGCTGGCGAAACGGTAGGTATAGAAGCGTCCGTCCAGCAGCCATGACAGCGTGCGCTGCGCTGCCGAGGCCTCACTGGTCGCGTCCACCCACAGATGCTGGTAACCGTTGGCCTTGCCCAGCAGCGGTCGCTGCGCGACGTTGCGCCGTGCCTCGAAGCCGACCGTCATGATGTGGCCGTTGAAATGCAGCGGCAGGTCGTAAGTCGCGGCCTTGCCGCCTTCGACGCGCAGCAGGTCCAGCGCCACCGGCTGGCCCAGCGCCGGATGCGACAGCAACGCCTGGGTACGGTGCATCGCCACGCCGTCGTAGGCGGTGTCGATGCGGGCGCCGCTGATCCAGGTCTGCGCGTCGCCGGCGAACAGCAACTGCTCCGGCGCGAAGCGCTCGGCCTTCTTCCAGTCGCCACCGAACTGGCTGGCACCGTCGACGACCAGCGTGTTGTGGGCGACGGTCTGCTTGGCCCAGCTGGTGTTCTCGGGCAGGTAGATGCCGCCGGCCTTGGCCTCGATGTTGAGGAAGCGGGCCGCGCCGTAGTCGGTGACCACGCGCTGGCCGTTGTCGTAGAACAGCCAGTTGAGCCTGTCGAAGTGGCCGTGGCCCATGCCCTGCATCGTGTTCTTGGCGACCAGCGCCTGGCCTTCGGCGCCGCCCATGCGCAGGATCGCCAGCGCGCCCTGGTCGCCGGCCGAGCCGTCGCGCAGCAGGGTCGAGCGGAAGTCGTAGGGCCTGGCCTTGTCGGCCGCCAGCGCCTGCGCGACCTGCAGGCCTTCCGGGGTCAGGGTCACCCTGCCCTGCAGCTGCGCGATCGACAGCAGCCGCGGATCCTGGCGGCGCGCGTAGGCGATGCCGATGCCGGCCACCAGTTCCTCGGTGTCCAGGCCCTTGTCCAGGATCGCGTCGTTGATCGGGAAGAAGTAGCCGCCGTAGCTGCTCTGCACCAGCGCATCGACCGCCTTCAGCAGCACGCCGTCGCGGTAATCGAAGATGCCGCGCTGCGGCTCGTTGCGCTCGATCGCATTGGCGAACAGCACGAACGGCGCCAGCGCATAGCGCTGGTAGTACGGGCCCTCCTCGTAATAGCCGTCCGGCGAGAACAGCTGGTCGATCTGCTTGAGGAAGCCGGCCTTGCCGTCGCGGGCGCTGCCCTTCAGCGCCTGCTCGACCAGCACCGGGTCGCGCAGCATGTAGCCGGTCATGCCGGTGGCGGCCACCGCCCAGGTCGCGTGGTTGTGGATCTTGTCGAAGTTCTCGGGGGCGCCGGCGAGGAATCCGGCCATGCGCCGGAACACCTGGTTGTCGATGGTCTCGCGGCTGGCCGGATCGATCGCATCGCGCACCGCGTCGTAGCCCTGCACCGCGGTCACCAGCCAGACCGAATCGTTCAGCGTCTGCCAGAACAGGCGGCCCGGAATCTGGCCGCGCCCCTGCGGGTGCGGCCCCAGCGTCGGATACAGCTCCGCGTAGCGCAGCAGCATGTCCCTGACGAAGTCGGCATAGGCCTGGTCGCCACTGAGCCGGTACAGCGCGCCGGCGGCCTGGATGGCCTGGTAGTTACGCTTGTGCTGTTCGTGCGTGTAGCCGCCGCCCTTGTCCTTCGGCACCGGCACGTCGATGCCGGCCTCCATCATCGCGCGCACGCGCCGCTCCGCGCGCTGCGCCTCACCGGCGAACAGCGGATAGCGGCGCACCTGCTCGCGCATCTGCGCCCATTGCGCGGTGGTGACCAGCACCGGGACCAGCTCGCTCTGCCGGGCCACGCTGCCGGACGCTGTCGTGGCCGCCGATGCGATGCAGGCAGGCGCCAGGGCCAGGCCGATCGCGAGGATCAGGGGCGATGCGTTGTTCATTGGATGGCCTCGACCGGGATATCGGCCTGGATGCGTCCGCCATCGGCGAACTGGTTGCGGGAAGCCAGCAGGGACGGCTCGCCGACCCGGTGGCTGAAGTACACGTCGCCGCTGCGCCGGAAGCGGTTGCCGTCCAGCACCGCCAGCTGCACGCCGCGCAGGCGCAGCGACGCATCGTCGCGGCCGGCGTCCTCGAACACGCTGTCGCGCACGACCAGCGCGGGGCCGAAGGTGCTCTCGTCGGTGCCGCCGCGGTACAGATCGACCACCGGCCCGGCCACACGCCGGAACGTCGACTCGCTGATTTCCACCGTCTCGACGTTGTAGGTGCCCAGATCACCGGTCTCGGCCGCGGCCGACAGCACCGAGCCGGTGATGTCGGCGACCTCGACCCGCTGCAGCGCGATCAGGTCGGCCATGCTGCCCTTGCCGGTGTCGATCACGTCGAAGCCGCTGTTCGCGGTCAGGCCGCGGATGCGGCTGTCCTCGATCCGCAGCGCGTAGTTGGCCGCGTTCGAGCCGGGTGCGACACGGATCACCGCGTTGCCGGCCTCATCGGGCGCCAGCGCGCCATCGATGTCCAGATGCGCCAGGCGCAGCGAACCGCCGCGCCTGAGATCGAACAGCACCGGCCGCGAGAATTCGATCCGTGCGCTACCGCGGGCGGGACCGACGATGCTCAGCGGATGCTGCACGGCCAGCGTGCGCGTGACCAGGTAGCGGCCGGCGCCGAGCTGCAGGCGGTCGCCCGGCGCGGACGCATCCAGCGCGGCGCTCAGGCTGTCCTCGCCGGGCACGACGGTGCGTGTCCGCCCGCTGTCCAGCGCGATGCGATCCACCGTCTTCGGATACCAGTCCACGCCAACCGCGCGACGGGCGATGAACTGCAGGTCGCGCGGTGCGCCGATGCCGTCGAGATCCTGCGGATGCTGCAGGCCATTCCGGCCGCGCTGCAGCGCGACCTGGCGCCCTTCGACGCCGGCAGGGAATCCGCCTGACGCCTGCGGGCTCTGCACGTTGCCACGGAACGCGATGCCCGACAGGTCGCCGAGCGTGCGCAGCAGGTCGCGCGTGCCGCTGCCGACGAACAGATTCGAGGCGATCGTGCTGCCGACCGGCGCGGCATTGCGCTCGGCGTCGGTTCCGGCGCCGAGGAACACGCTGCGCACGTCGATGAAGCTGTTGCGCTCGATCACCGCGTTCTCCACCTGCGCATAGCGGTTCAGCGGCGCGTCCTTCGCCCCGGCCATCACCGCCAGCGCCGCGGCGAAGCCGTCGCCGGCCAGGCCCTGGAAGTAGTTGTCGCGCACGGTCTGGTCGCGGTTGATCACGCGCACGCCGCCGGTGTGCGGCTTGCCGTTGCCGATGAAGACGTTGCGCTCGACCAGGTTGCCATTGCCGTGACGCAGCACCAGCGATCCACGCGATTCGAAGAACACGTTGCCGCGGTAGGTGTTGCCGCCGGACTTGTTGGAGACGATCTCGACTTCGCCATCGCAGTGTTCGAACCAGTTGTTCTCGACCACGGTGCGCGAGTCGGACAGCGAATCGCGGCTGGTGCCGATGCGGATGGTCTCGCCACCGTTCGAGCCCAGGTTGGGACGCGGACCGAACCAGTTGTGGTCGATCCGGTGATGGTTTTCCAGGCCGCTGGTCTCGTTGCGGATCACCACCAGCGTGGTGCCGAGATTGGTCTTGCCCAGCAGCTGGCTGTGGTCGAAGCGGTTGTTGCGGCCGTACAGCGCGACCCAGTGATCGGACTGGCCGCGATCGGGCTTGTTGTAGCCGTCGATGACGATGCCGGTGACGCGGCTGTCCTCGGCCCAGTCGGTCGACGAACGCCGGAACGCGACGACTTCGCCGCCGGGCGCATGCCCATCGCGGAACACGAGGTTGGAGACTTCCAGATGCCGGCCGGCCAGGCGCAGCCGCGACTGGCCGGTCAGGACGACCTTGCCGGGCGTCTGCGAGGTCAGGCGGATTGGTTGACCAATTTCCCCTTGCGCTAGCAGCAGAAGATCGAAGTCGCGCCATTCGCCGTCCTTCAGGACGATGGTGTCGCCGGGCCTGGCCGCCTTCGCGGCCCGCACATACTCATCCTGCGTCGCGACCAGCAGCTCGGCCGCGCAGGCAGTGTCCGCCAAGGCAAGAAAAACAAGGGAAAACAGCAGACGTCCAGTCGCCTTGAGGCCGGCGCTGCAGCGGTGCTTCGTCACGGTCTTACCCTCCCAGATGAGTTCCGTGCGGAGTGATTGCGGGCCGATGGTAGCAGAGGCGACCAGCTCGTCAACCGGAATTGCAGGCCAATTCATACCAATGGACCAACACATTGGCTCGCAAATTTATGCTGCAGCGCACAGGAGATTGCTTGAATACTGGACAGGCATATTGGCTTATTAAACTTTGGTACCAATTTGTTGACATTGGTCGGAAGGCGTCGCACGCTCCGCGCCGACATCCGTGCAGACGGACCATCATCCTGGGAGGGAGATCGTCATGCAGCACCGCACCATGCGCACCGGACCGGCCGTCCTGCGCCGCACCACCCTGTGCACCGCCCTGCTCTCCGCGCTGTGCCTGGCCGTCCCGGCCAGTGCGCAGGACGCCGACCCGACCACGCTCGACGAGGTCCAGGTCCAGGGCATCCGCGAATCGATCCAGACCTCGATCAACAAGAAGCGCGACGACACGGTGATCTCCGACGTGCTGTCGGCCGAGGACATCGGCGACCTGCCCGCGGCCTCGCTGGCCGACGCGATCGAGACCCTGACCGGCGCCTCGTCCACGCGCGACAAGACCGGCGCGTCGGAGATCTCGATCCGCGGCCTGGGCGCCTACCTCAGCAACACCACGTTCAACGGCCGCGAGATCACCAACGGCAGCGGCGACCGCTCGGTGAACTTCAACATGTTCCCGTCCGAGCTGATCAACACCGTGGCCATCTACAAGACCCAGCGCGCCGACCTGATCGAAGGCGGCGTGGCCGGCTCGATGGCGCTGGAGGCGGTGCGCCCGCTGGACTACGGCAAGCGTTCGATCCAGGTCGAGGGCAAGGGCAGCTGGGCCGAGTTCGACAGCCGCTACGCGCGCAAGGACGGTATCGGCTGGCGCGGCACCGGCAGCTACGTGGACCAGTTCGAGTTCGCCGGCGGCGGCCGGCTGGGCGTGTCCATCGGCGTGCAGGCACTGGACGGCACCGATCCGGAAGAGAGCATGACCACCGGCTCGACCTGGTATCCGTGCGCCACGGTCAGCGCCGGGTCCGCCAACTGCACCACGCTCACCCCGCAGCAGATCGCCGCCGGTGCCGACTACGTGCTGGTGCCCAGCAGCCGCATCTACCGCCTCAAGCAGGAACGCAACGACCGCCAGAGCGAGTTCGCCGCGCTGCAGTGGCGGCCCAACGACCTGCTGGAAGTGAACCTGGACTACCAGCACACCGACCGCAACTGGGACGAGAACCGCTCCGACTTCAGCTTGGCCAACGGCAACCGCAACATCCGCAACGTCGTGGCCGACGGCAACGGCACCGCCACCCACCTGACCGGCAGCAGCGCCATCGACAGCAGCTCCACCGTCTACGGCCGCAACGAGGCGTTCACCGGTGGCGGCCTGAACGTGATCGTCCGCCCGAACGAGGCCTGGGAGCTGTCCGGCGACCTGTCCTACTCGCACACCGAGCGCACCGACACCCAGCGCGTGGTCCGCTTCCGCGCCAACCGCACCGACATCGATGGCAACGTCGTGCCGGGCATCAGCAGCGGCACCACCGGCTACGTCGACTACGCATGGGACTGGCACGGCGACGTCCCCAGCATCACCCTGGATCCGGCGTTCGACCGCTACGACCACGACGCCTACGCCGGCGCCGCGCGCGTGACCTCGCGGGTGACCGCGAACGACCACCGCATCCGCGCCGGCCGGTTCGACGTCAGCTACCTGCCCGCCGACGGCTTCCTGACCCGGCTCAAGGCCGGCGCCCGCGTCAGCGAGGCCGACTACAGCTACCAGGACCAGACCCTGCAGACCGACTACGCGCAGAACAACGCGGCAGGCAAGGCGCTGATCAATGCCGCCAACCGGGCCTGCCGCACGAGCTTCCCGCAGAGCGACTTCCTGGATTCGGCCAGCGGCAACACGATCTCGAGCTGGGCCTACTTCGACCCGATGTGCGCGTTCGAGGCGTTCCGCGGCACCAGCGCGCTCGGCCTGGACCCGGACTACCAGGACCCGGCCAACGTCGCTGTCACCGAGAAGACCCGCTCGCTGTACCTGATGGGCGAGTTCCGCAGCGAACTGTTCGGCATTCCCTACAGCGGCAACGCCGGCTTGCGCTGGGTCAGGACCGATGCCCGCTCGCTGGGCGTACGCTCGGAGCTGGAGCTGACCGACAACGGCGACGGCACCGTCTACCTGCGCTCGACCGGCGCCTATTCGACCTTCACCGAGAAGGCCGGCAACGACAAGCTGCTGCCCAGCGTCAACGCCGCATTCGAGCTGCGCGAGGACCTGCTGCTGCGCGTGGGCGCATTCCGCGCGATGTCGCGCCCTGACATCGCCGCGCTCGGCGCCGGCCTGGACCTGGGCATCAGCGAAGCCGGCGGCGACTACACCAGCCTGGCCGAAGCGCTGGCCAACGTGGACGCCAAGGGCAATCCGGGCGCCAGGCCGATGATGTCGTGGAACGGCGACCTGTCGCTGGAGTGGTACGTCAACGCCGACACCCTGCTGGCCGGCGCGGTGTACTGGAAGCAGTTCAACGGCGGCACCGAGATCGTGCAGTTCAACGAGACGTTCGTGATCGATGGCGACAGCGTGGTCGTGCCGGTCGCGCGCGAGATCACCACCGACGCCGACAGCACGCTCACCGGCTTCGAACTCACCGCCGCGCACCGCTTCTCCTACCTGCCCAAACCGTTCGACGGCCTGGGCCTGAAGTTCAGCTACAACTACGCCGACACCGACTACCAGACCCAGGACTTCAGCCTGGGAGAACGCACCACCGACGACGGCACCGTGCTGCCGGCGATCGTGGCGCCGGCCGGCCTGAGCGGCTCGTCGCGGCACGTCGCCTCCGGCTCGGTGTACTGGGACATCGGCCGCTTCAACATGCAGGTGATCGGCAAGTACCGCTCGCAGTACTACCAGGACTTCACCGGCAACGCCTCGCAGCACAACCGCTACTACGACGACAACTTCAGCGTCGATTTCCGCGCCCGCTACAAGGTCAACCGCAACCTGTCGCTGTCGCTGGAACTGATGAACCTGACCGACGAACCGCGCGTGGCCTACCAGCCCGCGTACGGCAACTTCCGCGAGTACGTCAGCTACGGGCGACGCGCATTTTTGGGTGTACGATACCGGTTCTGAACGCAGCGGCGCGGCCCTCCGGCCGCGCCGTTTGTTCGAGTCGGATCAGACCCAGGCGCCGTGTCCCAGGGCTGATGCGCAAGACACCAGACAGGGTCCAGCTCGAATGTCCGAGAACCGCCTCTACCAGACCATCGCCAGCGAGATCCGCAAGCTGATCGACCGTGGCGAATTTCCGCCCGGCTCGCGCCTGCCCGGCGAACGCGACCTGGCCGAACGCTTCGGCGTCAGCCGGGTCACGGTGCGCGAGGCGGAGATCGCACTGGAGGCGCAGGGGCTGATCAGCATCCGCATCGGCTCGGGCGTCTACGTCAAGGCGCGTCCGGCGCAGATACCGGGCGGACTGCCGGATGTCACCGCGTTCGATCTCACCGCCGCGCGCGCGGTGATCGAGGCCGAGGCGGCGGCGATGGCGGCCAGCCGCGTCACCGATGCCGATCTGCGCGAACTCGAGGCGCTGGTCGTGGCGCTGTCCAGTCCCGACGCCAGCACCGAGGCGGTCAGCGAGGCCGACCGCCAGTTCCACCTGGCCATCGCCCGCATCGCCGGCAATCCGGTGGTCGAGCACTGCGTGCAGCTGATCTGGCGCATCCGTGGCGAGGTGCCGCGCGTGCGCGAGGTGCACGCCAAGGTCTGCCACGACGACGGCGACACCCGCCGCGAGGAACACATGGCGATCTTCGACGCGCTGCGCCGCCGCGATCCAGCCGGCGCGCGCACGGCGATGCGCAACCACTTCAAGCGCCTGTTCGAGGCGATGCTGGAAGCCACCGAGAGCCAGGCGCTGGAAGAAATCCGGCGCCGCACCCAGGCCGACCGCGAGCGTTTCATCGCCGCGACCAGCATCTGAGCGAGGGCGTCGGCACCGCGCCAACCTGCGTACCGGCCGCGCGCGAACCGGCCGCGGGATCGACGTTTCCGAGGCCCGCTGGCCTCTCTCCACACCAGCACACCGGCGTCGGACCGCAGCGCGGCGAATGCGCCGGACGAGGTGCGGTGATGCCTGTGGCGGCGCGGCTGGAACGCGGCCACCCGCGCATGCGGACGCGGCCGTCCGCCTCTGCCATTCCGCATCGGCGGTCGCCCGCCACGCTGCCTGCGTCATGCATCGCATCGCCGCCACGGCGGTGCAGCAGTCGGACCGGCGCACGCCGCTGGACGCGCACCGCTGCGCCCACAGCCGCCACATCGCCATGGACGACGCCGGGCGGTGCCGGCGCCGCCATCGGCGCGCTCACTCGGCCGGCGTGAACGTCCCGTAGGCCTTCAGCTGCTCGGCGATCGCCGCCGCATCGCCGACCACCACGATCGACTGCTGGTCCGGGCGCAGGTACTTGCCGGCCATGCGTTGCACGGTGGCCGCGTCGACCTGGCGGATCCTGTCGACATAGGTGCCCAGGTACTCCGGCGGCAGCCCGACCAGCCAGTTGCTGGCCAGGGTGACCGCGACCGCGCCCTGCAGCTGGTTGCTGATCATGTAGCCGCCGGCGACGTAGCGCTTGGTGTCTTCCAGCTCCTGCGCCGGCACCGGCTCGCTGGCCAGCCGCTCGAACTCGTGGAAGAACTCCTTCAGCGACGCGCCGGTGACCTCGTTGCGCACGTCGGCACCGGCCTGGAAACGCCCGCCGGCCCGCGCGGGCGAGAAGCCGGCGCTGGCCCCGTAGGTGTAGCCCTTGGCCTCGCGCAGGTTCTGGTTGACCCGGCTGCTGAAACCGCCGCCGAGCACGGTGCCGGCCAGGCCGGCCGGCAGGTAGTCCGGGTCGGTGGCGGCGATGGCCGGGCTGCCGATGCGCAGCGTCGACTGCACGCTGCCGTCGCGCTGCAGCAGCACGTGCGCCGGCGTGGCCTGGCGGCGCGTGGCCGGGGTTTCCGGCGCCTCCTCGCCCAGCCCCTTCCAGTCGCCGAAGGCGGCCTCGGCCAGACGGAAGCCGTCCGCGGCCGATATCCGCCCGGTCACCACCAGCAGCGCGCGGTCGGGATGGAAGCGGCGCGCATGCTCCTGCTTCAGCGTGGCCCCGGTCAGGCCGGCGATGGTCGCCTCGGTCTGCTGGACCCGCGCATACGGATGGTCGCCATAGGTCGCCGCCAGCAAGGCGCGCGTGGCACGGAACGACGGCTGCGCTTCCGCCGCCTTCAGCGCCTGCGCGGCATTGGCCTGGGCCAGGCGCACCTCGCCGGCCGGGAAGGCCGGATTGCGTGCGACATCGGCCAGCAGTTCGATCATCGGCGCGGCATGGCTGGCCAGCGCGCTGGCGCTGAGGGTGATGCCATCGTTGCCCGCGCCGCCGGCGATGCTGCCGCCATGCGACTGCGCGGTCTCGGCGATCAGGCGCGAATCGCGGGTGGCGGTGCCTTCGGTGAGCAGGCCTGCCAGCAGCGAGGCGAAGCCCGGCGTGGCCGCCGGATCGGCGGCGAAACCGGCATTGCGCACGGCCAGTACGTAGTCCACCCGCGGCAGGCCATCGCGCGGCACCACCCACACTTCCAGGCCGTTGGCCAGGGTCCTGGTTTCGATCTGCGGCACCGGCAGCGGCCGGTCCGGCGCGTACGGCGGCAGGTCCCTGGGCAGGGCGGCCTGCGGGCCGGCGAGCGCGCCGCCGCACAGGGCCAGCGACACCGCAAGCACGGCGAGTTTCATCGAGGTCTTCATCGTGGCGTTCCTCATTCCCTGGATCCGGCGGCCTTCAACATGGCCTCGGGCTTGCGGTCGATGACGGTGCGGTTGGCGGCGGTCAGATAGGTGCGCGCGGCGCGCTGCACGTCGGCCGAGGTCACCGCGTCGATCCAGCCGGGGATGCGGTTGACCACATGCGCATCGCCCCACAGCAGCTGCAGCTTGGCCAGGGTGTCGGCGCGCGACATGAAGGACTCCATCCCGTCGTACCAGTCCGACAGCAGCTGGATCTTGACCCGGGCCAGCGTGGCGTCGTCGACGCCCTCGCCGACGATGCGCGCGATCTCCTCGTCCACCGCCTCGACCACGCTGTCGGCATCGGTATCCGGCTTGTACAGCGCGAACACGGTGAACAGGGTCGGGCCGTTGTACTCCCACTCGCTGGTCAGGCCGTACAGCGGCTCGACGTTGAGCGCGAGCTCGCGGCCCTTGACCACGCCCTGGTAGAGCCGCGACGCGTCGCCGTTGGCCAGCAGCGAGCCGAGCACCGCCATCGGCGCCTGGTCCTTGCTGCCGCGGTCGGGCATCTTCCAGGACAGCGCGATCGCCGGCACCTGGGCCAGCCTGTCGCCCTGCTGGATGCGCTTCTCCTCGGTGTTCAGGCCTTCGCTGAAATCCGGCGCCGGCGGCGTGGGACGCGCCTGGATGTCGCCGAAATACTTCTGCGCCAGCGCGAATCCCTGCGCCGGCGTGAGGTCGCCGGCGATCGACAGCACCGCGTTGTTCGGTCCGTAGTAATCGCGGTGGAACGCCTTCACGTCGTCCAGCGTCGCCGCTTCCAGGTCCTCGAAGCTGCCGTAGCCGTCGTGGTTGTTCTCCCACTTCTGGAACGCATGGAAGCCGGTGTCCAGCCACATGAAGCCGCCGTAGGGCTGGTTCTGCACGTTGTTGCGGATCTCTTCCTTGACCACGTCCTGCTGGTTCTTCAACGTTTCGGGGTTGAAGTCGAGCAGGCGCATGCGGTCGGCCTCGAGCCACAGGATCGGCTCGAGCGCGGTCGACGGCGCGGTCTCGATGTAGTTGGTGAAGTCGGCGCGGGTGGAGCCGTTGTTGCGGCCGCCGCCGCCGGTGATCACCCGGTCGAACACGCCTTCGGGCGCATTGGCCGAGCCTTCGAACATCAGGTGCTCGAACAGATGCGCGAAGCCGGTACGGTTGCGCGGTTCCAGGCGCATGCCGATGCCGTAGACCACGCTGACGCCGACCACCGGCGCGCTGCGGTCCTCGGAGACGACCACGGTCAGGCCGTTGTCGAGCTTCTTCACCGCGACCGGGACATCCCAGCGGTCGGCGGACGCGGCGCTGGCGGCCAGCGGCAATGCAAGGGTCAGCGCGAGCGCGATGCGCGCGCGGAAGCGGATGGCGGACACGGAGGGTCTCCCTGACAGGTGGGTCCAGTGCCACCCTAACGGCTGCCGCGCCGGCCAAGACGGGCCGGAAGTCATGCCGGCCGCTCCGCCGCGGCCCTCCTGCCCCTGCCATCGGTCATGCTTGACTACAGATGTCGTCAGGCGCAGATTGACGACATCTGTAGTCACCCGGGAGTTCAGTCATGAAGGGCAAGAGCATCGGCGACCAGGAACTGGCGCTGCTCCAGCATCTGGGCCAGCACGGCGAGGCCAGCGTCGGCGAGGTCGCCGCCGCCTACGGCGAGACGCGCGGCCTGGCGCGTTCGACCGTGCTGACGATGATGGAGCGGCTGCGGACCAAGGGGTATCTGGCCCGGCGCCAGGTCGACGGCGTGTACCGCTATCGGCCGACCCGCGACGAGGGCGACGTGGTCCAGGGGGCGGTGGCGGCCTTCGTCGAGAAGACCCTGCAGGGCTCGGTGAGCCCGTTCGTGGCGTGGATGTCGCAGCGCACCGAGGTCAGCGACGACGAACTGGCCGAACTCGAGGCGCTGGTCAGCAAGCTGCAGTCGCAGCGCCGGGAGGACTGAGCGATGCAGAGCTTCCTGCCCATCCTGATCGAGCGGCTGTGGGCCACCGGCCTGCAGACCGCGGTGCTGACCGCGCTGGTCTGGGCGCTGTGCCGCGCCCTGCCCCGGCTGCCGGCCGCCAGCCAGTGCTGGCTGTGGTGGCTGGTCGCGCTGCAGGCCGTGCTCGGCCTGTTCGCGCCGGCGCTGGAGCTGCGCTGGCTGCCGGCCCCGGACGCCGCCACGGTGACGACCCTTGGCGCAGCCGCGGCCGACGCGGCCGGCGTGGCGCCGCCTGCGCTCATCGCCGCAGATCCCCTGTCCGCCGCCGGCACGGCGCTGCCACTGTGGATGCTGGCCCTGGCCGCCGGCTGGATCGCCGGTGTCGGCCTGATGGCGTGGATCACGCTGCGCGACTGGCATGCCGCACGCCGGCTGGTGCGCGAGGCCTGGCCCTGCACGGACCTCGCCCTGACCGACGCCCTGGCGCTGGCCGCCGAGGCGCATGGCCTGCGCCGCGCGCCGGTGGTGAAGATGTCCGCCGCGATCAGCTCGCCGCAGCTGGTCGGCCCGTGGCGAACGGTGCTGCTGCTGCCGGCCGACGCCACCCTCGACGCCGACGAGCTCGACCTCGCCCTGACCCACGAACTGCAGCACCTGCGCCGTGGCGACCTGGGCTGGGGGCTGCTGCCGGCGCTGGCCCGCCATCTGTTCTTCTTCCACCCCTGCGTGCACCTGGCCGTGCGCGAGTACGGCATCGCCCGCGAGGCCGCCTGCGATGCCGCGGTCGTCGCCCAGAACGTTGGCTGCCGTCACGACTACGGCCGCCTGCTGCTGCGCCTGGGGGTCGCACCGTCGCGGCGGACCTGCCTGGCCAGCGCCTCCCCCACCTTCCTGAGCCTGAAGAGGAGATTGACCATGCTGCAGAACACCTCGCGCTTCCCCCGCCTGGCCAGCGCCGTGCTGGTGGCCACCGTCGCCGTCGGTGGCGTGCTGCCCCTGCGCCTGGTCGCTGCCGAAGCCGACGTCGCCAGCGCCCATGAGCGCGACCATGGCAGCCTGCGCAACGCCGGCACGACCAGCATCGTCCACGGCCGGTTGAGTCTGTCCGGCACCTCGGCTGACGAGGCCTACGTGCGGATCCTCGACCGCCAGAAGGCGGTGATGGATGGCAGCCTGGACGATCTGGAGGACGCGCGGCGCGCATCGGCCGGCGGACAGGTGCTGTGGGTGCGCCGCGGCGATGCGCGCTACGTGATCCGCGATGCGGCGACCCTTGCGCGCTTCGACGCGATCCAGGAACCGGTACGGCGCCTGGCCGAGCAGCAGGGCGACCTCGGTGAACGTCAGGGCACGCTGGGCGAGCAGATGGGCCGGATGGGACGCGAGCAGGGCGAGCTCGGGCGCCGCGACGCGGAACGTGCGCTCGAGCAGGCGCGCCGTGCGGTGGCGGGCGAGGCATCGACGCCGGCGCCGCACGACCGGGACGCCGCCAGCGCCAGACGCCAGCAGGAACTGGGCGACCGGATGGAAGCGCTGTCGGGGAAGATGGAAGTGCTGGGACGCGAGCAGGAGGGGCTGAGCCTGAAGATGGAAGCCGCGCACCGGCAGGCCAACCTGCAGACGCGGCAGCTGCTGGACCAGGCGATCGCCGGCGGCCTGACCACCTCGGTCGCTGACTGATATCTCCGCCGCGCCACCGGTGAGCGTGCCGATGGACGGACATCGCCTGCACACGCTCCGGCGCAGACTGCGCCGGAGCACACGCAGGGAGAACCGCCGATGGGCATGCTGGTCGATGGTCGCTGGACGACCGACACCGATACGCTGGTCGACGAGGACGGACGCCTGCAGCGTCCGTCGTCGGCGTTCCGCCACTGGGTCACCGCCGATGGCAGTGCCGGCCCGACCGGCGATGGCGGCTTCCGCGCCGAGCCGGGCCGCTACCACCTCTACATCGCACGCGCCTGTCCCTGGGCACATCGCGCCGCGCTGTTCCGCGAACTGAAGGGCCTGCAGGACATGATCGGCCTGTCGGTGACGCACTGGCTGATGGCCGACCAGGGCTGGACGTTCGAACAGGGGCCCGGCGTCATTGCCGATACAGTCAACGGCTGCGACACGCTCTGGCAGCTGTACGTGGCCTCCGACCCGCGCTACACCGGCCGCGTGACCGTGCCGGTGCTGTGGGACAAGGCGTCGGGGCGCATCGTCAGCAACGAGTCGGCCGACATCATCCGCATGTTCAACAGCGCGTTCGACGGTGTCGGTGCGGACGAAGGCGATTACGCGCCCAGCCTGCTGCGCGGCGACATCGATGCGTTCAACGCGCGCATCTACGACGGCCTCAACAACGGCGTCTACAAGGCCGGCTTCGCGACCTCGCAGCAGGCCTACGACGAGGCCGTGGCCGGCGTCTTCGACACCCTGGAATGGCTGGAGGCGCATCTGGATGGCCGCCGCTACCTGTGCGGCGATGCGCTGACCGAGGCCGACTGGCGCCTGTTCACCACCCTGCTGCGCTTCGATGCGGTCTACCACGGCCACTTCAAGTGCAACCTGCACCGGCTGACCGACTATCCGCTGCTGTGGGATTACACCTGCCGGCTGTTCGCGCACCCGGCGGTGGCGCCGACGGTCGACTTCGACCACATCAAGCGCCACTACTACCAGAGCCATCGCCAGATCAATCCAACCGGCATCGTTCCGGCCGGCCCGGCGCTGGACTTCGCCGCGCCGTCGGACTGAGCCGTCCCTCCCGGCGCACCTGCATGGCCCTCAGGCGATGCCCCTGGCCGCCTGCATCGCCTTCACCGCGCCCCAGCCCAGCAGCACCACGCCCACCGCTTCCATGACCGAGAACAGGATGTTGACGCCGGCCAGGAGCGGCATCAGGGCCATCGCGCTGGCCGTGCCGAAGGTCAGCCAGGCCTGAATTCCCGCGGCGATGCCGCGCAGGACGCAGGCCGCCACCATGATCGACGCGCCCGACAGCGCGTGGGCACGGCCAGGCGCCACCGGTGCCCAGCTCCACAGCAGCACCAGGACGGCGATGGTGGCCAGCAGTTGCGGCAGCAGGTGGCCGAGCATCGTCAGCAGGTAAGGCAGGTAGGCGTCCATCGTCGCTCCTTCGTGGAAGCCGCACACACTACGTCGCGCCGCCGGTCCGGGCGAGTCCCGGGCGCACTGGCACAGGTGTCGGCCGCCGCTGCGTGACGCGTCACGCGTCGCCCGGTCGCATCCGGTGAGACGCGCCGGCCGCACGCTTGCCTGCGACGACCTCAGGCAGGGATGCGCTCTTGGACAGATTCCTGGTCAATCGATACCCGCTGCGCAATGGCGGCTTCCAGATCCATGCCCAGCACTGCATCCGGCTCGGCCTGTGCGGCGAGACGCTCGACCTCGGTTTCCATGCCGATGCCGACAGTGCGCTGCGCCTGGCGCGCCGCATCGATCCGGCCACCACCGCCTGCCCGGTGTGCAGCAGCGACATGGCCGGACCGGTCGCCCGCCCTAGATCGGCACGTCCGCACGCGCACCGGGCCGGCTACTGATGCACCGCCAATGGCGCGTCGGGCGCGGCGGCGTTCCGCCGCCGGGTTCGCTCAGGCCTGCGCCAGCGCGTGAGCGATCGCCGCGCGCACCGCGGCCACCTGCGCATCGTTGCACTGCTGTGGCGTGGCGCGCGGGCTGTCCGGATAGACCTCGGTGGTGGTGACGAAGCGCGCGTCGGTGACGCCGGCGCACAGGCCCAGGCGCTTGACCGGATAGGCGATCACGCCCGGCGCGATCACCGGCGAGCCGATGATCAGGCCCTGCGCATCGGCCGGGGCGATGTGGGTGACGCGGGCGACCGCCCCGATCACCGCCTGCTGGAACGCGGGCTGCAGGTTCTCGCTGTCGTCGACCAGGTAGAAACCGTCCGGCACGCCGTCGGGCTCGAACGGCTTGCCGTCGCGCGCGGCCAGCGCCGGGCGGAACTCGGACTCGTCGCTGTCGGTGGTCTCGTGCAGGTCGATGTGCACCAGCACCTGCGCGCGCAGCGGCGCGACCAGCGCCATCAGCGCCGCGGCTTCCTGCGCCGGGCTGTCGGCCCGGAACGAGCGGTTCGGATCGATCGCATCGGCGTTCCAGCGCTGGATCCGCTCGTAGCCCCAGGGGCTGACGCAGGGTACGACCAGCAGGTTGATCCGGCCGGCATGCTCGTCGCCATGCTGGTCGAGGAACTGCAGCGCGCCCTGCACGCCGCTGGTCTCGTACCCGTGCACGCCGCCGGTGACCAGCGCCACCGGCAGCGCATCGTTCCAGTCGCGGCTGCGCAGCGCGAGCAGCGGATACCGCTCCTGACCGTAGACCAGCTGGCCGTAGTCGATGACATCGAAACGCTCACGCAGCTGCTCCACCTTCGCCACCACTTCGTCGGCGTGGCTGCGCTGGCGCTGCTGGCGGGCCAGCCACTGCGCGCGCTCGGCCGCGCCCCAGGGCTGGCCGGGCGTACCGATCGGATAGGTCTGGGTGCTGCTGCTCATGCGGAACGCTGCCTTCGGACGACGGAGGGGCGGCACTGTAGCACCGCCACCCACGACGCCATCCATGGGCGAGGTCACGCCAGGCGGGTCGCCGTTCGTCGGCTCGATGCATCGGATCATTGACTCCATGTTAGAGATACCTAACATCATGTCGAACATCACATGCACGGATCAGCCCATGTCACCTCTCGAGAAACGCGCCTGGCTTGGCCTGCTGAGCATGGGACTGCCGTACTGCGTCTACTTCGGCGTGCTGATCGCCCTGCCCCACTGGCAGGCGACGTTTCTCGAGCGCATCGGCTTCCTCGCCGCTGTCAGCCTGGTGCACGCCGCAGCCTACGTGACCGGCCTGCTGGTGATGCGCCGGCAGGAAGCCGGCGAAAGCGTGCTGCAGGACGAACGCGACCAGGCCATCGACAGCCGTGCCACGCGCCGCGCCTACTTCATGATGCTGGCTTCGATGTTGCTGGTCGGCGTGATCATGCCGTTCGAGAGCAGCGGCTGGGCGCTGGCCAACACCGGATTGCTGTGCGTGGTGCTGACCGAGGCCGTGCGCTGCCTGCTGGTCGCCGCGGGTTACCGCTGGCCGCGGCATGCCGTCTGAGTCGATGCGCAACGAGGTGCGCCTGCTGCGCTTCCTCGCCCAGGACATGACCCAGGCCGAGCTCGGCAAGCGCGTCGGCCTGACCCGGCAGACCATCGCCGCGATCGAACAGGGGCGTTACTCGCCATCGCTGGACGTGGCGTTCCGCATCGCCCACGTGTTCGGCAAACGCATCGACGAGATCTTCCACTGGCAGCCGGGCGACGACCCGCACTGACCCCAGCGGCGTTGCCGCCGCCGTCAGACAGGCGGCGAACGCCGGTGCGCCGCGTCGCCGTCCACACAAGCAGCGCGCTGGAACAGCCACCCGGCCAGCAGCCAGAGCGCGGCGAAGAACAGGCATGGCCCCCACGCCCTGTCCCCCGCCCCGGCGAGCGAGGCGATGGGCGCCAGCAGGATCTGGGCGGCAGCGGTCGCCAGCATCGCGCGGGCCATGCCGGTGGGCCGGCACCGGGCCAGTGCGGCGGCAGCCACGGCCACCAGCAGCACGCCGGCAACCAGACGGTTGGCCGAATGCTGTTCGCTGCCGACCAGGCCGACCGCCAGCGTCGCCCAGACCAGCAGGAAGGCGGTGCCGATGGCCAGCGCAA
>Ga0075364_10000318_pt1 | contig 23710 bp, 18 predicted proteins | sample EndMetdeltDD1764_FD_71517 | JGI IMG/M metagenome (GOLD analysis project Ga0075364, IMG submission 71517) | Populus endosphere microbial communities from Tennessee, USA - Endosphere MetaG P. deltoides DD176-4 | ecosystem: Host-associated > Plants > Roots > Endosphere | place: USA: Tennessee... | reverse complement strand
TGCTGGCTGACCGCGCAGCCTCTGGCGAACGCAGCGCATGCGCGCGTTCACCATATGCACCGCCCACCGGCCACTGCGCCGGCACCGGTGGCGCGGGTCGAGTGAAGTTCGGATCCAGCGTGCAGCCACCCAGGGTCACGCAGGCAATCAGATAGAGCAATGGCTTCATGGCTGGACCTGCTGTTTTGGCTGTGCCGGTGCTGCTGTTCGACCACGCAATGCAATCTTGCGCACCAGGACGAAGAACAACGGAATGAAGAAAACGGCCAGTACCGTGGCAGTGAGTGTGCCGCCGATCACGCCGGTGCCGATGGCAATCCGGCTGTTCGCGCCAGCTCCGCTGGACAGCGCAAGCGGCATGACACCCGCAATAAAGGCCAGCGATGTCATCAGGATCGGACGCAAGCGCAACCTGGCCCCTTCGATGGCTGCGTCCCACAGCGATGCGCCCCGACGCTCGGCCGCTTCGGCGAATTCGACTATCAGAATCGCATTGCGTGCCGCCAGCCCGATGGTCGTCACCAATGCCACCTGGAAGTAAATGTCATTTTCCAGGCCACGCAAGCTGGCCGCAGCCAGTGCACCCACGACGCCCAGGGGAATGACCAGCAACACAGACAATGGGATCGACCAGCTTTCATACAGCGCAGCCAGGCACAGAAACACCACGAGGATCGATATGGCGTAGAGCCACACCGCTTGTCCGCTGGACAGACGCTCCTGATAGGACAGATCGCTCCAGGCATACGTCGTGCCGGGATCGAGCTCGCCGGCCAATGCTTCGACCGTGTCCATTGCGGCACCCGAACTGACACCAGGCGCACCCTGCCCCTGAATCAGATAGGACGCCAGACCATTGAACCGCTCCAGACTGTCGGGTCCACGCTCCCAGCGTGAGGTGGCAAAGGCCGAGAATGGGGTCATGGAACCCGACTCACTGCGCACGTGCCAACGATCCAGGTCCTCGGGCTTCGAACGGAATTGGCCGTCACCTTGCATGTAGACGCGCTTTACGCGCTCGCGATCGATGAAGTCATTGACGTAGGTACTCCCCCAGGCCGAGGTCAGCGTCGAGGCGACATCGCTGAGCGCCACGCCGCTGGCCACGACCTTGCTCTGGTCGATATCGATCTTCAGTTGCGGCGTCTCTTCCAGCCCACCTGGACGCACGGCAGCCAGGCTGCCCTGCTGAGCGGCCAGGCCGAGCAGTTGATTGCGTCGTTCCAGCAACTGAGCGCGACTCGTGCCCGGCGAGGCCTGAAGCTGGAAGGAGAAGCCACCTGATTGGCCCAGCCCCTGAATGGACGGTGGGGTCAGTGCAAAGATCTGAGCGTCCCTGGCCGTCGCAAAGCGCGCCATCAATCGGTTGGATATCGAATCGGCCCGATTCTCGATGCCGTCGCGCTCAGCCCAGTTCTTCAATGCCACAAAAGCCAGACCGGTGTTCTGGCCGCTACCGCCCAGACCAAACCCGACGATGGAGAAGATCGCATTCGTATTGGCTTTTTCGTCTTCGAGATACGTCCGTTCGATCTCCTTGGCGACTTCGAGCGTGCGCGCCTGGGATGCGCCGACGGGCAGCGTGAACTGCACCAGATTGGCACCTTGATCCTCCGAAGGCAGAAATCCCGTCGGCAAGCGCTGGAACAGCACCAGCAGCACCACGCCAAGCGCGGCATAAATCAGCATGAAGCGCAACGGGCGCTTGAGAATGCCACCTACGGAGCGCTCATAGCGGTGCAAGTTCTTGTCGAACGTTCGGTTGAACCAGCCGAAGAACCCGCGCCGTTCACCCGACGCATGCGGCTTGAGCATGACGGCGCACAGCGCTGGCGTGAGGATGAGGGCGACGATCACCGATAGCACGACCGAGGTGACGATCGTGATCGAAAACTGCTGATAAATGATACCGGTGGAGCCGCCGAAAAACGCCATGGGCAAAAACACCGCAGCCAGCACCACGCCGATACCGATCAGGGCGCCGTTGATCTCGTGCATTGACTCGATGGTGGCTTCGCGTGCCGACAGGCCTTTCTCCTGCATCAGCCGCTCGACGTTTTCGACAACGACGATGGTGTCGTCCACCAGCAGACCGATGGACAAGACAATCCCGAACAACGTCAGGGTGTTGATGGAATATCCCGCGAACCACAGCACACCGAACGTCCCCAGCAGCACCACGGGAATGGAGATGACCGGAATAATCGTCGCGCGCCAGTTCTGCAGAAAGACATACATGACCAGCACCACCAGCACCATGGCTTCGGCCAGCGTCTTGAGCACTTCCTCGACCGAAAGTTTGATGAAGTCGGTGTTGTCCAGAGGGAAGGAAAGCTTGTAGCCCGCAGGCATGCCCCGACTCAGGCTGGTGGCCAACGACTTGACGGCTTCGGCCGTGGACAGCGCATTGCTGCCCGGCGCCAGTTGAACGGCCAGGCCGGATGCCGGATGACCGTTGAGGCGCGTGACAATGCTGTAATTCTCGTTGCCCAGCTCCACGCGGGCGACGTCCTTGAGCAGGACCTTGGAGCCCGCGTTATTGGCGCGCAGAATGATGTTCTCAAACTGTTCGGGCGTACGCAGTCGCGATTGCGCCGTGACGGTCGCGTTCAGTTCCTGCCCAGCGGGGGCGGGCAAGGCGCCGATCTGACCTGCCGATATCTGCGTGTTCTGCGCCTGGACCGCCGCATCCACATCCGAAGGCATCAAACCGTAGGCGGCTAGTTTGGACGGGTCGAGCCAGATCCGCATTGCATATTCGGAACCAAACACCTGCACGCCCCCCACCCCCTGCACGCGTGAAAGGGGGTCCTGCACATTGCTGACCAGATAGTCCGAGACGTCAGTCGAGCTGGATCGATCAGTCTCATCGTAGATCGCCAGGATCATCAGGAAATCGGACTGTGCCTTTTCCACGGTCACGCCCTGACGCTGCACTTCCGAAGGCAAGCGGGGGATCGCCTGCTGAATTTTGTTCTGAACCTGAATCTGGGCGGTATCGGGGTCAGTTCCCTGCGTGAACGTCACGGTAATCGTCGAGGTGCCTGCGGAACTGGAACTCGAGCTGAAAGACTGCAGACCATCAATGCCCTTGAGCTGCTGCTCAAGGATCTGCGTCACACTGTTCTCCAGGCTCTCTGCCGAGGCCCCTGCATACGTGGCTGAAATGCTGACCGTCGGTGGCGCCACGTCGGGATACAACGCGATGGGCAACGAACGGATCGCCATTACGCCAACCAACATGGTCGCAATCGCAAGTACCCAGGCAAAGACCGGCCTGTCGATGAAGAATTTCGCCAACACTTATTTCTTCCCGCCAGTGGATTCTTCCGGGGTCGCGCCTGGGGTAGACCTGAATTTCGCGCTTACGTCGATTGGTTCGACTACCGCGCCAGCACGGGTCTTCTCGACGCCCTCGACAACCACGCGGTCTCCGGCCTCCAGCCCTGAAGCAATCAGCCACTGGTTGCCCAGTGCCCGTGAGGTCACCACCGATCGCTGTTCTACCTTGTTCTGTGCATCGACCACCAGTGCCACGCCATTGCCTTTGACATCGCGTGCGATACCTTGCTGAGGCACGAGCAAGCCTTGCGGCTCGACCGCCTCGTTGACGATTGACTGGACATACATGCCAGGCAAGAGCAGGCCGTCAGGATTGGGGAATGTGGCTCGCAGGGTGACCGAGCCCGTTTCCTGATCGACCGCCACTTCGGAAAAATTCATCTCACCCGCGTGGGCGTAGATCGAACCATCTTCCAGGCGCAGCGACACTTGTCGCGCGCCCGGATCGAGCTTGCCACTGCCTAGCTGCTGCTTGAGTTTGAGCAGGGCCGCACTGGATTGATTCATGTCGACGTATATCGGGTCCAGCGCCCGGATGACCGCAAGCGCATCCGTCTGATTGGCAGCCACCAGTGCGCCCTGTGTGACGGCGCTGCGCCCGATGCGTCCGGAAATGGGGGCGGTGACCTTGGTGAACCGCAACTGGATCTGCGCACTTTCCAGTGACGCCTTCTGCTGGGCGACCGCTGCGACCGCCTGCCGATAGGTGGCACGGGCGTCATCGGCATCCTGGCGGGAGACTGCTTCTATGGCAACGAGCTCGCCCAGTCGGTCTGCCTTGAGTCGTGTCGATGACACGATAGCCTGCGCATTGGCCAGCGATGCCCGGGCTTCGTTCACGGTCGCCTGAAAGGGCGCGGGCTCGATCTCATAGAGCAGGTCGCCCGCCTTGACCAGCGAACCCTCCTCGAATGCGCGACGCTTGACGATACCGGAGACCTGCGGTCTGACCTCGGACATCAGGTACGGCGTGGTTCTGCCCACGAGCTCCGTAGACAGCGTGACGGCCTGCGGCTGCAGAACGACGATGCTGACCTTGACCGGCGGGGGCGCTGTCGGTTCCGGCGCCTCAGAAGAGCAGGACACGATCAACAGCAGCAGAAACAGGCGGGCGAACTTCATCAGCATCTTCAGAAAGCGTGGATGCTGGCGATTCTAAGGGAAAACGCCTAGCGCACACTCGGTCCAAAGGCGGGTTCGGACTAGGTCGCAAGGACCAATTACGCAAGGAGTTGTTTCTATTCCAGGTCCTGTGCCCCATCTGCCGTAATCAACCCATGACGCCACGCAAAAGCAACTGCCTCGGTACGATCACTCAATTGCAGTTTGGCCAGCACGCTGCTGACATGCGTCTTGACGGTCTTCTCGCTGATGTGCAGCGTCTGTGCGATTCGAATATTGGAACGACCCTTGGCAAGCTCGCGCAACACGTCTCTTTCCCGATCCGACAGGACGTCGAATGGATCGATCTGAGGTGTATTGGCACGGCGCACCATGCTCAGCACCCGTCGCGCAATGTTCGGATGAATGACGGCATCGCCCCGGGCCACGCGACGCAGGGTGTCGATCAGTTCATCACCAAGCATCGTTTTGATCAGAAAGGAATGCGCCCCGGCTTCGATGGCAGAAAACGCGAGCTCATCCTCCTCGGTGGAACTAAGCACCACGACACGGCTGCCCGGACACTGTTTCGTCAGCCGCGAGATGACCGAAGCGCCTGACGCACCGGGCATCATCAAATCCAGCAAGACGATCGCCGGCGCGCAGGCCATGGCCTGTTCGACCGCCTGCTGACCGTCGCAGGCCTCTCCCACCACCTGGAAGTCATCGGTCGTTTCGAGCAAGCTGCGTATGCCTTCACGCACAATGGCGTGGTCATCTGCGATTAAAACAGTCGTCTTCATTTATCGCTCGGCTTGATGGGAGATAAGAGGATGGCACCCGGATGGCCAGGCCTCTCAGATTTGGACTTACCCGGCAGGTCGAAGGTTACGACGATGGCCGTTCCGGCCCCGGCTGTCCCCGGCTCGCCAGCCCGTCCTATCGATAGTGTGCCGTTTGGCAGTGCCTGCGCGCGATGGCGGATATTGGTCAGCCCCATGCCATCGCCTGCGTGATCCTCCGCCACGAAGCCGACACCGTCATCCCGGATCGTCCACCGCATGCGCTCATCGTCCTGGCGCAAGGTGATGGACAACCGGCTCGCATGGCTGTGCCTGGCCGCATTCGACGCGGCCTCCAGCGCAATCACCATGAGTTCGACGCCTATTTCCGGATAGGCTGCAAGCGCACGAGCGGCAGGCTCGGGCACCGACACGTCCAACGCCATATTGTGCCCGGAGAGCAGCACGTCCAGACTCTCCTGTACGGCACGCGCCAGTCCCAGTTCACTGACCGTCGGTGCCGACAGGCGCTCGATAATGTTGCGCAGGTCATCCTGCAGATGGCGGGTCAGCGCAAGCGCCGACTCCGTCAGACGCAGGCTGGCGGGATCATGGTGATGCTGTTTGCGCAGAATGGAGAGCTGCAGGCCCAATGCGAAGCAGCGCTGCTTGGCCGTGTCATGCAGGTCGCGCGCCAGACGATTGCGCTCTTCGGACGCTGCCAGCGTCTGCTTGACGCGAATCAGGTTGTTCAGCGCGTCGGCCATGGTGTCGAAGTTATCTGCCAACTGGCGAAACTCGTCCTTGCCGCTGTCGTTGATCCGCGCATCGAGATTGCCGCCTGCCCACTGCGCCGCCGTCGATTCCGCCCGTCGAATCCGTCTCAACAGAAAGCCCACCAGAATCAATGCGTTGATGCAGCATGACGCCACCGTATAAGGCACGATCCAGGCCAGACCTCGGCCCAGCGCATTGGTCAGCGCCTGCATCACACCCGGACCACCGAGGCCCACGGTCACGATGGCGCTGTCCTGACCACCCGGTACGAACGAAACGATCCGGTGCCACGGACCGAACCGTTCGGGGCGTGTGATCTCGCTGGCAGGTTGCGGACCGACGCGGGACTGAAACTCGGTCATGCGGGCCACCAACGTCGGATCGGCGTGGGCGGGTGCGCTGCACTGGCCCTGGGAGTCGGCATACATGACGACAAGTCGTCCCTGGTCAACGATGTCCTGAAAATCGATATGGCCCTCTCTGACGATCCCTTTCTGCTCATACAAGTTACGGGTCAGGATACGCTTGATCACCCCACAGGCATCGCCCCTGTCGGACTGACCCGCCTGGTAATACCGGTAATAGGTATAGGCGTCCTTGATGGCGTGATCGAAAGCGGGCGAGGCGATGCCCTCGCGCAGTTGCGTCTGCAGGCCCCAGCTCAGCACGCCGATCACCCCGATCGTGGAGACCAGCGAGGTCAGCAATAAAGCGAGCGTAAATGTCCAGAACAGTTTTCGCGGCCACGAAAACAGCCGCGAAAACGCGGAGACAAGGGCACTGCGCGTGGGCATGAGCACGATTCGATCCGATGGGGGCAGGCCCTCAGTTTCGCATCCCTGCGCGATGCCGTGTGATCGGGCCCTGGAACGAATCGGTCTGCGGTGCAGCACGCGCGTCGAGGGTGTGGCGATCGACAAAGACGATGTTTGCAGGAATGATTACCATTTGCGATAATGCGCGAGTCCCGCTATCGATCGGTGGGGCGATTTCCGCTTGGCCCACATGGGACAGGTCTTCCAGCTCGCTCAAGGACATCATGGCCACATCCATCAGAACATTGAGACTTTCCACTGGCGCAGCCGTACTCGCGCTCATGCTGGCCGCCTGCGGCGCACCGTCGGGCAGCAAGCAGAACGTTGCCCAGGCCCCCGCGCCCGCCGCCACTGCGCAAGCGCGTCAGGATGTCCTGCGCACCGACGTCGCGCGTGGCCTGTATGAGCTGGCGTACAGCCCCGCCGAGCAGGCCGTGTTCGTGGCGTCGTCAGGCGGCTTCGGTGCCGATGCCGCCCCGGCAAGCGTGCTGCGCCTGGACCCGACCACACTGGCCGTACAGCAGGAAATCACGCTCGAGCGCAAGGCGTTCGGCGTCGCACTCGATGACACCACCGGACGCCTGTACGTCGGCAACACCGTGGACACCTCGGTCACCGTCGTGGACATCAAGTCCAACCGTGCCCTGGGCGTGATCCAGTTGATGCAGAAAGTGCGCGGCAAGGACGGCAAGGAATCGTACAGCCACGACCTGCGTGAACTGGTCGTCGATCCCCAGGCGCAACGCCTGTATGTCACGGGCCATTCAGCTGAAGGCAGCGTGCTGTTCGTGGTGGATACGCGCAAGATGACCGTCATCAAGACCATCCCCGGCCTGGGCCGTGCGAAAGCCCCCGGACTGTTCCTGGATGCCGCCCGCCACCGCATCTTCACGTCGAACCTGCTGGGCGAAGTGGTGATCGTCGATACCCGCAGCCTGAAAGTCACGCGTCGCATCCAGACCGAAGCCGCCCAGCCGATGAACCTGACCTACGACCAGGCAGGTGATCGCCTGTTCATCACGGATCAGGGCGCCGAGAACATCCGCAAGTACATGGAAAAAGTGGCCCCCGGCTACAAGCCCACTCATCCTGGCAACCGCGTGCTGGTGCTCGAAGTCGGCACTGGTCGTGAACTCGCCAGCCTGCCCGCACCCAAGGGCCCGCTGGCCATTCGTCTGGATACCCCGCGCGAGCGTCTCTACATCACCAGTCGCGATGGTGGCAAGGTCTCGGTCTACAACAGCAAAACCTACGCGCTGATCGACACCATCGACCTGCCCGATTACCCGCAAAGCCTGGCACTCGATGAGGCGCGCAACGTGCTGTATGCCACGGTCAAGAACAATCGTGACAAGCCCAAGAATGCGAATGAATCTGTCGTGCGCATTCAGTTGCCTGTCGCGCGCTAATCGCTGATAGGGCCTGAGTACGCTCAGGCAGTAAAGCCTCCTGATTCGATGCGGATCAGGAGGCTTCGTCTTTTTTGGCCTTACGGCGCGCAGGTTTCGTGGCGGGCTTGACCGCTTCCCTCGTGGCTGGCTTTGCCGAGCCTTTCGCGCCGGCACTGCGTGCACCGTCCTGGCTGCCAGAGCGATCGACGAGCAGTTGCTCGGTCCAGGACAGCGCATCGACGTAAGCCATGAAGGTGTGCAGATACGCTGGCGAGATCTGCTGCATCACCGCGAGCGCCTGGGTCACCAGTCGGCTCGAATGCAGCGGTCCTGCGTTCTCGGGTACCTGTTCCTGGGCGCGCTCCAGTTGCCGGTTCGCGCTGAGCTTGATCCAGGTCGCCTTGAACTCATCGAGCAGCGGTAGCTCCGGATAGGACTTGCGCAGCAGGTTGCCCCGCTCCTGCCCCGGCTCGCTGCCAGCAGGCGAGTCTGGCTCGCCCTGCTGGCGAGCCGGCCCTTCGATGTAGGCGAGCAGTTGCGCCAGAGGACGCTGCGACAGGTTTGCCTTGTGATCGGTCATGGCGCCGTGATGCCTGCGCCAGACGCGGGCACCGCACTGACCGCCGCGGAAGCAGGCGCGGGTTCAAGGGGGCCCGACGATGGCGTGGCCGCTGCGGCGGCTGCCTCTGTGTCGTCCCGCCCCCGCAACGTCGGTCGAGGCACCGGGGCAATCTCGACCCGGCGGTTCTTCGCCCGCCCTTCCTCGTCTGAATTGGGACTGACCGGCTGGCTCGAGCCGAATGCGGCAGCGAACACGGTATCAGGGGCTACGCCGTCCTCGATCAGCGCACGCGTGACGGTGAGCGCGCGTTGCGCCGAGAGATCCCAGTTATCGGCAAAGCGCCGGTTGGTCCCCCGAACTTGCTGGTCATCGGTGAAACCACTCACCATGAGCACCTCGCCGCGCTGCTGCAGATAATTGGATAGCGGTTCGATCAGACTTTTGAGTACCTCGCGCCCTTCGGGCTGCAACTCGGCCGAATTCAGCGCGAACAGCACGCTGCCGCTGATGCCGATCCGACCGTCCACCAGCGTCACTCTCCCGGAGGCCAGCGGCCCGGCAAGCGCCTGCTCGAGCGTCTGAAGGCGCTTCTGTTCGACCTGTCGCTGTTCGACCTCACTTTTGAGCTGGGCCGAAAGCTCCAGCTGCAGGCCGATGACAGCGACCAGCACCAGCACGAACGCGCCCAGCAGTACCGCCATCAGGTCGCCGAATACCGCCCATACCGGGACGGTCGTGTCTGCGCCAGCGTCGATGTCCTCCCTCATGCTGCGCCGGCCTGCGGGTTCGAGGCGGACTCAGCTTCGGACCCCACGCGGGAATCGGCCTGTCCGCCCGACAGGCGCTGAAGATTATCCAGGATCTGCTTTTGCGATAGAATGCTCAGATCAACGACCTCGCGCGCCTGCGCAACGTAATACGCCAACTGTTCATCACTGCGCGCCGCCGTGGCGTCCAGCGAAGACTCGATGCGCTGCAACTGCGTCAGCATCTTGTCATTCGATTCGCTGAAGGTAGCCACCGCCGAGCCAAATGCTTCGCTCAAACCCGAGACGTCGGCAGCGCTGCTGGTCACCCGATCGGCGATGCCGGTCAACTTGCCGGTTTCGGCTTCGACTTGTTCCGTGAAGCGACTGCCCACCCTGTCGAGCATGTCGGCAGACGTTGCCACCAGGGAGTCGACTGCCGCCCTCTGCTCGGTGGACGCATGGTTGACGGCATCAAGCAGCGAGCCCAGCGTTTCGAGCAGGCGACTGCGTTCTTCGAGCATGCTGTTGTCGCGCGCCATGCTGTCGGACAGTTTCTGGCGAACTTCGATGACCACATCTGCGGCCACCTTTGGTGCTTCGGAGGCCGCCTGCACCAGTCGCTCGATTTCGGCGATCGTGGCCTGAGCATGTGCCTGGGTATCGGTTGCGATCGCGCTTGCGGTCTGCCCCAAGGCGTCGCAGATGTCCTGCTGTCTGGCCAAAGTCAGTTTCCCGGCCTGTGCCCATTCGGTGCGCAGCGTGCTGGCCAGTGCATCGAGCGACTCGACCCAGGCCGTGGCGCGCGCCTGATCGCCTGCGGCAAATGCCGTGCGCAGATCGGCGTCCGAGCGATGCACGGTGCTCATCAGATCGGTGGCAGACGAGCCCACACGGTCGATCAGTCCGGACGCGGCAACACCGATGCCATCCACCATCGTGGTGGCCGTGCCGGCAAACCCATCGACCATCTGCTTCGATTGCGTGTCGAAGCGGTGCACCATCTCGGTCGCCCTGCCTCCCACGGCGTCGACCATGTCTGTGGTACGGGTGCCCACGCGTTCCACCATATCGGTGGTCAAGGTGCCCACATCCCGCACCATTGCCGTGGTCGAGGTGCCCACACCCTGCACCATTTCCGTGGTCGAGGTGCCTACACCCTGCACCATTTCCGTGGTCGAGCTTGCCACTTGTTCAACGAGACCGGTGGTGGACCGTTCGACTTTTTCGGCCAGCTCCGCAGTGGCGACCTGCACCGTCGACGCCAATTGGACATGCGCATCCGACAACCGGTCTGCCAGTGCCTGGTTTGACTGTGACAGCGCGTTCAAAAGCGCTGCGCTCGAATGCGACAGCGAGCCCGCCAGCGAGTCGTTCGACTGTGACAGTGCGCTGGCCATCGCTTCATTGGCATGCGCCAGCTTCTCGGACAGCGTGAGGCTGGATGCCGACACACCGCGGGCCAGTTCGCTGTGGCTCGCGCCAATCGTCTGCGCCAGCACCGCATTGGACTCGCTCAGCTTGTGCGCGAGTGCCGTGCTGCGCTCATCGACCTGCTGTATGAGCGCGACCTGCGCGTGGTTCACGTCCTGCACCAGATCACGCGCGTGGCGATCGAAGCTTTCCACGGCAGCGGTCAATGCGAGCTGATTGGCGGCGGCCAGGGCATCGTGACCTTGCCTGTGCTGCGACAGCGCACTGTCGAAAGCGCCGGACAAACGCGTTGCTGCGCCATCCAGACGAGTGGTCACGCCCTCGATCAGCGCGCCCGAGCGCTGATCGAAGGTTTGTGCGAAGCCGTCCAGCGATGCCTTGAAATGCCCGGCGAGCGCTTCGCTGGCCACACGCTGCTCGGTCAGCGCCTGCTGCCAGGTCGCCGCCATGTCCGCACCCGTGGCGTCCAGCCGGGCCGATGTGCCCGCCAGATGCTGCGCTACCGAGGCGGCCACGCGCTCGTGCAGGCTGGCCGATTCGTGTGCGAGCCTGTCCATGGTCGACTGCACGGCTGGCGCAATCGCCTCTGTCGCCGCCTGGGCGGTGTCGGCAACGCCTGTCTGCATGGCGTGCGCAAGCGTTGAGGCCAGCCGCGTGTAAGCGGCTTCCGTCTGCGTATGAAAGCGCTCCTGGTTGGCCAGAAGGCTCTGGTTCAGCGCATCGGCCTGTCGGGTCATCGCCGCCATCATGGCGTCGAGCCGCTCGGCCACCTGGGGCAGCGCCTCGGCCTGCCGCTGCAGAAGATCGGTCTGGAGTGACAACAGCCGCACGCGCTCTTCACGTTGATGCGACAGCGAATAGCCACGCAGCGGCATGGCAATGGCCACATCGACGCGCTGCGCCACGGCCATGCGGGCGCGTCGGCACAAGGCCAGCAACAGACCGAGCATGGCCGATGCCGCCACGCCCGCCACCGAGGTGCCGAAAGCGAACCCCAGCCCCATTACCGGCGCGGCCAGCGAGGCTCGTATGGCCTGCAGGTCGGTCGCGCTTTGCAGTGCCGCGCCGGTGCCGCGCAGTGTGGCCACCATGCCCAGGAAGGTACCCAGCATGCCCAGCAACACCAGCAGCCCGACCAGATAAGGCGCGAGCGTGGGACCAGGCAGACCGACACGTTCGCCCTGCACCCGAAGCTGAACCGACTGCCGCACGCTCGAAGGTACCGAGGCCAGCCATGCCGACAGCGATTCCGGCGGCTCAGCCAGGCCATCGACCGCTCGCGCGAGCGCATCTGTCGTGCGCTGATAGCGGAAAAGCTCCCAGGCGCCAACCACATAGACCACACCGATGAGGGCAGTGATCGACAATGCGAGAGGATGGGTTCCCAGGTAGCCCGTACCGATCCAGCCTACGGCGGCCAGACCGACCAGAAACACAGCAAAATGAAGAAATCTAGTCATCTGTCCAGGCTCAGCAAGCACGAAGGGCGGCCATCAGCCCTTGCGCGGGGTGTAAACGAATATCCAGCTCGGCGAGCAGCACGCTTTGCATGTCCTCACGAAACGTGTTCAGCCAGGTGCCCGGTACGATAGGCGGCACTGTCGAGGCGGGGTCCCGCGCTGCGATCGCGGCCTCTTCACCGGCCTGCAGCCGCTGAAAGTGGGTACCCAGCAACGCCGGGACGCCTGCCAGCAAGCTGCGCTGGCGCGCGTCGAGCACCTGTTCCATCACGGCATCCATCACCGCCAGTCGATTCATACCAGGCGTAAGCGTGGCGAGGGTCGTTCTCAAACGAACCCGCAGATGGGCCAGCGCCAGCTCCATCGTGTGCTGAAGCGCAACGTAACGCTGGCGATGGATGGCGAAATCGACATCAAGCGTCCGGGGTCGCAACGCAGGCGCTGCGCGAGACCCACGACGCGCACTCGCGAGCGGCGCGCCCTGCCCCTTGATACCGGTCACCAGGGAAGCACGTACACGGTCGAATTCGCGCTGTTCGCGCTCCAGCAAGGCGCTTTGATCGGCGACGGAGCGCAAGGGTTCGGAGGCTGTTGTGCCCGGGCTGCTCTTCAACGCGCCAGACAACGCAATGGCATCCGTCCACCCCAGCCACTGGCTGAGGCTATCGGAAAGCGATCGTGCAGGCGCGCTCGCCTCCACGTCCGTGACGCGCGTCAACAGGCGAATAAGGGTCGGGGCACTGAAACTCATGCGGCCGGGCTGCTCTTGCACCGTTCTACCAAGCTTAAAAGCGGTGAAGTTTACACTTTGACGTCATGGGGAAGGGTTGCGCGACAGCGAACCGCGTCACGACGGCCGTGTGCCACTCGCATACTCGTCACTGGGCGCAAATCCGATATTGATCTGCAGCACCTGGATGACATATATCGCGAGTGCACCTGCCAGGACAAGCCGAACCCACCAGGGAACGAGTGTCATTTTCCGGCGATGACGGCGCTGCAGAATGCGAACCACGATATATGCCAGCGCGCCTGCAGCAATCGCACCCATGAGGAAGTAGTGGCGATTACCCCTGTCCAGAGGAAAAAAAATGGCTGAATGCACGGCATAGGAATATCCCAGACGCGCATTGAAGACAAAGATCGCGATCGAAGTCGCGATGACGAGGGCAACCACAAACAACCCGGACACAAACACATAGCCTCTGGCCGGCAATCCAGCGCGGGAATCGATATCGTGTCGACGCGCCATCACCCGGCAAACCCACCGGCGTTCAGAAACTGGATTTCTTCCGCCGTGCTCACGCGACCCAGCACGTCATTGCGATGCGGAAAGCGCCCGAAGCGCGTGATGATGTCGGCATGCAACTTCGCCCAGGTGTAGCTGTCCCCTCCCAACTCGGCGTACAACGCAAGCGACCGTTCCTGGTCCTGCGGGTGTTCCGAATGCTCGAATGGCAGATAGCAGAACGACCGCAGCGCGACATCGACCTCCTTGTCCAACCCCGCCTTGACGATCCGGTCGGCAAAAAAACGCGCAAGCGGATCGGTTGCGAACATATGCGCCGTACCCCTGAACGCATTGCGAGGATACTGATCCAGTAGCACCATCAGCGCCAGCGCACCTTCCGCATGTTCGGCCCAGGCGTCGAGTCGTCGGGCGGCCGCCTGCTCGTGCGCAACACGGAAGGTATCGCGAAACCGGGCGTCAAACGCATCGTCTTTCGCAAACCAGCGGGCCGGCCCCGCCTCTTTCCAGAACGCAACGACAGCGCTCGCGTCGGGGGCAACGGCAGATTGTCCTGAAACAGGCGGTTGGGGGCTTGCCGACATGAAAGCACTCGTTGAGCTGGATCGAAGTCTGGATATTAGCGTGACAGTGCGCCCCAGAGGCCTTGCCCGCAGCAGGGTTGTTCGGCCTGGATACACGCTTGTTGTTACACTGCTGCAGCGCAACAGGTCTACACGTTTACCCTTAGAACAAGTTCAGAATGCTATGAAAAAATTTCTCAAGAGCCTATTGGCCATCATTGTGCTGCTGGCACTGGGTGCCGCCATCTTCCTCAATTGGCCGCTTTACAGGGGCACCCCGCCAAAAGCCGACAACGACCAACCGGTCGATGTCGTGCTGATCGGCGGCGGCATCATGAGTGTGACGCTGGCCACCTATCTGCAGGAGCTCGAGCCAGGCTGGAAAATCAAGCTGCTCGAACGCATGGATGGCGTGGCCCTTGAGAGCTCGGATGGCTGGAACAATGCCGGCACCGGTCACTCGGGCTTTGCTGAACTGAACTACACGCCCGAACTCGATGACGGCTCGATCGAAACCAAGCGCGCCGTCGGCATTGCTGAACAGTTCGAAATTTCACGTCAGTTCTGGGCGCATCAGGTTAAACAAAAGCACCTGCAGACACCCTCGGACTTCATCAACCCGACCCCGCACATGAGCTTCGTATGGGGCGAGGACAACATCGAGTATTTGCGCAAACGTCACGCCGCACTGATCAAAAACCCGCTGTTCTACGGCATGCAGTACACCGAAGACCAGGAGCAGATCCGCAAGTGGGCACCGCTGATGATGGAAGGTCGCGACCCGCAGCAGAAAATTGCCGCCACCTACATGCCTCTGGGCACGGACGTGAACTTCGGTGTGATCACGCGTCAACTCACGCAATCCCTGCAGGCCAGCAAGAACTTCGAGCTGCAGCTCGAACATGAAGTGCGTGGTCTGCACCAGAACGACGACAAGACCTGGAATGTAACCGTGCACGACCTGAAGTCGGGCAAGGATACGACCATCAAATCCAAGTTCGTGTTCATCGGCGCCGGTGGCGCTTCGCTGAAGCTGCTGCAGCTCTCAGGCATTCCCGAATCGAAGGACTATGCGGGCTTTCCGGTGGGTGGTCAGTTCCTGGCATTCGAGGCACCAGCCATTGCCGATCGCCATGATGTCAAAGCCTACGGCAAGGCCGAAGCAGGTTCGCCCCCGATGTCGGTTCCCCACCTGGATGCACGCAAACTGGACGGCAAACCTGTCGTACTGTTCGGGCCGTTTGCACTGTTCAGCACCAAGTTCCTGAAAGACGGCTCGTGGTTCGACCTGTTTTCCTCGGTTAACAACAACAACGTGGGCGGCATGATGCGCGTCGGTTCCGAGAACCTGGACCTGGTCCGTTATCTCGCGCAGCAGGCGGCATTAAGCGATGAGGATCGCCATGCCGAACTGGTGAAATATTTTCCGCAGGCCAAACGCAGCGACTGGAAGCTCGTGACCGCAGGTCAGCGCGTACAAGTCATCAAACGTGATCCGCAAAAGGGCGCCGTGCTGCAGTTCGGCACCGAAATCGTCACTGACAAGGCAGGCACGATCGCCGCTTTGCTGGGCGCTTCGCCCGGTGCGTCGACGTCGCCCCCGATCATGCTCAGCGTGCTGGCCAAGGCTTTTCCCCAGCAAATGGCTGCCGGGTGGGAAGCCCGTCTGAAGGAAATCGTGCCCTCGTATGGCAAGAAGCTCAATGAAAGCCCTGCGCTGACCAACGAGATTCGCCGCATGACCAGCGAAGCACTGAATCTGCCCTTCCTGACCGTGCCAGATGCCTCCAGCGCAGGGTATCAGCCCGAGCCGGCCGCATCTCCCAACATTCAGCCCAAACCGGCTGACCAGCGCGACCGCACCGACGTCGAGCTGCAGGCGCTGTAAGCGACAACGCCAGGACAGGCAGACTCACACAGAACGGGCTGCCTGCCTGAGCCTTGCCAGTGGCGCCCTGAACGGGCGCCATTTTTCATGGTTTCAGGCGCTTAGCGAACGGCAGTCAGGCCAGAGGGTGCGTCGCCGCGTTCAGCGCGTCACGATAAACCATGCGCTGGCGCGCAATGGCTTGCAGGACCGGTCTCACGGCCGCCACATCACCGGGGTGGGAGGCACCCGTATACGCACACAACGTCTGCGCCTGTTCGCGAACGTCATCCCTTTCTTTCGCAGACAGGGTGCCTGAACGTTGCGGGCGCAGTCGCTCATGGGCCAGCAGGCGCGTGGGACTCACCACCATGGCCACACACGTCGATAAAATCATGCCGAGGTGGCGTCGGCGGGCCGGTAAGCGCACAGGGCAGGCCGTCATGTTCCGTGCCCTGGCGTTGATGCGTCATCCCGCTTCTGCTGCGAACGCCCCAGCCACAAACCTAGCGCCGCCCACACCAGCGCCAGGGGAAGCGCGACACTTACCAGGCCCGCCAGCCCCATCACCAGGCGGCTCAGCAGGCCCTCCACCTGTGCCCCGACCACATCCCCACCCCGATAGCCGAACGTATCGATGAAGGCCTTGGATTTGTACTTGTCTTCGCGACTGACGACGGTGTAGAGCGTTTCTCTTGCGGGTCGCGTCAGGGCGCGCTGCACCGCCCTGAACGCGGATTCGAATACGATCAGCGCGGCCAGCGAGCCGACCATGGCCAGGCCGACGAACCCCAGCATGACCGTCAGTGGCAACAGCATCAGCGTGACGGACACCCCCAGACGCTTCATGACGTGACCGGCCACCACGGCCTGCAGCACCAGCGTCGCCACCTGCGTGATGAGATCGATACGCGCAAAAAGCGCCGTGCGCGCGTCCACATCCGTGCCCAGCGCCGCCACCATTTGCAGGCGCGTGAAATAGAGCAAGGTCGCCATGACCGCCATGATGACCACATACGCGGCGATACCCAGCAGATAGCGCGACTGGAGCACCGCCTTCAGGCCTTCCCAGGCACTGCCGCCGATGATGGTGTGATCCTGTGCGCGATGCGCCTCGTCTTGAACGCGCGAACGAGACAGGACCCACGCCGCACCCAATGCCAGCAGAAGAAAAGCAGCGGACACCAGCAGCAGCGCTGGCGTGCCCAGCGGTTTGGCCAGCAGCGAGGCGAGCCACGGCCCGGCGATCGCTCCCAGTGTGCCGCCGACGGCAATCAGTGCGAACAAGCGCTTGCTCTGCGCCAGCGAGAAACGATCGACCATCAACGCCCAAAACAGCATGGTGGCGAACAGATTGAACACGCTGAACCAGACATAGAACACCTGCCCACTGGTTACGCCCACGGCAGCAGGTGCCAGCACCAGCAGCAGATAGAAGGCCAGCAGGCTGAGCGCGAAGAACAGGTAGGTCACCGCAATGAAATGCAGGCGTCGGTAGCGGCTGACCAGCCATCCGAACAGCGGGTTGGCCAGCAGAGTCACCAGCGCCGTACCCATGAACAGCCATCGCACCGAATCAATGCCGCGTTGCATGCCCAATGCGTCACGCGCCGGTCGCAGCACCATCAGGGCAGTCAGTATGCAGAAGAAGAAAAAGGCAGACAACAGGACGGGCGCGAGTTCTTCGCGCCGCAGATTGAACAGCGCGCTGATGCGACGTGCCATGGAATGCGTGCCACTGCCGTCGTTCATGTGTCCCTCTCGAAGATGACATCGCAGCTGCGACCGTCATCTGTTATGTTCGTTCCCTGTCATAGGGAGAGCACTGATGTCCTGGATTGCCGGCCGCTACCTGGCCTTTGCGCTTATCGTGATTACCGCAGCGGTGGCCCTGGGGCTGGCCTTTGCGCATTCTGCCTGGTGGCTGGCGCTGGCGTTGCCCTGTCTGGCCCTGTCCATGCTGGGAGTCTACGACATCTTGCAGAAACCGCATGCTATTCGGCGTAACTACCCGGTCATCGGAAATCTGCGGTTCATTTTTGAAGCCATTCGTCCGGAAATCCGACAGTATTTTCTGGAAGACGACACCAACGCTACGCCGTTTTCCCGTTCGCAACGTTCCATCGTCTACCAACGCGCCAAGCGAGAGATCGACAAACGCCCCTTCGGCACGCAGGAGAACGTCTACGGTGATGGCTACGAGTGGATCAATCACTCGAGCGTGCCCACCCATATCGCCAACAGCGATTTTCGGGTAAAGGTGGGGGGGCCGGCCTGTCGGCAGCCCTACGCCATGTCGGTGCTGAACATTTCGGCCATGAGCTTCGGTGCCATGTCGGCCAACGCCATCCTGGCGCTGAACCAGGGTGCGGCAACCGGCAACTTTGCCCACGACACCGGCGAAGGCGGGGTCAGCCGCTATCACAGGCAGCACGGGGGGGATCTGATCTGGAACATCGGCTCGGGCTACTTCGGCTGTCGCGATGCCGAGGGTGCCTTCTCGGAGACTGCCTTCGCGGCGACGGCCACCCTGCCCCAGATCAAAATGATCGAAATCAAGCTCTCGCAGGGCGCCAAGCCAGGCCATGGCGGTGTGTTGCCCGGCACCAAGGTCACGCCGGAAATCGCCGAAGCACGCGGTGTGACACCCTGGCAGGACTGCAACTCACCTGCCGGTCACAGCGCATTCCGAACCCCGATCGAACTGATGCATTTCGTGCAGAAACTACGCGAGCTCTCGGGCGGCAAGCCGGTGGGGTTCAAATTCTGTCTGGGCCACCCCTGGGAATGGTTCGCCATGGTCAAGGCCATGCTCGCGACCGGCATCACGCCGGATTTCATTGTGGTCGATGGCGCGGAAGGGGGCACTGGCGCTGCACCGGTCGAATTCGTCGATCACGTGGGCACCCCCCTGCGTGAAGCACTGCGGCTGGTGCACAACACACTGGTGGGCGTGAACCTGCGCGAGCGCATCCAGATCGGCGCATCCGGCAAGATCATCACCGCGTTCGACATGGCGCGCACACTGGCACTGGGCGCAGACTGGTGCAACGCTGCGCGTGGCTTCATGTTTGCCATCGGCTGTATCCAGGCGCAAACCTGCCACAGCGGCAAATGCCCCACGGGCGTCACCACGCAGGACCCGCTGCGCCAGCGAGCGCTGGTGGTGGGCGACAAGGCGCCCCGAGTGGCCAGTTTTCACGCCAACACGCTGCACGCCCTGGCCGAACTGCTGGCAGCCGCCGGTCTGCAGCACCCCAACGACCTGCGTCCGCATCACATCGCCAAGCGCATCTCGTCCAGCGAAATCAGGCTGCTATCGGCGCTGTTTCCCGAACTGGCGCCCGGCGAACTGCTGGAAGGCAAGTTTCGCCACACTATTCTGGCAGCGGGCTGGGCAATGGCACAGGCTGATTCCTTTCAACCCGTACGCGACCTCACGTCGGCGCTGGCCATGCTCGAATCGCAACAGGCCGAACCCCAGGAGCCGCTGGCCGCCCTCACAGCTTAGCGATCGCAGCGAGGAATGCTTCTTTGAGCTTTTCCTCGTTGGCGCTGGCCTGATCACGCTGCTTGGTCAGGCTGGCGATCTGGTTCTCCGACTTGGCGAGCAGATCCATATAACGGCGTCCCAGTTCGCTATCGGACGGCACGGCACCCAGATTGTCGCGCAGGCGCGACTGGTCGCTGACCTGCACGTCAATGCGGGCATCAATGGCGGCCACCTGTCGTTCAGCCGCGGCCCAGGCGCGCCGCTGCTGGGCCAATGCCTTGAGCTGCGACTGCAGTTCGGGCGTGGACGGTGCATTGGCGAGCACCATCAGCATCGCTTCATCCGTTTCCGTCAGCGCGAATGAATCGGTTCCCGGCAGTTCGTCGGCCACCTCGGCCTGCAAGGTCGCTTTCGCGGGAACCTGCACACGAAGGCGGTAATGCGTGGCCGTCTCACTATCCAGGAGCGCCGAGCGTGCCTTCCACCCTGCCTCCTTGGGATGCTCGATGATGAGTGTGCGCGGGGCATCGGCTGCGCCCTGGATGCGATAGGTGGTGACCCGTCGCTCCAGCGTCTGCAGTCGCGCCATGCCTTCGCTGACCCGTATCGCGGTGATGCGCTGCTCGGGCTTGGCTTCGAACGAGACCTCGACCTTGCTATCGGAAGCGAAGCTTGCCAGACGGGATTCGCCAGCCGGCAACGCCGGCATGGCCGCATCGCCCACAAAGCCGGTTTCTGCCTCATAGACCGTCAGGATGCCGGGGGGCAGCGTCGCAGGCGAGGTGTTCTCGAGCATGACTGCCGACACCGGATGACGGGCGCCCGTCTCCGGCTGGAAGACAGACAGGCGCTGGGCCGGCAAATCGATATCGACAAATGGGACCGACAGGGTTTGACCGCGCGCAAGCGACACGGGCTGACGTAAATGAAAACGGACATTCGTCACGCCTTCCTGGGCAAGGGCCGACTGTGCAGGCGCGGACGGCGTGGCCATGGGTGCGGGCGCCGGAGGCGGCGCCATGGCCGGTTCGACAGTCATATCGGCCGCCTCGGCCATCGCCGAACTGCGCGCCCGCGCAGTCTGGGGTGAGGGTCGCGCCATGGGTGCGGCCGCCGAGCGATCCACGCGCGGCGTCTCGCCCACGCCGACGGCCACGGGCAGCTCCGGACGCGTGCGCCAATATCGATCGTGCAATTTTTGTGTGAACGTCACCGGTGCGCCCGACGCGAGGGTGAGGTCGACATCGTTCCAGTCGCGACCGGTTGCGTTCTCCAGCACGGCCCATCCCTGCAGCCTGGCACGCCCCCCATCGGTGATCACCATGCGAAATGCCGGCTTCCAGATCGGCGCTGCGGTGATGTAGCTCAGTTGCACCGAGCGGGTGCCGCCCCCCTCTACATCGACGGCAATCGTGCGCATGGTGTCGCTTCCGGCCTGACCGAGCGCCTGCACCGCAGTGGCAAGCCGCTCGCGCAGGCTGTCATCCAGAATCTCGAGCGTGGCATCGGCGCCGATGCGCAGGACCTCGATGCGTTTATCCGCAGTCAGGACGGAAAGCCGATGCTCGGTCGCAGGCTCGCCCGCCCCGGTGTTGACCCGCAACGTTTCCAGACCCAGCACCGCACCTTCGATCGTGCGACCGCCCGCACTCACCCGCACCGCTACCCCCTTGAGGCGCGGGAGCAGGGCCGGCAAAGAACCGATGCTTTTGGCATCGACAGGCAGCGTGGAAAACGTTTCGGCCACGGGCGATAGCCCGTCGAGCGAGATTCCATGCACGGCACCGCCCGGATCGCTGACCAGAAGACTCTTGAGCACATCGTCGACCTGCGCCAGGGGCACATCGATACGTATCGGCCCCGCACCCTGCAAATCGACCACACGATGCACCTCGGCCACGCCCCCCGAAGACAGGGTCATGCGTACGATGCGTGAGGTGTCCTGGCCTGGTGTCGACGCCTGCGTCGGGGTGGGCACGGCCGGGGGTGTGCTGACCTCGGCGGCCAGCGCGGGCGGCAGGGTGCCTGCCAGGGAAAGTCCGATCAGCAGGGTGAGCGAATTCAGGCGCATGCGAAGTCCTTGGCAGTGGGATGAGCTTCGGACTTTAGCGGCGCACCGCGCGCAGAGCAAGCGTGAGCAATCAGGCCGCGCGCAGATGCTCGGCCAGACGCAGCAACAGGGCATCGCACTGCTCCAGCTGCGTGATGGCGATGAACTCGTCGGGTTTGTGCCCCTGATCCATGCTGCCCGGGCCACACACCACGGCAGGTATGCCTGCCTGGTGGAACAGCCCGCCTTCGGTGCCAAATGCCACCGTGCCGAAATCGGTCGAACCGGTCAACAGGGCCACCAGGCGCGCGGCTTCGCTGTCGGGATCGGTTGCCAGACCCGGGTAGGCACCCAGGGATTGAAGGCTGATGCCCGTATCGGCCTGCACCGCGTGCATGCGCGGCACGAGTTCGGTCTCGGCGAACGCCTGCAGCCGGTCGGAGACAACCTGCGCATCGAAATCGGGCAACGCCCGCACTTCGAAATCGAATTCGCATTCGGCAGGCACGATATTCAGCGCCCGCCCCCCCTTGATCAGACCGGTCTGCACCGTCGAAAAGGGGGGGTCGAAGCGGGCATCGTGGTGCGCCGGGCGGGCGAGATCCTCGCCGATCTCGCCCAGGCGGGCGATGAGCTTGGCGGCATACTCGATCGCATTCACGCCATAGGGCGCGTAGGCTGAATGGCAGGCCGCGCCCGAGACACGGCAGCGCATGGCCAGCTTGCCCTTGTGGCCCAGCACCGGCTTGAGCTCCGTGGGCTCGCCTATCAGGCACAGGATGGGCGTGTGCTCACGCTTTCCGAGTTCGGCCAGCATGGGCCTGACGCCCAGGCAACCCACCTCTTCGTCATACGAAAAAGCGAGGTGGACGGGCGTGGCAAGGGGGGCCTGCAGAAAAGCGGGTACCGCTGCGAGCACGCAGGCAATGAATCCCTTCATGTCAGCCGTGCCGCGTCCATACAGCAGGCCGTCTTTTTCCGTCAGGGTGAACGGCTCCATGCTCCAGTCCTGCCCATCGACCGGTACGACATCGGTGTGGCCGGACAGCACGATGCCACCCCGATCCACTGGACCGATGGTGGCGAACAGATTAGCCTTGGTGTGATCGTCGTTGTAGAACAGCTCACTTTGCACCCCGAGACTTGCAAGATAGCCCCGGATGAACGCAATCAACGCCAGATTCGAGTCGCGACTGACCGTAGGAAAACTGATCAATTTCTCGAGCAGTGCACGACTGGAAGGGTTACTCATTACCTGGAACTCCATAGCTGGGTGCGGCGGTTGGATTCAGCGCACGGGTCAGGTAGTCCTGCATCTGTGGCTGGTAAGCGCGCCACAGACCGTCCAATTGCCCGATGGGATCGTCCTCGGCCCAGTCCACGCGCAGGTCGATTATCGGCCAAATGACCTCGCCCACCACTTTCAGCGCGGCCGAATGAACCGGCCCTGCCTCCCCACCCGCTGCCAGACCGGCGGCCATGCCCGCCAGCAGCCGATCAGCCAGGTGACCCGAGGCGGTCTCGAACGCCTGCACCATGGCATCGATGACGGCCTGTCCTGCCAGCATGTTGCCGGCAGCCACGCATTGATCGCCCGCCACCGCGTGGTAGACACCCAGCGTCTGGTTGCCGCTGAAAAATGCCGTGCGGCCGCGGGCGTCGATCACCGTCACCTGCCGATACTCACTCCACTCGCTGGCGCTGAGCGCCTGCGTGAGCGCATCGCCAGGTTCGACGGCCCGAATGTCCAGAATATCCAGAATCTCCGGTCCCAGCGCGGGCAGGGTCACGTTCTGCGTGGCCACGGCCCCCACACCGGCTCGCAGCCACGGGCAGCGCGCGCCTACCGCGATGCTCGAGGAACTGATGGCAATGCCCAGCTGGCCGGTTTGGGCGCAACGTCCGATGATCGAGAAAGTCATGTGTCCACCTCAGGCTTTGGCCGGTTTCCAGTCATCCGGAATGACCGCGATGACGTCGATCTCCATCAACCACTGCGGCTGCCCCAGCGCGCTGACCACCAGACCGGTCGAAATCGGATAGACGCCCTTCAGCCACTTTCCGACTTCCTGGTAGAC